>Ga0315278_10001893_pt1 | contig 18496 bp, 18 predicted proteins | sample YL17G06_0_MG_FD_203880 | JGI IMG/M metagenome (GOLD analysis project Ga0315278, IMG submission 203880) | Sediment microbial communities from Yellowstone Lake, YNP, Wyoming, USA - YL17G06_0 | ecosystem: Environmental > Aquatic > Freshwater > Lake > Sediment | place: USA: Wyoming | collected... | reverse complement strand
TCTGGCGCAGCGCATCGGCCCAGGCGTCTACACGAACACGGTCATCAACACGAGGACATTCCATCTCGACCGCTGGGCCGCGTGGATTACCAACGTGGCCGCAGGCGTGCAGATATCGCAGCAACTGACGAGCAACGTCAACTGGTTGCGCCTGGTCAAGTCGGGCACGGGCGCCACCGGGATCATGTACGCGACGCAAGAGATCGACCGCTCCCTGCTCGACAAAGCCACGTTGCCCGCCTCCCCCGCAGTCCCCCTCGTCCTGACCTTTCGGGCGAGCATCACGGCTGGCAATTTCACGGTCCGTGTCCGCGTTTGCTCTGGCACGTCGCCGACACAAGCCGCGCCGACGGTGCCCGCTGGCACGTATGCGACGGGACATTTCACCGAAGTGGACGCCGCGGTCACGAACGGGTTGAACACCATTTTCATCATCCCGAGAGCGAACCGTGGCGCGATAAGCCTTCAGTTTTACATCACGTTGACGGGCAGCGTGACGGGTGGCTCGCTGATGGTGGAGTTCACCGAGACCATGTTGACCGTGGCGCAACCGAGTCTCCCGTCGCCCTTCAACCCCGCCATCCCGCCGTTCCGTCGCTCGAATAGCACGGTCGATGGCGAAATTCTCTCATGCCAAAGATTCTATCAGAAGTCATATGAGCTTGGGACCGCGCCTGGCTCCTCCACATCTGCTGGCAGGCATGGGAGCAACACGATAGATATCAACGTAACGGCTGGCTCACCGTGGAACATCGGGAATCATCCCAGGTTTACCGTCCCCATGCGGATTGCGCCTGCCGTCCAATTGTGGACCATCGCCGGCACCGCGGCGACCTGGACATTTGTCGGCGCCACTCAAGCGTCGTCTGCGACCAATATCTCGACCGTCGGCTTCGAGGTTGCCAATGCGACCGGAGGCACCGTGAATCCTGGTAAGGGCTTGGTGACTGGCCATTGGGACGCTGACGCGGAGTTGTAGCATGGCAGATTACAAGCGCACCACGTACTTCGCAGGTGAGATCGTTATTCAGGACACGGTTTCGCTGCGCTCTTTCAAGCCCGATGACGCGAGCAGGTTCTATCAGGAGTTCCTCGCCAGGGTGGCCGAGGGGGCCACTGTCGAGGATGTGGCCATCCCGGCGGCTACGCCTTACGCGGTGTACCACGTCGCCAGCAAGATATTCGATAGCGACAAAGAGATCACCTCTACCGAGTGGGTCGAGCTGGGTGGAGCGGTGGCCAATCCGCACTTTTTCTGCTCCGACCTCAACCGGGGTTTTGTCCGCACGGTGTTCGCCTATCAGATCACTGGTGGAGCCGCCGAGATAAAGCTTGTCGAGACACATGCAGGCGTGAGCCGCGATCTCGTTGCCGCGCCCGTCGTGCTTCCCGATACCGATGGTGCTCCGACCGACTTCTACTTTGACTCAAGTGTCGTGCTCAGCATAGGTGACAACATCTACTCGGTCCACGCTCGGGTTACGACCGCCACACAAGTTGACCTCAAGTACATGAACAGCGCCATCATGGAGCTGGTCGTTCCTGCATAGGAGCGCGTCGTGAAGATCACGCTGACAGGTCTGCTCGACGACGGGTCGCCACGTCGCCCTGGGGTGATTGACCCCCGCGAAACCATCACCTTCCCGCAGGGGTCTGACGTGACCTTGGTCGTCTCGATTATCACGCCGACTGGCAGCCCCGTACCGCTAGGTGGTTCTGGTGTTGAGCTGCTGTTGTCCGTCAAGAAGCGCACGCTAGACCAGCCTTCTCGCATCAAGAAGCTCGCTGTGCTGTCGGGCACCGCCGGCACTTTCACTGTCGAGCCGGCGGACACGCGCTGGCTGGCCGCTGGTCAATATGTCTTCGATGTCTGGCTGACGAAAGACGGTGACCGCAACGCGGTCATCCCGACCTCGCAGCTCGTGCTCACCGCGAGCGTTGCAGCAATTCCCTCTGCGCCGCCGCCTCCAATCATACAGCTTGTTGAGAATGACACCGAGCCGCTCGTGCTCGATTTCAGTGGCACGGATATCACTGGCTGGACCGTTGAGGTCCACCTGGCCTACGTCCCGGCCCCGCTCGTCCGGGTCGCCACCATTGTGGACGGGCCTGGCGGCGTGGCCCAAGTGGATTGGCTCCCGGGTGACCTCCTCGTGGGCAGGTGGGCGGGTGAGATTCAGACCACTCGGCCTGGCCCGTTCGTGCAGACCTCCGACGTGTTCATTGCGGACATCCGCGCGGAGATTGCCTGATGGCTCGCATCACGCTAAGGCCGACCACGGCGAAACTCGCTCTCGTGTCCTTGTGCAAGACCGGCTCCACGGGGTCCGGTAGCCAGCCGCGAGTGACCCCCTTCGCTGACGCCGCAGAAATTACCGTCACGCACAACCTCGGCCGGCGTCCTGTTGTTCAGGTCTTGGAGAAGGTGACCGGCGGCTACTTCGGCACGGACGAGGGCTTCGGGACAGACGGGTTTGGGTCGAGCGATGTCTACCGCGAAATCGAGCCCGTTCATGTCGAGGTCCGCCACCTCTCAATCAACGAGTTCACGGTTCTTCTCGACAACTATCGAACTGGTGAGATACGCTACATCTGACGCTGGGGTGCTGCATGGCCTCTGGACTCCTCGAAATCTCTTCGGTATCAGGCGCCTCACCAAACTGGCAGCTCACCGTCAGCAGTGTCGGAGCAGCCACGATTGGTGACCATGTCGCCGCGCCGAAGGACGGGCTACCTGTCGGCGACGGTGGCGTGTACCGGGTGCTGAGCGTCGGTGCAGGCGTCCTCAACGTCACCGATGATCTCGTGCCTGGCGGCGGGACGTTCGGGAAGCCCGGGGCGGGCTCTGCTCAGTTCTACACGCCGACATTAAATATCAAATTGAGCCAGTGCGCGGATAGCGGCCCACAGTGGGGCGCCGCGCTTCGCCGGGACCTTGGCGTTGTGGACGCTGCGATAGGCGGTGGTGGCGGCGGTGGTGCAACAGCGACGACGAGCTGGATTCAGATGGCCGTGGACCCGACCCTGGGCACGAGCCCACCCGCTGGGACAGTGGTCCGCAATCAGGCCGAATATGATGCGCTCGGGCATGACTTGTTGTCCGCCCAGGATGCGCTCGACCTCCTCCCGCCTATGCTACGACACGGGGTCGTTGTCACGCTCCGCGCGGGGACGCATGCCGGCAAGCCAGGACGAACCGGCACGACCGGGTACGACCCGTGGCTGTTCGTGCCTAATTTCCAGGTGGATACGGTAGAGGCGTATTGGGAGGCTGGAGACGGCCGCCCCCTGGGCCTTTACTTCGAGGGTGAGGGCGCGACCAATATCGGTGCGCCTGTCGCGGGGGTGTGGAGCGGTTTTGATTTCACCCGGGATGCCGGGACATGGACGACGGATGCAGAAGCTGGTCGCATGTTCCTGGTTACTGAGGGCTTCCTGGCTGGCAGCGTATTTCCGATCTATGGGAACTCCACGACTAAGATAGACATGTATTTTTCACTGCCGAGTTCTGAGACAATGACCATCCAGGTGTTTGAGCCGGCTGCGATGGTTGTGCCTGGCGCGTTTCCGTTCGTGCAGCAATCCGTGATGAGCAATTGCGCGCGGGTGGCGGGCCTTGGCCTGCAATTCAAAAACATCTTCTTCAATGACGGTGAGGCCGACCTGTTGTGGTTCGGTCGCATCGAATTTGTCGAGTGCATGTACCTGGGCCGCGGGATTTCGCTGCGCCATGACACGTTGACCGGGTCCATGCTGGACGATTCATCCCGGCTGTCCTTCTTCGTTGGGTCCGCGATTAGATTTTCGGACTCGGGCAATGGCAGCCAGGGTGGTCTGCGCATCGCAGGCGGCGGGGTCTACTTCTTCGTGAGCACCCTGCGCGGGTACTGCTACGGGGTCGAAGGGCTTTACTCCCTGGTCAATATATTCAGCGACGATTGGAGCACGTTCGGTGACTGTCGGATAGGTCCCGCGTACGAGGCTGTCCCGACGATAGCGGGTGCGCTGATCTATCTGGAGCGCGGGAGAATTCGGGCCGGGTGGTTCGCCAACACGAACACGGTGCTTGAGGGGAACGGGCTGACCACAGGAGTCAGCCTGCGTGGCAATGGTGGCCTGTATGCCTTCTCCGACTCTGTCCCGGGGCTTCGCGTCCGAAACCACAACGTCGCTGTGCGCGTGGCATCGCATAGCGCGATTCACGCATCAGGCTTTCGCCCGCAGTCCCTCGGGAACGTCGTGGGCTGGCAGATCGATAAGGGGGCTCGCGTGGTGTCTTTCGACCCGCAGAATGTCGGCGCCTCCAATGCCATCCTGATCGACGGTCAAGTCGAGACCTATGCAGCTCTTGCGGCACCGGGCGACTCCGTGATCGGCCCCTACGGATCTGAGCTATTGAGGAGGGCGTGATGAGCGTCCGCGACTATCGAGTGCATCACGTCGAGGGTCTGGTGATTCAGCCCCAGGCTGTGGGCGGCCTGCCACCCGGACCTGATGGCCAGGTGGTCCCGGCGACTGACCGGCCCGGCGTGCCGTTGATGGTGCGCTCAGGCGGGGCGCTCGTATCAGCCGGCGTGCTCACCGGGGGTGAGGCCAGCGTGCAGATGTTCGCCGCCGGCAACGTGGGAGCTGGCGGCGTCACCGTTGCGGTCGGCTGCGAGGTCATGAACGGTGGCGACCCGCTTGGGCGCTGCGTCGTGGAGTTCGGCGTGTTCGACGATCCGCAACTCGCCTCCCCCGCGAAAAACGCCCGGCTAAGCGGCGCCTTGGACGGGACCATTCTCGGCGGTGAGGGCACGGCGGTCCTGAAGGTCGAGACGGATGAGGACGGCGTGTTCCGCTGCACGCTCACTGACTACCTGGACGAGACTGTATACCTCGGGTGCGCGCCGTCGTTCGGCAGCCGCGCCCTCGCCTGCGAGTCGATTGATACCGTGACGTTCTCCACGTAGGAGTAGCCGATGCCTGGTCTATACCTGCTGAGCGACAAGCTCGCCGACATCAACACGCTCGGGAAGGTCCACACGGGCGGCATCCTCCGCCGCTTGCGCCAGGCCGAGGGCTATTTCCAGAAGCTCGCCAAGGACCTATTCGACCTCGATAAGATCGTGGTGACGTTGCGTGCATTGACCTCCACCGATACGACACGGCTCGACAAGGTACAAGCTGTGACCACGCAGCATGACGAACAGCTCCAGCACCAAGGGAAGTCGCTGTTTGACCTCGACAAGACCGTGGCTTCCATGCGCGCATTGACCTCTACCGACACGGTGCGGATCGATGCGATGCAGACCGCGACTACACGGCATGCCGAGCAGCTTCAACGACAAGGCAAATCACTATTCGACCTCGACAAAGAGGTCGCCACATTGAGCGCCACTTCAACCGCCGACACCGAGCGATTGGACATGATGCAGGCCGCGACTACACGGCATGCCGAGCAGCTTCAACAGCAAGGGAAATCGCTGTTTGATTCCCACGCGGCCTTGGAGGCACTGCGGGCCGTGGTCTGTGTGCTATCCGCAACCACTGCCACTAAGCTGCAAAGTCTCGATGGGCGAACTCAAGACATCAGACGCGATATGTCCGCCGCCAAGGAGGCACTCGCCGAGTCAATTGCGGAGGGGAAAGCCATGGCCGACTCCGTGGCGTGGTTGATAGCCCAGGCCGAGTTCCTGGGGGGGAAGTGGCGGGACATGTCGTTGCGTGTCTCCAACCACATGGTCGAGTACCAATCTGCCGCTACCGACATCGTAGCGCTCAAAGACTCGCGGGACTCGTTGATGACCAGGACAATCCACCTGGAGGAGCGCGCGCAGTCTTTCGCGGCTGTGGACGATGGGCACAGCCACGCGCTCAACGGGGACATCGTGCTATCCGTGTGGCCCGATCACGAGATGTTGGCCAGCGCGCTGAACGCTGCCCCGCCCGACTCTGTGTCCGCGGTGTTCCAGGCCGTCCTGAGCACCCACGACGGCCACCCGCATTTGTGGGCCGAGTTCGAGCCCGTGCTGGAAGTCTCGGTGAACACCGATGACTCTGACATCGACGCCCCTACCCTGCTAGGTGAACCTCGCTTTGAGCGAGGCACCATGCTGGTTACGATTGGCCTCGACACCGACGCGGGGGCCACCAAGACGTACACCGCAGGGGATGAGATCGCGGTGCAGGTGCAAGTGGCGGCTGACGACAAGTGGCTCGGCCATGCAGTCGCAGCCAAGACGTGGAAAGTGACCGTTGTGTAGTCCGCCCACTGATGTGGGTGTCCGCCTAGAGGCCGAGTTCATCGTCCCCCATTGATGCCGCACAGCGGCGAGGAGAAGTCTCATGCCAGGTCAAAAGCCACGAAACGTCAAGGTACAGGTTGAGTTTGAGCAGACCCTTCAGCGCGGGGAGGTCACGCACAACAGCTTGATGAAGCTCCTGATGGACGCCGGCTTTCTACCCTCGAAAGTATCAATCAAGCCCCTGAAGATGCCCCACTCCAAGCTGATCTATGGGGCCGAGATCACCTACAAGCACGACGCGCTGAGCCTCATCGAGCGTGAAGCGCTGATGGCGCTGCTCGACGGCCTGTATGGTATCGTCGGCTACGTCCCGCCGGTGGTCGAGCCGCCCCCGATTCCGCCGACACCCGACATCGCCTCGGGATTCCTGATCGTGATGGTTGACGCGGCGGGCGTTCCGATCCTGGACGCAAACGGTGCCGTGCAGTACGAAACGGCGGAGGCTCAGGTGGAGCGCCTGGCGCTCGTGAAGGTCGGCGTCCCCAACATCTGGGTCGTCAAGATGGACGCGGCGGGCGTCCCGATCCTGGACGCGGGCGGCAACTACGTCTATGAGACAGTGGCCGAGGCCGCTGCGCGGCTGGGGCTGACCGCCTCGCAGGTATCGACGTTGGCCCAGGCGAACGGCCTCTGGGTAGTGATCTTGGTGAGCGCATCCGGCGAACCGATCCTGGACGCAAATGGAGTCGTGCAGTACACGGCGGTCAAGGATATAGCCGCGATGCTCAACCTCACGTTCGACCAAGTGCTGTCTATCACGACGCAGGTCGTGGCCAAGGTCGATGCGGCCGGCTATCCCATCCTGTTCAACGGCACGGCCGAGGTCGGGTTGTCGGGCACCATGGTGATCAAGATGAACGCCTCTGGCGTTCCGATTCTCGATGGCAGCGGCAACTACATCTACGAGACCGTGGCTGAAGCGGCCGTTCGCCTGGCGATCACAGAGGCCGCTGTGGCGGCCCTGGCGACATCAAAGGGCATGTGGGCAGTCGTTCTGGTGGACGAGACGGGTGCTCCGATCCTAGATGTGAATGGCGACGTGCAATTTACATCCAACAAGGACCTGGCCACGTCGCTCGACCTGACCTATGCTGAGGCACTGGCCCTCACGCAACAGGCTGTCCGGGCTCTCGACGAGAATGGTGCGCCGATCATGGTGGCGGGCGAGCTGGTCAAGGAGACCACGCCAGACGCGACGAGCCGCTTGCTCGGGATCAGCGAGGCGCAGATCATGGCTCTGGCCGTCGTCCCTCCGATGGCACCTGGCGCGTATTGGCGGTTGCCGAGCTACTTCAACATCTCGGTCATGAAGGTGCGGCCTGATGTCGATCAGGGAGCGCTGATGCTCCAGACCAAGGTGCTTCTGACTGCGGGAGGTGCCTATCTCCTCGAAAAGACCTCCAGCCTGGAGTGGATGGACGAGGACCTCTACCCGTCGAGTGTCTATACCCACACGCGCATCAAAGTGCAGCCCGCGACCACCTCTTCATCGGGCCTGCCGCTCACCGCGGTTTACACCTGGCCGAAGAACGGGTTCCAGATCGAGACCAGCCCCGGCGTGGTCCTGCCGGTGGACCTGCTGGCCGATCTCGCTATCGGCCCGCCGAATGCAGGCGTGATGTTGGCCGACTTCTGGGTCAACGCGCTTGGCGAGGCGTACATGTGCCGGTCGAATCGCTTGCCGTTCACGGACTACGAGACAGCCTCGACCACGACCCCGCGCCTCTAACCTGACCTGACACTCAGTTCTCCCCTGATAGCTTGTTGGAAATTCCATCGCGTGATATTCTGTGCGGCAGGAGGTATCACCATGCCAGCTCCCCACCCGTTTCGTCAGTTCACCGTGCTCGTCAAGAACGTCAGCCAGGCCGACATCACGCTGCCCGAGATAGGCGGATACGTGTTGCACCCTGACGTCGAAATCGACATGTGCTCGCCAGACCTGCCGAGCGGGCACTACGACGACCCGAGTGCGGTCATGCGCGCGCTGCTCGAACTGCCGCTGACCGTGCTCTACCAGGAGCGCGTGGCGGGGCATCTGACCCACCGCATCCTGCCGACTGCCGCTCACGACTGAGAGGTGGAGCATGGGCCAGCAAGACTTCCCCGGTGCAGAGATTCCTCGGCGGGCTGCGAGCGTCAACTCGGCCTCTGTTGGTTTCGACGGCGACCCCAACAGCCCGGCGGCATCCGCCAGTCTCCGCACGATGCCGGCTGGCACGCTGTATGAGCGCACGAGCCTCGGCCAGCAATGGATCAAGAGCAGCGCTGCCATCAGCGGTGAAACCATTAACCTCAAGGGTGCATACATCAGCGGCGCCGGAAACACGGTCGCGTGGAACGTCACCGAGGGCACCTTCCTGAATGCGCCGCTGACCGGCTTGGCTGGCACGAGCGAAGTCGTGATCGACGGTGACGCGCCTTACGACTACGTGACGGACTTCCCTGCCGTCGGCTCCGTGGTGACCGGGACGCTCGCGTCGAAGGTTCGACGAAACAATCCAGGGCTGTAGGAGTCTCTATGCGCGCGCAAGATTTCCCCGGGGCAGAGCTACCTCGTGCGGCTTCGACCATCTCGGCTGAAGCTCAGTCCTTTGACGGCGACCCTAGCTCCGCTGCGGCCCCCGCAGTCTTCCGAGACATGCCGATTGGCGCGACCTACGAGCAACCATCCAATGGCTTGTTCTGGACCAAGACCTCCCACGGGTGGCAGCCGCAGGAGTCACTTGGCTTTTTCAATGCAACTAGGGAGCGGCTGTTTTTTACGGTAGACCCTGTTAACGGCATATCTCCGCCGTCAGGCATCACCGTCCACACGCAAGCGGAATATGTCGCACTCGGGGCACCGCTCAAATACGCGCAGGATGCGCTCGACATCCTGCCACAGTACGTGGACTATTACACTCAGATCAATCTGCTCGCAGGCACGCATCTAGCGAAGCCTGGCGGCGCTGGTTTTTCATTTCTTGGCAACCGCTGGTTGACGGTCTCGAAGTCGTGCTCTAGCAGAGCACGAGACCAAGCGCCCTTGCCTGGCCAATTTTTTACGGCCTTCACAAGTCTCTGGTTTAAGGGTGCAGATCATAACGTGCTGCAAATGGGGGTTTCAGGCAGCAGACTATCCGACTACGTGATCAATGCGCCTGGCCAGGCGTGGATTGTAAACGAGCATCGCGGGCGCTTTGTGCAAGTCACGGATGGAGCAAACGCAGGTTCGAAATACTTGATCGTAGGGAATACAGCTAGCACCCTAGATATTACGGGTTTTATTTACACCGCAGGTGCGATGACCTTCAACATCACGGCCCCCAGCAGCATCGTGCTGAACTCCGAGAACGGGACCACGCCGCTAGCTTACGAGATGGTGAGCACGTCTGTTGCCAGTGGTCTGCATGGTCTATTTACAGTGTTCGCAGACATCCAATTCGGGACTGTGGCGCTGGGTTCGAGCTGGTTCCAGCTCATGAACACCAGCTTCGTTTTCCCCCAATATTGCCGACTTGTGAACGCGGACACTGCTTTCAACGTCAACTACGGGTCACCGAACGAGGGCGGGGCTTCGGTGTATATGGATAGCTGCGATATAGAGTTGACTTCCGGCTACCTCGACTCGTCAGGCTTTAATGTCTGCCGAGCGCAGTGGCTCATGTTTAACAACCTGATTCGCGGGAGCACCTCCCGGCTCATGCGGCTCGACAGTGGCGTGGCTTTTTACGGCATCGACAATTGGTTCTTGCCGAGCGGTACGGCTGAGGCCGTGGCCTTCCAGGGTGGCCAGCACCTAATCCAGATATCGGACAACGGATTTCGCGTGCGCGGCAGCGGAACCTCCACGGGCATCCGAGTTTACTCCGGTGACGCGCAGATTCGTTCGTTCTCGGCTGTCGTGGACAATTGCTCGCCAGCCGTGGACATCGCGGGCGGCGAGTCATTCACCATCGCCTCGGGCTCGATTACCGGCACGGGCAACGCTGTCGCGTGGCGCGTGCGCAATGGCAGCCAGGTCAACGTACCACTCTCCTCCGCGCTCGCCGGGACGGTAGAGGTGGAGGTAGACGGCGTGGCCAAGACCTACTCGGGCGATTTCTCCACCGTGGGATCTGTGGTCAATGGCGCCCTCGGCTCCCGCGTGCGTCGATTCGCATGACCCCCGACGTGGCGTACAAGCGCAGCCCGAACCAGAGCGACCGGGCCGGTGCCGCGGTCGTCGCCGTGGTCCTGCACTACGACGCGAGCCCGTCCGACTCCGCGACCGTCAACTGGCTGTGCAACCCTGCGAGCAAGGTGAGCGCCCATTACCACCTCGGGCGCTCGGGAGCGATCACGCAGATGGTGCCGCTGGACCGTGTCGCCTGGCACGCGGGACAAGCGGACATCCCGCTTCGGGATGGGGAGTACATCAGCAGCGGGAACCGCTCGACCATCGGCATCGAGATGGCCAACCTCGGGCTACTCCAGAAGACCGCCGACGGTTTCGCCTACGCGGTGGATGGCGCGCTTCGTAAGTACAAGGGTGCGACCCCGCTCCATGCCGCGCTGACCTACCCCGACGGCCGCAGGGTCGAGGGCTGGTGGGAGCCGTTCGCCGAGCCGCTGTTGGCGTCACTGACCTCCGTGCTCCAGGCCATCGGCGCGGCTGGCTACGTCGCGGCGACGAAGAACCTCGTGGGGCATGATGAAGTCGCGCGACCGTGGGGCAGGAAATGTGATCCTGGGGCCGCTTTTCCGTGGGAGCGTTACCACCGCGAGGTCACCCGCCCGCTCGTGAGCTTACTGCTCCCCTGACCCCGCGCAAGTATACAGGCTGGAGGTACATCACCATGGGCAAGCTGAGCAGGCAGAAGGGGGCGGAGTGGGAGCGCGAGGTCGCGCGCCGGCTCCGCCCGATGTGGAAGCAGGCACGCCGCGGGCTCTCGCAGCCGCGCCTCGGGTGCGAGGTCGCGGACGTGGAGGGAACTCCCTATTGGTGGGAGTGCAAGGTCGGCGCAGCGCCGCCACTCCTGCCGGCGTTGCGTCAGGCCGAGCGGGACGAAATCGCCTTCCGCGTTAGGCTGGCTGAGCTGTCTGATATTCCCGGCATGGCCCCGAACCCCGCCCCGCGCATGCCGCCCATCGCCGCGGTCAAGATGGACAACCGCCGGCCCATCGCCGTCCTCTACCTCGACGACTTGATCGCGATCATGCGGCTCGCCAAGAAGGCCCAGGAGCCGAAAAAGAGCCCCGATCCCTTGCCGCAGCCCTCGCCCAGCGAAAATAGTTTGCCAGTAAATCCAGCCAGATAATTCAGCCCTCAAAAATAACTCTTGCATTTTTTGCAATAGTTGCATATAAACCTATCAGGTGCTCGGCGCTTGTGCCGGGACCTCGCAAAGGAGTAGGCCATGGGCAAGCAGGAAATCCTCCACGCCTCGTTCTTCACCCCGATGCCTGGCGGCCGCTGGGGCTCGCCCCTGATCCTGTGGGGCGAGCCGGGCACGGCCAAGACCGCGCTCATCGAGCTGCTCGCTCGACTGTACGGCATGCCGTGCGAGGCGCTCCAGCCGGGGGCCAAGGGGGAGGGCGCCTTCGGCGTGACGCCTTGCCCGTCCGAGACCTCAGACGGCAAGGGCAACCGGCGGATGGTGATCGGCTACCCGCCGCCGGAGTGGACCGGCGGCTTCACCGAGGAGACCGGCGGCGTCATATTTTTTGACGAGCTGACGACGGCGCCGCCGGCCATCCAGCCCGTCCTGCTGGGCGGCGTGCAGAACCGAGAGATCGGCGGCTGGAGGGCTCCGTTGCGCACGCGGGTTTATGGCGCCGCGAATTACGTCGGCCAACAGACGGCCGGCGGCGGCTGGCCAATCCCCGGATCGGTCGCTAACCGTTGCGGGCACATTGACTGGCCAGGCCCGGACTGCGACCAGTGGGCGACCTTCCTCCTCGGCGGCGCGGGCTCCGAGCCTGAGTCGCGCCGCGACCCGGTGCTGGAGGAGCAGATGGTCTTGTCCGTGTGGCCCGGCGAGTGGGCGCTGGCTGCCGGGCAGGGTACTGCATTCCTGCGCCGCCGCCCCGAGCTGCTGCACAAGCGGCCGACTGATGACGACCCGCAGCTCGGCCGGGCGTGGCCGAGTCGCCGCTCCTGGGAGTACGCGCTGCGGGCGCTGGCTGCCTCGCGCATCCATAAGCTGAGCCGCGAGGACACGGAGGAGTACGTCGCCGCGTTCGTCGGGACCGCGGCAGCGACCGAGTTCTTCAATTGGCTGGACGAGCAAGACCTGCCGGACATCGCGGCCCTGCTCGATGGGCAGGTGAAGTGGGTCGCCGACTACGACCGGCTCGACCGCACCGAGGCCGTCCTGTCAGCCTGCTCCGCGATGGTCGTCCCCCTCGGTGCCGCGATGCGCGACCAGCGGATGGCCCGGCTATGGGAGCTATTGCTTGACGTGACCGACAAGGCCAAGGACATCGCGCTGCCCGCGGTGACCGTGTTGTGTGGGGCCAAGGCGCGGGACGGTCGCCCGCTCCGCCACGACGGGCCGGCGGCCACGAAAGTACTGGCGCGGCTGCATCTCATGGCCAACAGCACGGGTTTTTGACTATGGCCACCACCAAATACAGAGGCGTTTATTCCACGCCCCTCGACAAGCTCGCCGCCGGTCGGCATTGGGTCCGGCACAAGTGGGCCTACTACCTGTCGTCGGTCACGTCCCTCGTGCCGAGGCAGGTGCCAGGTCTGGGCACGCTCGGAGTGTCCGAGCGCGGCGTCCTGATCTACGACCCCGAGGTGATCATGCGGTGGGAGGTCCAACACCTCGGCACCGCCCTGACGCACGAGGCGCTCCACCTCCTGCGACACCATGCAGCCCGGGCACGCCGCCTGCTCTGCCTGCCGGCAGAGACCATCCTGCGCCCCGACCGGCTGGACTCGCAGACCGTGGATGCGCTCAAGCGGTGGAACGTCGCGGCCGACTGCGAGATCAACGACGATCTGATAGCGGCCGGGGGCGAGTTCCCCTTCGAGGTCTGCGCGCCCGAGAAGTCCGGACTGCGGCCTGGCCTGACCGCTGAGGAGTATTACCACCTGCTCGCACAGCAGGCTGCAAGCGAGCGTAAGCAGGCCCGCTCCGGCCGACCGGACAAGTCTGAGGGCTCCGGCAAGGCCGAGGAGTCCGGGCGCGACCAGGGCGGTCCTGACGCGAACGGCGGACAAGCGAATAATGCAAAGGACGCAACAAACGCAAAGGAACAAGGTGCCGGCGGCAGCCTCAGCTCAATCAAGCCAGGTCCTGGTGCAGGCAGGTGCGGGAGCTGCGCCGGGCTGGCCCTACCCGAGGAGGAGGCCTTCGAGGGCATCGGTCGGACTCATGCCGAGCATCGGCGCATCGAGCGGCAGGTCGCCGAGGCTGTCCGCCAGGCTGCGCAACGCGAGCGCGGGGACATGCCCGGCGGCTGGGCACGTTGGGCAGACGCCACCTTCGAGGCCCCAAAGATCCCCTGGCAGCAGAAGCTCGCCCTGGCTGTCCGGGCCGCGGTCGGGCGCCGCATGGGTGCGGTGAGCCACACGCACAGCCGGCTCTCGCGGCGGCAGGCCGGCATCGGGTATGGCGCCGGGCTGCCGATGCTCCCCGCGCTGTACGCCCCGCAGGTCAAGGTCGCCGTGGTCGTGGACACGAGCGGGAGCATGGGCACCGACGAGCTGAAGGCGGCCATCGCCGAGACGAGTGGTGTGCTCCGGGCGGCTGGCGGGACCATTGACCTCTGCGCCTGCGACGCGAAGGTCCACGAGCTGCAACCTGTGCGCGACGCGAAGCAGGCTGCGGCCATGCTCAAGGGAGGTGGCGGCACAGACTTTCGGCCCGCCTTCAATGCGCTGATGGACCGGCCGCGTGGCGCGCGGCCGGACGTGGTGGTGTTTATGACTGACGGGCAGGGGCCGGCGCCAGCCTCACCACCGGCGTGCAAGGTCATCTGGTGCCTGATCGGCCGGTACAGGACCCGCCCGTGCGAATGGGGCGACGTGGTTGAGATCGACTAAACCAGCTCGGCTGCGGCCGGGCTCGCAACAAGGAGACTGAGATGACGACGACGAGACAACTGGACCTAGTGGTGACCGAGCGGCATGACAGCGCGGGCTCGATGGTGTGGTGGAACCTGAGCGGCAGCGTCCTCCATGCTGACATCGTGGTGCGGCTCAAGGCAGCGGGCGTGCCCGACAAGCGGTTGCCATACCCGGTCGGCCCGACGACAGCATTGACCCGGGCGATGCGCCGCTTCGAAGATCGTCGTCACTTCATACGCCCACGGCCAGACAGCAAACGCGGCTGGACCCTCGTGCGTGAGCACGTCGAGGGCGGCGAGCACTTGAGCTGGGAGTCAGTCGGCAGCGTGCGCCTCGGTGAGGGAGGCAGCCTCGACATCGACGGCGCCGAGCACATCCGCGAGGAGCTAGTCAAAGCGTTCCATGAGGAGCAGGCGTCCTTCTCCACGGAGGAGGTGTCCATGTGGCTGTCACGGTCGCTCATTCCGATCCTCTCAGCAGTCAGCTTGCGACCATGCGGTGGTTTTTATTTCATCCCATACCAATCCGTCGAGCAGTTCCGACGCGAGGTGGCTTGCCTGCCTGGCGAATTCTGCGAGGTCCCGGCGATGCGCACGAAGGAGACGGTCAAGGCGGTCCTCGATTCGTTGGCCCGCGAGGCCGCCGCCGGCATCGACGCGATCTTCACCGAGCTGTCCGAGGGCGGCCTCGGCTCTCGCGCCCTGAACACCCGCAAGGCGGAGTGCGAGCGCATGGCGATGAAACTGTCCGAGTACGAGGGCATGCTCGGCGCGAGCTTGCCGATCATCGCTAGCCGGCTTGAGCAGCTCCAGGCTGCCGTCACCCAGGCCGTCCTCGCCGAGGCTGCCAACGCCGACATCGCAGCGGCAGCGTGAGGGGTACGCGCATGGAAAATCTAGCCAAGCTGGCGAACCACATGGCGCGGCGGTATCACGCCAAGACGTACTGGCGCGACGAGCTGGATGATCTGCGGCAGGAGGCACAGCTTGCCGCACTGGAGGCACAGCGTACTTGGCGCCCGACAGGCGCCCCGCTGGAGAAGCACGCTATGATGACTATGATTTACGCGCTCCGACGATACCTATACCGAACGGAGCTACCTGTCACCGGGCGGGTCGGCTACGAGCACGAGGTCAAGGCGGTCGGCGTGCCGCTGGAGGACAGCCCCGTCGAGCGCTGGGCGTTTGACCCGCAGGCAGAGCATACCGCACTCGCCTGGCGGGAGGCCATATTCGCCAAGATGGAACGCGTACTTGCCGAGCACGACCCGTCTGGTGCGTGCGCCCGCGTGCTCTTGGACAACAAGCCCTGCAACGAAGTGGCCAAGGAGGTCGGGGTCCGGCCAGGCGTCCTGCGGTACAAGCTCGCCACCGTCCGCAAGGCAATCCGTGAGGACGAGGACCTGTGCGAAATATTCAAAGGATGCAACAAACGCGAAATATGCTATACTCGCGGCGGGTAGTAGGAGGGTATATGCGGCAGCAGGACATCATGAGGGAGCGTGGCTTCATCCCGGTGCTGGAGGTCGCGAGCATCACCGGGCGGGCGCCGAGCACCATCTACAGGCAGATCGAGGCTGGCAAGATTTCCGGCCAGCTCGTGGGCGGACACTGGTACGTGCGGCGCGAGGCCCTGGCGGCATACCTCGGGCCGGCAGCGGAGGCGCTCGGCTTCGAAGCGGCGCCAAAGGCAGTATGATGCGTTGGCGGATTGCTAACGTTTGCACCACTGTCGAGGGCGCGACTGACGCCGAGGAGGCTTGGCTGCGGGACTTCATGTCCTACGAGCGGAAGACCTACAAGCCTTATTCGGGCAAATACGTCTTCGAACAAGTGAGCCTCTACCATCCCACGCGCAACACGTTCCCCACAGGGTTCGCCAGGCTGGCGTGGGACAAGGCGCGAGAGCTTGGCCATGCGGTGGAGGTTGCCGACGAACGCCGCAGACCGTGCGAACCTGATGCCAGGGCGGACCTTGAGTGGCTTCGCCACCACCCATCTGTCAAGGGCGAAATCACGCACCAGATTGAGGCGGTGCAAGCTGCGGCGAAAAATAAGCGCGGAATAGTGTGGGTGCCCACAGCTGGAGGCAAGACCGAAATCGCAATAGGCATCGCTACTTTACTGCCTTGCCGCTTCCTTTTCATGGTTCACCGCCTCGACCTTCTCCAGCAGACGGCGGATCGATACAAGCTGCGAACCGGGCGCCCGGTTGGCCTCATCGGGGACGGGCAAGTAGACCTACCCGATGACTGTCAATTTGTTGTCGCCACCTTCCAGACCATGAACGCGGCCGTCAGGCGCGGGCGAGAGGAGGTGCTCGCCATCCTGCGCAGCGTCGAGGGCCTCATTATCGACGAGAGCCATTGCCTCCCCGCGAGCACGTATATTGCAGTAACGAATCTCGCCGTCGAGGCCTACTACCGCTTCGGCTTGTCGGGCACACCGATGGTGAAAAGCCCCGACCGGAACATGCTGACGCTCGGCGGGCTCGGGCCGGTCATCTATCGCATCCGGCCAGATGCTCTCATGGATATCGGCCTGCTTGCGCGGCCGACCATCCGCATGGTTGAGGTACATCAGCTGTGCGAGCGCCCGACCTGGCACGGGGCGTACACCGAGAGTATAGTGCAGTCCAAGACGCGCAACGCGGCCGTGGTGGCTGCGGTCGCGCAGGCTGAGAAGCCAGCATTGGTGTTCGTCCAGCGCGTGGACCACGGCCGCATACTGGAGGAGCGCCTCCGCCGGAGCGGCCTCCAGGTCGAGTTCACCTGGGGCGAGGACGACACGGCTGAGCGTCGAGCCGCTATTCAGCGGCTCGTTCGCGGCGACACCGAGGTCCTCGTCTGCAACGTGATATTTCAGGAGGGCGTGGACATCCCGAGCCTGCGCAGTGTCGTCGTCGCGACCGGCGGCGCGAGCCCTGTGGCCGCGCTTCAGCGCATCGGGCGCGGCATGCGCGCCGACGCGAAGACCGACAAGACCAACTTCGAGGTGTGGGACTTCGCCGACAAGGGCTGCGGTTGCAGGGGCGCCCACACCGGCTGCCGCTGGCTGGAGCGCCATGCCAAGGCGCGGGCCAAGGCATACCGAGACGAGGGCTTCGAGGTTGAGGAGATCACTGAAGACGGCCAGATGGAGCTACCTGCCGACGCAGCCTAAAAAAACTGTTTACAACGACCGGCGACTTGTCGTATGGTTCGACCCGCGCACGGGGGTAACTATGGTGCGCTTGGCGTTTTTGGAGTGAGACGATTATGTTACACTTTCGGCATTTGATTTTACCTCCCGGGCAGCGGGAGGGTGTCCAGCCGATTGGGGTGGCCCGGTACGCAAGTACCGGACGCGGATCGTCTCCCGCTACTCCAGCCCCATTCGGTATGCTCACACCCCCCGAGTTTGGACACTCTCTCGGTGCCCAGGAGGTTTCCTATGGTTTATTTTCCCCCGCCTCGACCACCGCAGTATAACCCCATCCAGCAGCTCGTGACCGGACTCCTGCAACGGGACGGCACCCCGGTCCCGGGCGCACGTCCGTTCGTGCAGCTCACGAAGTACTCACCCCACGGGCCAGCAGATGCGATGGAGGACCTGCGCCCGTTGCCATTCGACAAGTTCAAAAAACGAATCGGTGACGCGGCCGGTCGGGTGTGGGCGCAGCTCGTCTGTCGGCGCAGTGACGTGACCGGGCAAGTCCGCATGTCGATAAACGGTGTCATCCGAGCGGATGAGCGCGCGAACCCGAAGGCCAAGCCGCTGACTCGGCGCCAAGTCCAGCGGTCCTTCAGACGGCTCAAGCAATTTCAGCTTCTTGAGAATCTCGGCCACAGTTTCGAGCTGGTGCCCGACAGTCGGTTGGGTGGCATGCGGCCCGCCAGGATCTTCCACCGCGCCGTCCACGGCATCCACGCGGAGGAGACTGCTGGGCGCACCATCGTGTTCGGCACCTGGCAGCTCGCGCAACCGAGGGCCTGGGGTGGCGCGAGGACGGGGGCAGGCAGGCCGAGGACCAAGCCTAGGCCGCCACCTATCTGGGAGCGCATGACCAAGCCATACCCCGAGATGTCCGACGAGCACTTCCTGCGGCGGAAGCGCCAGGTGCAGCAGGATTTCGAGGAGTTGGCTCGGGCAGAAAAGGACTATCAACGGCAGAAACGAGCGGCGAAACG
>Ga0315278_10001892_pt1 | contig 18497 bp, 12 predicted proteins | sample YL17G06_0_MG_FD_203880 | JGI IMG/M metagenome (GOLD analysis project Ga0315278, IMG submission 203880) | Sediment microbial communities from Yellowstone Lake, YNP, Wyoming, USA - YL17G06_0 | ecosystem: Environmental > Aquatic > Freshwater > Lake > Sediment | place: USA: Wyoming | collected... | reverse complement strand
CACCATGCGTTTGGCCTCCGGATGCCGGAACCTGCAGCGGATCACCTTCGGCGGATTGCGCTTCGGCGGGTCGAGCGTCATCCTGATCTGCCCCTTCGCCGCCGCCGACTCCATCTGGATCGACATGGGCCCGAAATACGTCCTGGCATTCGTGATGCCGATCTTCTGCCCGTCGGCCAGCCAGTACCTCGGTACGGCCGCGCCCAGCCACAGCTCGTCGCCGCGTTCCTGCACGAACATCAACCGCAGCCAGTAGGTCGAGTTCGATTCATCGGACGCCTTGTAGTGATCGCCTCGCCAATCGCCGATGTTCGGCAGCGCATGCTCGGTCATCATCCGCGTGTCCGGGAAATAACTCACCGCGAACGCGTTGAAATACGCGCGGATATAGTGCTTCGCCTCATCTCGCAGAAGACACGCTACCGGATTCTGCAGCAGAAATGCCTGCTGCGAGATCCCGCCATGGCTGAACCACCGCCGCTCAAACTCCGCGCCTTCCAGCTTGTAGCCATACTGCTCCGAGAGATACAGATTGTCCTCGTAATCCTTGACGATCCACGTCGCCAGCGTGCTGTTCGGATCGATCGCTCCGGTGCGGATCAGGTAAATGGAACCTTCGAGCGTCTCGGTGATCCACCCGAACGACCTGCCGCGCCGATGCACATCCGACGGCACCTTCGGCACCCAGCTCCCATCGCGCAACCTCACCACCGGCGACCGCCGCATGGCCTCCGTGAACGCCGCGATCAGATCGCTGTGATACGCCTGCGCTTCGGCCACCAGGCGCTTGCCCTCGGGGTGTCCGGCCGCCGCCAATGCCCTGGCGGCATTGTCCATGCCCCACCAACTGAAGTTGTTGTTTGACAGCCACACCCGCCAATCGCCGATGTCCTCGAGACTGCCCGGCGGGAGCAATCCCCTCTCAATCGCGCGCATCGGGGTGCGTTTAGCCTCCTCGATCGTGCGATTGCGCTCGCGGATGATCCAGTCGCAGGCTTTGACGATCCCCGGCGCTGCGTGTTCCATCCACTTGTTGTCCCGCGTATACCAATAGTGTTCGCCCATGCACCAGAGCACCCAGCCATGATGCTGGTTGTAGCCGCCATGTTCATAGCCATTGGCGCCGTAGAACATGCCGTTTTGGCTGAGGTAATCGCCCGGAAGCTTGACCGTTCCCTGGTACTTCAGAAACGTTTCCAGCGCCCGCTCGGCGACGTCGTGGTAGCCGCGGCGATCGAGGTCGCTGATCATCATGGTCGATTCGTTGGAGAACACGCCGTAGTGGAAGGTGCCGACCTTGGCCATGTACGCGTCCCCGCCCACCTCCCGTTCGGTGTTGATCAAGAGGTGCGAGACATCCGCCTTGTAGAAATCACTGATCATCGGTTCGGGCGTCTGAATCCCCGTGCCGGCGGCGATGCGGGACCGCCAGTAGTCCCTCACCGCCGCAAGTGCCTCATCAAAATCCAGCGACCGCAGGCGGCTGATATCACCTTCCTCCGCCACCGTCACGAAGGGGATCAGCAACTCGACTGTGCGTTTCGGCTCTGCCGCCGTCAGCGGCGCCTGGTACTTCACCTTGCCATCGGCATCCCCCACGGCATAGCTGCTCGCGGGATCCGCCGACTTCGCCACCGCCCTGACGCTTCCCCCCACATTCTGCGCCACCACTACATCCTGCCCCATCCGCGCCAGCATGTCGGCCTTTGCATGTGACACCGCCAACGCCAGCTTCGCCTCCGCATCGGCATTGCCCGCCCTTTCCATCTCGATCCGCACCAGCATCACCATCGAATCATCCGCATGGATTCGCTGCCCCTCTTTCGGCACGCCATTCAGCGGCATCGCGAACGCCGTCTGCCGATACTTCACGCCACCTTCCTCCCACTCATTCACAATGATCGGCAAGCACCCATCCATGAGCCCTCTCTTGACTGGAGCCGATGTTGGGAGCCCAAAGCGATAGCGAATCTCATCCCCCTCCCACTTGCAGAGCGGCGTGTCTTTCCCCTTGAGGCGCGCGATCCAGTTCTTGTTGCACACGACATCCCCGTTCGCATCCGACCGGAAATGCTGCCGCGTCCCCTCGAAACTCAGGGGGATATACTGCGGCTTCTTGGCCGGGGTATCGTTCCACGCCCGCGTCAACGCCTGCTCCGGCACTTGGGCCACGCGGGAATAGAGGTCCATGGTTTTTTCATCGGCCTTGGCCTTCCGCCACGCTTCCTCGGCCGCTGCATACGTCACACGCTCCCCCGCCTTTCTCACCAGCACGCCCAGATCGGGGATGAAGATATGTCCGTGCCTGATCAGGTCCGACGCCGCGAACGAGAATGTTTCCTTTGCCCCGCGCACGGTCACCACGGTTTCATCAAACGAGTTGTAGCCTTGCGGCACGGCGTACTGGATTCGCCCCTCTGTCACATTCCGCGACGCGGCTGACGCGCTCTCCAGGCCGCCGTTGAAGACTTCGATGCGCGTATCGCGCTCGGCCTTTGCCCGCTCCACCTCAAACGCCAACCCCTTGAGCGTCGAGTCCGTGTACGCCTCGAACGACTTGATTGCCGGCAGCGGCGCGTCCGACACCACGCGCAGCTTCATCGTCGATCGGTAGGGCGCATCGAAGTTTTTCAGCGAGGTGAACTCCTTGGCATTGACCGGGTTGAACGTGAACGAGAGGGAGCCGCCTTCGCTTCGTACCGCCGCATCGGCCCGCTGCCATTTGCCGTTGTACCAGTCCCCGACATTCAGCCACCCCGAGGAGCCCGACCCCGAGGGCCGATCGCGCGGTATGCGCCTTTCCGGCCACGACGACTGCCAATACTCCAGCCGCAGCGTCTGAGCGTTCGGCGCCGGATCGGCAAAGCCCACGATCACCCGGTAAATGTCGCGCGCATCCTCCCACATGACGCCATAATCCCGCCCATCCTTCTCCCAGCGCATGACCTGCCCGAATGGCGCGACGTTGATCGTCTCTCCCTCTTTGCCAACGAAAACCGCCTTGGGCGCGGGCGTGCTCGAGCACCCCGCGCTCAACAGCAGCACGAACTGACAGCACGGCGGAAACCATCTCATCGCATTGTTCGATTTCATGGCGTATCGGCTCCCTTCGCCTTTCATTGATGTACCCGCTTCCAGTTTAGCTTCTTGTGGGCCTTCTGCCAGCGCCCCGCCCCCCCGCCGCCAGTTGCCCGATGATGCTAAAGCGACTGGGCAAGCCGGTGTGTGTGAGCATCGGCCGCAAAGTCGCGAGGTTCGGTATGCGTCTGGGTTAAGGGGCGGCCAGGCCGTGGCACAACGCGGGGGCGTGGATCATTTCCGTTGAGCCGCGCTGCGTCTGTCCCAATGCAGCAGGAAGGTGATTGTCACGCGGCGGCCGGGCGCTTTGGGGGATTCGGTTCGCCCGCGATGCTGGTGCAGTTGCGTCCGGCGTCCTTGGCCTTGTACAGGGCTGCGTCGGCCGTTGCGACGAGCTGATCCGCGTGGGGCGGCAGTTGGACTCGCAACGACGCCACGCCGGCGGACATCGACACCCCGACGTCCCTGGCCAGCAGCGCCGCCGACGCCGCCTTGAACTCCTCGCGTATGCGGTGCGCGACCATGGCCGCCTCGTCCGCGCCGGCGTGCGGGAGCAGCAGGACGAACTCATCTCCGCCATACCGCGCCGCCACGTCCATCCGCCTGAGGTTGGCTGTGATGACCTTCCCCATCAGCACGAGCAACTGGTCGCCGATCTGGTGCCCGAAGGTATCGTTGATCTTTTTGTAGCCGTCCAGGTCGATCATCACGCAGGACAGGTCCTTTTCATACCGCTGGGCTTCCGCAAAGAGCTGCTCGATGAGATTGCTGAAATGCCGCCGGTTGTACAACCCTGTCAGAGGGTCTGTCGCCGCCAGCTCTTCCACCCGCTGGAGCGACTGCTGCAACTGCTGGTTTCTCTCCTTGAGCGCCGCCAGGGTCCGCTCGAGTTCGACGCGGAGAGACTCGTTTTCGCGTTTGATCTTGGCGAGCGTGAGGTTTTTCTCAACCACGAGGGGGATGGTGAAGAGGTATTCTCCGAATTTCACGACGTAGTCACTGGCGCCGCGGCGTACGGCCTCGGCTGCGATCGTCCCCACGTTTTCCCCGGTCACCATCAGCACGGGGGTGTCACACCGCTTGGTGATCTCGGACAGGACATCCATGCCGCTGCCGTCCGGCAGGTTGTAATCGCACAGAATCAGATCGAACGAACTTGCATCGACTTCCAGGGCTTCGCGGCGGGTGCCCACTCCGACGACCGTTCCCTTGCCGAAACGGTCCTCCAGCGTCTCGCGCATCAGCTCGAGCTGGTCCGGGTCGTCCTCGATGATGAGCAGTTTCAGCTTCTCCACTGGCCTGACCTTATCGCCCCATGATCCTCTAGTGATGTACGATATCCATTTGCACCGTGCAAATCCGTGTTAATATGGGCAACTCAGCGTCGGCAAGCCTCCGGCGCCAGGTGATGCTGGGGGTATTGATGAATCATCATCCAGTAGTTTGTGCTGGCCAGCACGGTCTTGAGGAACTGTTCCGCGCTCGCGGGCTTGATGGTGTAGCTGTTGGCACCATTACGCGCCGCCAACTCCATCTGTTTCTCGTCGCTTACCCCGGTCATCATCACAATCGGTATCTGGCGGTGTTGGGGGGAGCTCTTGATCGTCCGCAACACGTCCTGGCCCGATAAGCCGGGCATCTCGATGTCCAGATAGACCAGACCGGGCCGCGGGGCGCCGGAGTACTGGCCGCGCCGGAAGACGAAATCCAGCGCTTCCTGGCCGCTCTTCACCTCATAGACGCGGTTGGAGATCTTGCACTGCGAGATCGCCTCGCGGATCAGCAGCCTGCAGTCCGGGTCGTCGTCCACGAGCAGAATGGTGATCGGTTCGCCCGTCCTCTGAGCTTTTCTGGACTCTGGTGCGATCGGCAGACAGATCATTTCCGCCTCCGTTCTCTCCCTCAGTTGGCGTTGACCAGTTCACCGCCCGTCGCCGCGGCGTCTTCGATGTCGCGTCCCGACGGATCGTCGCCCGGTCCCGGAAGCTTCGCAGGAATCGTGAAGCGGAATGTGCTTCCTTTTCCCACGTCGCTCTCAACCCAGATCCGCCCGTTATGGGTCTCGATGATGCTCTTGACGCTGGCGAGGCCCACGCCTTTGCCAGCCACGTTCATGGCCGTCGAGTTCTTGCCACGGCGGAAAACGTAGAAGATGCGCGGCAGGTCTTCCTTTTCGATGCCGATTCCGGTGTCGCGGACATAGAATTCGAGTTCGTCGTTGACGGGCCGGCAGCCGATATGGATCTCCCGCAACTCTCCCTGCCCCATGTACTTGATGGCGTTGTCGACGAGGTTTTGAAACACCTGGCGCATCCGGGCCTTCTCGCAATGGGCAGCGGGAAGGGGATTGTCGATGACCAGAGAGGTTTCCTTGGCCTTGAGGTCGTCCTCGAGCACGCCCGCGATGTCGCGCGCGACGGCATCGAGATCCACCGTCTCCATCTTCTGCCGCCGCGTTTTGATCCGCGACAGTTCGAGCAGTTCGGTGATCAGATCGGTTTCGACTTCGACGTTTTTCTGGATTCGTTCGAGGCGATGGACGATTTCGTTGTCGAAACTCTGGCGGTGTTTCATGAGCAGCAGGGTAGCCATGCCGCCGATGTTTCGCAGGGGCGCATTGAGATCGTGGGAGACGGCGCGGAGGAAGTCTTCCTTCTCGGCCATTTCGGCCGAGAGGCGTCTGTTGGAGGCTTCGAGTTGGCCGGTGCGTCGGTGGACTTTTTCCTCCAGATCGCGATTGGCTTCGGCGAGACTGGTGTTGGCAACCTGGAGTTGGCGCTGGTGCTCGCGGATTCGCCGGACCATCTGATTGAAGGAGCGGGCCAGCATGCCGATCTCATCGGGGCGATGGGTGGCGACCTGGGCGTCGTAGTCGCCGCCGGCGATGCGGTTGGTTGCGTGGACAAGCTGGCGGATGGGCAGGAAAATGCGGTGGACCAGGCCCGACGCCAGCGGCAGGCAGCAGAGGAAGATCAGGCAGCCGGAGCCAACGCCCAGGAGGCTGACGCGTTGGAGCATGGCCTGCTCGTTGTTCTGGGAGACGCCGACGGTGACATAGCCCAGGAGACGGGTGGCGTGTTCGGGGATGACGTCGGCGTTGGCAGGGTTTTGGTCGAGTGAACGGGTCTCGGCCCTGCCGAAGACCTCGAAGACGGGTGCGGTGATCTGAAGAAAGTTGCCGAGGGAGGGGAGGTTTCTGTGTTGAACCTGCATGAGGCGTTGGGTGTTGGTCTGGAACTCGGGCGTTCCGCGCCAGTAGCGCAGGCCGTAGTCGGGATCTCGGCAGGCGACGGAGAGCAGCTTGCCTGCGGGGTTGTAGAAGGCGACGAGGACGATGTTGCGGCTGCGGAGCTGGTCTCTGCCGAGCCGGCGCAACTCCAGTACATCATTGAGCTTGTAGGGAGTCTCGGCGGCAAGTCCCAGAGTCTGGGAGATCTGCCTCGCCTGTTCGCCGAGAATGTCCAAGAGGGCATCGCGGCTCTTCTTGACGAATAGGAATGACGTGGTGGCCAGAGCGACCATGAGGAGCAGGCTGAAGGCGAAGATGAGCTTGCCCTGCAGCCCGAGAAAGCGTTGGAAGATGGTGACGCGGCCTTGGCCGGGGCCAACGGGAGAGTCAGAGGGCGGTTGTGGGCCGATGGCTGTCATGTGCCGGGGAAGCAGATTTGCTCACCCGGCCATTCATCGTCGCGTAAGAGGTGTGGCTTAAGGAGCCAAGGGGTGTGGGGTGCTGAGGATACGGGAGACAGATGATCCTGCGGCTATTTTACCGGCCGCAGCTTGAGATCTTTGAGCACCTCTTCGGCCGCGAGGGTGGCGAAGCCTGTGGCGATTTCGGGGTTGTCCTCCATCCATCTTTTCTCTCCGAGGAAGGAGCCGTCGGGGCGTTGCAGGCTGGCCAATCTGTCGATGAGTTCGACGCGCCAATCGTGGGTAATACCTTGGGGATCGACGAGGGTGGGTTGGCCGTAGGCGTGGAGGGCGCGTGCGAGGGTGAGGTAGTAGTAGAAGAGGCCATCGCCCGCGGTGGTCGTTGGGTTGAGTCGCATGCCGGGGTTTTCGTCGAGGGTCCAGTTCTTGGTGATCCAGTCCCAGGCGGCTTTGACGCGGGGGTCGTCTTTGGCGAGCCCGCAGTAGATGTAGCTCTTGAGCATGGCATAGGTCATGGAGCCATAGGAGCGTAGCAAACGGCGGCCGTCGGCGCCGGTGTACTCTCCGGCGAAGGACTCGCCGTTGTTGGCGGGGGTATAGACGGCGCCGCCGTCGTTGCCGGCCCATTTCTGGTCGTTGGTTTCGGAGAGGTTCTGCATGCGGGAGACGAACCTGAGGGCGGCTTTGAAGGCGGGATCGTCCTTGGGGAGTTTGGTGTCGTGCAGGGCATCGAGCATGATCTGGGTGTTGGAGCCATCGGGGCGGCCTCTGGAGCCGTAGCCTGCGCCGCCGAACCAGGGGTTGCCGACGTCGATCTTGGCTTCGCCTTTGGGGCCGCCCTCGATGGTGTCGGTCCATTGCAGGCTTTTGAGGTAAGCGACGGCCTTGTCGATGGCGGGTTGGTAGGCTGGTTCATCGACGGCGGCGAGAGCGGAGATGGCGATGGCGGTGTTGTAGTTGGCGAGGAGATCTTTGTAGATGCCGCCGTCCTGCCACTGGTAGGAGAGGAGCTTGTCGTAGCCTTTTTTGACGAAGTCGGTTTTGAGGGAGTATCTGGGGTCCTGGACGATGGCGCGGAGGGCGATGGCGGTGACAGCGGGAGGTACGCGGTCGGAGGCCTGCCAGGAGCCGTCGGGGCGTTGGGTGGAGCGGAGGAAGGTGATGGCCTTGTCGATGACGGTCTGGGCCTTGGCGGCGGGGTCAGCGGCCTGGGCGGCTTGGACGACGGGGGGAAGGATGAGCATCGTTATGGCCGACAGGATTGCAGTTAAGTGTTTCATGGCATTAATCGTATAGGCGACGGATGGGGCGATGTTGAGGGGGTGCAAGGATTGCATTTGTCGTTGGTTGTCCGTTAGGGGGCGGGCCAAGGGTTCGGGGAGGACGAAGGCGGCGAAGGTTCTCTGCTGGGATGAAGGATGGGTTCCTCGTGTCGCGCGCGATGTCGCTTACGGCCAGGAGTCGGTATATATTGACTGCTGAGTCCTATGGGACCAGTGATTGCCACATCCCGGCTGACGGTGTTGATGTTCACCGACATTGTAGACTCCACGCATCTGAAAAGTGCGTTGGGCGCTGAAGCGTACTTCAGGCGGCTGATGAGTCACGATGCGTTGTTCAAGGGAATCGTGGCGTCGTATCCGGGGGCGGAGGTGGTGGCGGACACAGGGGACGGTTTTTTCGCGCGATTCTCGGCGGTGAGCGATGCCGTGAACGCGGCACTGCGTTTCCAGGATGCGTTGAGCAAGGAGGGATCGCCGACGCAGCCCTTGCGGAGCCGAGTGGGCATGCACGTCGGAAAGGTGACGGAGCTTGGCTGGAAAGGCATCGAGGGCTCGAAGGTGGTGGGGGTTGCGGCGGACTTAGCGTCGCGCGTGATGGGTCTGGCGGAGGGCGGGCAGATACTCATGACGGGGCAGACGTTCGCCCAGGCACAGACCTTCGTGCAGGAGCATCCCCATGTGGAGGCGGATCAGCAGCCGGAGCTGAAGTGGATGAGCCACGGGCGGTACAAGCTTAAGGGGATGGCGATCCCGGTAGAGGTTCACGAGGTTGGCGCGGAGGGGATAGCGCCGTTCAAGTGGCCGGAGGAGAGTCCGAAAGCGAGGCGATGGGCGGAGGGGGATGAGGTGCAGTTCTGGCAGAAGCCGTTTGTCCAGGATGTTCTGCCGTTCGTGTCCTCGGTTTGCCTGCACGTGGGCTTGATTGCCGCAGTGCTGATGGCGGCGCAGGTGATCAACGTGGCGGCGTTGCCGATGGGCAGGGACCAGGTCATCATCCCCGAAGCCACGATGGTGGGGGAGGGTCCAGGAGGCGGAGTGGACGAGCCGGGCCTGGGCGGCGCTCGTTCGCAGGCTGCCGGACAGGACATTTTGCGGGACATTCCCAGGGAGACCGTGGGCATCGGGCCGACGCCGGAGATGTCGTTGCTGCCGGCGTTGCTGGGCGCGGATCTTCTTGAGGCGGAGCCGACTGGCCTGATCGGGGTCGGCGTCGGCAGCACGAACGGGGACGGGATGGGGTTGGGGGGCGGCGCGGACAAGGAAGGTGCGGGGCTGGCGCCTTTTGGCGTGCCCGGAGGCTCTGGAGCGGGGATCAAGACGAGTTTCATCGGGCTGGCGGGAGTCGGGTCCCGGATTGTGTTCGTGTGTGACGGGACGGGCTCGATGGGCGAGGCGTTTGGCGATCTCAAAAGGCAATTACGCAAGTCGATCGATGCCCTGACGCCCGTGCAGTCCTTCAATGTGATCTTCTTTCAGGATGGCAAGGCTTTGGCGATGGAGGCGAACAGGCTGCTGGTGGCAACCCCTGAGAACCAGACGAAGGCCCACGCGTTCTTTGAGAAGATCAACCTCCGGTTCGGCAGCAATCCCATACCGGCGTTGGAGCGCGCGTTCGCGCAGAAGCCGCAGTTGATCTATCTGTTGACGGACGGCGACTTCTTTGACGCGGAGAGCAAGACAGGCCATCAAGAGGGGAACCAGGCGGTGGTGGATTTCTGCCGGGGCCAGGCGGCCATCTGCAAAACGAGGATCAACACGATTGCGTTCCTGAAGAAGCAGAAGGAGGGCAGCCGGTCGTACTGGGAGTCGCAGGACTTGGTGAAAGCGATGGAGGCGATAGCGCGAGACAGCGGGGGGAAATACAAGTCTGTCTCGGAGAAGGAAATGGGGGGGTAGAGGGAGTCTCTGCGGGGATGGGGGGGCGCACCCATCCAGGACCGCACAACCTCCTCCCCTCGCTCGCCGGCCCTGTCCGGAGTATAAATCGCCTCCTATGACTCAGACCTCCAAGCCCCGCATTCTCACCGGCGACACGCCCACGGGAAAACTCCATCTCGGCCATTATGTCGGCTCCGTCGAAAACCGCCTGGCGATGCAGGACGAGTACGAGTGTTTCTTCATCATCGCCAACAAACACGCCTTCAGCACACGGGCCGAACGGTCCGCGGAGATTCGCGAGGCGGTGCTGGAAATCGCGACCGATTACCTGGCCTGCGGGATCGACCCGGGCAGATCGAGCATGTTCATCCAGAGCGAGGTGCCGGCGATTGACGAGTTGACGTTCTTCTTCGCGATGCTGCTGCCGTTCAACCGCGTGATGCGGAACCCGACCCTGAAGGACGAAATCCGGGACAAGGGCCTCGGCGACAACTACCCCTTCGGCTTCCCGCTGTATGCGGTGGGGCAGACGGCGGACATTCTGGCGTTCCGGCCGGTGTACGTGCCGGTGGGCGAAGACCAGTTGCCGCATCTGGAGATGACGCGGGAAGTGGCCCGCCGATTTGACCAGGTGTACTGCGGCGTGGACCCGCACACCGAAGACAAGGACTACGTCAAGGCCGGCGGCCTGTTCCCGGTGATTGAGCCGAAGCTCGGCCGGGTGCAGCGTCTGGTCGGCACGGGCGCTCCGGGGCCTGATGGCAATCTCCTGAAGATGAGCAAGTCGCTGAACAACGCCATCTTCCTGGCTGACGACGCCGACACGGTCAAGGCCAAGGTGATGGCGATGTACACCGACCCCAAGCGAATCCGCGTGAGCGACCCTGGCACCGTTGAGAACAACCCGCTGTGGATCTTTCACGAGACCTTCAACCCTGACAAGCAATGGGTGGCCGAGAACGAGGAGGCCTATCGCCAGGGCAAAGTCGGCGACGTGGCCTGCAAACGCAGGCTTGTGGAGGTGCTGAATACGATCATTGAGCCCATCCGCACTCGGCGGAAGGACTACGAGCAGCGGCCCGAGGATGTTCTGGACGCGCTGCGCACAGGGACCAGGAAGGCCAACGAGGTAGCGGAGAAGACACTGGCGCTGGCCAAGAAGGCGATGCACCAGGATTACTTTTCGCGGTCGCTTGAGATGGGATGAGGGGTGCGTGCGGTCGAAGCAAGCCGTTTATGGGGCGGGGCGTTGTCTATGGTGACGGTGCCGGGGGCGTCTGATCGTCAGCCGGCGGCGTGGTCGGGGGGGTCTGAGACGATGGCGATGCCGGGGGGGTGACATAGCCGATCCCAGAGGGCTGGGCGTATTGTTGTTGCTGCCGCATGTAGTGCCAATACTGCGACTGGTACTGCGCCTGGGCCGCTCGGAGGGGCGCGACATTGCGGGCAGCCTGGATCAGCCAATTGAGAAGGAGAACGAACGCGGCGCCGAGCACGACGGCAGCGCACATGACGGGCAGCACGCCGGCAACCCCCTGCGGCGAACGGGCTGACTGGGCCAAGCCGGCGAGCAGATTCAGCCCCACAAAGAGCAGCATCAGCCCGGCCAGGGCAATCGATGTGTAGGTCGCGCCCTTGCTGCCTTTCCGCACATACCATCCGCAGGTCGCCAGCAGCAGCGAAGGGAGCACGCTCAGGACGGCGAAGGTGAGAAATGCCGTCTTGGCAGGCATCTGGTACTCCGATTCCATCCTCTGGACCGTCTTGGCGAGTTCCGGCGGAAGCTGTCGCCATGGCGTGGTGACGGCAACGATGCCGACAAGAAGCCCACAGGCCATGCTCAATGCGGCGAGGATGAACATGAGGGTGCTGGCTCGCCGAAAGGGATCGAGCAGGGAGTGATATTGCCCCCAGGCATACATGCAGTCGTTGTAGGGACTAGGCGGCGAATAGGGGGAAGGATATTGGCTCACGCTTTCAGTCCTGCCTTCCAGAAGATGCCCCCGGCCGGCGTAGTGGCCGGTGCGGAGGACGGCGCTGGCGGCTCAGGTCGACAGATGATCCACGACCGCCGCCGCGATTGCTGCCGCCGCGACGGCAGCCGTCTCGACGCGGAGGATCGTCCCGCCGAGCCTGACGGGCGTCAAGCCCGGCCTCTTCATAATGGACATTTCGGTTTCGGTCCATCCGCCTTCGGGGCCGATGAGGAGGTTGAGGCGGGCGGGCTCTGGATGCAGTGTTTTCAGGGCTTGGGAGACCGAAAGGGCCTGGCCCTCGGTCGTGAAGTACCACGCGGGAGCATCGAGTCGCTGGACGAAACTGCCCAACTCGGTCAGGGCATCGATCCTCATGACGCCAGCGCGGCGGGATTGCCTGGCGGCCTGAGCGGCTAGCCTCATCCACCTCTGCCGTTTTTCCTGTCCTTCGGGAACGACGACAGCGCGAGCGCTTTTGAGGGGGACGAAGAGGGCCGTGCCAAGCTCGCAGAGTTTCTCGATCATCCAGTCTGCGCGAGAGCCTTTGGGCAAGGCGGATGCGACGGTCCAACTGAGGCCGCCGGGCGTCGTCTGGCAGATATTCTCAACCTTGATGACCACATGTTGCGCCGTAGCCCGGACGATCACGCCTTGTGCGGTGCGACCGGCATCATCGAACACCTCGACGTCGGCGCCGTCGGGCAATCGCAGCACATCGCGCAGATGATGTGCGTCGGCCCCCGCCAGGACGATTTCGCCCGCGTTCAGTTCTGCGACGTGGACCCTTCTCATGCGGTGCATTATCAGCCGGGCGGGGTCAGTCTCAAAGTGTTGGATGGCCCTCCGGAAGATTGCCGGCAGGCGATCCCAAAGTTATGATCCAATCCGTCCGATAAGGGCCAAGGAGTCGCCATCGATCGCATCCTGCCGGCCCGGCCGAGGGGGTAAGCGGCCAGGCGCGTGCAGGAAGGAGCCGCCATGGGACAGGCCGCTGTGGACCTGCCCGATCCTCTGGACCAAGCAACACTCGGCGCTGCGCCCAGCGCCGACGATCTTCTGTCGCAGATGGCCAGCGAGGAAATCGACCGGCTGCTTGCGGAAGCGGAGGGGGGGGTTGCTGCAGCAGCTCCGGGGTCGCCCGAGCCGTCGATCGAACAGCCCGCGGAGACGCCGGCGTCCGGGATGCCGGCTGACGGCCGCACCGCGGCTGCTGAGCTGGACAAGGCCGACCCCGACACGGCGCGGCAGATCGATGCGCTCTTCGACGAGCTCAGCGCCGCTCCGCAGGCGGGCACAAGCCAGCCGCAGGCTACCGCGGATCAACAGGCCCAGCCGGAAGTTGAACAACAAGACAGCACAGCGACACAGCAGGTGGTCGCCGCACCGATGGCCGCGCCGATGGCCCAGCCGCAGCAGGTCAGCGCCGCGGCGCCTGCCGCTGTCGACCCCGCGGACCAGACTGGGGCGACGGAACGGCAGGTTCTGATGGCGGAGACGGCGGCGGAGGATGCCGCCGCTGCTGCTGTTGCGCCGGACGCCGGCTTATCGACCGAGGACGAGCAGGGACCTCCCTGGTACCTTCGCCTGCTCGAAACGATCAACGCACCGTTCGCATCGTGCAGCGACGAACTCCGAGCGGCGATCGGCAAGATCGCGATCGTGACTCTTGTCAATGCGGTGGCGGTGCTGGTTTATCTGCTGTTCTTCCGCAGCCGATGACTTTGTCCCCCTCCTGCGTCAGCCGCCAGTTCAGCCACTCCGTCACGAGGGGCCTTGGTGCGCCGGGGGGGGGCTCTGCTGGTAGGCCTGCGCTATGGGCATGCGCCGGCCGAAGCCGAAAGCGCGGCTCGTCACCTTCAACCCCGGCGCCGCTTGCCGCCGCTTGTACTCGCTGCGGTCGACCATCCGCATGACGCGTATAACGGTGGGTGCGTCAAAGCCCTCGGCGATGATGTCGGCGGCGCCCTTTTCCTCCTCGACGTACCGGTAGAGGATCGCATCCAGGACATCGTAAGCCGGGAGGGAGTCCTGGTCGGTCTGGTTCGGCCGCAGCTCGGCCGAGGGAGGCTTGGTGATGCTGTTGCGGGGAATGAGCTCCCGCCCCGCGTTGGCGTTGATATGCTCGGCCAGATCGTAAATGGCCGTCTTCGGCACGTCGCTGATGACCGCAAGACCGCCGCACATGTCGCCATAGAGCGTGCAATATCCGACCGCCAGCTCGCTCTTGTTGCCGGTCGTGAGGAGGAGGTGGTTGAACTTGTTCGACATGGCCATGAGGATCGCGCCGCGGACGCGGGCCTGCACATTCTCCTCGGTCACATCCTTCTGTCGCCCCGCGAAGACTGTAGCCAGCGTCCGCTCATACTCATCGTGCACGTCGTTGATGGGGACGACGTGAAACTCGATCCCGAGGTTTGCCGCGAGCGTCTTGGCGTCGGCGATCGAGTGATCGGAGCTGAATCGGCTAGGCATGGCGACGCCGACCACCTTGTCCTTGCCGAGCGCGGCGACGGCGAGCGCACACGTCACGGCGGAGTCGATGCCGCCGGACAGCCCGAGCACCACGCTCTTGAAGGCGCACTTCCTGACGTAATCGCGCAGGCCGAGCACGAGCGCGTTGTGCATGGATTCGACGCCGACGGAGGGTCTTTCGACGCGATTGGCGGCGCGGGCGGCTACCGGACGATCCTGGCCCACCTCCACATCGACGACCAGGAGATCCTCCTCAAAATCCTTGGCCTGGCCGATGATATTCCCGGCGGCGTCGAAGGCCGCGCTGTTTCCGTCGAACACGAGCTCGTCGTTTCCACCCACCTGGTTGACGTAAACCAGGGGCGTGGAGAAGCGTTTCACCTGGGCGGCGAACAGCTCGACGCGAAACGCGTGCTTGCCCACCACAAAGGGCGAAGCGCTGGCGTTGATAGCCAACTGCGCCCCCGCGCGATTGAGATCGGCGATGGGGTTCTCGTGATACAGCCGCCGGGAGATCATCCGCTCGTCGTTCCACAGATCCTCGCACACTGACAGGCCGATGGCCACGTCACGAACGCGCACGAGGTGATTGGTTTCTGTCGCCGGGCCAGGCTCGAAATAGCGTGTCTCATCAAACACGTCGTAGGTAGGGAGGAGTGTCTTGTAGTGCCGGGCGACGACCTGGCCCTGACGCAGCACGGCGACGCTGTTGTGCAGGGGCCGGCCGACGGGCGCCTCGTTCCTCTCCGCATACCCGACCACGACGTCGATGCCGCTCACATGCGAGGCGATGAGCTTGAGCCCTTGGATGTTGTCATCGACGAACTGCGCCTTGAGGAGCAGATCCCTGGGGGGATAGCCGATGACGGACAACTCCGGGAACACCACGAGCTCAGAGCCCTGCTCCTTGGCGCGGGCCACGAACTCGAGGATCTTCCGGCAGTTCCCCGCTATGTCGCCGACTGTGGGGTTGATCTGTGCGAGCCCGATACGCATGCCATAAGGGTATCCCCTCAGCCATACTCAGGCAAAGGCCGGTTGCCTATCAGTCCCGGTCCTTCCAGACCCGGCTTTCCCCCCACATCCGCTAGTTCTCCTCGTCGCACCGCTCATGCACGCAGACGCACGTTGTTTCCGTGCACTCGTATGCACACGTCTCGCCGCAGTAGGTCTTGCCGTCTCGCACCACTCCTTTCCCCGGGGCAATCGCGCAGAAGCACCGCGGACACGCACACTTAACAGCCTGAGACATTACGCACCTCGTCATACATTCTGGCCCCATCAGGGGCTATCGTCAAATCCGCCCGGTTGTCTCTTGTGCGTGGGCCAATGCGTATCGTATGTCCGTCGCCCTGCCCATTTCACACTTGCGGAAACCCGGTTAGAATAGAGATATGTAAAGCGCGCCGACGGCCTGCCGTAACCTGTCGCGGCGCGGATGGTGTGTGTACCAGAACCAGCAATGGGCCCAGGGGCCGCCGGGTCACAGGTGTCCACGGAGCCGTTCGATGCATGATGAGAAGCCCACGTCCGACAAGGGATACACCCGGTATCCCAGCAAGGACATCACTCCCATCCTGAAGGGCTGGGCCTACGAGCCCGGCACCATCAACGTCCGCAAGATCGTCGGCCTGGACGGCTCGCCTAAGCTTCAGATGCGCGTGGACCTGGGGCTGATGCAGATGGAGCTTGACGGCCGCCCGGACGGACGGCGGCCGCACGGCTGCGAGTCGCTCGTGGATTACTTCGAAGAGCGCCTCCGTGACCACCAGCACAGAAACGGCACCGAGCTGGGCTTTCACCTCACGCCTAACCAGTGCCAGTCGCTCCGCGAGGAAGCATGGATGTACTACCAGCGTTATCTGGGTTTGTTCGTACTCGGCGAATACCCCGCGGTGGCGCGGGACACCGAGCGCAACCTGCGCACGCTGAATCTGTGCTCCAAGTATGCCATCGATGACCAGGATCGTCTCCTGCTTGAGCAGTACCGCCCGTACATCGTCATGATGCACACTCGAGCGATCGCCACCATCGAGTTGGATATCCAGAACTACGTCGAGGCGCTGGCCATCGTGAGAAGGGCGCTCCGGACGCTCAAGGCCTTCTTCCAGCGCTTCGGTCAGGAGGGCGCCTACGGCCACGCGCATGAAGTCCGCACGCTCAAGCGATTTGGACGCGAGATCCGCAAGAAGCTCCCCGTCGATCCTCTGCGCAAACTGCAGCTCCAACTCAACCGCGCCGTCGAACGGGAGCGATACGAAGAAGCGGCCAGACTCCGCGACGAGATCGAAAGGCTCAAGCCGGGCGAGCAGCGGGCCTAAAGGGAGAACCGAGCGATACGCGATGAACAGGAGGGGCTTCTCCTGTTCATCGTGCATCGTTTATCGTTGTGCGATTATGAGAATCATCGTCACCGGGCAGGTTGGCGTCGATAAGGGACCGTATCTCGAACAGGTAGCCGAGATGGCCCGCCGCCAGAACCAGCCTCTGAAGGTTTTCCATGTCGGCCGGATGATGTATGAGGAAGCGCCGGACGTGCCGCCGGGCCGCATCCTCAACCTGCCCATCAGCCGGCTGAATACTTTGCGCCGAGCGGTGTTCAAGGAGATCATCCGCCAGGCGGACGACTACCAGCATGTGATCGTGAACACGCACGCGACGTTCCGGTGGCGGCACGGACTGTTCGCGGCGTTCGACTTCGATCAGATCAGCGCGTTCAACGCCGACCTGTACATCACCCTTCTGGACAACGCCGAGAGCGTCCACCAGCGGCTCGTGCGCGATCACGAGATCAATCACACGCTCAAGGACATCATGGTCTGGCGGGAAGAGGAGCTGCTGGCCACGGAGATCGTGGCGAGCATCGCCAGAGGCTATGGGCACTTTTACATGATCAGCCGGGGGCGATCGATCCCTACGGCCGCGACGATCTACCGCCTGATCCTCGAACCGCAGCGCAAGAAGGTGTACCTTTCGTTTCCGATGAGCCACGTGGTGGACCTGCCCAATACACTTGAGGAGATCAACGGGTTCAAGGCGACCATCGCGGAGCACTTCACCTGTTTCGATCCCGGGGACGTGGACGAATACCTGCTGTACACCGCCGCCGACAGGGCCCAGCAGGAGGGTATTGAGACGATCGAGGCCCAGGCGGCCGACGGCCCGGTGACGCTCAAAACGGCAGACGTGATGCAGATTTCCGGGGACATCATGGGGCAGATTTACGCCCGCGATTTCAAGATGATCGATCAGTCGGACATGATCATCAGCCTGATTCCGGAGCTGCCGCAGGGCCGCCCCGGCCTGTCCAGCGGCGTGGAGCGGGAGCTTCACCACGCGTACGAAGGGGGCAAAGAGGTGTACGTGGTGTGGGCGTGCAGCGCGACGCCGTCGCCGTTCATCACGGAGACGGCGACGCGGGTGTTCCGCAGCACGGCGGAGGCGATCGAGCACTTCAGGGCGAAGGGGTACATTGCATGAGGCGCGTTGGGGTTATCTTTGCGCACACGGACTTATCAGCTATGCTGTGTTGATCATGGGAGAATACTATGCTTAGGCGACTCTATGTGGACAATTATAAATCGCTCGTCAACTTTGATCTTGAGCTAAAGCCCCTGGTGCTGCTGATGGGGCCGAACGGCTCTGGTAAGTCAAGCGTCTTTGAGGTGATCGGTCTCTTGCGCGACTTCGTTGGCGGGGAACGAAGCATCGCGGAGTGCTTCTGCACGTCGTCGCTAACTCGGTGGCAGCGAGGCAATGTGCAGACCTTTGCGCTGACGCTCGCTGATCCGACTGAGCCTGACGCTGTGTTTGGGTACACGCTAGAGGTTGAGCACGAACGCATCCACCGCGTGTGCCGTGTCAAAGCTGAGAGGCTTACACACAATGGTAAGCCTCTGTATGAATCTCACCTCGACGGGGCGGAGTTGCGGGCGGCGCTCTATCGCGACAACTACAGCCGAGGTCCCGATGTATTGGTGGATTGGACTCGCTCAGGAGTGGCCTCGCTCCAGCCGCGCCAGGACAACCAACGACTAACGACGTTCAAGGGGCGGATGCGCAGGGTTTTCGTGATCCGGATCGACCCGTTTCGCATGGGCGCTCGTAGCGAAGGAGAAAGCGACACTTTGTCGTTGGATTCGACGAACTTTGTTTCGTG
>Ga0315278_10001891_pt1 | contig 18507 bp, 21 predicted proteins | sample YL17G06_0_MG_FD_203880 | JGI IMG/M metagenome (GOLD analysis project Ga0315278, IMG submission 203880) | Sediment microbial communities from Yellowstone Lake, YNP, Wyoming, USA - YL17G06_0 | ecosystem: Environmental > Aquatic > Freshwater > Lake > Sediment | place: USA: Wyoming | collected... | reverse complement strand
CCCAGGAGCGAACATGGCCAAGAACGCCGCCGAATGGGCCGCGCGACCGAAGTTCCCGGCGTCGCATTACGTCGACGCCCGGATCTACAGCGACCCGACGATCTTCGCAGAGGAGAAGGAGAAGCTCTTCAAGACGTGCTGGATCATCGCCTGCCACGAGTCGGAGATCCCGAACGCGTACGACTACCGGCTCTTCAGCCACCCCGCCGGCATGCCGCTCATCGTCGTGCGCGGCGACGACATGAAGGTGCGCACCTTCTACAACATCTGTCCGCACCGCGGCAACGCGATCCTCCATGACCCCGCGGGCAACGCGAAGCGGATGACCTGCATCTTCCACCAGTGGTCGTTTGACTCGCACGGCGCGTGCGTCGACATCACTCGCGCCGAGCAGGGCTACCAGGATCGCTTCGGCAAGCAGGACGCCGGCCTGCGCGAGGTGCGGACCGAGGTCGGCTTCGGCGGCTTCGTGTGGGTAAACGTCGATGATGCCGCGCCCACGCTGCAGGAGTTCATCGGGCCGGCGCTCGACATGCTCGAGCCGTACATGCGCGAGCCCATGGAGGTGTTCCACTTCCACAAAGCAGTCGTGAGCACGAACTTCAAGCTGTGGCACGACACCAACAGCGAGTTCTATCACGACTTTCTGCACTACTTCAATCGCATCACCGGCATGATGCAGCCTGGCTACTTCGACCGGAAGTACGTCGGCTATCCGAACGGCCACGCCTCGGTCGGCTCGATGGAGATCAAGTACGACGCGTACGAGGGCAGCAAGCAGCGCGCCGTCGGCTGGCCGGGGCTCGCGCCGGGCGGCTGGATCCTGATCGACATCTTTCCCGGCATGACCTACAACCTGCGCACCTCCGTGCTGCGCATGGACACCGTGGTGCCGCTCGGCCCCGACAAGGTCATCATCGAGTTCCGCGGCCTCGGCCTCAAGAGCGACACCGCGGAGCAGCGCAGGCAGCGGGTGTTCGACCACAACGTGATCTGGGGCCCGTTCGGCCGCAACCTGCACGAGGACCTGCTCGGCGTCCACGGCCAGGGCATCGCGCTGCGCAGCGGGACCGACGCGCGCTGGATCCTCCAGGGCCGCCAGGAGAACAGCACGATCCACGACGAGGTCGGCATGCGGCACTACTACGCCGAGTGGAGCCAGCGGATGGGCCGTCCGGCCTACGACCCGTTCCACGAGGGCAAGCCGGCCCGCGCCGCCGCCTGAGGAGGACCGCAATGACGACGAGCGAGCAGCGCCACGCCATCGAGGAGCTCGTCTACCGCTCCTGCCTCGCGCTCGACGCCAAGGACTGGAAGGGCTTCCTCGAGTTGTGCGACCCGGGCTTCCGCTACGCCATCACCGCGTTCAGTCCCGAGATCCGCAAGGACATGACGTGGCTCGACCACGACCGGGACGGCTTCGCCACGCTCCTCGGCAACCTGCCCAAGCACAACAGCGACCACTCTCCGATCACCCGCCACGCCACCGTGTACACCGTTGATGTGGACGCGGCCGGGCGCGAGGCGAAGGTGGTCTCGGCGCTGCAGGTGTTCCGCACCGCGCTCGACGGCGGCGCGACCGAGCTCTTCGCGGTCGGGCACTTCCACGACACGGTGACACTCGGGAACGTCGGGCCGAAGCTCGGCGCGCGCACCGTGCGGCTCGACACGCGTCTCCTCGGCTTCGGCTACCACGTCCCGTTCTGAGGCGGCACGCGACGATGCGGGTGCAGGTCAACGCGCGAAACCGGGCCTACGAGTTCGACGCCGAACCCGGCGAGAAGATCCTGTTTGCGGGTCTCCGCGCGAACATCGACCTCCCCTACGAGTGCGCGACCGGCACCTGCGGCACCTGCAAGGCGCGACTCGTCGAGGGGCGCACCGCGGACGCCTGGCCCGACGCGAGCGGCAAGAAATACCTGAAGGGCGCGGGCGAGTTCCTGATGTGCCAGTGCGCGCCCGCCGGCGACGTCGTTGCCGAGGTTGCGAGCTTCGTCTACGCGACCGATCCGGGCGCCTGCCCGGCGCGCCACGTCACGGGCGTCCTGTCGGCGATGCGGCGTCTCACCCCGGATGTCCTCGCGTTCGACGTCGAGTTGGACGAGGCGCTCGACTTCGACGCCGGCCAGTTCATGGCGGTCGCGGTGCCGGGGGTCGCGGGCTTTCGCGGCTACTCGATGGTCAACTTCGCACGCCAGGCGCGCCGGCTCGAGCTCGTCGTCAAGAAGAAGCCCGGCGGCGGCGTTTCCGAGTGGCTGTTCGGCGACGCAGCCGCCGGCGCGCAGCTGAAGCTCTTCGGCCCCCTCGGCAAGGCGACGTTCCATCCGAGCCTGGCGAAGAACGTGCTCTGCATCGCCGGCGGCAGCGGCATCGCCGGGATGATGTCGATCCTCGCGCGCGCCACCCAGGAAGGCTTCTTCGGCCCGCACCGCGGCACCGTGTTCTTCGGCGTGCGCACGCTCAACGACGCGTTCTACCTCGACGAGCTCGCCGCGCTGCAGCGCACCTGCCCGGACCGGCTCGAGGTTACCGTGGCGCTGTCCGACGAGGATGTGCCGGCCGCCGCGTCCGAGCGGCATCCCACGCTCCAGTTCGCGCGCGGGCTGGTGCATGAGGTCGCAAAGCAGGCGATGCAGGGCAAGTATCAGAACGTCCGCGCCTACCTCGCCGGGCCGCCTCCCGCCGTCGACGCGTCGATCCGGTTCCTGCTGCTCGAGGCGCGGCTGACCGCTGATAACATCCGCTACGACAAATTCAGCTGATGGCGAAAAAGTTCGTCTGCCGCACCGGCGACATCCCGGCGAATGGCATGAAAGAATGCGCGGCCGAGGGCGGCCTCAAGCTCGTCGTCGCGAATTCGGGCGCCGAGTACTTCGCGTTCCAGGCGATCTGCCCGCACCAGGAGGTACCGCTGTGCGAAGGTCTCTACGACGGCGCGGTGGTCACCTGTCACATGCACCTGTGGCAGTGGGACGTGCGCAGCGGCACGCCGATCGGGCTCGCCGAGGCGCCGCTCGAGCGCTACGATCTGTCGGTCGAGGGCGACTCGATCTACGTCGAGGCGAAGAGCGCGATCGATGTCGGCACGCTGTTCGCCGGCGCCTCCGAGCCCACGCTGACGAAGCTCGCCGCGCTGGCGCGTCGCGAGACCTATCCGCCGGGTGCGGTGGTGTATCGCGTCGGCGATCCGGCCGACGACTTCTTCGTGCTCGACTCGGGGCATGTCGAGTTCCAGATCGGACGCGACGAGCGCACCAGCCCGGCAGGGTTCATGCTGCGCAAAGGCGAGGTGTTCGGATGGGCCGCGCTGCTCGAGGGGCACCCGCGGCGCATCGCGAACGCGCGTGCGCTGGAAGAGTCGGCGCTGCTGCGGATCAACGGCGCCGCGGCGCTGGGCGTCCTGGAGGCCGACCCGCAGTCGGGGTTTCTGGTGATGCGGCGGCTGTCCGCGCTGATTGCGCGCTATCTGGCCGAGCCGGGGGCGAAGTGACACAGTGACGAACCAAGACTTCCGGGAGTCGCGGCGGATCCCGGGGGCCACAACAACAGACGCCGAAGGCTGGCCCCGTGTCGGCATGACACGCATATCAAAGGAGAGCACCATGAGAGGAACAATGCTGCGCTGGGCGACGGCCGCGATCGTGCCGTTCGCCGTTGCGGTGGGAATCGCGCACGCCCAGGAGGACTACGGCAAGCCGGGCGGCCCGGTCAAGCTGACGGTCGGCTACCAGCCCTATTACACCCAGTCCTGGTCCGGCGTCGTCATGCGGGGCAAGAAGTTCTACGAGAAGTACCTGCCGAAGGGCTCCGAGGTCGAGTTCCAGATCGGGTTGCAGGGCGCGATCATCGTCAACAACATGCTGGCCGGAAAGCAGCAGATCGGCTACATGGGCGACATGCCGGCGATCGTGTCGACCACCAAGACCGAGACCGCCGACATCCGGCTGGTGGCGAGCCTCGGGCTCGGCTACGACCAGTGCAACATCTTCCTCGCCCGCAACGACGCGCCGACGTTTTCGACGCCGCAGGATTTCATCAAGTGGCTGGACGGAAAGATCGTCGCGGTGCCAAAGGGCAGCTGCACCGATCGCTTCGCCCAGGCGACGTTCAAGAAGGCGAACGTCAATCCGAAGGAGTATCTCAACCAGAACATCGAGGTCATCACCTCGAACTTCCGCGCCGGCAAGATCGACGCCGCAGTGATCTGGGAGCCGACCGCATCGCGTCTGGTGCAGGAAGGCCTGGCGCGGCGCGTCGCCTCGGGCGCGAGCGTGAGCGAGAACGACGGCGGGTTTCTCGCCATGCGCGCCGACCTCATGAAGGCGCGGCCGGACGTCGTGAAGGCGTGGATGAACGCCGAGCTCGACGCGCAGCTCTTCCTCGCCGACCCGAAGAACGCGGCCGAAGTGATCAGGATGGCGAAGGAGCAGACCACCGGCTTCTCCGAGCGCGCGCTGTGGTACTCGCTCTACGGCACGTACCCGCAGGGCTCGGGCGGCTCGGCGGTGCGCAATCAGCTGCACTTCACCTTCACCCCGGAAACCCGCGAATTGATCAAGCGCGCCTCCGCGTTCCTGTATTCGATCAAGAGCATCAATGTCCCCGAGCTGCGTCCGGAGGCCATCGACGCGAGCTGGAGCGAGCAGGTGCTGAAAGAGCGCAACATCAAGGCGCCGATCGGCAACGTGGCCGGCCTGCCCGACGCGCAAGCGCCGAAGTGATTCAGCTGAGCTGTCGTCCGCGCGGCTGCGCCGCGCGGATCGATCAGGGTGCCCCACTCCCGCCGCGGGGAAGGGGCCGCGGGTGACGAAGCTCGGGGGCTGCGCAAGGCAATGGAGCTGACCATCAACGACGGGAGCAAGGCCGCGCCGGACGACGTGCTGGGCGTCCTGCGCGAGTCCGCGCCGTTCGGCGGCGCACCCGACGAGCTGCTGCGCAAGATCGCAGCGATCGCCCGCCGGGCGCAGTACGCGGCCGGGGCGCGCATCTACAACGCGGGAGACGAGGCCGACGACGTCTACGTCGTCGCGAGCGGCCGGATCGAGCACATCTTCACCTCGGAGCTCGGTGCGCGCGAGCCGCTCAAGCGCATGACGCGCGGGGGCGTGTTCGGCTGGGCGGGGCTCCTGCTCGGCCATACGCATCGGCTCGCGACCGTCACGGCGCTCGAGGCCGCCGACCTGATCCGCATCGACACCGAGGCGCTCGTCAAGATCCTCGAGACAGAGCCGGCGCCGGCGAACGCGGTGATGGAGCGGTTCGCGTCGATGATCGTGCGCGAGTTCACGCTGCCGGAGCTGCTCGCGCAGGTGCGCCGGCTGTCCGGCGAGCCGCAGCCCGAGGAGATGTCGACCCTCGAGCTCACGCTGTACCGGTTCGGCCAGTGGGCAAAGAGTCCACGCCCCTACCTGATGCTCATCGGGTTCGCGCTGCTGCTCGGCGCCTGGTACCTCACGGTCGAGGTTTGGAAGCTGCCGCGCTTCCGCGAGATGCCCGGCATCACGAAGGTTATGCAGGAGTGGTTCAGCCCCAACCCGGTGTACGGACTGTCGTTCTACACCGCGGAGTACTACCAGCACATCGCGGTCTCGGTCTGGCGCATCGCGCAGGCGTTCTTCCTCGCCACCGCGCTCGGCGTCCCGTTCGGCCTCTTTCTCGGCTGGTCGCGCAAGTTCAAGGAGTACGTGTTCCCGGTGTTCGAGCTGCTGCGCCCGATCCCGATTCTCGCCTGGGTGCCGCTCGCGATCGTAATGTTCGTCGCCACCGAGTCGGCGGTGGTCTTCCTCGCGTTCCTCGCCTCGTTCTTCGCCACCGCGCTCAATACCATGCTCGGGGTGGAGTCGATCGACGAGTCGTACGTTCGCGCGGCGAACTGCCTCGGCGCGAGCAAGTGGCAGGTGTTCCGCCACGTCATCGCGCCGGGTGCGATGCCGTTCATCTTCACCGGCCTCCAGATTTCGATCGGCGTGTCCTGGTTCTCGCTGGTGGCGGCGGAGATGGTGTCCGGGCAGTACGGGCTGGGCTATGTGATCAACACTTCCTACATGATGGTGCGCTACCCGACGATCGTGATCGGCATGATCACCCTCGGTTTCGTGGGGTACGCGACGAGCGCCCTGGTGCGGCTCGCCGGCGACTACCTGATGGAGTGGCGGGTGCGCGAGCTCGCCCTCTCGGAACGGTGACCATGGACATGAGCGCGGCCAGCCCGCTCGGCTCTCCGGTGACCCGCGGGCGGATCCTGATCGAGGACGTCGTGAAGATCTACGACCCCGAGGGCGCGGCCGTCATGGCCGTGGACCACTGCTCGCTCGAGATCGAGGCGGGCGAGATCTGCATGATCGTGGGGCCATCGGGCTGCGGCAAGACGACGCTACTCAACGCGATCGCCGGCTTTCACGACATCACCTCCGGGCGCATCCTGCTCGACGGCGAAGTGCTGTGCTCGGCCGAGCGGCCCAAGGCCGAGCCCGGCCCCGACCGGATCGTCGTGTTCCAGAACGGCGCTCTCTTCCCGTGGAAGACCAATCTCGAGAACGTCATCTTCGGCCCGGTGATGCAGGCGAAGCTCGCCCGCAAGCAGGCGATCGACAAGGGCCGCGCGATGATGGCCGACGCGGGACTGTCGGGCGTCGAGCACAGCTATCCGGGTGAAGTGTCTTCCGGAATGCGGCGCAGGGTGGAGATCGTGCGCGCGCTGATGAACGACCCGCGCGTGCTGCTGCTCGACGAGCCGTACCGCGCGCTCGACTCGCTCACCAAGAGCGTGATGCACGAGGCGCTGCTCGAGATCTACTACAAGAACAAGGTGACGATCTTCTTCATCACCCACGATCTCGAGGAGGCGATCTTCCTCGGGCACAAGGTGGCGATCATGACCACCCGGCCGTGCAAGCCGAAGAAGGTGCTGGCGGTCGACATCCCCCACCCGCGCGACTACAGCGTGCTCACGTCGAAGCGCTTCCGCGAGCTGATCGAGGAGACCAACGACGCGGTGCACGAGGAAGCGCTGAAGGCCTTCCAGGCCGGCGAGAAGGAGGGCTAGGCGATGGCGAAAAAGCTCGGGAAGAGGGTCGCGAGCAGCCTGTTCTGGCGCGGCGTGGCGTCGATCATCGTCTTCCTCGTGCTGTGGGAGATCGGGTCGCGCTCGAAGCAATGGATGGCGCCGGAAATGTTCGCCCCGCTCAAAGCGCTCCTCGGCGCGCTGGGCTTCAAGAAGGACTATCTGCCGTGGATCGGCGCGGTGCCGGCGCCGAGCGGCGTGCTGAAGGCCTGGGTGGAGGTGCTCGGGTCGGCCGGCTACTGGCAGAGCGCGTACATGAGCTTCTTTCGCGTGATGAGCGGATTCTTCGCCGCCATGCTCGTCGGCATCCCGTTCGGCCTCGCCCTGGCGGTGAGCCGGACCGCCAACGGGATCTTCTTCCCCAGCTTCGAGGTGCTGCGGCCGATCCCGCCGCTCGCCTGGGTGCCGGCGTCGATCATCTTCTGGCCGACGCAGGAGCTCTCGATTGCCTTCGTGACCTTCCTCGGCGCGTTCTACACCATCGTCATCAACGTGCTCGGCGGCGCGCGCTCGATCGATGTCCGCTACTTCCAGGCGGCGCAATCGATGGGCTCCTCGAGCTGGGACATCTTCCGCCGCATCATCCTGCCCGGCACCCTGCCCTCGATCGTCGTCGGTTCGGCGGTCGGCATGGGCATCACCTGGGAGGTGGTGGTCGCCGCGGAGATGATCTCCGGCGGCGGGAGCCAGGCCGCGGGCACCGGCGGCGGGCTCGGATTCTTCATCTGGAACTCGTACGTCGGCGGCTCATACGAGCAGATCGTGGTCGGCATGATCTCGATCGGCATCGCCGGCTACTTCTCGAGCGAGCTCTTGCGCTGGCTCGGCAAGTACGTGACGCCCTGGCTGCGGGTGAGATGAGTCGATGAGTGAGGTGGCGCAGACCGCACGCCCGGCGGTGGACCCCGGCGAGATCGTCGTCACCGGCGTGTCCAAGAGCTACGGCGCGGTGGGCCGGCACAAGGACGTCGTGCGCAATTGCTCGTTCACGATCGAGCGCGGCAAGCTGACGGTCATGATCGGCCCGTCGGGGTGCGGCAAGAGCACGCTGATCCGGCTCCTCGCCGGGTTCGAGCGGCCGACGGCGGGCACGGTGCAGCTCGACGGCCAGCCGGTGACCGGCCCGGACCGCGACCGCCTGGTCTTGTTCCAGGAGACCGCGCTCTTCCCGTGGATGACCACCTACGACAACATCCTGTACGGGCCACGCGCGCGCGGCGAGGTGACGCGCGAAACCCTCGACTTCGCCGAGTTCCTGCTCAACAAGGTCGGGCTCCAGGAGTTCCGCAACAAGTATCCCCTGCAGCTCTCCGGCGGGATGCAACGGCGCGCGGAGCTCGCGCGCGCGATGATCAACAACCCCCGGGTGATGGTCCTCGACGAGCCCTTCCGCGGCCTGGATGCGATGACCAAGGAGCTGATGTGGGAGTACTACTCGCGCCTGTTCGAGGAGTCCGGCCGCACGAACTTCTTTGTCACCACCGACATCGATGAGGCGGTGTTCCTCGCCGACCGGCTGCTGATCATGTCGAACATCCCGACGCAGGTCCGCGCCGTGGTGGAGGTCGATGTGCCGCGGCCGCGGCGCCTGACCGACATCATCGAGAGCGACCGCGCCAACGAGATCAAGCGCGAGGCCCTGTCGATTCTGCACGCCGAGGCGATGCGCTCGTTCGCGCGCGGCAGCAAGGCGGCGGCGGACTTCGTCGAGGCCTACCTCAAGCGCGCGAACCGCGCCTGACCGCGGCCACGGCGCGATGGAGATCCTGCTGACCCGCCCGGTCGTGATCGGGATCGCGATCATCGGCGCGCTCGTCTCCGTCACGGCCTCGGCCCTGCAGAAGAAGGGCGTCGTCACCGCGGCACGCGCGAACCAGCTCAACTATGCCGCATATGCGCTGATGGGCGTGAGCATGCTGCTCTTTGTCGTGATCGGCCTGCGCGGAGGCGCGGCGTGACGGCGCAGGTGATCGACGGCGTGGAGATCGCCCAGCGCGTCCGGACCGACTGGAAACCCCACGTCGAGCGTCTCCGGGCCGACGGCGTCACACCGGGACTCGCCGTCGTCATGGTCGGGGAGAGCCCTGCCTCGAAGCTCTACGTCCGCAACAAGGTGCGCGCCTGCCGCGAGATCGGCATCCATTCCGAGGAGCATCTCTTCCCGGAGTCGGCGACCGGCGAGACCGTACTGCGGCGGATCGAGGAGCTGAACGCCAAGCCGACGATCCACGGGATCCTCGTGCAGCTGCCCCTCCCGCCCCAGATCGAAGTCCAGCGGGTGCTCCAGCACATCGCCGCGGAGAAGGATGTCGACGGCTTCAGCCTGTACAACGTCGGCGGCCTCGTCAGCGGCGGCACCGTCTTCCCGCCGTGCACGCCCTACGGCGTCACCTGCCTCCTCGAGTACAGCGGCATCTCGATCGCCGGCCAGAACGTCGTCGTCGTGGGCGCGAGCACCGTCGTCGGCAAGCCGATGGCGCTCATGCTGCTGCAAAAGGAGGCCACCGTAGCCGTCTGCCATATCAAGACGCGCGACCTCGCCCAGTTCACGATTCTCGCCGACATCCTCATCGTCGCGGCCGGCAAGCCCAACCTGATCACCGCGCCCATGGTGAGGACCGGCGTGGTGGTCATCGACGTCGGCATCAACCGTCTCCCCGACGGACGGCTCGTCGGCGACGTCGACTTCGAGGCGGTGCGCGAGAAGGCGTCCCACATCACCCCCGTCCCGGGCGGCGTCGGCCCGATGACCGTGACCATGCTGCTCGTGAACACGATCCGCGCGGCCGAAGCGGCGCTCGCGCGACAGCGCGCGGAGGGCGCGCTCGCGAGCTGACGCGCACATGCGCCCGCGCGCGCGGCGGGATCGTGATTCAGGTCAACACGGAAGCGCGCGCATTTCTCTAGATTGGAGGTAGGACGCAACTGGAGAGGCGCACGCCATGTTCAAGCCATTTGGTTTCCAGCCCGGTTGGGCGACGCCGGTCGTCGTGCGGCACGAGCCCTCGTTCTTCGCGACGTTCTTCAAGCTCGCCGGCGAGCGGACCCGCTGCAACGCGCGCAAGCAGGGCAGGTGCCCCGGCCTCGACCACTGCCACGACTGCAGCTGGTCCAGGCAGCGGGCGGGCGACTGAGTCGCTGCTGAGACGCGCGCCGCGCGCTTCCTTTCGACGCGGCGCGTTTCGTTTCGCAACGGACGGTGCGCGCTCAACAGCGGCGCGACCGAGCTCTACCCGGTCGGCAAGTACTTCGACACGGTCGCGATCGACGGCGGGCGGCCGCTGTTGGCCGTTCGGTGCCGCCCGCGTAACACTCGACTCCTGGCGTGGACCACGTCGCGACGTCAGCGTCTCTTGTATCCAGCTTCTCGCTGGCTGCGCAGGGCGAGAATGAAGACGATGTCGATCTCAGGCACGTAGCGGTACAAGGCCACATAGCCGCGCGAGCGGCGCCCGATGATCAATTCCCGCTTGTTACCCGGCGCCGGGCGTCCGATCAGCGGGTTCGTCCCCAACACATTGAATGCCTGGATGATCTCGCGGATCCGCGCGGCAGCATGGTGGGGGTCATACAGAGCAAGGTGATCGAAAATGCGGTCGAAATCGTCACCCACCTCGGGGGCGATTTCGATTCGCGACATTCTCAAGGTGCCAGTTTTCTGGCTGTCGGTCGGCGCGGTTTCTTGCCCGCAAGCCGATTATCCAGATAGGTTCGCATCTCGCTCCAAGGAATCGTTTTGCCGGAGGCGACGATTTCGGCATAGCGCGTCTCGGCGACGTCGTGAAAATCGCTGCGCCTCTCCTCTTCATCGGTCTTCTCGGCGATAGCTTCCAGGATAAAACCGTGTGCCGTCGTGCCCGCACGCCTGGCCGCGGCTGCCACTCGGGCCTTGAGGTCGTCTGGGAGGCGAATCGTGGTGGTGGACATGACCGGGCTCCAGCGGTAAAAGTACCAGTGTAGCACGTAAGTGCTACAGGAAGCCAGGCTGCGGGGCTGTTTTTCGCGGCCATCGAATGCATACGCTACGAACGACGGCAAGCGCGGTTTCGAGGGCTTCGTCCGCCAGCCGCACTGCGCGGATTCGACGGGGTGTCGACCGAGTGTCGACGAGTAAGCGACTGATCCGTCATGAGACGGATCCGTAGGTCTGGACTACACGGGACGGGCGGCGGTGTCTTGGGCGACGCCGGTCGTCGTGCGGCACGAACCCTCGTTCTTCAAGCTCGCCGGCGAGCGGACCCGCTGCAACGCGCGTAAGCAGGGCCGGTGCCCCGACCTCGACCACTGCCACGACTGCAGCGGGTCCAGGCAGCGGGCGAGCGACTAAGACGCGCGCCGCGCGTTTCGTTTCGGCGCGGCGCGTTTCGTTTCGCAACGGGTTGCGCGCGCTGAACACGAGCGCTTCTCGTTTCGTCCTTGCACCGATCGATTCCACACCGCCGAATCGGGCGCGAACACGCCCTGCCGTTTGACGTGGATCAAACGTGAGTGCATTTGCCGGCGGCGCCCGCGTGGGTGGCACGACACGTGCGGATCCGCACGCGCAGCCGAACGCGACGTGCGATCGCGTTTCGTCCCGCAACCTAGGAGGAGGACACACACACCATGTCCAGGAACACCGCGCAGTGGCTCGCCAAGCCGAAGCTCCCGCCCACCCACTACGCCGACCCGGCGATCTACTCCGACCCCGCGCTCTTCGGGGAGGAGAAGGAGAAGATCTTCAAGAAGGTCTGGTGGCTCGCCTGTCACGAGAGCGAGCTGCCGAATCCGGGCGACTTCCGCACATATCACCACCCCGGCGACGCCGAGCTCGTCATCGTCCGCGGCGACGACAGGAAGGTGCGCACCTTCTTCAATATTTGTCCGCACCGCGGCAACCTGCTCGTCTACACGCCCTCGGGCAGCGTGAAGAACTTCGTCTGCATCTTCCACCAGTGGGCGTTCAACGTGCGCGGCGATTGCGTGGACATCCCGCGCGAGAAAGCCGGCTACCAGGACCGGGTGTGCAAGACGGACCTCGCGCTGAAGGAGGTGCGCACCGAGGTCGGCTTCGGCGGCTTCGTCTGGGTCAACCTCGACGACAACGCCCCGTCCCTCAAGAGCGAGATCGGTGCGGCGCTCGACTACATGCTGCCGGAGCTCGAGGCCGAACCGCTGCAGACCTTCTGGTATTACCAGGCGCGGCTGAAGACCAACTTCAAGCTGATCCACGACACGAACAGCGAGTTCTACCACGACTATCTGCACGTCTATAACCGCATCACCGGGATGCTCAAGCCCGACAGCGGCTACTTCCAGCGCAAGTACACGCCCTTCCCCAACGGGCACGCGTCGGTCGGCTCGATGGTCGTGAACTACGACGCCTACAAGTCGACCGGGCGCTCCGAGCTCGGCTGGCCGCAGCTTCCGCCCAAGGGCTGGAAGCTCGTCGACCTCTTCCCCTGCATCACCGTCAACCTGCGCACCTCGGTGCTGCGCATCGACACCTACATTCCGCTCGGTCCGGACGACGTGCTCCTCGAGTTCCGCGCGCTCGGCCTGAAGAGCGACTCACCGGCGATCCGGCGCCAGCGCGAGAGGGATGCGGCGGTGATCTGGAGTCCGTTCGGGCGCAACCTCCACGAGGACCTGCTCGCCTCCAGCGGACAGGGCATCGCGATGGCGCAGGGCAGCCAGGCGATGTACGTGCTGCAGGCGCGCGAGGAGGACGCGACCATTCACGACGAGGTCGGCATGCGCCATTACCTCGCAGAGTGGAGCCGGCGGATGAGCCGCAGCTCCGCCGACCCGTATGCAACCGAGCGCGTCGGCGTACGCGCCGCCTGATGAACCGGAGGACCCGATGACCGTCGACCGCACCGAAGTGGAAGAGTTCGTCTACGAGACCTGCCTCCGGCTCGACGAGAAGGACTGGCAGGGCTTCCTCGACCTCTGCGACCCGGGCTTCAACTACAAGGTCACGGCGTACGCGCCGGAGATCCGCGCCGAGATGACCTGGCTCGACCGCGACCGCGGCGAGGTCGAGGAGTTCATCGGCATGCTGCCCAAGCACAACACCGACCCCAACCCGCTCACCCGCCACGCGCAGGTCTGGAAGGTGAAGGTGGACGGCGATCGCGCCGCGGTCGTGTCGAGCCTGCAGATCTACCGTACCGCGCTGAATGGCGGTGCAACGGAGCTGTTCGCGGTCGGCAAGTACTTCGACACCGTCGGGCTCGATGGCGGACGGCCACGCCTGCTCGCGCGGCACGTGAAACTCGATACGCGGGACCTCGGCTGGGGCACGCACCTGCCCCTCTAGCGAAACCTCAGCGGTCGAATCCGTAGAGCTTCGCCGGGTTACCGGCAAGGATGGCGCGCCGGGATTCGGGATCGGGAACCGCTTCGTTAAGAACGTCGAGCAGCTCGCCCGCATCGAGCGCGCGGTGGGCCAGCACCGCATCGCCCTGCACCTGCTGACCCGAGTGGAACCCGATGTGGGGCCAGTCCGAGCCCCACACCACCCGCGCGGGTGCCGCGGCGGCGAGCGCCCGGATGAAAGGGATCGCATCGCGCAGGCGACCGCTCGTGCGCGTGATGCGGTCGGCCCCGGCGAGCTTGACCCAGACGTGCGGGCGGGCCAGCAGCCGCAGCACGGCCTGGAATCCCGGCTGGCCGATCCCGGCAGCGGCATCGGGCAGTCCCATATGATCGATCACGACGTTCACGCTGCAGCGCGCGACCACCGGCTCGAGCGCCTGGAGGGTCGCGGCGTCGGCGAAGATCTGGAGGTGCCAGCCGAGCGGTGCGAGGATGCGCTCGTAATCGCCGACCCGCTGCGCGCGATCGCCGGCATGGCGCGAGGCCAGGGTGAGCAGGTTCAGGCGCAGGCCGCAAACGCCGGCGCGGTGCATCCCTTCCAGCTCGCTTGCCGGCGTCCGCGGCGCGAGCACGGCGACCGCCCGGCCGCGCGGGCCGAGGCGTGCGAGCGCGTCGAGCATGGCGCGATTGTCGTAGCCGTATCCGCTCGCCTGGACGAGCACGGTTCGTTCCAGGCCCACTTGGCCCTTCATGAGTTCGTGCACGTCCAGCGACGCCTCGGGAACGTTGTAGGCACGCTCGGCCGCCAGCGGAAAGCGGTCGAACGGACCGAGGACGTGCATGTGGCAGTCCGTGGCATGGTCCGGTAGCGCCGCAGTAGGCGCGCGGCGCGATCGATCGAGCGGCTGCATCGCCGCTATCATAGCCAACCGCAATGGGAGGAGCGATGACTGTGATCCTGCGTTTCCTGTGCGCGTGCCTCGCGCTTGCCGCGGCCCATCCGGCGGCGGCGCAGACCTACCCCACTCAGCCGATCAGGATGATCGCGCCTTTCCCGCCGGGCGGAAGCGTCGACATCACCGCGCGGTTCATCGCCGAGCCGCTCGGCGGCCAGCTCGGCACGCGGATCGTCATCGAGAACCGCAGCGGAGCGTCCGGCAACATCGGGATGGAGATGGCGGCGCGCGCGGCGCCGGACGGGTACACGCTCGTGCTGAACACCATTCCGCTCGTCACCAACCAGAGCCTGTTCGAGAAGGTCAACTGGGACCCGGTGAAGGATTTCGCGCCGATCGGCATGGTTGCGACCTCCCCCCACGTCCTCGTCGTCAACCCCAAAGTGCCGGCGAACACCATCGCCGACCTCCTGCGCCTCGCACGCGCCAACCCCGGCAAGCTGAGCTACGCGTCGGCAGGCGTGGGCACTACCTTTCATCTGTGCGGAGAGATGTTCAAGGACTCCACGCAGACTTTCATCCTCCACGTGCCCTACCGCGGAGGCGGTCCGGCACTGCAGGACACGCTTGCCGGGCAGGTCGACATGAGCTTCCCCACGCTCGCGGCCGCGCTGCCCCACGTCAAGGCCGGCACCCTGCGCGCGCTGGCGGTGACCGATACGAAGCGCTCGCCGCTGCTCCCCAACGTCCCGACCCTGCAGGAGGCCGGCGTGCAGGACGCCCAGTTCACCCAGTGGCTCGCGCTGCTCGCCCCGGCCGGCACCCCGCCCGCGGTGGTGACCCGGCTGAACGCGGCCCTGAAGAGCGCGCTTGATACAAAGGAGGTCCGGGACAAGTTCCAGGCGAACGCCATGGAGGCCTTCGTCACGACGCCGGACGAAGCCGGCAAGTTCATCGCCAGCGAGACGACCCGCTTCGCGAAGGTGATCAAGTCGCGGCGCATCACGGCGGACTAGGGACCCGAATCGATGAGCGAGCCCGCGGCCGCGCAGTTCCTCACGCTCCACGAGATCGTCGTCGCGGCGCGCGCGAACCTCGCGCCCGGCCCCTGGGGCTACCTGATCGGCGGGACCGAGACCGAGACGACGGTGCGACGCAATCGCCTCGCGCTCGACTCGATCGCCTTCCGGCCGCGTGTGTTGCGCGACGTCAGCGCGGTGGATGCGCACGCTACGTTCCTCGGCCACCCGGTGCGCCTGCCGGTGATGCTCGCCCCGGTGGGCGGCATGGAGTCGTTCGTCCCGGAGGGCGCGGCGGCTGCCGCGCACGCGGCAGCGCAGTTCGGGATCCCGCAGATGCTTTCGTCCGTCTGCTTTCCAGGGCTCGAAGCCACCGCGGCGGTCGCCGACACGCTGCGCGCGTTCCAGCTCTACGTGCGCGGCGACGAGGCTTGGGTAGACGACTGGGCACGGCGGGCCCGCGTGCACGGCTTCAAGGCATTTTGCTTAACCGTGGACAGCGCGTTCTACAGCCGGCGCGAGCGCGACCTCATCGGGCGCTACGTCAAGCCGTGGCGCGCGGACGCGGCGGCCGGCATGAAGTACCAGGCCGCGCTCTCGTGGGACCAGGTGAAGCGCTTCAAGGACCGCCATGACTTCCCGCTGATTCTCAAGGGCATCGCCACGGCCGAGGATGCGGAGATCGCCGTGCGCCACGGCGTGAAGGTGATCTACGTCTCCAACCACGGCGGCCGCCAGCTCGACCACGAGCTGGGCAGCGCCGCGGTCCTGCCCGAGGTGGTCGCCGCCGTCGGCGGGCGCGCCGAGGTCTGGGTGGACGGCGGCTTCATGCGCGGCTCGGACGTGGTCAAGGCGATCGCGCTCGGCGCGCGTTGCGTCGGCCTGGGACGGCTCGCCTGCCTCGGCCTCGCCGCGGCCGGCGTGGCGGGGCTGGTGCGCACGCTCGAACTTCTCGAGGAGGAAGTGCGGGTCTGCCTGGGATTGCTCGGCGTCACCTCGCTTGCCGAGCTCACGCCCGCGCATGTCGCCGCCGCCCCACCCGTGTTCGAGCCCGCGGCGCTCAGCGCATTTCCGCTGCTCGGCGAAGATCTTCGGCCGGGCCCCCGGCGTGAGTGAGGGCCGCGAGTTGTGGACCAGCCAGAGTTACAGCGCGGTATGGCTGAAATCGGGTTACATGACATCTGAGGACTGCTCCACTGGCGTTGCGCATCACGCGGTCCCACGCGCAACATGCCCGCATGCAGGATCTCTGCTCGCCCCGATTCGGCGCCATGCCGCTGCAGCGGGCAAGACTCATCCGATGAGCCGGATCGATTCTCCAATCTGTCAGCCGGCAGAGAGAACTACCATGCTGCGACAACATTGAGGAAAAGTTCATGTTGTGTCGGCGCCGGTTGTTTGGACACTGGATTGCATGATCAGGCTGCCTGTTTGAGGGCATGAGCCTGTCGGGCCTCCTGGGGAGTTCGGAAGCCCAATTTCTCGAGACGCCAATGTGCATTGTATCGCTCGACGAATTCACCGACCGCGCGACGCACCTCCTCGATGTTGCGGAACACGTGTCCGTAGATCGCCTGCTCCTTGAATCCCGCGGCCGTGCGCGACATCCTCGTCCATCTCGGCGAGCCCACCGCGCCGCCGCGTATCGCGCCGGCCCGGGGCCCGCCGCTGTGGGACCTGCCCGAGGCCGGGACGGGTGACTTCGACCCCCACGCCCAGCCGGCACCCGAGTACGCGTTCGATCAACGCATCGCTTGGTAACCAAGACCGTCGACCGCCCGCCGCGTGCGACGCCGGGCAGGCGCGTGCCGGCGGCCGCAGGCACGCGACGCGCGTTCGCTGGCGCTCGCCAAACACCCCCACCCGGGGCACCCATGGCCCCGCGGCGACCCCTGGCCATCCCCGCTTCCCGTCGGTACGGGCAAGTCACGACGTGCTACGGTGCTACGGTCGCCGCGGCGTGGCGTTGGATTTACTATCCGTCACGTTAAGCCAAGGCACTACCGATAAGGCGCTTCGTGAACGTATCCTTCTGGCCGCGCTGAGACATTCGCGAACGGCAAGTCTCGACCCGGTCCTGCCAGATGCTCTTTCGAACGTTCGATTGCTAGCTCTTGGGCCGGCTCGGGCCCTTCGCGGAACGCAGCTGCTTCAATCTTTCGGCCGCTTGGCGCTTCCCGATTCCACGCAGCGCCGCCAGCCTCGAAGCTGGCTCGGTGCGCGGAGATGCCAACTCGCGTTCCCAGTTGTAGATCGACTGCGCGCTTACGCCCAGCAGTTTCCCGTAGTCCGCTGCGGATAGGCCCAGGCGCTTGCGCTGCGAACGAAGTCCCTTGGCGACAAACCGCGGGCGGGTTGCGGTCGAAGCGCCCGAAGCTGCCTGAGGCGTATCGAACACCTTGCGCGAAAGCAAGGCGACCTTACGCTCGAGCTGCGCAACTTGACGCTTCAGCGCCGCGATGTGCCGGCGATGCTGTGCCGTGGCTTTTTTCGTCGCGTCGACCTGGCTACGAATCTCTTTCCGGGAAAGCCGGGAGATTTCTTCTCTCAGCACGGCGGCAATGTTCGGCATGTTTGTCCTCGGTTTTAAGATGTACGCTCACTTTACCAAGGACTCGCTCCGTCTGCCTCCACTGAGAGGGCATGCTTTAAACGCGGCAAGCGAGTCGGCTGACGGCTTGAGATCCCCAAAGTTGCTGAATGAAAAACGCGAAACACGCAGCTCAACAGATCCGATCGGATAGGGAAAGTCTGAACAAGTCCCTAGAATTGTGGTCTGAAGGTCATCTCGTGACAAGAGAGGGAGGGCGAGCGATGAGTCAGATGAGTCAGTAACCTTCATAATGAATGCCCCCCTCGGTTCAAGTGGTCGATGACACTTCCACTTTGGCACATCGCTGCCGTTGCGGGTGGGGGCGTCCATCCCATTGCTTTGCGGTGTTGCCGAAGGGAGAGGTCCCGCAGTGTATCTACTGCGGTTGCTGCGGCTGAAAGCAAGTATCCGGAAGCAGAATGAAAATCCAACAAATGAAAGCACCCCCTATCCCGATCTTGGGTCTTGCCCACATCGGCATTCGCGTGCACGAGCTCGAGCGCTCGGTGCGCTTCTACAAATGGCTCGGCTTCACGAAGACCGCCGGTCCGATCGGTCCGGAGCCTGTGGCAGTGCTCGATCACCCATCGGGGGTGGAGGTGAATCTCGTGCTCAATGCGCCGCACGCGAACGCGC
>Ga0315278_10001889_pt1 | contig 18517 bp, 18 predicted proteins | sample YL17G06_0_MG_FD_203880 | JGI IMG/M metagenome (GOLD analysis project Ga0315278, IMG submission 203880) | Sediment microbial communities from Yellowstone Lake, YNP, Wyoming, USA - YL17G06_0 | ecosystem: Environmental > Aquatic > Freshwater > Lake > Sediment | place: USA: Wyoming | collected... | reverse complement strand
CTATCACGGTCACGGTGGAGACCGACGGCTTCGCGTCGGCCAACGTGCTTCCCCCCAGCGTCGCGGGTCTTTCGATCGAGCGGGCCGGCACGTCTCAAAACCTCGTCATGGGCGCTGGGAACGTGGTCCGCACCGACGTGACCGCCTTTCGAGTGACAACGACGACGCTCGGCAAGCAGACGATCCCCTCGTTCGCCATCGAGTACGACCGCAAGATCACCTACACGGGCCCGGCCCAATTCGAGACTGTGGGCTCGCTCCCGAACGCCGGAACGGCGCCGCGAGAGGGCGAGGGAGAGCCGACGCCGCTCTTCGCGCGAATCGTCGTCGACCGTCGCCATGTCTGGTGGAACGAGCAGATCATCGCGCGAGTCCAGATCTACGCCCGCTCCCCGCTCGAGGACATGCCGACGTGGGAGCCGCCCGAGGCGGCCGGATTCTGGAGCGAATCGATGGGCGACGCGCGGCACGGGCGGGTCAGCGTGGAGGGACGTCCCTACGAACTCTACGAGCGCGTCTTCGCCTTTTTCCCCACGCGCCCCGGGCGGCTGACGCTCGGGCCCGCTCGCGCCCGCGTCCGCGTCGTCCGACGGCTCACGCCCGACGCCGATCCCCTGGGGGGACTCTTCCCGTCGGCCGCGGCCGAAGTGGTGGAACTCCCGATCGAGTCGGCCCCGGTCGACATCGCCGTCGATCCGCTCCCGCCGGGCGCGCCGCCTGCGTTCCGTGGGGCCGTCGGCCGCCTCGGTCTCGGTGTTCGCGTCGACCGGCCGAATTCGAAAGTCGGGGAGGCCGTCACGGTGTCGACCTCGATCCGCGGCGAGGGAAATCTCGCATCGGCCGCCGACCCGGCGGTCGTCACGCGCCCGTCGGCCCCGTCCTACCCGGCCGGCGCGAAGACCGAGTTCGATCGCAACGGGGATCGTGTCCGGGGCGTTCGCCGGCGCGACGTCGCCTTCGTTCCCGATCACGCCGGCTCTCTCCTCGTGCTGCCGATCGAGTTCGCCTGGTTCGATCCGGAGGCGGGACGATACCGCGTGCAGCGCTCCGACAGCATCGTCGTCCGCGTGGCGCCGGGGAAGGAAGGCGCCTCCGGGGGCGGCTCCGCCACCGACGTCGCGTCGACCGCGGTGGGCCTGCCCGCGCCTCCGCGGCCAGCTTCCGTGCGCGGCGCGGTGGCACAGCTCGGTGGGTGGCCATCGGGCATTCCGCTCGCCGCTTGGATGCTCTCGCTAGCCGGATACGCGGCCGCCGGATTGGCCGTGACGGCCAGGCGCAGGGCCGTGCGCGATCCGAAGTGGCGGCGGGCGCGGCTGGCTGGGGAGGCGTCGCGCCGGGTGGAAGCGGTGTCGCGCGAAGCGGACACGGCCCGCGCCGCCGAGAGAACCGAGGCAGCCCTTCGGGACGCGGCCGGCATTCGATTCGGCATCGACCCCGAAGGGAGATCGAGGCGAGATCTGCTGGAGCGGTTGCGCGCGGCAGGCGTCGAGGTGGCCGAGGTGGAGGAGTTGACAGGAATCCTCGGACGGCTCGAGCGCGGCGCGTTCGGCCCCGGCGGCCGTGACGAGGTCGCGCACGCGATTCGAGACGCGGTGGCGCTCGCCGCGCGGTGGAGGGACGAGTGCCGGATCTGATCGGCGGGAGCGGCCTCTACAACGCCGGGACCAACGCGCTCGGCGATGGCAGCCTGGGAGAGGCAGTCCTCTTTCTTCGCGCGGCCTCCAGGCTCGAGCCGCGCGCGAAGGACGTGACGCGGAATCTCTCGATCGCCGAGGCCCGCGTGGCGCTCGCGCGGGGGGAAGGGCCCGAGCGGCTCTCGAGCGGGAGCGGCTTCGCGCTCTCGAGTGGGGAAGCGTGGCTCGTCGCCGCGGTCCTGATCCTCTTCGGCGCCGCAGGAATGGCCTGGCGCCGGCAGCGTCTCGCGCGGCTCGCCGTCTCGGCCTTCGGCGCGGTCGCCGCCCACTCTCCCCGCTCGCGCCTCACTCGCCGTGCGCTCGACGCCGCGGGGATCGCGGGGCTCGCGCTGAGCGCGTGGCTCGCGGCGAGCGCGGTCATGGATCGCATCGCCCCGGAGGCGATCGTGCTCGATCGATCGCTCCCTCTCACCGCGGCGTCGGGCCAGCCTCTTCCCGAGGCGCCCGCCCTCGTGGCGGGAGAGCGCGCTCGGCTCGGGTCCGAGCGCGAAGGGCTGGTGGAGATCCGGCTCGGGGGAACGAGCGTCGGTTGGGCGCGTCGGTCGGGCGTGTGGCGGGTGATCGACGCGTCACGCTATAATCCCCCTTCTTCCACGGAGCGGAGTGCACGGCCAGGGGGATCGAATGGGTAACGACGCGTCGGCGATGATCACGGGAGGCACGGGAGCGCTCGGATCCGTCGTCACGCGCTCGTTCCTCGCCGCGGGCTATCGCGTGGCCGTGACCTATCGCGGAACGGACGAGTGGGAGGCGCTCGCGGCGGTGGAGCGGGAGGCCGTCGCCGGCGGCCGGCTTCTGGGGATCGCGGCCGACGTCACCGACGAGTCGTCGGTCGGTGCCGCAGTGGCGTCGGCCGCGTCCGCGTTCGGCCGGCTCGACGTGCTGGTCCACGTGGCCGGAGGCTTCGCCGGGGGCCGAAACGTCGAGAGCCTCGACGCGAAGAGCGTGCGCGGCATGATCGAGCTCAATCTCGTCTCCGCCTTCTTGGCGGCGAGGCACGTCGTCCCGCACGCGAAGAAGCACGGTCGCGGGCGGCTCCTCTTCATCTCCTCGCGCGGCGCCGTCGATTGCCAGCCGGGCGCGGCCCCCTACGCCGCGGCCAAATTGGGGCTCCACGCGCTCGTCCAGACGCTGGCCAAGGAACTGAAGCACGACGGCGTGACCGCCCACGCGGTCCTGCCGAGCGTCATCGACACCGCGGCGAACCGGGCCTCGATGCCGGACGGCAAGTTCGGCGACTGGGTTAAGCCCGAATCGATCGCCGAAGTCCTCGTATTCCTCGCTTCCGAAGACGCCGCGGCGACGTCGGGAGCGCTCGTGCCGATCTATGGGAGGGCCTGATGAGCGACGCCCGTCCGAAGTACCAGAAGGGTCCCCGTATCGCGCCCGATCCGCTGAAGCCGGGCGTGACCGTCGATCAGTTGGTCGACAGCACCTTTCTCGCCTACAACGGCGCCCGCCTGCGGGAGGCATGCCGGCTCCTGGTGGAGCGGATGCTCGAGCCCGACGTCACGGTGGGGCTCACCCTGAGCGGCGCCCTGACGCCGGCCGGGCTCGGACGCTCGTGCCTCATTCCGCTCCTCAAGGCGGGCTTCGTCGACTGGATGATCTCGACCGGCGCGAATCTCTATCACGACACCCATTTCGGCATCGGCCTCACCATGCACCAGGGTCACTCGAACGCCGACGATATCGCGCTGCGCGAACAGGGCATCGTGCGGATCTTCGACATCTTCTTCGACTACCAGGTGCTCCTCTCCACCGACTCGTTCTTCCGCGAGGTGATGCGGCAGCCCGAATTTCGCAGGCCGATGAGCACGGCCGAGTTCCATTACAGAGCGGGCCGCTACGTCGCCGAGCGGGAGAAGGCGCTGGGCCAAGTGGAGACCTCGCTTCTCGCGGCCGCGCACGGGCTCGACGTGCCGATCTACACCTCCTCGCCGGGCGATTCCTCCATCGGGATGAACGCGGCGGCGCTCCAGCTGGAAGGGGTGGCGATGCACTGGGACACCTTCCAGGACGTCAACGAGACGGCTTCCATCGTCTACGGCGCGAAGAAGGCGGGTGGCAAGAGCGCCATTCTCATCCTCGGCGGTGGTTCGCCGAAGAACTTCGCGCTCCAGACGGAGCCGCAGATCCAGGAGGTCCTCGGGCTCGACGAGGCGGGGCACGACTACTTCCTGCAGATCACCGACGCGCGAGCCGACACGGGCGGGCTCTCGGGGGCCACGCCCGGCGAGGCGGTGTCGTGGGGAAAGATCGATCCCGATCGTCTCCCCGACGCGGTCGTCGCCTATGTCGACAGCACCATCGCGCTTCCCATCCTCACGGCCTACGCGCTCAGCAAGCGGCCGGCGCGACCACTGAAGCGTCTCTACGCGAAGCGCGAGGCGCTCCTCGCGGAACTCAAGTCCGCGCACGCGGAGGCGCGCGCGGCGGGGACGCGGTGATCTTCGTCCCGAGGGCGTGGGGCGCGGCCGTGATGGCGCTCCTCGCGTTGGTGTCGTCGCCAGCCGTACCCGTGCGGGGGGCGATCGCCGCGCCGCTTCAGCCGTCTCGATTCTGCGACGCTTGCCACGGCCCGATCCGGACGCAGTGGGCGGCATCGGGGCACGCCTCGTCCTGGACCAATCCCGTCTTCCAGGCGTTCCTGGCCGAGGCGACCGAGAAGCTCGGTAAGGACGTTCAGGCATCCTGTCTCCCGTGCCACGCCCCGTTGGCGCACGTGACGGGGGACGCGAAGGTGGAAGATGCGATCGCCAAGGAGGGGGTCGGCTGCACGTTCTGCCACAACGTGAGCGCCGTCGATCCCTCGACGAAGCCGGGCTCCTTCACGTTCGATCCGTCGGATGAACATCCGATGCGCGGGCCGTACAGCGATGCCGACACGACCAGCGCGCACGGATCGCTCTACAGTGAGATTCACACGAAGTCGGAGTTCTGCGCGGGCTGCCACTCGTTCTCCCATCCTGTGAGCGGCGTTCTGATCGAGGGGACGTACCTCTCGTGGAAGCGCTCCGGCGGCGCGGAGTACGACATGACGTGCCAGGAGTGCCACATGCCGCCGACAGCCGGCCGAGCGGCGACGGTGACGGAGAAGACGCGCCCGGCCGTTTACGCGCACCTTTTCGCGGGGCCGCGCAAGGCGCCCGCCATGCTCGACGGCGCGGCGACCATGAAGGGAGCCGTGGAGGGTGGGCGTCTTCGCCTGGAAGTCGAGAACGCAAAGGCGGGCCACTCGCTCCCCGGTGGCGGCAATTCGATGCGAACCATCACCCTCGACGTCGTCTTCCGGAACGCCGCCGGCGCCGAGGTGCAGAGCTTTCAAGCCGAACGGTTCGGCACGGAGTTCGCCGACGCGGATGGGAACTTCCCGGTTCCGAAGTGGAACGCGCATTCGGTGGCGCGAGACACGGAGATCGGGCCCGACTCCTCGCGCGTCGTTTGGTGTGACATTCCCGCGGGAGCCTCCCGCGCGGATGCCGTCCTGACGTATCACGCGATCCATCCCGCCTATCGAGCGATGCTCGAGAAGCGCGGGGTCGATCTTTCCGGCCGCGCCCCGGTCGTCCTGGCGCGGACAACGGTGACCTTGCCATGAACGCTTCCACGACCGAACGCCCGATTCCGCTCCTCGATCTGGCCGCCCTCCACCGGCCCCTGACCGACGAATTGCGCCAAGCCTTCGACCGCGTCCTTGCCTCGGGGCAGTTCATCCTGGGGGCCGAGCACGACGCCTTCGAGCGGGAGCTCGCGGCCGCGTGCGGAACGAAGCACGCCGTCGGACTCTCCTCGGGCACGTCGGCCATCTCCGTCGGGCTCCAGGCCCTGGGAGTGAAGCCGGGGGACGAGGTCATCGTCCCGGCGTTCACCTACTTCGCCACTGCGAGCGCGGTCTATCACTCGGGCGCCACGCCGGTCTTCGCGGACGTGGAGCCGACGCGTTTCGGACTCGATCCCGCCTCTCTCGAGGCGGCGATCACGCCGAGGACGAAAGCCGTGGTCCCCGTTCATCTCTACGGGCTTGCCTGCGATCTGGCCCCGCTGGTCGATATCTGCTCGCGTCGCGGGATCCCCCTCCTCGAAGATGCGGCGCAGGCGATCGGCGCGACCGACGGGGGACGTCCGGTGGGGGCCACCACCGCGGGGGCGACGCTCTCGTTCTTTCCGACGAAGAATCTCGGGGCGCTGGGCGACGCGGGCGCGCTCCTCACCGACCGCGACGACGTGGCGGAGCGGACCCGCCTCCTCCGCGTCCACGGCGATGCCGGCGACTACCGCCACACGGCGCTCGGCACGAACGCGCGGCTCGACGGTCTTCAGGCGGCGTTTCTCCGCGTGAAGCTTCGCCATCTCACGGGCTGGACGGAGGCGCGCCGGCGTAACGCGGCCCTCTATCGCGAGGCGCTCGCCGGAGCGCCGGTCATCCTCCCCGTGGAGCCGGCGGGAGCCCTCCATACCTATCATCAGTTCACGATCCGCGCGCCGCGCCGCGACGATCTCCAGCTGCATCTCAAGGATCGCGGTATCGCGTCGCGCGTCTACTACCCGATTCCGGTGCCGGCGCAGCCCTGCTTCGACGGCGCGGCCGCCGTCGGGAAATTTCCCGTCTCGGATCGGCTGGCGGGCGAGGTCCTCTCGCTCCCGATCGGGCCTGAACTGACGCGCGAGTCCATCGACCGGATCGCCGGCGCCATCGGTAGCTTCTACGGCGGAGGCGGGGGCGCCTGATGCCAAGTCCCGCTCGCCTCATCCGCATTGGGCTCATCGCCGCTGGCTCGCTCGTGGTGCTCGTCGCGCTCGTCCTCGGCCTCGCGTACGCGTTCATGCCGCGCGACTGGATCGACAAGGAGGCGCAGCGGCAGGCGGCGCAGCTGAGCGGCGCGGCCGTGAGCTGGAAGAGCCTCGAACCCGGCTTCGACGGGCTCTCGCTCGGTATCCGCATCTCGGGCCTCGCGGTCACGATGCCGAAGCAGGGCGATCCGCGTCTCGACCTGCGGGCGAAAGAGGTATTCGTCCGATTCCGGCTCCTACCGCTACTCATGCGCCGCGTGGAGATCGCGGCCGCGAAGGTGAGCGACGCGGGCATCGCGACGTGGGACCGGGGCCCAATGCCGGCGGCTTCGGTCTCGGCGCCCGGTAGCGCGCCATCGGCCGGGATGGCCCTCGTTCTGCCGAAACTCGAACTCGACGGCATCGACGTCCGGACGCGCGATATTTACGGCGGCGGCATCGATCTCCGGCGGATCCGCGGGACGGCCGAGATCGAGGGGACCCTCGAGAAGCCGCGCGCCGTCCGGATCGAGGCGTCGGCGGAGAGCCTCTTCTGGAAGGCTTCGGCGCGCGATCCGCTCGTCGCGCTCCCGTCTCCGCTTCGCGCCGACATCACCATGAAGGGAAGCGGCGGAGCCGTGCCGAAGCTCGACGTGACACGCGGGGTGGTGACGCTCGGCCCCTTGAAGAGCGAGGTGAAGGGCTCCGTGTCGTTCCCGCCGGCGCCGGCCCCGGCGCGGCTCGATTTCGCGATCGTCGGTGCGCCACAGGAAATTCGCTCGAGCGATCCGGCCTTCCGCGGCTTCGCGGCCGCCTCGCCGGCGACGTGGTCGACCAAGGTCTCGTGGGACGTGAAGATCGCCGGGACGGCGGAGGCTCCCGTTCAGTCGGGTTCGGCGAAGCTCGCCCCGCTCCAGGTGGAATCGGGCTCGAACCGGTTCGCGCTCGATCAAGTGCGAGCCGATTGGAGCGTCACGCCCGACAAGCGCTTCACGGCGTCGGCCGACGGAAACGGATCAGGCCTCACGCTCCGACTCTCCATGGAAGGGTCGACCGAGCCGGGCGGGGAGTCCAACGGCACGTTTCAGCTCGACGCGCCCGCGACGAGGCTGAACGGCCTCGCCCCGAACACGCCCACCTGGACGAGCGGCGCGCTCGGCGTTCGCGCGGTGTTCGTGAATCGCGCTCCGAACCCGCCCACGGTTCAATGGACGCTCCAAGGCCGGGATCTGAGCGGCACGGCGCCCGGCGTTCAGCCTCCCATCAAGCGGCTCCAGTTCGCGCTCGCCGGAGACATGGAACACGTGGCCGTGAAATCGCTCGACGCCACGATCGGCTCGACGACGGCGAACGTCACCGGGAACGTGACGATGGGGAAGCCGCTCGGGACCGGCGCCTTCACGATCCGCGTCGACAAGTTCATCGCCGAGGAGTGGGCGCCCCCGAAGGGCGCCGCGCCGGCGAATCCGGCCTCGGGGAAGGGCACGGCCGCTGCGCCTCCGGCCCCCATCCCGATTCCGTTTCGGCATCTCACGGCCGACGTCGCGATCGGCGAATTGCGGCAGGGGACCATGACGCTCCGCGACGTGACCGTGCCGGTCGTCTTCGACAACGGCACGCTCACCATGGATCCCATTCGGGGTTCCATGGGGACGGGAACGATCGCGGGCGCGGTGACGCTGAGCGACCTCGCCACCAAGCCCTCCTACGCGGTGAAGCTCGACGTGCAGAGAGCCCCGGTCGAGGAATTCGCCCGGGGGATGATCCCATTCAAGCTCGGCCTCTCGGGTCTCCTGAGCGGAAACGTAGACCTTTCCGGTCCGGGACTCCCTGGACCGGAGGTGAGCGAATCGCTCCGCGGGACCCTGACGGGGACGGTGGAGCAGGGGAAGATCGCCGAGAGCGAAGGGCTGAAGCAGATTCGCGGCGCGCTCGGGCTCGGGGGTGGCACGGACGTGGCGTTCAGGACGCTTTCCCATGTCCTTCGCATCGAAGGCGGCCGGCTCCTTCTCGACAAGGTGAAGGGAGACCTCGGCGCCGACAAGTTCGAGATGACGGGCGCGCTCGGCATGGACAAGTCACTCAACCTGGGCCTCCTCCTCCGACTCGCTCCCGAACGGGTGAAGGGGAACGGTACGCTGGCGCAGTTCGCCCGCTACGCCCGCGACGCGGAGGGACGCCTTCCTATCGAACTCGGGATCGGGGGGACGACCGACGCGCCGAAGGTTCAATTGAAAGCCGGAAAGCTCCTCGACATCGTCGGGCAGGGGCTGAAGGAGCAACTGACGGAGTCGCTCACGAAGTCGCTCACGCCGAAGACGCCCCCCTCTCAGCCCGGCACGGTGTCCGCCCAGGACTCGGCTCGCGCCCGTGGCGACTCGACGGCGGCGAAGGCTGACACGACGAAGCAGGAGGACCCGCTCCGGAAGCAGAAGGAGGCACTGCGACGCCTCCTCGGCAAGTGAGCGCGCCCACCAAGGGGCCCGCCATCGAGACGGCGGGGCTCACGCGGACGTTCCACACGAGGCGCGAGCGGGACGTGCTCGCCCTCCGCGGCGTCGACCTCCGGGTGGAGCGGGGGGAATGCTTCGGCCTCCTGGGGCCGAACGGCGCTGGGAAGAGCACGCTCATCAAGATCCTAACGACCCTCCTCCTCCCGACGTCGGGGAGCGCTCGCGTCGCGGGTTTCGACGTGGCGAAGGAGCCGCTCGCCGTCCGCCATCGGATCAACCTGGTCTCGGGCGGCGACTCCTCCGGATACGGAATCCTCACCGTCCGGGAGACGCTCCACCTCTTCGCCCGCTTCTACGGCGTGCCGTGGCCAGAGGCGAAGAGGCGCGCGGAAGAACTGATGGAGATCACCGGGCTCGGCCCGAAGGCCGACACGCGGATGTCGGGCCTCTCCACGGGGATGAAGCAGAAGGTGAACTTCGCGCGCGGCTTCATGAGCGACCCGGAGATCATCTTCCTCGACGAGCCGACCCTGGGTCTCGACGTGGAGGCGTCGCGGGCCATCCGGAGCTTCATCGCGCGATGGGTGCGGGAGCGCCCCGATCGAACGGTTCTCCTCACGACCCACTACATGGTGGAGGCCGACGAGCTCTGCTGGCGCGTCGCCATCATCGACCACGGAAAGATCCTCGCGCTAGACACGCCGCGCGCGCTGAAGAGGGCTCTTCCCGAGGAAACGGTCTTCGTGGTCCACCTCGCCGCGCCGCCGCCCGCCGGGTGGGACGCGGGAATCGCCGGGATCGAGTCGGCCATCCAGCAGACGCACCCGGGGACCGGCGGGGCCGAGCTGAGACTCACCCTCAGAGAGGACCAGGTGATCGGGGAGGTCCTGGGAGCGTTTCGTCATCGGGAGATCCCGGTGCTCGATCTCACGAAGCACGAGCCGTCGCTCGAGAGCGTCTTCGTGAGTCTCGTCGGACGCGGACTGGACGAAGCGGATGCGCCCGACGCGGAGGCTTCAGCGTGAGCCGCGAGCCGCGCACGTTCGCCGAGGTTCTCCGGATGAACCTAGGCGCGGTGACGGCCCGCGCGAGCGTCCGCATCGTGGCCGCCTTCCGCGAGCGCTCCTGGCTCATCGGCGAGACGGTATTCCCGTTCCTCTCCATGTCGACCTTCGTGCTCGTCTATCGGGGGCTTCACGCGCCGCCCGCGTTCGAGGCGTTCGCCGTCCTGGGTGGCGCCATGATCGCCTACTGGAACAACGTGCTCTGGAGCATGGCGAGCCAGTTCTTCTGGGAGAAGGAGCAGGGACAGCTGCAGCTCTACCTCATCACCCCCGTCTCCCGCATGTCGATCCTCCTCGGCATGGCGCTCGGCGGCATGCTCGCCACGACGACGCGCGCGCTGGTGATCCTGGCGGCCGGGCTCTGGCTCTTCCACGTCCCGTTCCCGCTCGATCGGGTTCCGGGCGCGCTCGGTCTCTTCCTCCTAACGCTCGGCGCCCTCTACGGACTCGGCATGATCCTGAGCAGCGTCTTCCTTCTATGGGGCCGCGAAGCCTGGAACACGGTCACCCTCTTCCAGGAGCCGGTCTACCTCGCCTCGGGATTCTACTTCCCGGTCCGCGCGCTCGGGACCCTTGTCGCCTCAGTCGCGGGGCTCATCCCGATCACGCTCGGCCTCGACGGAATCCGTCAGATCTTCTATGGCGACGCCGCACGGGGTTTCCTGCCTCTCGCGTGGATCGTGCCGATCCAGGCTGCGCTCCTCGTCGTCTATCTCTTCCTCGCGCACCGCGCGCTTCTCACGATGGAGAACCTCGGCAAGCGGGAGGGGAGGCTCACGATTCGTGGCGGCTGACGGCGCAGGAATCGGCGCGAAGCGCGCGTGGGAGACGATGCGCGCCGGCGCGTGGATCGGCTGGCAAGTGGAGGCCAACTGGGCCGATCCGTTCCTCTTCCTCGTCTTCGCCATCGCGAAGCCGCTCTCCACGACCCTCATCCTCTACCTCATGGCGAAGGTCGTCTCGGGCGGCGCCGTCACGCCCGCGGCGTTCCATCAGCTCTTCATCGGGAACACGTTCTTCCTCTACGTGACCGAGGTCCTGATCGGCATCTCGTGGGCCGTCTTTCGCGATCGCGAGGACTACGAGACGATGAAGTACATCTACGTGGCGCCCATCCGGTTCCTCCACTATCTGCTCGGCCGCGGGCTGACGAAGGTGGCGACGGCCTCGATCGGCATCGCCTTCGCTCTGTCGTTCGGCGCCCTCGTTCTGGGCGTTCCGCTTCGCCACGATCCGGCGACGCTCGCCAAGCTTCTCGGCGTCACCGTCGCCGGTCTCATCGGCGTGATGTGGCTCGGCGTGTCGTTGGCGGGAATTTCGCTCGTGGTGGCGCGGCACAGCATCACCCTGAATGAGGGACTGAGCGGAGTCTTCTACCTGCTCTGCGGCGCCGTCTTTCCGATCGACGTCTTGCCGAGCTTCGCGCAGCGGATTGCCCTCGTGCTGCCGTTTACCTACTGGCTGGAACTGTTGCGTAGAGTTCTGACGGGGGAGTCGTATTCGGAGATCCTGCGAAGAGTGGACGACATGACGCTTGGAGCGATTCTCGTCGCGACCACGATCGCCACGATGATCGGCGGATATCTCTGGTTTTCATGGTGCGAGCGGACGGCGCGGGCTCGCGGGCTCATCGACTGGAAGTCGAACTACTGAGCGCTCGCCTCAGGCGCTGCGACGGCTCGCCGACTTCTTTCCGCCGCGGAGCGTTTTTCCGAGGAATACGTTCAGCGGATGGCTGCGCGAGAGAATCGGCAGCACCGGAGGACGCCGCACGCCCAGTTTACGGAGCGCGTCGTGCGCGGCGTCGTAACTCGGATTCCACGAGAGCGCCTGGTTGAACGTCTTGATGGCGTCGGTCTTCCGCCCCGCGAGGACGTAGACCTCGCCCAGGTTGAAGTAGTGCTCGGGGCGATGGTACTCGGCCTCGATGGCGCGCCGGCAGAGTGTCTCGGCGTCGCTGTACTTCCGCTGAGCATGGGCCGTCGCCAGCCCCAGGTAGCTGAGATAACCCTTGGAGTGCGGCTCCAGAACGATCGCCTCCTGGAAGTGCGTGAGAGCATCCTGGTAGCGGCAGGCGTAGAGCATCCGGACCCCGGACAGGAACTGTTCGTGGCCCATGGCGCCCACGATGGCGACTTGACGCTGGCGGCGCTGCCTTGGACTGATCATGGCGTGAATCCTCCCGAAGGGCAGGATACGCAAGGGGCGTGCCGCGGGGGATGGTCTGAGGCTTATTTCTGGCCACCCGCCAACTCACTGGAATGGGAGTAGTTACGGGAGTGCTTCTGCCGCGCTGCCCGATCGACGCTCCGGAATGAAGTACTTCTTGCCACGCCGGGATTGCGTCTTGTAACGTGTGGACTCGGGCGCATGGCAAATAGTCGACCCGGGTCCACAGATCTTTCAAAAGGAATGAGCCCCGTCACGATAGCTCCGCCTCGTTCCACTCCGCTGCTCTGGCAACACCTCCAGCAGGCCCTTTTCATTTCCGAACTCAAATCGAAGCGCAAATCGTCGGCCCTCGAGGAGATGGTGTCCGCCCTCGTGACCGCCGAGGTTACGCGCCATCCCGACGGCGTGCTCGACGCCGTGCGCCGGCGTGAGGCGCTTGGGAGCACGGGGTTGGGGAAGGGAATCGCGGTGCCGCATGCCCGTTCCACGCTCGTCACGGAGCGGGCCATCGTCGTGGCGCGGTCCCCCAAGGGGATCGATTTCGAATCTCCCGATGGGCTCCCGTCCCACCTCTTCTTCATGATCGTGGCGCCGCCTCTGGAGCGGGACCCCGTGTATCTCAATCTGCTCGCGGAAATCGTGCGCTCGGTCCGCCTCGCCAAGACCCGGCAGCGCCTCCTCGATGCCACCAATTTCGCCGCGCTGCGGCGAATACTTCACGAGGCCGCCCATGAGTGAGACCACATACGAAGGGCTCGACGCCCTTGTTCAGCTTCAGGACGTCGACTGCCTTATCAAGGAGCTCAAGGATCCGGAAATGGCTTCGCACGAAGTGAAGCTCGGCTTCTCCGTCGAGGGGATTTCGGGCCTCGAGCGGACGCGGGAGCGCCTCGCCAGCCAGGTGGATGGCCGCCTCCTCCAGACCTACGAGCGGATGAGCCGGAGATTTTTCCGGGTCATCGTTCCCATCGCCGGACGGGTCTGCTCCGGCTGCCGCATCAGCCTGCCGACCTCCTCCTTCAATCGAAACTCCGACGGTGCAAGCTACGATTTGTGCGAGAATTGCGGCCGTATCCTCTACCGACGCTAGAAGAGTTTTCCTCGCTTCGGGACCCCGGATTGCGGTATCATTGATGGGTGATGGATAGGGTGGCCGCACCGGAAGGCCGGTGAGGCGCCTCAGCCCGATTCGCCCGATCCGTGAGGTTTCGCATCATGCTCCGCCACCTTCGCCTCGCTCTCTTGACCGCCTTCGCTTTCGCCCTCGTAACCGCCGTGGCGCCTCGAATCGCCCAGGGGCAGACCTCGGACGGGTCGAATATCGTCGGCCCGAGCCGGATCTACTACGTCGACGCCGACACGGTATTCGCCTTGGTGAGCAAGCAGTGGCTTTCAGGCGCGGCCCGTCACCAGGAAAAACTTCTCCGCACTTCGATCCGCCTCAATTACTGGCGTGATCGGCTTCCCCCCGAGATGCGGCGCGTCTACAACGCGCTGGGGTATCCGAGCGGCCGCGTCATCGCCCAGCCGGCTGGGCATTTCGAGGAGCGCTGGTACTACGGCCAGATGATGCCGCCTCTCCGATTCCGCGACGGCGTGCTCCTCGACGAAGATCTCTTCGACAGGCTTCGCTCGGTTCGCTAGCCGTTCGCCGCTCCTCCCTGGAAAGCCCGAATCGAATGGACTACCATGGGGATCGATGAGAACGACGTCCGCTAACATACTGCGCGCGCTTCGCGGCGCGATTATGGCGCTCGGCTTCGCGGTGCTGCTCGCCGCGTGCCAGGGCGCCCTTTTCGTACCGGGCGTGGCCACGGCGGCGCCCGCGCGGGCGCAGGCTTCAACGGCCATCGTCGAGGTGGCGCAGGTCGACCCCGCCGAGCCGGATCCCGGCGGCATTCAAATTCCCGACCCCGGCGACGAGGAGGACAATTCCGACGCGGGGGACGTGGAGACGCCGGTCCCCGGGCAGCCGGAGGGAAAGGCCTATCCGGTCGAACCCGACTCGCTCCCTCAGGCGAAGGCCGCGATTCCACCCGCCGGCGGCGCGGCGTTCGACACGCTGAAGGTGGGCACGACCGGCACGACTCCGCCGCGGAAGCCCGTTCCCGGGACGTCCCCCCAACAACAGAAGTCGACGATTCTCGGACTCCCCCCGGGGATCTTTTTCGTGGGATTCTTGGTCGCGCACATCTTCGTCGTGAAAGCGGTCAGCGGCTGATGGCAGCCCTCCGGCACGGAAGCCGAGACGAAGCCGACCGGTCGCTTCGCGTTCGCTGGCAGCCGCTCGAGTTCCCATTCCGCGGCAAGGCCGAGGAGATCCTCCGCGCGTGCGTGCGAGAGATGGGACTCGCCGGCGTGGTGCACGACCTGCATGTCACGATCGACCTCGACAACCGCGACGATCACGCTTACATCGAGTGGAATACGCACGACCACCGCGCGGCGCGCCTCGCCTTCGCGGTGGGGAACTTCGTCACCCGCGAACGGCGGCGCGCATGGGCCCGCACCTGGGGGCGCCGCGAGGGGCTCCCGAGGCTCGTGGCGCGCCAGTTCTCGTCGCGTTCCTTCGCGGAGGCCAGCCTTCACGAATTGAGTCATCTCAAGGACGACCACGAATCGGGCGTCGACCTCTCGTCCTGCCCCGAGTCGGATCGCGAGGCGTTCAACGAGCTCTGGAACGTCTGGATCGATGGCCGTCTCCACCGCCGCGGCCTCCCCGCCATGACGCGGGGCGAGCGCCGGCGCGTCTACGCGCGCACGCTCTCCAAGACGCCGGGATACGCGAAGCGCGGCGAGAGGATCTTTCGCTCGCTCTGGATCGCAGATCACCTCGGTCCTGCCGAATTGCGCGCCTACCTCGACGAACTTCGCGGATGAGCGACCCCTCGACGATCCCGGGAGCGGCGCGCGCCCCCGTCCGCACCGAGGAGGAGCGGCTGCGGTTCCTCGTGCGCGCTTCGCGCGAACTCGCCCTCCTCAAGCGGGACGCGCTCGCGCGGAAAGCGCGCGACTTCTTCCTCTCGGCCGCTGCCTTTCACGATCTTTCCCTCTGGGTCATCGACCCTCGCACCGAGGTGCTCTACCCCTGGACGCTCGGCAACACGCCCGTCCTGGGGCGGCGCCCCCGGCTCCAGGTGGGGCAGGGGCTCGCCGGACAGGCGGTGGCCGAGGAGCACGCCGCCTTCTACGCCGCGCTCCCGGAATCGCTCTACCTCGCCTCGGAGTGGGGCGGGCGCCCGCTGGCCGAACTCGGGGGCGTCCTCACGCTGCCGCTCCGGCGTGGGGGCGAGCCGCTCGGCGTGGTAACGCTCCACAAGCCCGAACGCGCGCCCGCCGAGGATGAGATCGCGTTCCTGTCTGAACTGGCGGCGCAGCTCGCCATCGCGGTCGGGAACGCGCGCGTCTATTCCGAGGCGATGCGGGAGAAGGTGGAGAACCAGCTCCTCCTCGAGCTCGGCACGAAGATCTCCGCGAGCCTCGACAGCAATCAGCTCCTCGAGCAGATCCTCGACCTCGTCTTCCAGGTGGTGCGCTACGACGCGGCCGGCATCTACCTCGTCGACAAGAAGACCCAGTGGATCACCCGCCAGGCGATCCGCGGCTACGAGGCCGATCGCGACGAGGCGGTGCGGCTGAAGGTGGGGAAGGGGCTCATCGGCTGGGTGGCGACGACAGGGCGCGGCGTCATCGTGCCCGACGTGACGACCGACACGCGCTACGTGAACGCGCGAGACGAGACGAAGAGCGAGATGGTCGCGCCCATCCGGATCGGGAGCGAGGTGATCGGGGCGTTCAATCTCGAGTCGGACGAGCAGGACGCGTACGAATCCGAGGACATGGATCTCCTCATGGCGTTCGCGGCGCAGGCCGCCGTGGCCATCGAGCGGACCCGGCTCCACGAGGAAGTGCTCGAGATGCGACGCCTCGAGGAAGAGGTGACCATCGGGCAGCGGATCCAGCGCTCCTTCCTCCCCGACCGGAATCCCGAGATCCGGCACTTCGACATCGCGGGCGCCAATTTCTCGTCGGACCTCGTGGGAGGCGACTACTACGACTTCATCCGGATCGCCGAGAACCAGCTGGGGATCGTCGTGGGGGACGTCTCCGGGAAGGGGATCGCGGCGGCGCTCATCATGGCCATGTTCCGCGCGTCCCTCATCGCGGAGATCCGGAACAACTACTCGATCCGCACCATCATCTCGAAGGTGAACCGCCTACTCTGGGAGTCGGTCGAGGCCGACCGCTTCGTCACCGCCATGTACGGCGTGCTCGACATCGAGGCGCGGCGATACACCTACGTGAACGCCGGGCACAACCCGGCGCTCCTCTGCCGCGCGGGGGGCGATCACTTCGATCAGCTCGACGCGACGGGGCCACTACTCGGGACGTTCGACAGCGCGACCTACAAGGAGCGGATGGTGGAGATCCGGCCGGGCGACGTCCTGGTCCTCTACACCGACGGCGTCACCGAGGCGATGGATCCTGCGTACGATCTCTTCGGGGAGGAGCGCCTGCGCGAGGTGATCCGGGCGAGGCGAGGGGAACCGGCCGCGATCGTGCTCAGGGCCATCTGGGACGCCGTGAAGGCCCACCGCCAGGGGCCCCTCGACGACGACATGACGATCGTGGTGGTGAAGGGCGTGGCGTAGGGGGCTGGGGCGGAAATAAATCGGGCGGCAGGTCTCTCGACATGCCGCCCGTCTATTTGGAAGTTCCCCGTGCAGACCGTGCTACAGACGACCTGTGGGGCTGAGGCAACCCTCCTGCGGTTCGCAGGGTCAAGCCGCCGGTGTCACATGAACGACAGGGAACTTCACAACGAGATCGCGTCTCTTTAGACTCGAAACCCAGCGAAAAGTTCCGGCGGGAATGAATTACCTTCCGACGACGCTGGAAGAATGATACCTAAAGCGTTGGTAGATTGTCAATTGTAATTTGTGAGAGGGCCTCGGGCGCCTTCCTTGACCGCCCCCTCACCCCCTGATATCGTCGCCCGTCCAACAAGTTAGCCCCCGATTCACGGTAGCCGGAGTGGTGAAACTGGCATACACGCGGGACTCAAAATCCCGTGAGGCTTACCCCTCGTGCGGGTTCGACCCCCGCCTCCGGCACCAGGTTACGCGAGGCGCAGACTCGCCTCTCGTGCACTCTTGTAGCCCTCATGTATCGATACGCCGTGCGTGAGGGTCCTACGGGAGCGAATCGAGCTGTCCGCAAGCCCACAATCCCGGCTTCGGCGCTGAGATGGCGCAGCCGTCGCAGGGGCAATGGGTTATGCAAGCAATCAGCTGTCTGCCTCTTCGGGCGAGGCTATCCGAGTTGAGCAAGCAGAACGCGCTTTACCCTCAGGGCTGGATCGCCGATACTTGTTTTGTACGAATTGTACAAATCACGGACACGGGAGATCCCATGCCTACGACGATCAAGCAGTCAGCAACCGAGAAGGGATCCAAGCTCCGCAAGGTTCTACGCGCGCGTGTGGCAGCCAAGAAGAAGGCCGGAGCGTTGTTGCCGAAGACTGTCGTTATCAGTGTGACCGCCAGCAAGGCCCGCGAGCAATTCTCGACCTGGGTCACGATGGTGGGGCATGGCAACAAGTGGCTCGTCCTCAAGCGTCATGGTAAGGCGACCGTAGCAATGGTCCCGATCGCAGATTTGGAAGCGCTGCGCGAGCTTGAAGATGCACTTGATCTGCAGGCAGCCCGCGAGGCGATGAGCGAGCCCGGCGAAGTCGCATGGGAAGAGGTCAAGGCCAAGCTTGGCCTCTGATGCGAAGCGATACATGGTCTTGCTGAAACCCAGCGCCGCAAAGGCGCTGGCTGCGCTCACGAGGAAGAATCAGAAGTTGGTAGCTGAACGGATTGGCGCGCTCGCAGAGAGCCCACGGCCACCGGGCGTCGAGAAGTTGAAAGGGGAAGCGGATCTGTACCGAATCAGATCCGGCGACTTTCGGATCCTCTACACAATCGAGGACGCGATCCTGAAGGTGCTGGTGGTAACGATCGGAAATCGAAAAGAGGTCTACAGAAAACGCTAGCCCTACGAGTCCCGAGAATTCTTCGTTCGATAGGTACGGGCTAGGGCAGGGAACTTCTGGTTCCACGGTGGGAGCCCGCGGGCGCCACTATTCTCGGCATGTTGCCTCCTGAGCATCGAGGGGCCCCTCGTGCGGGTTCGACCCCCCCCTCCGGCACCAACGTTCGCCCGGCTAAAACCGAATCAGCCCCACCGCCTGCAGCTGGCTGGCCTGGCCGCTCTCCCCGTTCAGGTTGTGCCGGGTGCCGAAGATGTATTCGATGCCAAGATCCACGCGGCTCGACGGCGAGACGATGCCGTTCACCGCGAGGCGGTTCGTGTA
>Ga0315278_10001888_pt1 | contig 18519 bp, 21 predicted proteins | sample YL17G06_0_MG_FD_203880 | JGI IMG/M metagenome (GOLD analysis project Ga0315278, IMG submission 203880) | Sediment microbial communities from Yellowstone Lake, YNP, Wyoming, USA - YL17G06_0 | ecosystem: Environmental > Aquatic > Freshwater > Lake > Sediment | place: USA: Wyoming | collected... | reverse complement strand
GAGAAAGATCCTGTGGCTCACGCGATCACCCTTGCGCTCGGCGGGCGAGGTGGAGCCTCATCTCCAACCCGCGACGCGTCCCGCTTGCTCGACCCAACTGCGCATCTGCGGTCCGCGCGCCTCCTCGAGGGTCTTCACCTTGACGTAGCGGGTCCGATCGGTGGTGCCGAGCGGCGGCGGAGGGTCGAGATCCGCGCCGCCGAAGAAGACGACGTTCACGGAGACGTCGTAGGCCACCATCTCGATGATCCAGCCATGTTCCGGCGATCCGTAGTACACCTTCTTCCACTTGATCGCGTATCGAAGTTCGGGGATCGCATCGCGGATCGATCCATCCAACGACTCGACGATCGGATGCAGATCCGGCATCACGCGCCGGATCCAGTCGTCGATCCCGGCGTGGCTCTCCGATGGCTCGGGCGGCTTTCGGCTCGTGATCGGCTTGCGTGCTTTGTCCATCGCACGTTGCTCCTCTCTGGCCTGAACTTCCGGCGATCGTCCGGCGGGGTCAGTGGATCATGTCGGCGAGCCTAGCTGTTCCCTGACACCGTTCGTCGTGCTGCGCGACGATGCATCGCGTGTTGGGTCGGTGTCTTCGTGTCGGTCCCAGCCGTATGGCCGTCGTCAGATCCTCGCGATCGAGGGGACCTCGGACCTCGGCCCGAACTTGGGAGCTGAGGCGCCGCCGGCTTCCAGGAGTGCCTGCACGCGGCCGCGGTGACCCCGGTAGGGCTCCAGCAGCTGCAGCATCCGCTCGTCGGTGCCGCGAGGCTCCCCGGCGAGCATCCAGCTCACGAGGTTGGGCAGGTGATAATCGCCGACGCTCACCGCGTCGGCATCGCCCATGGCGAGGCGCGCGACCTCCGCCGCCGTCCATGGACCGATCCCGCGGTGGGCCTGCATCCGTGCCTGCGCATCCGCGGGGGCGAGCGGCGAAAGCGCCTCGAACCGGCCCGCGCGCGAACAGACCGCGCGGATCAGGTCGGCGCGCTTGCGTTCGATCCCGAAGCGGTGGAACGCGAAGTACGGCAAGGCGGCCACGCGCGCGGGATCGGGCGGGAGCCACAGCCCGCCGGGTCCGGGCGCGTGCTCGGAGGTCGCCGAGACCAGCCCGCGCCACCCCTCGCGCGCCTGGAGCCCCGTGACCTTCTGTTCGAGGATCGCGGCGATCAGGGCGGGCATGATCCTGGGCGTGCGGGTCATCCGGATCCCTCGGTGGCGGCGCCAGAGGTCGGCGACCACGTCGTCGTGCGGCACGAAGCCCTCCGCGGTGTCCGCGGCGCCGACCAGATCGGGCGCACCGTCGAGCACCTCCGCGGCGCCCGGTCCCCAGGCCTCCGCGCGGACGACCACGCCCTCGGTCCGAAGATGCAGCGTGGCGGGTCCCTGGGCCGATCGCGAGGCGAGCAGCGCCTCGGCTCCGCGGATCGCCCACGTGGGATCGCGATGCCCGCGGCGCAGCGGGAACAGGGTCCCGGCCAGATCGACGGGTCCGCCCTGCGTCGAGAACGTTCGGGTCGGCACGCGCCCAGGGTACGCCCATGACGACCCCGCGCCCCCCGCAGGGGCGTGCTCGCCGATCCGGAGGTTGCTACGAAACCCAGGCTGGGACCAGTTCCGAGCCGTCGTCGAGGATCGATCTCGTACCAGGGAGCATCGTCACGATGAACGTCGCGCCCTCGGGGCCGGCCTCCAAGAAATGACGCACTCCGATCGGCACGACCACCGAATCTCCTGCTGTCAGCTCGATGGTCACCTCGTCGAGGTGCCATGAACCTCCACCGGCGGTGACGGTGAACGTATCGAGATGGTCGTGGCGATGCGGGGGAAGTCCGTGGCCGGGCGGGGACACGACGCGATAGAGCACGCACTCGATCCCGCCGCGCGAAGGAGCGATCAAGCTGGTGATGGCGTTCCCGCCGAAGTCATACGTCGGGTGCTCGTCGGCGCTCTCGACAGGCATCCTGGATCTCCCCTCTCAGCGGTTGATCACGAAGGGAGGGCGAGCAAGATCCGCTCGGCCTCCTGGACGACGTCGTGGACGATCCCCGCGGCGGGCTGTCGCTTCTTGACGACGCCGGCGCTCTGGCCGGCGTGATTCGCCATCGCTTCCAGATCGCCGGACATCCCGACGACGGGAGGGGCGTAGTCGTAGCGAACGACCGGTGTGCCGTCGGCACGGTGAGCCACGATGTCTGCCTCCCCGGGGCGCGCGCCCGCTGCGGCCGATCCCGCCCGGCGCCAACTCCGCAGCGTCGTGTTATCGAGCGTCCGCACGGGCGCACTCCATCCGGCATCGAACACACCGGTCGACCACACCGCGTCGCTCTCCCGAGCGGCTACGACGCGATCGCGGTAGTCAGGGTGACTCTGCGCTTCGTCCGCCACCACGAAGCGCGTGCCCATCCACGCGGCTTGTCCGCCGAGCGCGAGTACCGCCGCGAGACCCCGCCCGTCACCGAGTCCGCCGGCGGCGATGACCGGGGTAGGCGCCACCGCGTCCACCACGGCGGGCACCAGAGCCATGGTCCCGACCGAGCCCCAGACATGGCCCCCGGCGTCCCGTCCCTGCGCCACGATGACGTCGACGCCGGCGTCGACCGCGCGGCGCGCCTCCTCGGCCGTTCCGACGGTCAGCATCACCAGCGCTCCCGCGGCGTGCGCCTCCTCGACGTACGGGCTTCCAGGTGACAACTCGCCCCAGAAGTAGGAGATGAGACGCACGCCTCGTCCCAGGCACACCGCCAGCCGATCCCGCTGGTCCCACTGCAGGATGAGGTTGACGCCGAAGGGCCGCTCCGTGAGTCCAACGGTCTCGTCGAGGGCCGCCCCGAGCGCAACTTCATCGAGGAAGGTTGCCCCCAGCGTCCCCAGCGCGCCCGCGTTGGAAACCGCAGCGGCGAGCTCGGGGCAGCTCGCACGTCCGATCGGCGCCTGGACGAGGGGAACATCGATCCCCAGGAGGTCACACAGGGGTGTGCGAAGGGTCATGGGGCACCTTCGCATCACCCCGGCGGGCGGGCAACTCGCCCTCTGCGTGAGTCGAGATCGACACGTGTGCGAGTGAGGGCCCTGAGCGCGCCGCTCGATCCGCGTGGTGCTCCGGCGGCTCGTCTACCCTGGACCCGTGCCCACCGCATACGATCTGACCCAGGAGCAGCTCACCGACCACCTCGCGGCGTGGGGCGAGCCGGCGTTCCGCGCCAAGCAGGTATACGCGCAGCTGTGGAAGCGCAGCGCGCGCTACGAGGAGATGTCGGATGTGAGCCCCGCGCTCCGCGATCGTCTCGTCCACGAGCTACCCCTCGGCGTCGAGGTTCTCGACGAACGCCTCGCCGACGGTGGCGCGACGCGCAAGTCGCTCCTGAAGCTCGGGGCCAAGGGCCACATCGTCGAGGTCGTGCTCATGGGTTACGCGCAGCGCGTCACCGTGTGCATCTCGTCCCAGGTGGGGTGCGGCATGGACTGCGGCTTCTGCGCCACGGGTCAGATGGGCCTGATGGCGAACCTCACCGCGGGGGAGATCGCGGCGCAGGTGGTGTGGGCGCGTCGCGAAGCCGCGCACCTGCCAGAGACCACACCCCAGCGCCTCACGAACGTCGTGTTCATGGGCATGGGCGAGCCGCTCGCGAACTACAACCGGGTGCGTGACGCCATCGCGAGGTTGAACGATCCCGCCGGGATGCGGCTCGGGGCACGCCACGTGACGGTCTCGACGGTCGGCCTCGTTCCGGGCATCCGACGCCTCGCCCAGGACCACCCCCAGGCAGGTCTCGCGGTCAGCCTGCACGCCGCTACCGACGAGCTGCGCGACGAACTCGTCCCCATCAACCGGACGTACCCGCTCGCCAAGGTGGAGGCGGCCATGGACGCCTGGCGCTGGAAGACGCGTCGCCGACCGTCGATCGAGTGGGCCATGATCGACGCCACGAACGACTCGGATGAACAGGCGACGCTCCTCGCCCCGATCGCGCTGCGCTTAGGCGCCCACGTCAACCTGATCCCGTTGAACCCCACGCCGGGGTGGCCGACCCAGCCGAGTCCGCCCGAGCGGATCCGGGGGTTCGTTCGCGTGCTGAAGGACGCGGGCGTCAACGTGACCGTTCGAGACACGCGGGGGAGCGACATCGATGCCGCCTGCGGGCAGTTGCGGTGGGAGTACGATCGTAAGGGCGCCCTGCGCGCCTGAGGTCCGGGCCTCAGCGCTTGGCGCGCCGCTTCGGGTTCATCGAGCGGCCCACCAGGCCGACGGCCACCGCGATCAGGAGCACGAGCAACGTCACGAGGAGCACCACGCCCACCACGATCACCACGGGGTTGGCTCCATCGGGCGCGGACCCGATCCATTTGACGGTCGCGTACACGCTCACCAGGAGCCAGATCCCCACCGCGATGAGCGCGGGAAGGAGGGTGTACAGCAGCGCGTTCGCCACGCCGATGCCGAGCCCGAGCCCGCCGCTCTGCAGGCTGGTGTCCGTGGTGGTGGCTTGCGCGGAGGCCGGATCGTCCTTCATGCAACGACAGTATCCACCAACGGACGTGCGCGTCGCACCCGATAGCCTCCGACGGGATGGACGCGGCATTGGTGTTCGAGGACGTGGAGGTTCGGATCGCGGATGTGGGCCGGATCCTGGGTCCGGTGAGCTGGCGCGTGGAGCGCGGTGAGCGGTGGGTGCTGCTCGGTCCCAACGGCAGCGGCAAGACCACGGCGCTGTCGGTGGCCGGGGCGTGGCGCCGCCCCTCTGCCGGGCGCGCCTGGGTCCTCGGACAGGAGCTGGGTCGGGTCGACGTTCGGAGCGCGCGGGAGCGCATCGGACACGTCGGCCACACGGTCGACGATCGGATCCGCCCAAACCTCCGCGTGCGGGACGTGGTCCTGAGCGGCCGGTCATCGACCCTGGAGACCTGGTGGCAGGTCTATACCGAACGGGAGCGGGCCGAAGCCGAGGAGCGGCTGGCCGACGTGGGTTGCGCGGATCTCGCCGACCGCGCCCTCGTCACCTGTAGCCAGGGCGAGCGGGCGCGCGTACTTCTGGCGCGCGCGTCGTTCGGTCGCCGCAGCCTTCTCCTGTTCGACGAGCCGGCCGCGGGCCTCGATCTCCCGGCCCGCGAGCGCCTGGTCGCGGCGATGGACGCGACCGCAGTCTCGGGGGGACCGACATCCGTGCTCGCCACACACCACCTCGAGGAGGTCCCCGGAACGACAACCCACGCGGCGCTCCTGCGAGGCGGGAGACTGGAGGCCGCCGGGCCCGTCGACGAGGTCCTCACCGACGACGCGCTCACGGATGTCTACGCCGTGGCCGTGCGCGTCGAGCGGCGCGGCGGCCGATGGACCGCGTTCGCTCCCCCGGCCTGACGGCGGCCGGCGGCTCCGAACGCGCCCCCGAGGGTCCGACTGCGCCCCCGGGGGTCCGCGGCGGCGGAGGCTCGGTGATACGGTCGGCCTTCCGTGCAGCCCCTGAAGCCTCCCCGGTCGGCCACCCGAGCGGTGGTCCTGTCCGCGCTCGGCGTGGTCGCGTTCGCCGCGTTCGCAGCCACGCCGGGGTCGCCGTTCCAGCCGGTGCTCCCCGTGGGCGCCCGACCGACCGGGCCGCTGCGATGGCTCGGCGAGGTGCTGCGGTTCGACCGTCTCTCGGGTGGTTGGCTGGTGGCGGCCGGGGTGATGGTCAGCGTCTTCTGCGTGGGTTCCTTCCTGGTCGTCCTGCGCGAATGTTGGCGCGGGAACGTCGCGCCCAAGACGGTGGTGATCCTCGGGGTCGCGTACCAAGCGGCGGTGCTGCTGCTGCCGCTGCTGTTCTCGCGCGACGTGTACAGCTACGCCTTCTACGGCCGCATCGCGGGCGTGTTCCACGCGAACCCGTACGTTCACACCCCGGTGGAGTTCGCGAGCGATCCTTTGTGGTCGTTCGTGGGCCCGCGCTGGGTGAACACGCCGGCGGTGTACGGCCCCCTGTGGACGCTGCTTTCCTCGGCTCTGGCCCGGGTCATCCGGAGCCCCGCCGGCCTGGTCCATGCGTTCCGCTGGATCGCGGTGGGCGCCGCCCTGGCCACGATCTGGGTGATCCGCGACACCACGAGGCGGGTCTGGCCCGAACGCACCGCGTTCGGGGTTGCGGTCTTCGCGTTGAACCCCGTGGTGCTCTTCCACTCGGTGGCGAGCGGTCATAACGATGTGCTGGTCGGCCTCGCGGTGGCCGGCGCCTTCGCGTTCCTACTGCGGGCGCGGGAGCTGCCGGCGGTGGCGCTGCTCGCCGTGGGCACGCTCGTGAAGGCCACGGGTGCGATCCCGTTGCTGCTGGTCTTGGTGTGGTGCGTGGCGAGGACTCCCCGCGGCCGGCGGCTCCACGCGGCCCTCACGCACGTGGGTCTGGCCGCCGGCATCGGCCTGGCGTTCGCGTTGCCGTTCATGAACGCGCACGACCCCACGCTGGGGATGCTGGAGCTGGCCGGGCACGAAGGCTGGCTCGCGCCCTCGCCCTCGGTGCGCCGGCTGGTGGAGTCCATCAGCTTCGGGACCCTGGGGTGGGTCGCGCGGGTGGCGTTCGCGTTGGTGCTGGTGGCCGCCGTGGCCGGCCTCGCCCGGGACGTCGCGCGTCGAGCCACCGAGCGGACCCCGCGGGACCTCGGAGCCGCGATGGGATGGTCGTTGATCCTGATGATGCTGCTGGGTCCGGTGCTCCTGCCCTGGTACGTGATGTGGGCGCTGCCGCTCGCGTGGCTGCTGCCCCGCGCCCCGCGCACCACGTTGATCGCGGCGGGTGTGGGCCTGGCGCTCGCGCAGTGGTCCGCGGAGCCGCTGCGGTTCCCCGGGATGTTCGGCGCGAACCTATGGTTCGGTCACTGGGTCGTCGTGCCCGCGATGTGCATCCTGCTGATCTGGACCCTCGTGGACCTGCGACGGAGGCTGCGGCTCGGCCTGCCCCTTGAGGACAAGGAAGAGGTAGCCCAGGCCACCGCCCAACACTGAGACGGCGGTCGGGCCCCAGGAGCCGGTGAGCGGCACGCCGACGCGTTCGAGGGCGAGGCCGACGAGGCCCAGCACCGCCACGCCGAATGCCGGGGCGGTTGCGCTCGCGGCGACCCGGTCGCCGAACGTCCACATCGCCCACCCGAACCCCACGACCCACAGGAGCATCGCGATCGCGAGCGTCGCGGTTGCGATGCCGATCGGGCTAGAAACCCGCAGTTCGTCCGGTCCTTCGGCGAGGGGGCGCGGGTCGGCGACGTCGCTCGCCACGGCGTCGGACCACGCGTTGAGGTGCGGGTCGGCACCATCGACGGCGCCACCGTCGGAGCCACGCACGACGAACACCGCGCGGGGTCCTTCGGGCAGTGCTCGCAGGGAAGCGCGGGAAACCCGAACGAACTCCGCCGTGGCGCCCGGCGTAGGCTCGCCCGCGAAGTAGTGCGAGGCGTCCCCCACGTACACGAACACGTCGTCTGCCCGCTCGGGAGGAACCGTCGCGCGCAGCAGGTTGGCGAAGAGCATCGCGACGAAGGCCGCCTTCTCCTCCTCCTCGTCCACGATGAACACGAGCGGGGTTCCGTCCGGAACCGTGGCGGCGATGCGACCCGCGGCGGTGGCGTCGGCGATGTTGTCGGGCGACAGGAAGGTCTGCTGAGCGCTCCACGCGCTCAGCGCGGTCCCGACCATGACGCCGACCAGGAGCAGCGACACGGGCCAGGCGAGCCACGAGGAGGTGCGACGGGCCAGCCGGTCCCAGATCCAGGTCACGCCCAGCGCCGCCAGCATGGGGAGCGAGAAGGCGAAGGTCAGGATCCGATCGGGCGGGAAGACACGGGTGAGGATCCCCAGGGGCACCCCAGCGAGGGTGATCGCCGCCCACGCCGTGAGGAAGCGTCGGGTGAACCCTCGACGGGCGCGGGCGATGCCGACGGCCGCGAGCGGCACCGTGAGCCAGAGCCGGTAGCGCCCCGTGTTGGTTCGGAACCGCTCGAGGTAGGTCGCGCGGAGCTCGTCCGTGAGCCCGATCCGACGCAGGAAGGCGTCCTTGGAAGTGTCGGCGCTCAGGTTGGCGGGGCCCGCTTGAACCGAGAGCAGTCCCAGGCCGACGAGCGCCCCGCCGCCCGCGAGTGCCACCACCACGCGGCCGGCGTCGGAACTCCAACCGTGCTCGGACTCGCGTAGCCGCGACCAGATCGCCACCACCACCAGGATGGCGGCGCCCAGCACGAAGAACTGCGGGTGCATGAGCCCCCCGCCGCCCAGGAGCACCGCGGCGGCATCGGTGCCTCGCCGGCTGCGCAGCGACAGTGCCGCCCCCGCCGCGAGGAACGGGAGCGTGAACGCGAGGTTCGCGATGTAGCCCCCGGCGAGGTGCACCGCGAACACCCCGGCCAGCAGGCCCGCCAGCGCCCAGCCCCATCGCCCCCCGCGGGCATGGCCACGGACGACGGCCGTTGCGGCCACGCCCACGAGCACCGCCAGTGCGTATTGGAGACCGGCCACGGCCGCCACCAGGTTCAGGTGGAGCGTGCCCGCCACCGTGGGGATCAGCGCCGCGATCCCCGGGCGGTTACCCACCAGCGAGATGCCTCGGGCGGCGCCCACCCGCGCCCACCAGAGATAGACCGCGACATCGGGTCCCGTGCCCAGACCCCAATGGTTACGGAACGTGGGTCGCAGGAAGACGACCAACAGGGCGAACGCCAGGCCCGTCAGGACGACGAGGTCCCAGCGGCCGCGGGATCGATCCCGGGTAACCGTGCCTACCCCACGGCGGTGAAGCTGCCCTGTGCATTCACCACGATCGTCCCGTCGCCGTTGCGCACGCCGGTGCATTGGAACTGACCGGCCATGTTCGCGGCTTCCGCGGTCGTGATCGTGATGAGGCACTCACCGGCGGTGGAACGGAACTCGACCTTGGCGCTGTCCACGCGGATCGTGAACGAGAGTGACAGCGACGCGGATGTTGCCTGCTGGCCGGCGAACGAGGATCCACCCATCCCGAACGACTGACCGCTCGGTCCGTCCCATTGCAGGGCCATCGATCCGGGCGGTGGCGCCCAAAGGGCGGGACTCACCAGGTCGGCGAAGGATACGGACGTACTCGTGGAACCCGAGACGCTCACGGTTGCGGCGCCGTCGGTGACGGTGCCGGTGATCCCGGGGGAGGAGCTGGGCGGCAGGCTCCCGCTTGGGTTGATCGTGGCCCCGTCGCTGCCGGTGACCGAACTCGGGCTGCTGCTCGGCGGCAGCGGGGAGAAGGAGAAGGTCGGCTCCGCGCCCTTGGCACACGCGGCCAGGGCGAGTGTCGCGGCCGCGAGGGTCACGAACGTGAGGCTCTTCCGCATCGATCCTCCCAAGTCAGGAACTGCACGGCCTCGCCGTAGCGGTCGCGCGTGACTGTACCCCACCGTCCCCGCGGTGTGCCCGCGGCCCCCTGCTAGCATCGCGCCATGCTGGACCGGGAGCTCGCCGACGAGGTGCTCAGGGCGGCGCGCCGCCACGGCGGATCGTTCGCCGAGTTGTTCGTGGAAGAACGCTCGTCCACGTCGGTGCGACTCGATGACGGGAAGGTGGAGGAACTCACCACCGGGCTGGATCGGGGGGCGGGCGTGCGGGTTGCCCAGGGCGCCTCGTACGGCTACGCCTACTCCAACCGGCTGGATCGAGACGCCCTGCTGGAGGCGGCCGCGGCCGCCTCGGCCGCGCTGCAAAGCGGGGAGCCCGGCGCCACGGTGGATCTGCGCACGCTCGAAGGACCCGGCACGAACCGGGTCGAGCGGCCGGCGGGAACCGTGGCGGCGGCCGTCAAGGTGGGGTGGCTGCAGGAGCTGAACGCGGCGGCCCGTTCCGTCAGCCCCGAGGTGGTGCAGGTGGTCGGCGTGTACGGCGATTCGATGCAACAACGGTTGATCGCCACGTCGGACGGGCGGTGGGTGCGTGAGGACCGTCCGCGGATCCGCCTGGTGGCCCAGGTCGTGGCCAAGCGTGGCGACAACATCCAGACCGGGTTCCACGGCCCGGCGGCCTGCGCCGGGGTGGAGTTCGTGGATCGCCACACCCCCGTGGCCACGGCGGAGGTCGCGGCTCGCCGTGCGGTGACCATGCTCGACTCGATCCCCGCGCCGGCGGGGGAGATGACGGTCGTTCTCGCCCCGGGCATGGGCGGCGTCTTGTTCCATGAGGCGGTGGGCCATCCGCTGGAGTCCGACGCCGTGGACAAGGAGGCCAGCGTGTATCGCGGCCTGGTGGGCACGCAGTGCGCGAGCGCACTGATCAACGGCGTGGACGACGCCACCGTCGCGAACGGCTGGGGTTCCTACGACTTCGACGACGAGGGAACCCCCGGCGAACGCACGGTGTTGTTCACCGACGGCGTGCTGCAGGGGTTCCTCTACGATCGCCTGCGCGCCGACAAGGAAGCCACCGCTTCCACCGGCAACGGGCGCCGCGAGTCCTACGCGCATCCGCCGGTCCCCCGGATGACCAACACCTACATCCTCAACGGTGCCTCGGACGCCGACGAGATCCTGGCCTCCACACCCGACGGGGTGTACGTGACGTCGCTCGGCGGTGGGCAGGTGAACCCGGCCTCGGGGGACTTCGTCTTCGGCGTGAGCGAAGGGTTCCTCATCGAGGGCGGCGTGGCCACCACACCGGTCCGCGGCGCGAACCTGATCGGGCGCGCGATCGACGTGATGAGCGCCGTGGACGCGGTTGCGGGCGACTTCGATACCTGGGAAGGCGTGTGCGGTAAGGATGGGCAGTCGGCCCCCGTGGGCAGCGGGTCCCCGACGCTGAGGATCTCGCGCATCACGGTGGGAGGCACCGGTGCCTGATCTGAACGACCTGGTTCGGATCGCCGTGGAGGCCGCCGAGGATGGCGAGGCCGTGGAGGCGTACGCGGAGGAGTCGCGCCAGACCGAGGCGAGCGCACTCCGAGGCGAGGTCGAGGGACTGACGTTCGCCGAGTCACGCGGCGTCGGTGTGCGGGTGGTGCGCGACCAACGACTCGGCTACGCGTGGGCCGCGGATCCCAGCGAGGACGAGGTCCGAGGCGTGGTGCGGCGCGCGCGGGAGAACGCCGCGCTCGCCGAGCCCGACGAGTTCAACGGGCTCCCGGGGTTCGAGCCCGCCGACCCCATGCCCGAGTTGTTCCGCGCCGACACCGCCGAGGTGACCCCGGATGCCAAGGTGCAGATGGCGCTCGACCTGGAGCGCCGGGCGGTGTCGGTGGACCCGCGCGTCACCAAGATCGACGCGGCGCAGGTGGGGGACGCCGTGAGTCGCGTCGCGATCGCCTCCACCGCGGGCGTGGCTGCCGAGTACAGGCGAACCGATGCGTGGTGCGTGGTGGTGACGCTCGCCGTCGATGCGGACGAGACGCAGACCGGCTACTCGTTCAAGATCGCGCGCGGCCTCGATGAGTTGGACGGCCAGGCGGTCGCAGACGAGGCCGTGGAGCGAAGCGTGAAGATGTTGGGGGCCGTGAAGCCGCCGTCGGCGAAGGTCCCGGTGATCCTGGACCAGTTCGCCGCCACCTCATTCCTGGGTGTGCTGGCGGGCGCGCTCAACGCCGAGTCCGTCCTGAAGGGGCGCTCGCTCTTCGCCGAGATGGTGGGGCAGCAGGTGGGCTCGGAGCTGTTCACCCTGGTGGACGACGGACGGGTCACCGAGGGTCCGGGGGCGTGCCCGTTCGACGACGAGGGGGTGCCCAGCGGCAGGACCGAGCTGTTCTCGAACGGGGTCCTCAACGGCTTCCTCCACGATTCGTACACCGCCCGGCGAACGGGAGAAGGGCAGCGCTCCACTGGTAATGCCAAGCGCGGGTACAAGAGCGCGCCCGGCGTGGGCACGTCGAACTTCTACGTGGACGCGGGGACCTCGTCGTTCGAGGAGTTGCTGGCGCGCGCCGATGGCGGCGTGCTCATCATGGATGTCTCCGGCGTGCACAGCGGCGCGAACCCGATCAGCGGCGAGTTCAGCGTGGGCGCCACCGGCCTGCGCATCGCCGACGGCTCGCTCGGCGAACCCCTGCGCGAGATGACGATCGCCTCCACCCTGCCCGAGATGCTCGCCGGGGTCTCCGGTGTGGGCAGCGACCTTCGCTTCTTCTCCAGCGTGGGGACGCCGTCGATCTTGATCGGCGAGATGTCCCTCGCCGGTGTCTGAGCCTCGAGCAGGGGTCAGATCGTGGCGGAACGGGTTCCCGTGGCGATCAGGATGAAGATCAGGGCGGCCACCGCGATCCGGTACCACATGAAGATCGCGAACCCATGGGAGCGCAGGTACTTGAGGAGCCCCCAGATCACGATGAACCCGCTCACCGCCGACGCCAGGAACCCCCAGAGGAACTGCGGGCCGTAGCCCTGGAACCCGTCGTGCGCCAGCCCGATCCCCTTGAAGAGGCCGGCCCCCGCGATGATGGGCATCGCCAGCAGGAACGATGCGCGCGCCGCGCTCTCCCGGTCGATGCCCAACAGGCGGGCGGCGGTGATGGTGATGCCGGATCGCGAGACCCCGGGCTGTAGGGCTAGCCCCTGCGCGATGCCGAGGTAGATACCGGTGCGCGGCCCGATGGAATCGAACCCCCGGTCCGATCGCATCTCCTTGTCCACCGCCCACAAGACGATGCCGAACGCCGCGAGCATCACCGCGATCAACCATGGCTGGCCGAGCCTCTCCTGGATCGGTCCCTCGAAGGCCGCGCCGAGTAGCGCACCCGGGATCGTGCCCAGCACCAGCGCCCACGCGAACCGCTGGTCCGTCGTTGTGATCGAGCGAGCGGCGACCGAGGCGAACCACGCCTTGATGTAGCGCCACACGTCGTGGCGGAAGTAGGTGACGCCCCCGACCAGGGTGCCGACGTGCAGCGCGACGTCGAAGGTCTTGTTGAGGGCGGGGTCGTTCACGATCGACCAGTTGAAGAGCCACGGCACGATGATGAGGTGGCCCGAGCTGGAGATCGGGGCGAACTCGGTGATGCCCTGGGTCAGGCCGAGGATGATCGCTTGCAGGATGGTCAGGGGGATGCTCCCTTCCGGACGGCGATCGGCGGACGGCGGTCGGGTAGAACGCCCGCGTCATGCTAGCGGGTCGGCCACCCCGCGGGTGTGGAGATGTGGTTGCGGTGCAGGGTCGCTGCTGCCCACTTAGGGAGCGACGCTGGGTCCGCCCGTCACCGCCACGACGGGCGAAGGCGAGAGGGACGGCACGGGTGTCGGCGTGGCCGAGAACGGGGCGTCCACCGTGACCGTGATCTTCGCGAACGCCAGCGCGAACGCGAGGTCCTCGGCCGTGGCTGGATCGGCCAGCAGGATCAGCGAGGGACCGCCCCCGCCGGTGGTGCCCGTCACGTCCGCGGGAGTTTCATCCGCCGACAGGACCCGGGCGACCTCGATCCCCGTGGCCACGGTCTCCACGTGACTCTGCACTCCGCCGAACGCCGCGAGCACGTCCACGAGGTCGCCGGGGCGCACGGGATCCGCGGGCAGCGCGGTGGGGACCACGACCGCGCGGAACCCGGGTGGGACCAGGGCGGCGATGGGACCCGAAGCCGACCCCGCCAGCCGGGTGCGCGTGAGGACCTCGCCGCCCGCGACGTCGGCGGCGAGGACGCGTCCGAGAGCGTCGGCGGCCGAGGTCACAGCGGTGGGCGGCACGAAGGCGGCGGGGACGGTTGCGTCGCGCACCGTGTCGGCTGTGAGCGTGGCGCCGCGCGGCAGGTCCCGGGTGATGACCGCCACGGCCATGGGGGCGCCGACGTCGGGCCGGGTGGCATCGAGCCGCTGGGCCCAGGCCTGCATCAACAGCAGGGCACCCACCCCGCACACGACGGCGAGCGCCGCGAACACGATGGAGGAAACCGGCAGCTTGCGTCGGAACATGCCCGCACGCTAGGTCGAGCCCGAACCAGTAACCGTGACCTGCGTCACGGCGGACTCAGTCGACCGGGCGCGGGCCCTTCTGCTGCTTCAACGGAAGGGTGCGCACGCGGAACTCCTCGAGCGCCGGCCGACCCACGATCATGTTCACGGCCTCGCGGATGCGGTCGCCCAGTTCCTCCGGGCTCTGGTCCTCGGTGGAGCGGAACGCGAGTTCGACGCGGATCAGGACGGGGTCGCTGGCCATAGGTGCAGGATACGCGCGCTAGGAGCCAACCCCGCCGAGCTCGGCCCCCGGCGCGCCGGGGAGCTCACGCCTCGAAGCGGGCGCCGGTGAGCGCGGTTGCGCAGGCGCAGGACCGCTCGGCGGGCAGCGTCGGGATCACCGAAAACAGGAGGTCGCGGAGCCTGTCGTTGTTCTCGGTGAAGACGCGGACCACCTCTTCGTGTGTAACGGGCGGCACGCCCTGCACGCCCACGTCGTAGTCGGTGATCAGCGAGATGTTCGCGTAACAGAGCTCCTGTTCTCGGGCCAGGATGGCCTCGGGGTACTGGGTCATGTTGATGACCTCCCAGCCGGCGTTCGCGAACCACGCCGATTCGGCGCGCGTGGAGAAACGCGGCCCCTCGATCACCACCACCGTGCCGCGCTCGTGCAACGGGATGTCCAGCTCGCGCCCGCGGTCTACGATCACCTCGCGCATCACGTCGCAGTACGGATCCGCGAACGAGATGTGGGTCGTGACGGGACCGTCGTAGAAGGTGTTCTCGCGGTCGCGCGTGCGGTCCACGAGCTGGTCGCAGATCACGAAGTCGCCCGGCTTCACCTCGGCCTGCAGCGACCCGCAGGCGTTGGGTCCGAGCACCCGGCTCACGCCGAGTTCCTTCATGGCCCATACGTTCGCGCGGTAGGGGACCTTGTGCGGCGGGAACTCGTGATGGAGCCCATGGCGCGGGATGAACGCCACGCGCACGCCGCCCACATCGCCGATCACGGGCGGGGCGCTGGGCGGGCCGTACGGCGTGTCGAGGTCCACCGTCTCGGTCTGGTCCAGGAACGCGTAGAACCCCGAGCCCCCGAACACGCCGATCTCCGCGGTAGCCACCTCAGTCCTCCTTCTTGACGGCGGGCTTGGTGTCGGAGCGCTTCGATGAACCCGACGAGGACCCGGACCCTGAGGACCCCGATGACTCCGAGGACCCCGAGGATGACGGCGACGAGGACGATCCGTCGGACTTCGAGCCAGAGGGCTTCGGGTCGCCGGAGCCGGCACCCGACTCCTTCTTCTTCTCGCCACCCGACTCGGAGGACGAGGACTTCCCCTTCTTCCCGTGGTCGGTGGCGTAGAACCCGGACCCTTTGAAGGAGATGGCGGGCGGCGCGAACACCTTGCGCAACACCCCGCCGCACTCGGGGCATTCGGTGAGCGGGTCGTCCTTCATCGACTGGACGATCTCGAAGAGGTGCCCGCAGGCCTTGCAGACGTATTCGTAGGTGGGCATGGCGGAGCGAGTGTAGCCGAGCGGTCCTCGCAGACCGGGACGTGATGGGGCGAAGGACTACCGACTTTCGACGGATGCGCGCATCCCCGGACAGGCCTACCGTGTGCGCCGGATCTACGGAGTGCGAACGAGAACCCCCCAAGGCGGATGAGGCTCGGCGGCGATGCCGCCGGGCCGTTCCGCGTCCGGGCGCGTTCGATCCGGACGCGCTCGATCCGAAAGCGTCCCCGACTGGCGCGCGGCCCGCACCGCGCGTAAACTCGCGCCCTCTCGAGCGGGGGAGCGTCGAAGCTAGTTCGATCCCATCAAAGGAGGGCAGCGTGAAGGTGAGGAAGGCGGTGATCCCCGCGGCGGGGCTCGGCACGCGCTTCCTGCCCGCCACCAAGGCGCAGCCCAAGGAGATGCTGCCCGTCGTCGACACTCCCGCGATCCAGCTGGTGGTCGAGGAGGCGGTGCGCGCCGGTCTGACCGACATCTTGATCATCACCGGTCGGAACAAGCGCTCGATCGAAGATCACTTCGATCGCGCCGTCGAGCTCGAAGTGTTCCTCGAGGCCAAGGGGAAGTTCGATGAGCTCAAGCAGGTGCGCGCGCTCTCGGAGATCGCCGACATCCACTTCATCCGCCAGGGCGAGGCGTTGGGACTGGGGCACGCGGTAAGCATCGCCGAGCCGCATGTGGGCGGGGAGCCGTTCGCGGTGCTGCTGGGCGACGACCTGATCCACCCGTCGGTGCCGCTGCTGGCGGAGATGATGCGGGTCCACGAGAAGTACGGACGCAGCGTGCTCGGCGCACAGGAGGTCTCCCGAGAGGAGATCGCGTTCTACGGGTGCATCACGCCCGAGTTCGTGGACGAGAACCTCGCCCGGGTCGTGACCGTGGTGGAGAAGCCCGACCCGGCCCACGCGCCGTCCAACCTCGCCTCGATCGGCCGGTACGTCTTCACACCGGAGATCTTCGAGGCGATCCGGCACACCAAGCCGGGGCGAGGCGACGAGATCCAGCTCACCGACGCGATCAACCTCCTGGCGCAGGAGCAGGCCGTGTACGCCTACATCTTCGAGACCGGGCGCTTCGACGTGGGGAACAAGCTCGACTACCTGAAGGCCACGGTCGAACTCGCGCTCGAGCGCGAGGACGTGGGTCCGGCCTTCCGCACCTACCTCGCGGAGGTCGTTCAGCGCAAGAAGTTGGTCTGAGCCCCACGGGTAGACTCCCGGGCATGAGCGAAGCCCCACGCCTGCACGATCACGACGCGCCCGAGGGGCTGATCTCCGTGGAGGAGGCGCGTGAGCGCGTGTTGGCCACCGTGAACCCCCTGGCTCCGCTCCAGCTTCCGCTCACCGACGCCTACGGGTGCGTGGCCGCCAAGGACATGGTGGCAGCGTTCGACCTGCCGGAGTTCCCCTCCTCCGCCATGGACGGGTTCGCCGTGCGCGCGGCCGACGTCGCGGACGCCACCCCGGCCCAGCCCGCCGAACTCTCCCTCGTGGGGCGCTCGATGATCGGGCATCGCCCCGAGGTGACGGTGGGCATGGGCGAGGCCGTGCAGATCGCCACCGGCGCTCCGATCCCCTCGGGGGCCGACTGTGTGGTCCCGGTGGAGAACAGCGAAACCGAAGACGTCATGGTTCGGCTGTTCGAGGCGCCGCCTGCCGGTCGCCACATCCGCCCGGCCGGAGAGGACGTGGCCGAGGGTCAGGTCCTGGTGAGCGGCGGCAAGCGCCTGGGCGCGCCCGAGCTGGGGCTGCTGGCGAACGCGGGTCACGCCACGCCGCTCGTGCACCCGCGCCCGCGCGTGGTGGTGCTGTCCACTGGCGACGAGCTGATCCCGCCCACCGAGACTCCCGACTTCGGACAGGTCCGCGACTCCAACGCGTACACGATCTTCGGCGCCCTGCGGGAGGCCGGCGCCATGCCGGTGCTCGCAGGTATCGTGGCCGACGACGTGGAGCAGCTCAAGGAAACCGTGTTCGCCTACGAGATCCAGGCGGACGCGTTCATCTCCTCGGGGGGCGTGAGCGTGGGGGAACGCGACGTCGTGAAAGCCGCTTTCTACCGCCGCGGCGACGTTGACTTCTTCAAGGTGGCGATGCAGCCGGGGATGCCCCAGGGGTTCGGACAGGTGGAGGGCAAGCCGTACTGGGGCCTGCCGGGGAACCCCGTGAGCGTGTTCGTGAGCTTCGAGCAGTTCGTGCGGCCCGCGATCTTGAAGATGATGGGGCGGACCAAGCTCACTCGTCCCGAGGTCACGGCCACGCTCACCCAGGACGTGGCGGGTCCCAAGGGGAAGCTCCAGTTCGCGCGTGTGCTCATCGAGCGCACCCGCGAGGGCTGGCAGGCCACCCCGACGGGCGCGCGCGGTTCCAACCTGATCTCCACCGTGGTGCGTGCGAACGGGCTCGCGATGGTCCCGGTGGGGATCGAGGTGGCGCCGTCCGGCTCCCAGGTCCGGGTCCAGGTGTTCCGCTCCCCGGAGGACTGAGCGAATGGCCTCGGATCAGGCGGGCGCCGACGGCATCACCCGGATCGTCGAGGTAGGCGCCAAACCCGAGACCGAGCGCGAGGCCGTGGCGGAGTGCTGGGTGTATCTGGAACCGGACGCCATCGGGCAACTGATGGCGGGAACCAAGAAAGGGGATCCGATCCAGACCGCGAAGATCGCCGGGGTGATCGGCGTGAAGGAGACCCCGCGCTTGCTGCCGCACTGCCACCCGATCCGGGTCACCGGCGCGGAGGTCGAGGTGGAGCCCGACCAGGCCGCGGGGAGGATCCATGTCCGAACCACCGTGCGCGCGATCGACCGCACCGGCGTGGAGATGGAGGCGCTCACGGCAGCGGCCGTCGCCGCGCTATCGCTGTACGACACCGCGAAGGCGTTCGACCGGGCCGCGCGCATCGACGGCCTGAGGCTGCTGGCCAAGTCCGGAGGCAAGTCGGGCGACTACCGGGCCTGAAGCTCCAGATCGTGGCCTTGTGAAAAAGATCCTCGAATCACAACGATGTGATTGAGAGCCCCTAGATGTGGTGCTAGCGTCCCGACCCAGCCTAGATGTTGTGCTCCAGATGGCGGGCAGGTGACGGGAGGCTGACGGTTGGGTTGGTTGCTCCTGGCTGGATTAGGCATCATGTGGGTGGCGTTCCTGTTGCCCTCGGGCAGAC
>Ga0315278_10001886_pt1 | contig 18527 bp, 10 predicted proteins | sample YL17G06_0_MG_FD_203880 | JGI IMG/M metagenome (GOLD analysis project Ga0315278, IMG submission 203880) | Sediment microbial communities from Yellowstone Lake, YNP, Wyoming, USA - YL17G06_0 | ecosystem: Environmental > Aquatic > Freshwater > Lake > Sediment | place: USA: Wyoming | collected... | reverse complement strand
AGGACATCCGGCGCAGCTACCATGGAGCCTGACTTTTATAAGGCCGTCTTCAATGCCCATCAGCTGGACGTCTCCGCCTTCCACCTGTAGCGCGGCCCGGATCCTCTCCAGTGCCGCTTCGACGTCTTCTCTCTGATCTGCCATAAGATGCTAGTCCCCTCTAACCTTGATTGAGGTAACCTTGTGCCCCATGATCGTGTATCTTTTTCCTTTTAAAGCTTCCTCAATCCCTTTGATGATCTGGTCGCAGCGATCGGAGTTTACCACGGTATGCACAATCACCCCAGGCTCAGAATGATTTCTGATGGCCTCCAAGGTCATACGCGGGTCCTCGCTGAGCCGGAAGCTCTTCCAGGTCTTAGGGGCCATGCCCTGATACTCAATAAGGTAAAAGCCGGTTATTCCCAGCTCAGTCAGGGTGTTAATCACTCTCACCAGATGATCGTGGTCCACGAAAACTTTCACCAAGGTCTTCATTAGGATCCCTATCTTCTATCTTTACATCAAAACTTAAATAGCTTCGCCAAAACCAGATATTCTTTTATCCTGGCGGTCTATTTCGGAAAAGGCATGGCCAACAGAGATATCAGAGCAATCCTGCAGGAGAGGGGAATCTCCATTGACGACGTGGTAAATGCGGCGCTGGAGATCTACGTTCCTCATCCTGGCGTGGAGACCAGAGGTAGGGCTGAGGAAGTCTTCCGAAGAGAGCTAAACCTGGCCCTATCCGATCCCAATCTAGCCCTGCTCATCTACGCCGGCGCCCTGTTGGAGGCAGAGGGAGAGAGCAGGAACCTGCCCAACCTCAGCTCTTCCGACTATGAGAACGATCTCACCTGCTTGATAGCCGACGAGGTTCTGGGCATAAGCATCTCCAAGTATATAGGAGGCTACAAGGGGCTCTTCGAGTACGTCAGGTACGACAAGGCCAAGCCGGGGATACTGAGCAGGCTCGGACCTTTCATGGATGACGTCATCGCCGGGCTCATCGGGGGAGTTTCTTCGAATATGTATACACGAGCGGGGTCAAGCTGAAGGACCAACTCTACGCCCTAAAATCAGGATTCGGCTGGCTCTCCACCCTACCGGTGGGCATCTCCATGGAGGGAATTGAAGCCCTGATGAGGCATGTGTACATCTTTCCTCTGATCGGCCTGATCCTGGGAGGCATATTCGCTATAGCAGCCTTCCTCTCGTCGCAACTGCTGCCTGCCAACCTGACGGCCATAGTGGTAATAGTGGTAATATACTGGATCTGCGGCATAAACCACCTCGACGGACTGGCTGACTTTGGCGACGGGGTGATAGCCCACGGCTCCCTCGAGAAGAAGATCCAGGCCATGAAGGACGTTCACCTGGGAACTGGAGGGGGGATGTTCATCACCCTCATCCTTCTCTGCAACTTCACTGTCATCTCCTCCCTGCCGCCTCATCTCCTGCCCCTGGCCCTGGTGGCCTGCGAGGTCTCTGCCAAGCAGTCCATGATCACCTTTGCCGCCTTCTCGACATCGCTACAAAAGGGATTCGGCCAGATAATGATCGAGAGGACCAGGAAGAGAGAGTTCTTCATCGGTCTCGGGATCTCTGCTATCCTATGCGCAGCGCTCCTGGGCCTCCTAGGCCTGGCGGTGCTGATCGTCTCTTCAGCTGCCGCCCATACAATGGTCGAGGTGGCGAAGAAGAACTTCGGGGGAGCCACGGGAGATGGAATAGGAGCTACCAATGAGATCTGCCGCGCGATCTCTTTGGCCTCAGCCCTAGTGCTCGGAGGTGTCCTGCCCTGGACGCCCTGGTGATGGCCGGAGGAAAAGGATCCCGCCTCAACCGAGGTGAGAAGCCTATGGCCAGGTTGCTCGGAAAGCCGCTCATAGATTATGTCGTTACAGCCTTAGAAGACGCTAGCCTCGAGAGGATCTTTGTCGCCACCACAGAGAGCGTTCCCTGCACGAAGAGATGGGCGGAAGAAAGGGGATTGAAGGCCATGGACTCGCCGGGCATTGGCTACATATCCGACATGGTCTGGGCTGTCGAGCAGGCGGGCATCCGGGAGCCGCTTCTGATCGTCATGGCCGACCTGCCTCTGATAACCGGAGAGCTCATCGACGATATCATCGCCGTCTATGAGAGGCGTCCCGAGCCTGCCCTATCCACCCACACGCCCCTCTCTCTGCACCGCCGTCTGGGGAGGAGGCCGGATTCCCTCTTCAACTACCATGGAGAGCTCATCGTCCCTGCGGGCGTAAACATATTGGAGGGAGGTTCGATAAGACAGGAACAAGAAGACTATCATCTCATCCTGGAGCGGCTCGAGCTGGCCGTAAATGTGAACCTGGCTGAGGATCTGAAGCTGGTCGAGAAGATAATGCTGGGAGAAGTGGCATGAACGAAGGCGAGCTGACAATTAAAGGAGAGCGGTATTTGGCTAGCGACCTGAAGCTGCTCAGCGGAGAGGACGAGATCAAGGAGCCTAAGCCCTATATTCTCCTTTTGGCCAGGGCTCTGCGCCAGCCCATGCGATTGCCTTGGCTCCTCAAGGAGATCTGCGCCCTCTGCCTGGGCGAGGAGGAGATGAGGGATTTCCGGCTGGCTCTGATCCGGGTGCAGGTGGAGGCGGAGCTGAGGATGAACGAGGACATCCAGAGATATCAGCAGAGGCGTTACGTAGCCCAGGTGATTGAGATACTCCTCTTCCAGGAGCTCCTGCTGGCTCCCAGAGAGCCTGAGGAAGAGGAGGAGTAGCCGAAAGAAGTGCCATTATCGGGCTTTGGCCCAACTTTGCCTCAAGAGCACCCGGCCGCCGGAGCCGTCCTACCCTGGGGGACAATCTCCCTTTGTCTCTCTCGAGGAACGCCGCCATTGAAATCAGACATCTTGAGCAGTGGCCCTCGCCGGGAATTTGCAGGATCTCCTGGCAGGACTAGGCGGCCTGGCCCCTAAAGCGATTCAATGCCGCCAGCAGTGAAAAGCAAATCGGTCTATCAACCGTTTTCGACGCCCCGACGTGTGGTGTTCCCCGCGAACGCTTAGGGAAAACGTCCGCGGCCTTGAGCGAGAGCTAAAGGCACCGGGGCGCCACACAAGAAGGCATAAAGTAAGTCGTTATTTTGGGGAGAGAAGCACCGAGGACAGCCTGACCCGGGAGGGGAGAGCCCCGGCCAAACCAGCGTGGACAGCTCCTTGTCATGCCACACTACGCTCGACCAGATCAAAACCGCGGCAGCGAGCGGGAAAAGAGATGGCACTACAAACTTCAAACTGATTAGAGGTTCACGACCTGAGCAATCCCTCGAGAATGATCTTCTGACTATCTGATCATCACCTTGCCCATCGTTGCGATCAGCAGGGCAAAGAGAGTCCAGGCAATGGCCCTCTCAAAGACGGCCACATACCTGAAGCGTCCCTGCGGCTTGAGATCCGGAAGAGGAATAGTAAAAAAGACGGCCAGGCAGTAGTACAGAGCGTCCAGCATGACGGTACTCTTCTCCATGTGGGCTGGGCTCCTCAGGCCGTTTCCCCTCCAGAGGATGCCCGTGCAGACAACGATCAGAGCCAGGGAGCAATACACGGGATTAAAAGGCCGTACGCCATAGCCGCAGGAGAGGCAGGCCAGCATGTCTGATATCTTCGAAAGCCCCCAGCTCTTCATGTTCTGGCTCTCGGTGCGGTACTGGTAGTAGCAGTCGTCAGAGTCGGAGAACCATTCCAGGTCCTTGTAGTTCTTGACAAGCTTTAGGTAGGCTGCACCGTCGTAGGCCAGGTTGTTCTTGATATGATTCCAGTGGGTCTGGAACTTAACAAAATCCGAATCCTTCAAGAGAATCTGCGCATCCTTGGTGAAGGTGGTGTTTTCCAGCTTGATGTTGGCAATCTTGGAGCTCATGAGGTTGAGGTTGCCGCTGAAATTGGAGCCTATGAAGTGGGCCAGGTTGTCGAACTGGGCCAGCTGGAAGATGGCATCAGCGCTAAAGTTTACCGTTCCGAAGTGAGTAGGGGCGCGGAACCTGGCCGAGATGAAAACGGCTCTGCTGCCGAACTCTGCTGAGGTAAAGGCAGCAATGTCGCTAAAGCTGGCCAGATCGAAGCGCCCTCCTTCCTTAAACTCGACATTTTTGAAGAGGGCCACATCTGAAAAAGCTGCTTTAAAGAATTCGCCACGCTTGTCGAACTGGGAGTAACAGAAGTCGGCTACGCTCTCAAATTGGCTTTCATTAAAGGTGGCGTTAGAGAGCTGTGCCCCGTTGAAGCTGGCATAGTCGCCGAAGACGGCGGAAGTAAAATCGGAATATCCAAGAAGGCTCGCGTCTGTGAAATCAGACTCAGGAAATTCGGTCTCTGCGAAGCTGGCGTTCTTCTCGAAACTGGCCCCTTCGAATCCTGCATAGCTTGAGACTTTGGCTCTGGAAAAATCGGCATCTGAAGAAAAAGTGCTGCCTGAAAAGTCCACGCTCTCGGCAAAGCTCGAGCCCTCCAGGTTTACTCCCGCCAGATGGGAGTTGGTGATCTTTAAGCTCTCCTCGGCCTCGAGATCTCGCAGATCGATGTCGCCAACAACAGAGATGTTGTCATAGGTGGCATTCATTCCCGCCTTGACCTTTGACATGATCTCCTCTGCAGGTACCTCTTTCTGGAGGGAAGGGCTGGCTGCGGCAGCGATAAAGAGTGCCGCAAGCAGAATATATCCTGAGAACAGCTTAGCGGCAGCCTTGGCTTTGGCAATTTTGAGCATCGTCCCCCTCTAGGGTACCTGCCAGAGGTAGATTCCCCTATTCTCTCTCTGAATGTTACAGTGTGTCATGGTGCTCTTAAAATTAATGGTCGCGGTCTTCGAATACTCTAAAGCTTGAGGGAAAGATCGGCAAGTTGTAACAATTCAATGCTTCAACTTCTAATAAAATAAATTCTTTTTCCCACACTAAATTCACAGCGCGTTGTGCCAAGAATTGGACGGCGGCGAAAATTATCGCCTTGCCCAAAAATCGGATATGCGGTCGACTATGCACGCGATCCCCTTCTGTGTGCTCACCGGACCGGCTGATCCATTGCGGCTGCAATCATATCCGCGCCAGCGGCGGGCCTTCTCAAGAGATCTTCCCTCATCACTTGGGCTCAAGGCCGGAGGCCGACACCTGGATGTCCACATGAGCATCGTTTGTGCTTTTCAGGCCACCTTCATCAGCAACCTCGAGGGATGCCCGGTAGCTGCCCGGGGCTGTGTAAACATAGATGTACTCAGGAGCAGAAGTGGTTGCCATTATATTCCTATCCCGGGAATCGGGGTGCCAGATGTATTGGACGATCGTTCCCTCAGGGTCAAAGGATTTGCTGCCATCTAGCTTTACCTGCAGCGGAGCCTGACCTGCTGTGGGAGCGGCAGAGATAGAAGCCTCCGGTCGGGAATTACCGCGTATTCCCACATTGATAGTGATTGTGGTCATCGGGCCTGCGTCGCGATCCTTGCCCAGCAGGGTGACGCCCGCCTCATACCTGCCCGGCTTATTGTAGGTATGAACTATGGTTCCATAGCGGGATATGTCTCCTCCCAGAGGAGGCTCGATGGTGTCGAGATCGAAATCCCAGTAGGCAAAAGCCGCCTCATTGACATTAGGCCGAAACTGCGGCTGGGCGGTGAACTTTACGGTCAAGGGCACAATGCCGTTGGTCTGATTGGCAGAGAGGTTAGCGCTTGGGCTCAAGATTTCATTGGAGTTGAAAACTTTTATGACCTTAGTTATCCTTGCTCTTTTTCCCAATTTGTCTTCGACATCCAGGATGGCCTGGTAGAGGCCTGGCTCCTTAAAGGTGTAGGTCCAGTTGGAATTGCGGCCCGAATATATGTAGTAGCCGTCATCCTCCCTGTTCTCAGGACCCCAGGCGATATCATAGCTATACAAGCTCATGCCGTGGCGGGCAAACGAGCGAGATGCATCGAAGCGGACGGTAAGAGGAGCGGATCCCTGCTCCGGAAAGGGCTGGAGATCGGCCTTGAGGTCCTCTGTGATCTCCTGATTGGGCGGATTCCAGACGTTGGTTTCATTCACCAGGTTTATGGGTGGGCGGCTCTGGCCGGACTGCGAGCTGCCGAAAAGCCCCAAGCCACCAGACTCCGGCGGGCTGTCTAGAAGGCCCCAGCCGCTTGGCTTCAGGCCTGATGGCCCGGCGGTGAGGGCCTGACGGCTGGTTCCAGTGCCTCCAGTTTGAGGCTGCTCCGACGCTCCTCCCTCGTGGACCAGAACCGATGCCCGCCCCCGAGCGATCTCAATGAGCTGCGAGTCGTAGAAGACGATTGTAGCGTTGAAGGCTCCGGGATTCTCGTAGATTACCTGGGCTACTGGCTCACCTCCAGGGTAGCTGAGGACGCCGCCGCTGTACTGGTCCAGGGACCAGGTGCTGTAGCTTTTAGGCGCTATGCTCCGGGCATCCAGGGTGACACGTAGCGGGGCGCTGCCTTCGCTCGGCGTGGCCATGATTTTGCCTGCCGGCGGAAGAGCTCCCAGCAGCCTGGGCAGGCCGGTGCCTGTCACCGTCAAGAATCCCGTGGCCCTGGCGATGACCCGGTTAGCATCGTTATAGAAGGTGAACTCCGGGCTGTAGCTGCCCGGGATATCGTAGGTAACCTGGAAGGAGGGGGGGCCCTGGCCGCCAGTATCCATATCTCCATCCCCGTCCCAGTCCAGCTCCCAGAGCCAGTAGGGGGCCTGCATGCCCACAACCTGCAGCGTCGTCACCAGCGGAGCATCTCCCCCGGCAGGAGCCGCGGTGACGTAGAGCTGCATTATGGAAGACTCCATAACCCAGGGCTGAGATATTGAGGCGGTCTCCTCTCCGAAGATGGGCTGGGGGAGCATTGAAGCCCCGCCCTCCTGCGGCTCCCCGAGTTGTTGGGGCTCGCCAGAGGCGTCGCCATCCAGGATCCGACCGATGGGCTCGAATGCCTGCTGACAGAAAGAGCATCCCAATACGATGATCAAAGATAGCAGTAAAAGGGTAAATCCGCCCAGAGATCTCATGCTGGCCAACTCCGATGCATTCTGTTATACTCCGCAATCATAAATAGATTTGCGTTTTCGATCACCAAGATGCAGAGCGGTTTAGGACTTAGCTTATGCAATCATTTAAAAAATTTAGACATTATCCACCTATTATAAATATCAACGGTCTGCAAGCCATTTAATGGTTATCTATATCTGCAATTGTGAATCATTTGCATCCTGACGAGATCCCAATTCCCTGAACTTAAAAATGCCTAGCGATCCCAAAGCACAGTCGATAATACTGGTCGGTCACCGGCAATCCCTTTGATTGGAGCATTTCGACAATCTTAATATCCCGCACGTCCTCAAACAGCTAGATGCTCATCAAAGAGATCTCCATTCTCCAGGCCGGCCAGCTCTTGAAAGGTCGAGATATTCTAATCGAAGGCAACAGAATTGCCAGAATCGGAAGGGATCTGAAGGACGAGGGACACGAGGAGACAATCGACGGCCGCGGGAAGCTGGCCATTCCCGGTCTAGTGAACTCCCATACTCATCTGGCCACCGCTCTCTTCCGCGGCTATGCCGACGACATGCTGCTGCAGCATTGGCTTGAGGAGAAGATCTGGCCCCTGGAGGCCCGGCTCACCCCGGAAGACGTCTACTGGGGGGCAAAGCTTGGGTGTCTCGAGCTGATACGCTTCGGAACAACCTGCTACAATGACATGTACTTCTTCCCAGACGAAACGGCAAGAGCCACAAAGGAGATGGGCCTGCGGGCCTTTCTGGCCGCAGGAATATTTGATATACGCCCGGAGCTGCTGGCGGAAGCCGAGCCCTTCATAAGGCGGTGGCAGGGAGATGAGCTCATCTGCCCCGCTGTGGGCCCCCATGCTGCATACACCTGCTCTGAGGAGACCCTGCTCCAGGCCAGGGATCTGGCGGACAGGTACAACACACTGATTCATATCCACGTCGCAGAGACAAAGGAAGAGGTGGACGGATTCAACCTGACCAAAGGATTGAGCCCAGTGGAATACCTGGACAGCCTGAATATGCTCAGCCCGCGACTGGTGGCCGTCCACTGCGTCTGGCTGACGCTCGAGGATGCCCATCTTCTGGCGGCGCGGGGTGCCAATGTGGTGGACTGCACTGTGAGCAACCTCAAGCTCTGCTCGGGCATTGCGCCCCTGAACTGTCTCCTGGAGGCGGGGGTCAACGTCTGCCTGGGCACCGACGGCTCCTGCAGCAACAACAATAGCAACCTCTTCGGGGAGATGAAGGTCACTGCCATTGTGCAGAAGAACGCCTATCAAACTCCCGCCGCCTTTTCGGCAGAGCAGGTCTGGCATATGGCCACAGAAGGCGCCTACAAGGCCTTCGGCCTGCAAATGGGCATGCGGGAGGGGGCCCTGGCCGACCTGGCGCTGATCGACCTGCGCAAACCATGGCTCTATCCCCAGAGCAATATGGTATCCCATCTGGTCTACAGCATGACCGGCGAGGTGGATACCACCATCGTCAACGGCAAGGTGCTCATGCGCAATGGGTTCATACCGGGCGAAGCGGAGATCCTGGAGGAGGCTCAGAAGCGGTTCTTGCGCCTAACTTCATAAATTGCAGGTTTAAAAGGTGCTTTCTTCCTCGTCCCTGCCTCCGCGCCGTACATGACAGACCTTATTCGGCATTGTCTCGGCCCCTCTCCTCGGTCCGGCTGTTCTCGGGCGTTTAAGCTACTACATCTTACTGTTTTGCTTCTTCCTGCGTCGCCCCGATGCCTTTAGCTCCCGCTCGAGGCCGCGGGCGGTTTCCCTAAGCGTTCGCGGGGAACACCACCAATAGAGCGCGTCGAAAACGGTTGAGAGATCGATTTGCTGCGAAAAAAGTTAGCCTAGCCTGCCGAGAACATAGTCGCCGCCCTGGTCTTGTTCAAATCCGTGGAACAGAACCCGGGCTGCCTACTGAAGCCGCAGCAGAGCAGATCCTTGAGGGCCTCGGGGCTTCTACTGTTGGTGGTGTTGGTGGCGAAATCGGATTCCTTTACGATCTTGCCGTTCATCACCAGCGTGGGCGAGCCGGTGATCTTGAAGCTGCCGGCCAGGTCGAAGTCCTTCTGGGCATAGGCCAGGCCGCGGCCCGGATCCTTCCGGCAGGAGCCGAGCCGGCTCTGGTCGACGGACGCGAGGCACTCTTCAGACTTGCCTTCCTTCATATAGCATCCCACGTAATCCCAGTACTTGCCCGGCTGCTCCTCTCTTATGCAGATCTGTCTTAAGTTCTCCTGGGCCTCCTCTTCGCCGTGCATGGAAGTAATTGTCCCGTTGGAGACCGAGCCGATGTACATCACTCTAAGGCTATCTTCAGCCGCAGGCACATCCTTGATCAAGCCGGCCATGATCCTCTGCATCTGCAGCCCGAAGGGGCATCTGGAGACGATGAAAGCCTGAAGAACTGCATCGTCTGACTTGGTCATATTGGCGCAGACTTGGCTCGGGCTAAGCTTGGGTCTGGGCGGAGCCTGCACAGGGGGCGGGGCTATCTTGACCTTGCTCGTATCGAGAGTGGGGTCGATCTTCTTTAGCTTGGCCACGAAGCTCGACTTCTGCTGGTTCCCGACAACCGTGTCGATCAGCTTTCCATCTTTGAAGATGAGGGTGGTGGGGTAGGCAGAGATGTTGTACTCCGTCTTGGTCTGGGTGTTCTTCTCCGCGTCTATCAGGCCGAAGGCCACCTGGCCCTGCAGCTCTCCGGCCAGCTCTGCCAGGGTGGCGTTCATCATATGGCTGTAGCCGCACCAGGAAGCATAGCCCTCCAGCACCAGAAGAGGATACTGATTGATGGCGGAGCTCAATGTCTTGTCAGTGATCAGCATGGGCCGCTGGGGCTTCGCCTCCCCCAGCCTGGCTAGAGTAATCTGGGCAGGCTGAGCCTGTGCTGCAGGCGCTGCACCAGGAACCTGTCTTGTGGGCGTTGTGGGCTGGGCCTTGACAGAGAACATCGTGGCAGCCCGGGTAGTGTTGAGCTGCAGGGAGCAGAAGGAAGGCTCTTTGTTGAATCCGCAGCAGAGCAGATCCTTCAGGGCTTCCGGGCTTCTACTGTTGGTGGTATTGGTAGCGAAATCGGATTCGCGTACGATCCGGCCGTTCATCAGAAGCGTGGGCGAGCCGGTGATCTTGAAGCCGCCCGCCAGGTCGAAGTCCTTCTGGGCGTAGGCCAGGCCGCGGCCTGGGTCTTTCGTACAGGAGCCGAGCCGGCTCTGGTCAACGGACGCGAGGCAGCCTAGAGACTTGCCTTCCTTCATGTAGCAGCCCACATAATCCCAGTATTTGCCCGGCTGCTCCTCTCTTATGCAGATCTGCTTCAAGTTCTCCTGGGCCTCCTCTTCTCCGTGCATGGAAGTGATTGTCCCGTTAGAGACTGAGCCGATATACATCACCTTCAGGCTATTTTTGGCCTCAGGGACGCTGCCAATAATGTCGGCCATGATCCTCTGCATCTGCAGCCCGAAGGGGCACCTGGAGACGATAAAGGCCTCAAGAACTGCGTCGTCTGACTTGGTCATGTTGGCACAGACCTGAGGAGGGCTCTGCTTGGGCTTGGGCGGAGCCTGGACGGGCGGCTGCGATATCTTGACCTTGCTCGTGTCCAGCCCGGGGTTGATTCGCCTCAGCTCTGAAAGGAGGACGGCATCGGAGCGGGATCCCTTTGAGGTGGAGACCAGGTTTCCTTTCCTGAAGATCAGAAGAGTTGGATAGCTGGTGATGTTGTACTTGCGCTTGGTCTCCGGGTTCTTTCCTATATCCATCAATCCGAAGGCCACCTGGCCCTGGAGCTCCCGGGCCAGGGTCGAGACGGTCTGGTTCATTCTGTGGCAGGGCTCGCACCAGCTGGCGTAGGCATCCAGGACTAAGAAGGGGTACTGGGCGATGGCTGACTGCAGATCGTCGTCGCTCACAGTCATGGGCCTGTCCGGATTATTCACCCCCAGCCTGGCCAGCGGCAACTCTGCCGCCGGGGGAGAAGTCCCAGCCTGGGGCTCTCCTGTGGTGGCAGCCGGCATTGCGGCCGGGACAGGAGTGAGCTTCACCCGGGCCGTGTCCAGGCCGGGATGTAGACGCTTTAGCTCCTGGAGCAAGCTGGCTGAGGAGCGGGTTCCTATGAGAGTGGAGACTTGCTTGCCGTTGTCAAAGATCAGAAATGTGGGGTAAGAGGTGATGTTGTACCTGGCCTTGGTCACATTGTTCTCTTCTACATCCAGCACTCCAAAGGCCACCTGGCCCTGGAGCTCCCGGGAGAGCTCTGAGACGGTCTGGTTCATTCTGTGGCAGGGCTCGCACCAGCTGACGTAGGCATCCAGGACCAAGAGGGGATACTTGTCCAGCGCCATCTGCAGGTCGGCGTCCTTGACCGGCATGGGCTTATCTGGACTGTTCACCCCCAGCCTGGCCAGGGATAGCTCCTCCGGGGCGGTGATTGGGGGGGGCGCAGTGGCGCCTTTGATACCGCTCTCATCCAGATCGGGCTTCAGCTTCCGTAGCTCTGCCAACACCTCCGTTTTGCTTCTGTTGCCCACCAGCCGGGCGGAGAGGTTGCCATCCTTGAAGAGGAACAGAGTTGGGTAGTTGGAGGCACGATACTGGTTGGTGAAGTTCTGGTTGCTCCTGGCATTTATCAGGCCGAAGACCACCTGGCCGCGCAGCTCTGCTGAGAGCTCTTCCACTGTCTGGTTCATGGCTTTACAGGGGCCGCAGCCGGGGTAGTAGCTGTCCAGGGCCAGAAGAGGGTAGCGGCTCAGGGCAGCGCTGAGGTTGCCCTGGTCTAGATAAAGGGGTGAATCAGGAGAAAGGGCTCTGGCCCAGGGAAGGTGAAAGGAATCGGAGGCCGGGCCAAGGAAGAGAATAAGCGTCAAAAGAGCTGCGACAACAAGGACTACTGCCAAGGTGCGCTCCCGGGGTGCCATCAGGGGGGTGATAGAGGCTTCATCTAGAAAAAGTTACTGGGAGAGGGGCTGGATATATGCCAACTTATCAGATTGAAAAAGTTAATTTTAACATTGAAGATTTATTTGAGCTGTTGGAAAGAGAATAGAGATCATGTAGTTGATCCGTTTGCAAACAAAATTGAATTCTGGTGGCCTAATATTATTATAATTTTTAATAGTCATGGCGAAACTTATAAATGATCACGATCGAAGTAGAGCAAAAATTTTCTATTTCAGGATCAGAGGAGGTTATTAGCAGTGGCCGAGGAAGGGACAGGAGGGAAGGCCGTGCAGGCTTGGGATTATTTGTTATTAATATTTGTGATATTATCATTAGAATTAGCTGCGCCCGGGCCAGGATGCGATGCGTCTCTGGATTGCGGCGGCGATAACATCTGTACGACTAGGTCCTGCGATAGAGAGAGGCGGGGTGGCTGGATATGCTAGGGTGGAAAAAGGAGCTGCGTCTGGCGTGGATGGTGCTGGCTGTAGTTATGCTGGTAGTGACAGGATGCTCAGCGGATAATTGCACATTAGATGGCACCCCTTGTGAGGACGGCGACGCCTGTACCGTTGGCGACACATGTTCCGGCGGAACTTGCGTAGGCGGAGCACCTCCCGACTGCAATGATGGCAACGATTGCACTGATGACAGCTGCGATCCGGCCACAGGAGACTGCGTGCATACCGATACCACAGATCCATGCGACGACGGCGACGCCTGTACTACAGGCGATACATGTTCCGACGGAACTTGCGTGGGCGGAGCGCCTCCCGACTGCGATGATGGGAACGTCTGCACCGATGACAGCTGCGATCCGGCCACAGGCTGCGTGCATACCGATAACGCAGATCCATGCGACGACGGCGACGCCTGTACCGTCGGCGACACATGTTCCGGTGGAACTTGCGCAGGCGGAGCACCTCTAAACTGCGATGACGGTGACGCATGCACAGATGACTCTTGCGAAGGGGATGCAGGTTGCATTCATGGCCCGGTAGATTGCAATGACAACAACGTCTGCACTGATGACAGCTGCGATCCGGCCACAGGCTGCGTCCATACCAATAATGCAGCTGCATGCGACGACGGCAACGCCTGCACGGATGACTCTTGTGATGGAGAAGCAGGTTGCATTCATGGCCCGTTAGATTGCGATGACGGGAACGTCTGCACTGATGACAGCTGCGATCCTGCCACAGGCTGCGTGCATTCCAATAATGCAGCTGCATGCGACGACGGCGACGCCTGTACCACAGGCGATTCTTGCTCAGCAGGCGTTTGCCTGGGGACGGCCATTCCTGGCTGCAACAGTCCAGACAAGCCGGTCTGCGATCCTGCCTGCGGAGCTAATGCAGAATGCACAGCTCCAAACCAATGCACCTGCATTGGACATTGGACAGGTACCGCTTGCGATATATGCGCGGATGGTTGGACCGGTGCTGACTGCAGCCAGCCGGCATGCAATCCTCCCTGCGGAGCTAATGCAGAATGCACGGCTCCAAACAAATGCACCTGCATCGGACACTGGACGGGTGTCGCTTGCGATACATGCGCCGATGGTTGGACCGGTGATGACTGCAGCCAGCCAGTATGCAATCCTGTCTGCGGAGCTAATGCAGAATGTACAGCTCCGAATATTTGTTCCTGCAAACAGGGATGGACGGGTCCCGCATGCGGCACAGATGTCGATGAATGCCAATCTAGTCCATGCGGCGCAAACTCAACGTGCAACAATTCGGAAGGCAGCTATTCCTGCGTTTGCATCGAGGGATATTACGATTGCGATGGCAACACGGAAAATGGTTGTGAATCAATAGCATCATGTGTGACAGCTCAACTGCCCTTGGCTGCTCAAAGCACATGCAGCGTCGATGGCGATAATTGCGATGATGGCAATCTCTGCACTGAAGAGGACAAATGTCATAGCGGCGTCTGCCAGGGCACGCCGAAGAGTTGCGGCAACAATGAGGTATGCAACCTGCATTCCGGCCAATGCAAGCCAGGAACACCTTGCACAAACCCCCAGGATTGCGATGATGGCAACCGCTGCACTGAGGAGGATTGCGTGGATTCATTCTGCGTAAGCGTCCCCCTGGATGGCTCCAGCTGCGTTGACGGGAACCCCTGCACAGAAAATGATGTCTGTCAGGGTTTGGTCTGCCAGGGCACTCCCATTGTCGGCTGCTGCGCAGGCAAGTCAGACTATACTATCTGTGACGATGCCAATGTCTGCACCGAAGGCGACTTCTGCTATGATGGCGTGTGCAATTCTCCCGGGCATTTCGGCGTCCAGACCATTCCTGGCTGCAGCGACAGCTGGTGTGCAGGAAGAGATAACGCGCCATGTGATGATGGCAATGCTTGCACCAGTGACGATCGATGTCAAGGCGACACGTGCCAGGGCACGCCCATTCAAGGATGCACAGCTTGGCGGGAATGCTATTCCAATGCAGACTGCGATGATGGCCTTCCCTGCACCCGCGACTGGTGCGATGAGCGCTGGGGCGTCTGCCAGGCAGAGTCCGTTTGCCCAGCAGGCCAAAGCTGCGATCCCAATGGATGCACATGCGGTGGTACTGGTGAATGTCCCAACAATCATGTCTGCAATAATTATGGTGTCTGTGAATGCGCCTCGGGTTTTTATCAGGGAATATCCGGGCATTGTTATCCGGAATCATCGAATCTCCTAGGATATTGTTCTGATGGAACCTGTGGTGGTTCTGGCTCAGCAAATTGTGAAGACGGATTATGTTGGAAAGATGATAGTTTGCAAGATTGGCGACACTGCAGCGATAACAGTCAGCCACCAAATAATTACTGGTGCTGTAATGGACTTTTAATTCATAATAGCGCAGCTTGTGAGGGGATGTGCAATCCCGGAATTCAGGGTCTTTATTACGATGCACTCCTAGGCGCCTGCCTCCCCGAGCAAGACTATTGCCTCGGCGATAAGATACCGACCCCCAATCATGCCTTCGATTGTGTCTGCCCCTCTGGAACGCAGGAATGCGGCAACCACTGTTGCAATCCAGCTTCAGAAGTCTGCTGTCGTGGAACCTGCATACAGGGCCAGTGCTCATGCGTTAACGATGGCGATTGCGATGACGCCAACCCCTGCAGCGAGGACTCCTGCAATGCTGGCTTCTGCCAACACGAGCGCATCCCCGATTGCTGTATTGGCAAAGGAGATTATTCCTCTTGCAACGACGGCGATGCCTGCACTGATGGGGACCATTGTCAGTATGGAGTGTGCTCAGCGTCTGCCCCGAGAAATTGCGAACGGGGTTACTGCGACCCCGGAACCGGGGTGTGCACAGAGCCCTGTACATCAGCATCTAACTGCAATGATTATAATAGCTGCACCCAGGATTCCTGCGAAGGAGATCCACTACACTGTGGCCATGTACCCATGAGCGAAGGTGCAGCATGCGACGTTGGATGCGGGGATAATCGCGCTGGCGGCAGCTGTAATGAGAATGGAGAGTGCGTTGGCGGCTGTCCAGAGGGGCAGACTTGCGCGGAAAATGCCTGTGTCTGCGAAAATAATGGCGAGCCTCTATGCAACGGAGTATGCTGTCCTGCAGGTACAGAATGCATAAATGGAGCCTGCTGTGCGGAGCCCTGCGGTAATGAGTGCTGCCTGGGAGAGAAGGTATGCACAGAATCTGGCTGTCAATGCCCCTCAGGATGGGAGTGGTCAACAGGGCACTGCTTGGAGGGGGAGGGAGGTCCGTACCCAGCGGGATATTGTTCTCCTGAAGGATATCCGTTTGGAAGCTGCGAGGCCTATAATTCTGAGGAGTCCGGCGCAGAATACTGGTGCTATAATGGCTTGTGTATTCCCGATAACGGCGTAGTAATCATTGCGGGGATTTGTGGATCGGAGTTAGGTCCATATGATTGTCGCCAATTTGGCAAACAATATTCCTGCTATTTTGGCAGCTGCTATTATATATATACGGAGGCATGCAGCGAACCTAGCCCCTGCCCTGATGGATTCTGGTGCTGTAACAGTCGTTGCATCTCAGAAGACAAAAGCTGCAACCGCGGGTGTCCTGCCGGCTCATATTATTGCTTTTATACCGACTCTTGTACCACCGGTCAGTGTCCGTGCGGGGATGACGTGGATTGTGATGATGGAAATGACCAAACCACAGATAGATGTTGGAACTCCATCTGCTATTTCACCGACTCGAATCCCACACCCTGCCAAGACGGCTTCGAATGCGATGACAACAATGATTGCACATGGGAGGATTGCATCGATGGTTCGTGCGCCTATTCCAGGATCGACGGCGACGTTTGCTCAGGGGATGCAAAACCCTGCACCGAGGACGTCTGCCGCAGCGGAGCCTGCGCTCATGAGCCTATCGACGGCTGTACGGGCTGCGCCTGGGATGGGCAGTGCGACGACGGCAATGCGTGTACAACAGAATCCTGCAACTTGACTACTGGTGAATGCAGCTGGGAGACCGTGAGCTGCGACGATGGCAACCCCTGCACCACCGACTCCTGCGATCCAACATCGGGATGCTCAAGCGAGTATCCAATCGATAACATGTGGTGTGAATATTGGGAAAATGCTTGTCAAACAAATCAGGACTGCAGTGATCATTACGATGAAAAATATCTCGATGTATCGTGCGATACAAATTCAGGATGGTGCAAGGTAATAGATAAATATGAACCATGCTACGATCAGGGGAAGACATACGATCCAGATAATGACACGTGTATGCCAGGAACGAACTGCGCCAACGATGCTGATTGTTTAGACGACGACCCCTGTACCGACGACTTCTGCTACCTCAAATATGAAGCCACTGCCATAGATGGCAATAATGGCGACCTGGAAGGCATTTGTGGGCATGAGCCGATATCCGATTGCACGCCATGCACGAGTGATTCCGAGTGCAATGACTACAATAGCTGCACTGCAGATGCCTGCTCACCTGAGAACCGGTGCGTTAATGTAGTTATGGATGACGGCGAGCATTGCGACGCCGCTTGCGACGCGACCGGCGTCGGTGGCACCTGCCAGGGAGGGGATTGCACGGGTGGCTGTGTCGAGGGGCTGACCTGCGAGCCTGCAACGGATGGGTCTGCCCAATGCGTCTGCGAGCACACCGGCCAGCCCCCATGCAATGGCCAATGCTGTCCTGATGACGGCAACCCATGTACCATCGAGACATGCGACCCTGCAACCGGCAAGTGTAGCTCAGCTCCCAAATGTCCTCCCGACAACGATCCCTGCACGAAGCGCTGCGACCTGATCACTGGGAAATGCAACGAGCCCATACCTAACTGTGACTGTGCAAGCAAGCAGGATGGCGAATCATGCAACGACGGCAATCTCTGCACAGAACCGGACAAATGTCTGGGCGGTGCCTGCCAGGGCACTTTCAAGTGCACTCCCGACGGCATTGCCTGTACGAAGGACTGCGACCCCTTCACTGGCCTTTGTAACGTGCGCATACCTGGCTGCGACTGTGCAAGCAGGGCCAACGGCGTATCATGTAACGACGGCAATCCATGCACTGAAGGGGACCAATGCCAGGATGGCGCCTGCCGAGGGACGCCCAAGTGCTCCCAAGACGGCGATTCCTGCACGAAGCGCTGCGACCTGGTCACGGGCGAATGTAACGTGCACATACCTGGCTGCGACTGTGCAGGCAGGGCCAACGGCGTATCATGTAACGACGGCAATCCATGCACTGAAGGGGACCAATGTCAGGATGGCGCCTGCCAGGGGACTCCCAAATGCACTCCCGACGGCGTTGCCTGCACGAAGGACTGCGACCTCTTCACTGGCCTTTGTAACGCCCATATACCCGGCTGTGACTGTACAGGAAGGCCCAATGGCGTATCTTGTAACGACGGCAATCCATGCACTGAAGAGGATAAATGTCAGGGAGGAGTGTGCCATGGATCGACCAAGTGTCCACACGACAGCGACCCATGCACCGTAGAAACATGCGATAATTATGGGCAGTGCGGCGTTCAGCCCAAGTGCCCCGCCGACGGAAATCCATGCACCGTCGAGACCTGCGACGCTGCCGGAACATGCGGATCCGCTCCCAAGTGTCCCGATGATGGCGATGCATGCAATGGAACTGAGACTTGCGATACAGCGCAAGGATGCCTGCCTGGTACACCGTTGATCTGCGATGATGGCGATGCATGCAACGGAACTGAGACTTGCGATACAGCTTTAGGATGTCTGCCTGGTGCACCTTTGATTTGCGATGATGGCGATGCATGCAATGGAACTGAGACCTGCGATCCAGTTCAAGGATGCCAGGCTGGCACACCGCTAAAATGCGATGATGGCACTGTCTGCAATGGAGTGGAGACCTGCGACCCGGTTCAAGGATGTCAGGCTGGCACACCGCTAAAATGCGATGATGGCGATGTATGTAACGGAACTGAGACTTGCGATCCTGTAGCTGGCTGTCAGAAAGGCATACCTCTGGGGTGCGATGATGGCACTGTCTGCAATGGAGTGGAGACCTGCGACCCGGTTCAAGGATGCCAAGCTGGCACACCGCTAAAATGCGATGATGGCGATGTG
>Ga0315278_10001885_pt1 | contig 18527 bp, 12 predicted proteins | sample YL17G06_0_MG_FD_203880 | JGI IMG/M metagenome (GOLD analysis project Ga0315278, IMG submission 203880) | Sediment microbial communities from Yellowstone Lake, YNP, Wyoming, USA - YL17G06_0 | ecosystem: Environmental > Aquatic > Freshwater > Lake > Sediment | place: USA: Wyoming | collected... | reverse complement strand
AAAGGCACCTGGAGTGCGAATCACTGGTTCAGGCAGGAGGTGAACTTCGAGCCCTTCCACCTGCAATCTTTGAGCGCTGGTCAGAGATTCGGGAGGAATATCGAGTTTGACATCGCTGACCGGTTCCGCCTGGCACGCCAGGCGGAACCCTGCAGACAGGTCTGCAACGCTTAAGGCTGCTTGTTCAATCAGGGTGGGCAGCGATAACTTCCCAGAAGCCAGACGGATCCGGCATTGCTCACATGTACCAGCGCCACCACAAACAGAAGCCAAACCCACGCCGGCATCCTGTGCTGCAGCTAAAAGGGTCTGACCAGACCTGGCTTTCCCGCGCCGACCTAGCGGCTCAAAGTCAATATTGAAGGTTTCAGTCAAATCGACATCGTTGTTTTTCATAGCAGTACATCATTGTCAATATCCAGGTGTGTGCTGTTTCTGGCGCAATCGGGAGTCAGGCGTCTTCGTCCTGCAAATAACCAGCAAAAAGCTTCTATTGCGTGTAGCTTTATATCATAAGGTGAGAAACTCTCAAGAACCTGCTGAAATTTTTATAAGGATGATTTTACACCAAACCCACCGCCGCCCGGTGTGCGGATGGATAAGATGTCTCCCGGATGAAGGTCAACGGTCCCTTTTCCAGGAAGAGTTATCTGCTCGCCGTTGCGAATCAGCAGGTTCTCACCGATCTTTCCAACATCACCACCATTCAAACCATAGGGGGGGATCTTGCGCCTGTCGCTAAGCAGGGTGACCTGACATTCAGTTAACACCTGGAACGAGCGAATGATCCCATCACCACCGCGGAATTCTCCCTCTCCTCCAGAACCCGAGCGGATTTCATATCTAAGAACGCGCATTGGATAAGCATATTCGAGGGCTTCAATCGGGGTGTTAAGTGTATTGGTCATATGTGAATGGAGGGCGGATGGTCCGGTCGAGTTGTATCGGGCTCCCATCCCGCCGCCTATGGTTTCATAATATGCAAAAGGTTGATCATCCACGCCAAATTGTTTTCCAGACTCCAGGATAGAAGATTGCCTACCGATCGTAACATTATTCATCGTCCCCTGGCTTGCTGCAGGAATCCTGGTCGGACAGGCCTGGGCGAATGCGCCAAGCAACACATCCACAATTCGTTGGGAAGTCTCAACGTTCCCACCTGCGACTGCTGCAGGATGAAGCGCATTAACAACCGTCCCAGATGGGGCAATGATTTCAATTGGGATGAGACATCCAGAATTATTGGGCAGATCCGGACCCAATAGACAGCGGAAGACGTAATAAACAGCAGAAAGGGTGATAGCGTAAACCGCGTTGATGCTTCCCGCTTGTTGAGGAGCTGATCCGGTAAAATCCACCCTGGCGGCATCTCCCTTTATGGTGATGGTGACGGCGATCAGCACGGGCTGGTTGGAAACACCATCGTCATCAAGATAGTCGGAGAAGCGGTAGTTTCCATCCGGCAGGGATTCGATCAACCGGCGAGTCATCCTTTCTGCATAGCTGAGCAGTTGTTCTTCGATTCCGACCGTTTGTTCCAGCCCGTTGCGGGTGACCAGGTCCATGAACCTTTCTGTACCGCGCTGGTTGGCGGCGATCTGGGCCGACAGGTCACCGCGGCGTTCCTGAGGGGTGCGGACATTGGCAAGAATTATTTCGAGAATCGCCATATCGATCCTACCGGCCTTGACCAATTTCACCGGCGGGATGATCAAGCCTTCCTGAAATATTTCCCGCCCGACGGGCATGGAACCAGGTGTCATCCCACCGACATCTGAATGGTGAGCCCGGCTGGCAACATATCCGATCAGGTCATCTACCGGTTTTCCAGCTTGAACAGCATCAGGTCTACTTAAGGAAGAAGCAAGATAGACGGGGGACACCATGGTAATATCCGGCAGATGCGTTCCACCGTGAAAGGGATCGTTCAAAATGACCACATCGCCGGGATGAAGATCCCCACTGAAATGGTCAATTGCAGCTGAGACCGACAGCGGCATAGATCCCAGATGTACCGGGATATGGGCTGCCTGGGCGATCAACCGACCGCGGTGATCGAAAATCGCACAGGAAAAATCGCGCCGCTCTTTGATGTTGGGTGAATAACTTGCTTTTCGAAGAACCGTGCCCATTTCTTCAGCTATCGCTGCGAAAAGGTTCTTGAAGACCTCCACGCGAACCGGGTCAAAATTCACAGTCCCACCTCAATCAGCAAGTTTCCGTAAACGTCAACCACAGCCTGGTCGGTTGGAGGAACCAGGATGGTTGTATCGGAGCGAACAACCATTGCAGGACCATGGATGAGATTCCCCGGTTCAAGCGCCTCACCCTGGTAAAAAGGAATTTCAATGGGATCGGTGGCGAAGACCACTGGAAGGGTTTTACGAAAAGCATGACTCGGGTCTGAACCTTTTGTCGATAATGGCAAAAGAGGCGGCGGGGAACCCAGACCCACCGCTCGAACGCGAAGATTGACGATTTCAATAGATGATTCATTATTCGCGTAGCCATATTGATTTTCATGCAAGCGATGAAAATCAACGTAGAGATTTTCGCTGTAAGGGACGATCAATTCGTACGACTGACCGCGATAACGCATATCAAGGGAGCGTTCGATGCGGATGTTTTTCACAGGAACTCCTTGTGCCAAAACATCACGCTGCCCGCGTTGCGCAAGCGGTTCCAACAGGTCATGCAAGACGGAGAGTCGGGTGGTTCCGGGCAGCATGACGGTGAGCGTGTAATCTTTTATCACATCTGCCACCAGCATTCCAAAAGCGGAAAGCGTGGATGCTAAAGGTGGGACAAGTACGGTCTGACAGCCCACTGCTCTTGCCAGGTTGGCAGCATGCAGACCACCCGCGCCACCGAATGATAACAAGATGAAATCCCGCGGGTCATGACCGCGCTCCATCGAGACTAGACGCAGAGCGCGTTCCATGTGAGCATTTACAACCGCGATGATCCCAAGGGCTGTCTGGATAGGATTTAATTTCATCTGATCGCCAAGCCTCGCAATCGCGGAGTAGCCGCGCGCAAAATCAAGCGGCAATTGTCCATTTAGAAAATACTCACCGGTCAATCGACCCAGAACCAGGTTTGCATCAGTGACAGTCGGCAGGTTACCGTGACCATAGCATGCAGGACCCGGGTCAGCACCAGCGGATTCAGGTCCCACGCGCAATGCTTCGCCCGCATCCACCCGGGCGATGGAACCTCCTCCAGCACCAATGGTGTGGATATCTAGGAGCGGGATGTGGATCGGGCAACCGCTGACCATCGTCTCGGTGAGCAGCTGTGGTTTCCCGTCGATCAGGCTAACATCCGTGGATGTTCCCCCCATATCGAAACCGATCAAACGGTTACCGGTTGAGAGTGCCGCCAGCCTGCCAACATGATCACACCCTACCACCCCACCTGCAGGACCTGAAAGAATGCAGCGCACCCCATTCGTGCGCGCTTCATCCAAGCTTATGCTTCCACCGTTTGATTGCATAACCCGCAACCGGGTTTGAGGGCTGAGCGAATTTTCAAGACGGGAGAGATAACCATCCAATACAGGCGAGACAAAGGCATTTACAACTGTTGTGCTGGTGCGTTCATATTCCCGGAATTCAGGGAGAATCTCGGAGGAAAGCGAAATCAGGAAGCCTGCCGCGTGCAATTTTTCAGCAATGACCTGTTCATGCTCTGGATGCAGATAAGAAAACAGCAGGCAGACAGCCACCGAGGTCACTTCGTTTGCATGCAATACAGGAACGAGCTTATCCACCTGATCCGGATCGATTGGTTGCAGGATTTCTCCGGTGTGGGCGATTCGTTCTTCCACTTCGAAGCGAAGATTGGCAGGGACAAGAGGAGGAAGAGGATCGAACGAGAGATCGTAAAGGGAAGGGCGATTCTGGCGTCCGATCTGGAGGACATCACGAAATCCTTTTGTTGTCACCAGTGCAACCTGCGCCCCTTTTCTTTCCAGGAGGGCATTTGTAGCCACTGTTGAGCCGTGGATGATCTCAGCAGACTGAGTTCCGTACTCAGAAAATATCCTTTTCAAACCGTGCAGGACCGCTTCTGCCGGTTCACTTGGTGTAGAAAGTAATTTAAAGGTTTTGATCTGTTGAGTGGCTGGATCAAACACAACAAAATCGGTAAATGTCCCACCGATGTCAATGCCTATCCGGAGTGGAGTACCAATCATTAGAGGAGGTTCCTGAATATTAACAAGATGCCCGGGACCTCCCAGGCATCTATCAGTTCATCCGGCGGTCAGGGCAGATGAGCGGGAGTGTAATCCAGTTCAGTTATATATAGAGTCCCGGTACTTATGGAACCAAGAGTTGACGTTCCAATCCAGACATCATATTGTCCTGTGCTGGGATTTGAGATCTGCACCATCGGGTCTGTTGTGCCGGAAACGGGATCGTCATCGTTGCAATACCAGATGACATTGGGTCCATTTATTACAAGGGTCGTATTGGTTCCATCATCAGGGACATAGAAAATGCGCAGGCGATTGGCAGATCCAGCATAATTGAAGCGAAAATCAGGCGCATTTGCGGCAAAACCTGTACAACCCTGTCCAAGGGATAGCGAGGAGACATCGATAGTGCCTCCACTGATGACGAGAGTCGAATAGGGATCCGGAGTGATCCCATCACCAATGATCACACTTCCGAACGTTGGATCGAGGCTGTAGTCCAACGTATCTGAACTACCTGATGTACTGCCACCAAAGTCAGCAGGTGTCAGGTCTGATCCTGTGACATACAAGGTTCCTGAAGAATAATCCCCGGACTGATAAGTGCCCACCCATATATCGATCTGACCTGTCCCAGGGTCAGGGATATCCACCAGCGGATCACCGCTGCCAGAGATGAAATCGTCATTACAAAGCCAATTCCCTGAAGAATCCCTGACGATCAGGGTCGTATCCTTTCCAGAATCAGCAACGAAGAAGATCCGAAGGTTGGAAGCATTCCCACCATAATTGATCCTGAAATCTGGGGCGCTGGCGGTAAAGCCTACGCAGTCAGAGCCTAGGCTGGCAGTGGAAATGTCGATCATACCGCCTCCAATAAAGGTCGTTTGATATGGATCGGGCTGGAAATTTTCCGCGAGATCAATCGATCCATATGTGGATTCAGCTGCTGGATCCAGAGAACCAGCCACTTCGGACATCGACCCCGTTGGATCCAACGGAGTGTAACCCATTTCCGTTACATAAAGTGTGGCTGGAATATTTGCGCTGGAAGCTTTACCTCCCAACCAGATGTCGTATTGACCCGTTGCAGCATTGGAAATGTCAATCAACGGGTTGGAACCCCCATAATTGGAATCATCATTGCAGAACCAGTTTCCTGCAGGATCGCGGATAATCAAGGTTGTGTCTTCGGTTGCCTGGGCTACGCTGAAAATTCTCAATAATGCCGATGGCCCAACCCAATTTAAGCTAAAGGTTGGGGACTTCGTCAAAAAACCAATACAGCCTGAGGTTGAACCGAGGGATAATTTTGTCCCATCAATTGTTCCTCCCCCATTAATGATTTTTGAATAAGGATCCGGACTAAAACCTGTTTCAAGGCTGACTTCTCCATTCAACGCAGCCGCGTTCGGGTTCAGGTTCCCGATGAAGGGAAGTGTCAATCTTCCTTGCCTGAATAAATAGACTCCAGCAACCAGAAAGATGCAGATAGTCAATATCAAGCAAACTCCAATAACTCCCGCTACCCAACCAATCCATCGCCTCGAACCAGGTTTCTTGAATGAGGAAATTTCATGCTGTGCTTGACTATTATTCGAGTTCATAATTGCTCCCGTGATAATGGTCCGAACGTGTATCTACTAGGTATGAGATAACATTATATAATCAATCAGAGAAATTTGAATAACTACATTCACCAAGGAATTTGACCATGCAAATAGAAATCACCAAGCAAAGCCCATTATTGGACTCGACTGGAAGCCTTTCCCAAGTGGGTTGGGCACGGCAACCTTTATGGGATTGTAATCTTGAGAATGTTCGAATCTATGCCCTGCAGCCGTTTCAACGCTTCCGCATCAAACGCTGGGATTATTATGCAGTTTTCACTCCGAAGCGCTTTTTCTCCGCCACCATTGCTGATCTTGGATATGCAGGCAACATATTTGTGTACTGCATGGATTTTGAGACCGGCAACCTGCATGAGGAAGGATTGGTGGTTCCCTTTGGAAAAGGCGTTGACCTGCCAAGAAACAGCACCGAAGGCGACAGTCATTTCCACAATCAAAAAACCCGATTGAATTTCAGCCGGCATTCAGGTGAGAGGCATTTATCAGTCTCCTGGCCGGGATTTCATGAGGGTCGCGGCATCCAGGCAGATATTTCGCTGGCATGCCCGGAGGGGAACGAGTCGATGAATATCGTCATCCCGATTGGGAAGAAACGTTTTTACTATAATCGCAAGGTCAATTGCCTGCCTGCCAGGGGAATGGTCAAATATGGAGAGGATAGCTATGAATTGAACCCGGAAAACTGCAGCGGCAGCCTGGATTGGGGGCGGGGTGTTTGGGAATACCGTTCCAATTGGAATTGGGCCAGCGCATCAGGTTTTCTTCCTGGCGGAATCTCTATCGGATTGAATCTCGGATGCGGATTTGGAGACTTATCTCGAGCCGGAGAGAATGCGCTTATCCTGGATCACCGTATTCATAAACTTGGCCAGGTCAATTTTAATTACATTACCGGTGATTACTTGAAACCCTGGAAATTTACAGATACAGAGGGTCGTTTGGATTTGGTTTTCACACCTTTCAAAGATCGTACAGCCCGGACCAACCTGGGGATCATTTATAGCGAGGTCCATCAGATGTTTGGATTTTTTAATGGAAGAGCCATTACGGATGATGGAAAGGTGATCAAAATAAATAACCTGATAGGATTTGCAGAAGAACACCATGCACGTTGGTGAATCGACAAATTAAGCCGGTATTTTTCGATGCCTTGCTTTTTAAGAGGGAGAAGGCAATCCAATTCGCACGGTATAATTATCTCATGTCAAAATTGAAGCTTACGTATCCCATCACTCCAACCGTTGACCAGATGGATAATTATCACGGCACACTGGTTGAAGACCCATATCGTTGGCTTGAGGATGTCGATTCGCCAGATACTCTTGCCTGGATCAAATCCCAAAACGAACTAACATTCGGATACTTGAATAAAATCCCACTGCGTGATCGGCTGCTCAAGAGGTTGACAAGCTTATGGGATTATGGAAGGGCATTCACCATTTATCGGCGAGGGGATTATAACTTTCAGTTTCGCAACAGCGGCTTGCAGAACCAGGATGTGCTGTATGTCATGGAAACCCCCAAATCCAGTGGACAGGTGCTGCTTGACCCCAACACTCTCAGTAAAGACGGGACTGCCGCTCTTAATACATGGTCAATCAGTAATGATGGCATCTGGCTAGCTTATGCAATCTCATATTCCGGCTCAGATTGGGTGGAATGGCGTATCCGAAATGTGGAGACAAAAAATGATCTACCAGAAACCCTGAATTGGAGTAAATTCAGTGGTGCGGCTTGGGCGCATGATCAGAGTGGCTTTTATTATTGCCGGTATGCTCCTCCTGCGGAAGGGGAAGTATATCAGCAGGCAAATTATGATCAAACCGTACACTTCCATAGATTAAATACCCCTCAAAGTGAGGATTTGCTCATCTATGCCCGACCCGATCAACCTGAATGGGGTTTCAACCCCGAGGTGACCAACGATGGGCACTACCTCGTCATGGCGGTTTCACTGGGAACTGATACTCGCAATCGGTTATTTTACAAAGACCTGCATACGAATGGGGATGTGGTCGAACTTATCCCAAATTTGGAATCTGCATACATATTTGTAGGAAATGATGGACCAATTTTCTATTTTCAAACCGACAGGGAAGCCCACAGGAACCGTTTGATTGCCATTGATATCACGCAACCTGAACCTGTGTACTGGAAAACGATCATCCCTGAAAAAGAAGACACACTGGAAGCAATAACAATCATTAATGATAAATTCGTGACGATTTATCTGCATGATGCTCACGAACTGCTCAAAGTGTTTTCACTGGATGGAACATTCCTTGGCGATATCCCTTTGCCCACGCTGGGTTCAGTGACACTTGCTTATGTTCCCACACTTGCCGGCAGACGCGAGGACAAGGAGATGTTCTTCCTTTTCCACTCTTTTGCACACCCTGTTACAGTGTTCAGCTATGATTTTGAGACCGGTGAGGTTGAAGAAATATTCAGACCTTCAATCCAATTCGATTTCAGCCCTTATATCACGCGGCAGGTCTTTGCCACCAGCAAGGATGGAACCAAGATCCCGATCTTCCTTGTCCATCGCGCTGACCTCAAGTTGGACGGACAAAATCCAACCTTGCTGTATGGTTATGGCGGTTTCAATATTTCGCAAACCCCGGTCTTTACAGTCAGCCGGTTGGCATGGTTGGACCTTGGAGGAGTGTACGCAGTAGCGATCCTGCGAGGGGGTGGTGAATATGGGGAAGAATGGCACAAGGGCGGGATGATCCACAACAAACAAAATGTGTTTGATGATTTCATCGCCTGTGCAGAATGGTTGTTGAAAGAAAAAATCACATCCAAATCGAAACTGGCAATCGAAGGACGCTCCAACGGTGGGCTGTTGGTGGGAGCCTGCATGATTCAACGACCGGATCTGTTTGGAGCCTGCCTGCCAATCGTGGGTGTGATGGATATGTTGCGATTCCATAAATTCACGATCGGTTGGGCATGGGTAAGTGATTACGGAAGCTCTGAAAATCAGGATCAATTTAACACCCTATATGCATATTCCCCCTACCACAACCTCAAACCCGGAATCAAGTATCCACCTACACTGATTACGACCGGAGACCATGATGATCGGGTGGTCCCCGGACATTCGTTCAAGTTTGCAGCACGGTTGCAATCCTGCCAGGGAGGCGATGCACCGACCCTGATCCGCATCCAAACGCGTACCGGTCATGGTGCCGGAAAACCAACCACCATTTTGATCGAGGAATTAGCGGATATTTATTCATTCCTGGCACAGAATTTGGCGATGGAATAGACCACATTCCAAAAATCAAACATGGACCCCGAAATACGCCGAGCCAGACTTCACATAACAGGGATCGTGCAGGGCGTTGGATTCCGGCCATTTGTATACGGCCTGGCTGACCGTTTTGCGCTGGCGGGCTGGGTGCGCAACACTTCCGCAGGTGTGGATATTGAAGTGGACGGCCCCCCGAGAAAACTGGAAGCATTTGTTGCAGCATTGAAATCCGAGGTTCCTCCACTGGCACGCATCGATCGATTGGACCTATCCTACGAGGCAGCGGGTTTGTTTTCTGGATTCAAGATCATCACTTCAGAAGATGTGGAAGGCTCCTACATGCCTATATCTCCGGATGTTGGCATATGCCTGGATTGTTTGCATGAACTCTTCGATCCCGCTGACCGGCGTTACCGATACCCATTCATCAATTGTACAAATTGTGGTCCTCGCTTCACCATCATCACCAACATTCCCTATGACCGACCAAATACTACGATGGCCCCATTCAAAATGTGCCCGGAATGCATGGCTGAATATATTGACCCTCTCAACCGGCGTTTTCATGCCCAACCTGTGGCATGCCCTGTATGCGGACCGAAGGTATGGATCGAATGGCAACCGGGCAGTGGCAGGGAAGGATTGAGCGGGGATGAAGCCATCCAAGCTGCCCAAAAAATACTTGCAGATGGCGGAATTCTGGCAGTGAAAGGACTGGGAGGATTTCACCTCGCCTGTGACGCCAGGAATACCGATGCAATAACTGAACTGCGCAACCGAAAATTGCGGGTTGACAAACCATTTGCCCTGATGATGGCTGATCTGATCTCTATTCAAAATAATTGCCAGGTAAATCGTTCTGAACGCCAATTATTGGAATCGCGCCAGCGACCGATTGTTGTTTTGGAGAGAAAAGAAGGATCCAGTATCTCCAGTGCTGTGGCACCCAGGCAGGATTCACTCGGGGTTATGCTTCCCTACACGCCATTGCATTACCTTTTGTTGAACCCGGGAGGTCCGCTGGATGCATTGGTCATGACGAGCGGAAACTTGTCCGAAGAGCCAATTGCGACTGGAAATGATGAAGCTCGCGACCGGCTCGTCCCCCTGGCAGATGCATTCCTGATGCACAACCGGGAAATACATACACGGTGTGATGACTCGGTTCTCAGGGCTATTGACGTTTTCAAAAGTGATCCACCTGAGCTCTACCCTTCGGAAGATTCATCCCATTCATATTTCCTCCGTCGATCTCGCGGCTTTGCACCCGATCCGTTGATGCTCCCTTTTGAGACCCCTTCCATTCTTGCTACAGGCGCAGAGCTCAAGAACACATTTTGTATAACCCGTGAACGATACGCCTTCATCAGTCATCATATTGGCGATATGGAAAATTTAGAGACGCTGCAATCCTTTGAGGATGGTATTGCGCATTATGAACGCTTGTTTCGCATCCAACCCAAGGCAATTGCATATGACCTGCATCCCGATTACCTGTCCACCCGGTATGCCTTGGAACGGGGTGGACGAGAACAAGTTCCATTGGTTGGGGTGCAACACCACCATGCGCACATTGCGTCTTGCATGGCAGATAATGGATTGGATGGTGCTCATCCGGTGATCGGAGTGGCATTCGATGGCACAGGTTTTGGAGTAGATGGGGCCATTTGGGGAGGAGAATTCCTGGTGGGTGATTTCAATAGCTGCAAGAGGAAATTCCATTTCACTTATTTCCCGTTGCCGGGTGGCGACGCCTGCATAAAACAACCCGCACGTATTGCCCTGGCAATGCTGTGGTCGTTGGGAATAGATTGGGATGAAAGGCTTGCTCCGGTGAAGGAATTAAGTACTAGAGGTCGCATAGCCATGCGAATCCAATTGGAAAAAGGCTTGAACATTGTTCAATCTTCAAGCATGGGTCGGATCTTTGATGCATTCGCTTCCCTCGCAGGAGTACGCCAAAAAGTAAATTATGAAGCACAGGCAGCAATTGAATTCGAGGCAGAGCTGGATGAAAATGAAACGGGTGCTTACCAGTTCGAGATCCAGAAGGAGGAATTGAACACCAAACCAGCCATCGAAAACATGCTGGAAGATATTTATCATGATGTTCCCATTCCGGTGCTTTCAGCGCGTTTTCATAATGGTGTCGCGAAACTGGTCTCGCAGACCTGCAACCTTATCAGGCACGAAACCGGATTGGAGGAAATCGCGCTCAGTGGGGGAGTCTGGCAGAATATGGCATTATTGAAGCGGAGTGTGAGATTGTTGCGGGATGAAGGATTCACTGTTTACTGCCATCACCAAGTACCCACAAATGATGGCGGGCTTTCATTAGGCCAGGCCCTTATCGGAGCTGTAAGGATTATGAAAGCTCAATGAATCATCATTCCAGCTTACGAAGGTATATAATTAAGCAGCTTATGCGCAAATCCAAGATCAAATGGGATTGTAATGACTAAAATACTCCTGGTGGAGGATGATGAGTTACTGCTGGATGTGATGCGCAATATCCTGGAGGCGGAGGGATTTGAGATTCATCCGGCTCGAAATGGAAAGCAGGCGCTTGACTCATTTGTTGGTGACAAGCCAGACCTAATCCTCTCGGATATCATGATGCCTGAGATGGATGGGTACGAGCTCCTCGAATTGGTGCGAGTCATGCCTAATGGGGTGACAATCCCGTTCCTTTTCCTAACAGCTCGAACGGAACGTGCGGATCTAAGCCGGGCGCGTTCTTTGGGGGTTGATGATTACCTTTTCAAACCTTTCGAAGCGCAAGAGCTGGTGAATGCAGTCCGTTCACGCTTATTTCGAAGGCGGATGGTTGAACTTTTCGATACCCGTTCTGCTCATCTGCAGACAGTGATTATGCTGGCGAATGTCATCGAAGCACGCGATCCCTATACTGCCGGTCACCTTGAACGGGTACGCAACCTGGCGCTTCGTCTGGCGTACGCTCTTGGCTGGACGAATGAGGAGATCATCATTCTTGAATTTGGAGCGATCTTACATGATGTTGGCAAGATTATCGTTCCCAGCCGTGTTCTAAAGAAATCGGGACCTCTTGATGAAGACGAGTGGAAAATGATGCGCCAACATCCGGAAGCCGGGGCAAAGATGCTGGAAGGTGTAGATCATTTGAAAGCCGCCAGCCCATATGTCCTTTATCACCACGAGTGGTGGAACGGCAGTGGTTATCCACTGGGGTTGAGCAATGAGAAAATTCCACGCGAGGGACGTCTTCTGGCAATAGTCGATGCCTTCGATGCCATGACAACGAATCGACCGTACCATAACAGCATGATATCCAATGATGCCCTTGAAGAATTAAAAAGGAACAAAGGGATATATTTTGACCCAGCAATGGTGGATGTTTTCGTAAAATCTTACAAACCATAAAAACCCGCCATGCGATCAGAGCTCGGGTGCGGATATTTCCCTGGATTTCGGGGGAATCAAGTCTAAGGAGCGCGCAATTCCCGCTTCATTTCTTTTTCTTCATCCCGCCTAGCAATTGCCTCGCGCTTATCGTGTAGTTTTTTCCCTTTCGCGATGGCAATTTCCACCTTGGCGCGCCCGTTCTTGAGATAGACTCGAATGGGCACTATTGTCACCCCCTTCTGACGAACTGCATCCCACATCTCCCGAATTTCCTTTTTTTGAAGTAGTAAACGGCGTGCCCGTTTCGGATCGTGGTTGAAACGGTTCGCCTGTTCATATGGGGCGATGTGCGCGTCCACAAGAAATGCTCCATGAGGGTCGTCCACACGGACATAGGCTTCAGATAGGCTGATCTGACCGGCGCGAATGGATTTAATCTCGCTACCTTTAAGGGCCAGCCCAGCCTCAAAACGTTCGAGGAGAAAATATTCGAAACCAGCTTTCCTGTTGGTAGCAACAGACTTGATATGTTCTGACATTGCTTGTCAATTCGATTTAATACTAGCCAATCCTGTTTCAGGATCCCCATCCAAGAAAGAGGATCTAAATTCTTGATTTCGATAAAGGATTGTAACATGGGAATCTACCGGTTCCCACCAGCTACTTTCAACTAACCCCATTTCAAGATGGCAAATCCTGCCAACAGACGCATCAACCCAAAGGCAAACAAAGCCACACCGATCCCGATGAACCCGGCCAGTAAAGGCCCGGCAAGTGAACCAAGGAGCACAGCTCCGTTTAGTATTATGTTATACCAGGCGAGGTGTGACGGTCTGTCATTATCCGGAATTTTTTCCAGGAGGTAATTGGCATATGCACCAGCGACCATCGCCCAGGCAAAACCTCCTGCAATGGAAAGCAGGTAATAATGCAATGGGCTATGTGAAATCGACATGGCCAGAGGGTAAATGCACATTCCAACCACACCCCAGCCAGTTAATTTATGATGCCCAACCTTGTGTTCCAGCCTGCTCAGCTGGGTTGAACCGAGAAGAACTGTTAGATAGAAGAGCGCTGTTCCCAGACCTATATTGGCATCTGTAAGATGAATAACATTGACTGTATAAAGGGAGAAGAGTGGAAAAACAATGTACTGGGAAAGGTGAAAACCAAAAAGCACAAGCAGGATCTTCCGATAGGGTGTGCGCCAGATATCAAGACGAAGGGAGCCCAACGTAAAAAACCTATTTCGAACTTGTTTTGGCGCTAAAACACTTCCCTGATCCTGATTTGCAGAGACAATTGTTGTTATATGAGGTCTTATGAAGTACAAGTGGAAGGTGCTCATTGCTGCACTCAAAGAACCGATGACAAAGATGACCTGGTAACCGGTTGGAAATGGCAAGTGGTCGAGGAGGTAACCGGTTCCGAGAGATGAGGCGATGAAGGTGATGGATTGAACTACATTCCGGATACCCACCACACTTGCGCGCCATTCTACCGGTACCGCGGCTGCGAACAAGGCGTTGAAACCAACACTTAAGCCACACATCGGGATCCCCATGACTAAAGTAATCAAAGTTAACGCCCAGATCTGACCTTGATTGCCAAAGAGCCAAGGCAGTGGGATCCAGAGGAAATAACCAAGGCGGGAGAGCACGGCCGTCCAGAAGACCGCCTTACCGACAGGTCGTTTCTGCAGCCAGTTCCCAGCTGGCAGAGAGAGAAACAGACTGACAATCGCGGGCATCGCTCCAAGCAAACCGATTTGTATACCAGTAGCTCCCAGGCGAGCAGCATATATGTTCAGGAAATTAATGGCACTCCCGGTTAGGATCCCAAACCAGGCCATATCGAAATACAAATGAATAAAATTCCGTTGGTATTCTGGGGGAATAGATGGCTGGTGGTAGAAACGCAAGATACCTGGCACAGGATTGATTATAATCAACCTCAACGAATCACACCTGGAGCAATCATGTTTGGACTTCGCCGCCAATTTCTTCTCGACCCGGCAATCACATTCCTTAATCACGGATCATTCGGAGCTACACCGCGTCCGGTCTTTCAAACCTACCAGCACTGGCAGCGTGAGTTGGAATATCAACCGGTTGAATTCCTGGGCCGACGTTTTTCAGACCTGATGCTGACAGCACGCCAGTCGCTAGCTGAACTGCTCGCGACGGATGCCGGCAATCTTGTCTTCACCAGGAATGTTACTGAAGCGATGAATATAGTTGCCCATTCATTATGCCTTGGCAAGGGGGATGAAGTATTGAGCACTAACCACGAATATGGCGCGATTGACAGGATGTGGAGGTTCCTATCAAAAGAACGCGGTTTTAGGTATATCAACCAACAGATCCCGGTCACAATTACTTCTAGTCAGCTTTTCATCGAGACATTGTGGAAGGGTGTTTCAGCACGAACACGGGTCATATCCATAAGCCATATCACAAGCCCTACTTCGATATTATTTCCGGTACAACCGGTGGCAAGGCGTGCTCGCAAGGCAGGAATAATTACTGTTGTAGATGGAGCACATGCACCTGGTCAAATACCAATGAAATTAGATGACCTCGGTGTGGATTTCTATAGCGGTAATCTTCATAAATGGCTTTGTGCTCCCAAGGGTGCCGGGTTCCTTTTTTCAAGACCAGAGGTCCAGCATTTGCTAAAACCGTTGATCGTTTCGTGGGGTTTCGAAGCGGAGAACCCCGGACCTTCCAGGTTTATCGACCATTATGAATGGACCGGCACTTGCGATTTTGCCGCCTACCTTTCGGTTCCGGCGGCAATCAAATTCCAGAAGGATAATAACTGGGAGGAGGTCCGACATGCATGCGGGGTGTTGGCGCATGACATATTATTGGACATCTGTGAATTGACCGACCAAGATTCTTTCGAACAACCCGATCCAGGACATTCGGGCAACGCCTTGCAGATGGTCTCAGCGCCCCTCCCTGCAACAACCGATTTACCTGCATTGAAAACCCTCCTATATGAGAAGTATAGAATTGAAGTACCCTTGATCCTATGGAATGGACGCAAGCTGATCCGGGTAAGCGTGCAAGGATACAACACACGTAAGGAAGCGAAGAAATTGGTTGCCGCTTTGAGGGAAAACTTAGAGCTCCCAGGCGGTAAGGTTCCATTTTCACCTAAATAGAAGAACCAAGATAAAAGACAGGTTTTTAAATATGAGGACATCAGATTTCGACTATGATCTGCCCACAGAGTTTATCGCCCAAAAACCTGTCGAGCCACGCGACTCATCACGCCTGCTTGTACTCTTTCGGGAGAGCGGAAAGATCGAACACCATGTCTTTCGAGAGATCGGGCAATTTCTTCACCCCAATGACCTGTTGGTCATCAACCGTACGCGCGTGATACCTGCACGCATCTTTGCGCATAAACCATCCGGAGGTCGGGTAGAGATCCTGCTCTTAAAGCGCGAAGACTTGCTTACGTGGGAATGTCTGGTCGGTGGGAAAGGCTTATCAACGGGAAGACAAATCGAAATAAATGATGGTCCTTCACTGAAGATCATTGAACAACTCGAAGGTTCCCATCGACGGATCCAGTTTTCTGAACCTATAGAGCCTTTCCTTCAGAAAGTTGGCACGGTACCGCTCCCGCCTTATATTCACGAGCCGATCAGGGACCCCGAGCGATACCAGACCGTGTATGCGCGTGATCCTGGTTCCGCAGCCGCGCCGACTGCTGGACTTCACTTTACATCGGATCTGATCAATGAACTAAAGCTACAACATGTCAACTTCACAGAAATAACCTTGCATGTAGGATTGGATACTTTCGCCCCGGTCATTGAAGACAATCCCGAAGACCACCTGATCCATACAGAGTGGTGTGAAATTCCCCCCGCTACAGTAGAGGCAATTACCAGAACACGTCAACTAGGCGCGCGAATTATTGCCGTGGGCACGACCACAGTGAGAACGTTGGAGTCAGCAGCAAGAGCAGGAAAGAATGGGATCATTTCGTATAGCGGAGCCACAAGTCTCTTTATTTTGCCGGGCTACCAATTCAAATATGTGGACGGCATGGTCACCAATTTTCATCTGCCCCGATCATCCTTGATCATGCTGGTCAGCGCTTTTGCAGGCAGCAAGTTGATAAAGAATGCATATGAAATCGCGATCCAAGAAAAGTATCGCTTTTATTCATTCGGGGACGCGATGTTGATTCTATGACAATCGACGAACTGAATAAAGAACTACTTGCCTGTCGGAGATGCCCACGTTTGGTGGAATGGCGCGAACGGGTGGCGCGGGAGAAGCGGCGCGCATATCAGGATTGGGATTACTGGGGTAAACCTGTGCCAGGTTTCGGGGACCCCCATGCCAGGGTCTTTGTGGTCGGTCTGGCTCCCGGAGCGCATGGTTCCAACCGGACTGGCAGACAATTTACAGGCGATTCATCGGGAGACTTTCTCTATCCGGCATTGTTTCGGGCAGGATTTGCATCACAGCCAACTTCCACTTTCCGGGATGATGGTCTCATTCTTACCAACTTATACACTGCTCCAATCTGCCGCTGTGCCCCACCAGGGAATAAACCCACACCACAAGAAAAAGCAAATTGCCAGCCATATCTAAGGATTGAGCTGAATATTATTCAGCCCAAAGTGATCGTCGCACTGGGGAGGATTGCCTTTGACGGTATCCTGCCTCTTGTCGCTCCAAATGGATATCATGTGTCATTTGCTCACAACACGTCTCATAGATTACCTTCCGGTTGCTGGTTAGTTTGTTCATATCACCCTAGCCGGCAAAACACCCAGACGGGCAGGTTGAACAATAAAATGTTTGACCAGGTGTGGAATACGGCAAGAGGTTTGATTGAAAATTGATCAACTGGATATTCTATCTACTTCACCCCTTCAGGATTGAAAGACAATTGTGAATTACGATACAATAAGCGTATTGATAAGGAGCGACCTGTGCGAGCCGTTGACATTATTATTAAGAAACGCGAAAAAGAAGAGCTAACAGGTGAGGAAATCAGGTTTTTCATCGACGGATTCACGCGTGGAGAAATCAGCGATTATCAGATTTCAGCCTGGGCGATGGCAATATTGCTTAATGGTATGACCTCCCGCGAGACAACCGATTTAACCATGGCGATGGCACACTCCGGAGAAATCCTTGATCTTTCAGGGATTGTAAAGATTGCAATGGATAAGCATTCATCCGGAGGCGTGGGAGACAAAACCAGCCTGGTGGTTCTACCAATCGTGGCTGCGTGCGGATTGCCGGTTGGAAAAATGTCGGGGCGCGGGCTGGGATTCAGCGGAGGAACTCTCGATAAATTGGAATCCATCCCTGGCTATCGGGTGGATCTTTCAACAGATGAATTTAAGCAACAACTTAAAAAAGAAGGAATTGTCCTTACCGGTCAATCCTTTGACCTGGCACCTGCAGATGGAAAACTTTATGCCTTGAGAGATGTAACTGGGACAGTACAATCCATCCCTTTGATTGCGTCTTCAATCATGAGCAAAAAGATCGCCTGTGGTGCTCAGGCGATCGTGCTGGACGTGAAAGTTGGTCTCGGCGCATTCATGGAGACTCTCGAAGAAGCACGGAACCTTGCCAACTTGATGAAAGAAATCGGCAAGTTGGCTGGTCGTGAAGTGGTTACTTTATTGTCTGACATGAACCAGCCGCTGGGTTTTGCGGTTGGAAATTCACTCGAAGTAATTGAGGCAATTAACACACTTCATAATTCTGGTCCCGCGGATTTCCACGAACACTGTATCCATACCAGCGCATTGATGCTTGTACTTGGGCGTATTACCCAAACCTATGCGTCAGGGCGGAGAATGGCGGAGGCAGCCCTCAACTCTGGTGATGCATATAATAAATTCCGGGTTCTGGTACAAGCCCAGGGAGGGGATTTGTCTTATGTGGATACTCCAGGAAAATTCCCGAAGGCAAAATTCTTTCAGACCGTAGTATCTGATCGTAGCGGGTACCTATCACTTGTCCACGCCCGTATGATCGGAGAAGCAGCTGTAGAGCTTGGTGCAGGA
>Ga0315278_10001883_pt1 | contig 18539 bp, 22 predicted proteins | sample YL17G06_0_MG_FD_203880 | JGI IMG/M metagenome (GOLD analysis project Ga0315278, IMG submission 203880) | Sediment microbial communities from Yellowstone Lake, YNP, Wyoming, USA - YL17G06_0 | ecosystem: Environmental > Aquatic > Freshwater > Lake > Sediment | place: USA: Wyoming | collected... | reverse complement strand
AGATGGACCAGCAGAACCGTCCGGGCGGCAAGGCATACGCCAACCAGGGCGTGGCCGGCGTCGGTACCCAGGAAGCCAGCGGCAAGGGCGCCGTCGGCACCGAGGAAGAGCGCAAGGAGAAGATGGGTCCGGTTGCCGAGGACAAGAGCAACTCGGTCACGGATGCCATCAAGAGCGCCAGCATCATCCAGCTCCTGAAGAAGCTCGCCGAGGGCACGACCATCGATGGCAAGAGCCCCGATCAGCAGAACACCCTGACGGACGCCGCTGGCGTGACGGGCGAAGGCAAGATGGAAGCTGAGAAGCGTCCGCATGACTACGCCAACCTGGGCGTCGCAGGCGTGGGCGAGTCGGAGATGGCCGAGGCAATGCGCCAGGCTGCGGTTGGCACGGAAACCCCGCACCCGGGCCAGGAAGATCACGGCGGAACCGACTCGAACACGATCATCGACCAGTCATCGAAGACCAGCGCTGAACGGGAGTACCTCAAGAACTTCCAGGCGGTCGCCAACAAGTACGCCTCCTACCTGCCTCCTCGGCTGAGCCAGGTTGAGAAGGTCTCCGCAGTGAAGTACCTCATGAGCCAAGAGCCGGTCATGCGTGACCGGATCGCCATGCACATGAGCAAGACTGCTGAGATGCCTGCGGGCCTCGCTGCCTACATGGCCAAGGAGAAGGGCGAGGGCGAGGGCAAGGCGCACGAGGAGGGCGAGGGCAAGGACGAGAAGAAGGAGAAGGAAGAGAAGGGCGAGGACAAAGACGGCGAGAAGAAATCCAGCGCCTCCAGCGTCCTCTCTCGAATCCGTCAGCTGGTGCGGTAGATGCTGTCAACGGCCACCAAAGCACGGCTCATCAAGTTGAGCGCGGCGATGATGCAACAGGCCGTGCTAGGTGGTGGTCTCCCCACAGATGTCACAGCGCAGCTTCAAGCGCTCTCTGGTAAGGTTCGCAGCTCCAAACCCGCAGCTCCGACGGCACGGGAACGGGAACCGAAAGTTTTATCGGTTCCGCAGTGACACTAATGGATGGCAATGCAAGCCTCAAACGAGTTTGTGTCCACTCTGGGAGCTCTCGCTAGACCTTCAGGGCTTGCGCGGTTACAGGCGCACTTAGCTCGGACAGAGCGCCAACTTTCCAAAAACGAAGAATCGACCCTACAGCAACTCATCTACGACGAGTTGCAAGAAGACCCGAGTCTCGAGAGTACCCGTCTTCGGATTGGGCAGACGGGTTCAGGCGGTGCTGCCTACCTGCCAAAGTCTCGTCTGATATCGGTCACGCATCCCGGTGACCTCCCCGCGCTTGCCCACGAGCTAGGACACGCACGCAGTGTCGGCGACAGCCAAAACGCTTACGGGCAACTGCAAAATCTCTCGCGGAAGTTGTGGGCGGTCACACAGTTCGCTACGCTCCCTGCCGCGATTGGCACCGCAATCCTGACCAAAGGTGCGCTCAGGAACAAGATCCTAGGCACGCTCGCATTACTTTCGGCACTTCCGGCGTTGCCTGTCCTGTTTGAAGAAGGTGCGGCGACATTACATGCAGCGCAAAAATTGCCGTCGGATCAACCTGTCTGGAAACGAACTCTTCCTGCGCTAGGAAGCTATGCCATCGCAGCAGCGCTACCGCCAGCGACCGCGCTGATTACGCGTAGCATAGCAAACCGATTGTGAGGTCAGACGATGCCCCCGATCTCTCCCATTACCCAGGGTTTCATGCAGCCGGCGCCGACCGGCGAAGACGCTCGTGCACTGTTCGAGCAGGGCTTCAGCCAGATGGCGCAGAACATCCTGTCCTCGAAGTTTCCCGACCTGATGGACCAGGTTGTCACCTTCAAGGTCCAGTCGAGTGACGTGGAAACGGGGTCGGCGGTCGGCGCATTCGTGCTGTCACGTGACGGGATCACCATCCACGTCCCTGTGATCCTCGCGGGCAATCAGATCAAGCCAATCGAGATCATGTACGTCAAGGACAAGGGTGTATTTCTGCCCTTGCAACGTCCGTGGCTCGACGAGTTGGATCGAGGGAATCTCGATGCTCTCGGTACCGGCGTGAAGCCACCGGAGCACCTTCCGACCAACATCGACATCCGCACGCTTGTCATTCCGCCGAATACCGGCCGGTTCAGTTATGCAGCCGCGCCGGGATCCCGGTTGACGGGGTACCTGGCTGCCGCGCCAAACTACGTCAAGAAGGCTTTCGCCTGCGTTCTGGAGAAAAACAAGAACGTCCTGAAATTCGCATTCGAGCACTTCGACCGGAACGCAATTCTTGGCGCGCTACAGCCGCATCCTGAAAAAGTTGCTAGCGCGCCGTCAGTCGAGTTCCTGACGCGCGATGCCTCGGAAGCCATGTTCCGTAAGACGTTCGGCAAACAGGCCGCAATAGCTTACCAGACTGCCGTGAAGAACGGCTACGTTGTCCACGACGCCCGCAAGTTCACCAAGCTCGCCATCGAAATCGACGAGCCAGTGTGGCTCACGGAAGCCAACAGCAACGGCTTCTATCGACTTCGCATGCGGGACGGTGGAACCATCGACGCGGTCGTGATCCCTAACCCGCAACCCCTCGTCAGCCCCATGAAGGCGGGAAAGCGCACCGACCTCGCACCCGTGCCAAACCCGTACTGGGAACACCGCCGCCCCGTTGAATCCAAGACGGACCGCGGGATGCCCTACGACCCGGGCGAAAAGCCGAAGTTCATGATCCTGACAGAGAAGGGTGACATCGCTACGTGTACGGCCGCGCCGGTGGGCGTACCCATTCCGGAATCGCACGTGAGCGAAGCGCTTATCAACAAGTTTGGCGGTAGCGGCAACGTTGCGGCCAATAGCTACGGAGTATTCGTTCGGTATGAAGCTGGCAAGTTTTCAGCTACCGAGCCCGTATCCATCCGCAACGTCACGACTGACAGCAAGGGTGTGCGGCGCATCACCGTCGACAACCTGTTCGTAGTCGGCGACGCACATCTCGGCGCGCGCAGTATCGTGACCGACCCCAACAGCCCCGTTCGACAGATCGTCGCCCCGCGCGATGGCAACGTCACCTATGTCCCACCGACGTTCAAGTTCATCAAGGGGACGTACATGACGGATCTGCCGTTCGTGTTCTCCCCAGACGAGAACCTACGGTATCACGACATGTTCCGCAAAACCGGTGCTCTGGAGATTCGCGTCAAGAACGCGGGCTCCGGGATGTTCTCGGTCCATGGGCTTGAGCCAGAAACCAAGGTCGCTACGATCCGCACACTGATCGAAGGGTTAGATCTCCGTGAGAACGAGGCAATGGAGATCGTCAAGCAGGCCCAGGCCAAGGGAGCACACAGGTTCTTCCTCGCCTCGCCACGCCAGCTCGCCCGGTTCGCGGTCATGTCCAAAATGGCCCAGGACCCGGGTCTGATGATGCCCTCAGCTGGCCAAGACCCAGCGGCTGGTGGAGAGATGCCGCCGCCAGGCATGGACCCCAACGCCGCCGGCGGGATGCCGCCAGGAGACCCCAACGCCGCTGGCGCACCGCCCCCGGGCATGGACCCCGCCATGGGTGGCATGCCCCCGGGCATGGATCCCTCGATGGGCGGCATGCCTCCGATGGCACCTCCCCCGCCGGACCCCATCGCCGCGGCAACGGCCGAGATCGGTTCCCAACTGGCATCGCAAGCAGCACAGCTATCCCAGCAACTGGCTGATGGGCAGAAACAGCTGGCTGACCGGTTGCAACTGCTCGACGCCGTCCAGCAGCGCGCGACGCAGATCGCCTCGGAGATGGCGGGAATGCCGCCAGAAGAGCCTATTGGTCCTCCGCCGCTTCCCGTGGAGAACGTCGAAGCGGGCCCTGAAGACATGATGGGCGGGGGCGCGGGTCCTGGGATGGGCATGGGTGCAGGCTCGCCAGAAGAAATGGCGATGCAAGCCGAGATGCCCCTACAGCAAGCTGCCGAGCTTGGCGACGAGGAGGCTTTTGAGTCGACCGCCATTGGCGCGATGGCCTCAAACCCGGATCTGCGCGGAGTCGTTTCACAGTACGTACCCACGTTAGAGGAATCGCTGGATAATCTGGCCCGGATTTTGGTAACATTGTGGATGCAAGAGGACAAGTACCGGGCCGAACTCGGTGAGAAAGACTACTCGGAGTTGGAGGATCGCCTTCGCACGGTGTTCAACAACTTGGGGACCTTGGTCCTGAAGATCAACCAAACGGCGATGGCGGCAAAGCCAGAAGATGAAATTGGCGCCTAACCACAGATTCGTCCACGTCAGAGAGGCTTTTGAGAAAAAGACGACGTTGACGGACGAGAAGGAAATCGCCTTGCTACAGTTCCTCGAAGGTAAATCGAAGAACGAAACCGTAGCACGGGCGTATGACATCAACTTGCGTCTGTATAAGCGCGAGGTGATGGAGAGCGCACTTCTGGCCGGCGTATCACCAAAAGAGATCGATGCAATCCTAAAGATTCCGCCCGCCATTACAGAACTGTACGCGCACCTGTTCTTCGATCTGAAAGTCTTCGAAGACGAGCTCGACAAGATCGAGTACGGGCATACGTACACCGCAACTGAATTTGGCGCGAGCTGGAAGAAGTACGCCGTGACCAATGGCAAAGCCAGCATGTTGATTAGGATGTCACGCGGCAGCGCCAAGATCTCCCCCTCGGAGATTCAGAACGACATTCGAACTACAGCGTACATGCAGGCGCTAAGCGCCAAGAACAACCCGGTTGACTCGGAAACGACAAAAAACGCTTTCCGATGGGCGCAGCTTGCGCTGAAGGCGTCACTCGAAGGTGAGGAAGACAGCGCTTCCGACGTCGAAGAGTTGATGATGGCTCTCGACACCGAAGATGAAACGGTAAACGAAGAAAGTAGTGGACTCAAACCCGAAGACATTCTTCACTGAGGGACTAGAAATGCGCGTGTTGAACAGAGAAGACTACGAGAAGCTGGCCCGGGACGTCGTAACCCGTTTTGTCAACAACAAAGAACCGTTGGTCGACAACCTGGCCAAGCTCTCGGAGGATATGGGGCTGAACCCCGATCAGATCCGCGCGCTTGTCCAGGTCGCGAACACGCTCGCGCACCTTGACCTGTTCGACCGCAAGACGGACGGGGATAAGGTCGTGTCCTTCGATCCGGCCGACCCGAAGGATGTCTTGGAGCGCGTTTACCGCGTAACGGATGACTCAAGCTGTGGCGCAGAGTCTTCAGGGTCACTGATGGACCTCTTCGGCGACCTGCCGAAACCGTCGTCAGCGTTCAAGGATATTGGAACGCCCGCAGACACGGGGATGGGCGACAACCCGAGTCCACAGAAGCAGCAGATCATGATCATCAAGATCCGCAAAGTCGCGGAAGAGCTGCGGCACGAAAAGATGGCCGCGGCCATGGAATACGAGGACAGCCTCGACAAGCTCGCAGCAGAGTTCGCCAGCTTGTACGGCAAGAACTTTGAGAGCTTCGAAAAGGATGCGGTCGACGTGCACGGCGCTGACGCGATCCCCGTTATCTCCGACCTGCGTAAGTGCCTACGGCTCCCGGAAATCAAGTTCGCCGTATTCGAAAAGCGCGCCCGTGTCGTCGATTCAGACGCGCCTGAGATGCGGACGTTCGGCCGTCTGGTATCGCTGATCGAGCATGCGAAGGCATGCGACGCCGGCTGTGACCTGCTCAAGCAGAAGTTCGGAGGTGTCCTGTGAAAGAACAGCTTCCGTCGGTTGATGACTTCGTGAAGAGCGCGTCCTGCCAGACAGTGAAAACCGCTGCGGGCGGGCTGCTGGGTTGGATGGCTAAACACCCTGGCCTGACCATCGGTGTTCCGTCGGCAGTTGGCCTGGGCGCAGGCGCGCTGCACGGCCTGCTACGCACGCCTGATAAGCCAAGCGACGAGGTCACGGAAGCGGCGCCGATGGGGATGAACCATGACATCCTGAGCTACATCTTGGGCAGCAAAGGCCCTGAAGGAGGTTTGGTCGGCGGCCTGATGAAGGGTTTTGGCACCGAGCTTGGCAGGTCGCTTGTCGACCTGACGGGCAACGTCGCGAAGAGCATTTCGCGCGCGGTTCGTGGGAGCCCGATTGACGACGTCATTGCCAACGACCCTTATCTCACCGACGCGGATCCCGAGGTTCTTCAGGACGCCTACTCGACCATGCAGCGTTTCGCGCCGACGCTCGCCACGGACAAGGGCGCTGTTCAGGCGTTCTTGCGCGAAGCCGCCACCAGCGGCGGCGGGGTGAACTACAACACCATCAAGCTGCTGTCCGACGCTGAACGTTCCGCACAAGAAGGAGGTTCCTGGTGATCATCGAAAGCCTGAGACAGAAAATCGCGGAGCATGGGCTCGGCCCAGTTGTTGCGACGCGCCTCCGCCACGAAGGTTTCAAAATCGCCGAAGAGTTCGACATTCGAACGGCGATGGCCATCCTGGGGCAGAAGATCTACGAAAAGAATGCCGAGTACCGCCGCGTCATTGACGGGCTACAGGCCCTTCGGCAGCTTCAGCAGGAGGAATGACATGGTCCCGTACCTGAACCCGCGCCTGGCACAGATTCATCGTGCGGTGCGCACTTCAGCAGCGTTGAACAAGTTCGCTAGCACAGCTGCAGACCAGGCTGACCGCGAGAAGGCGGCAATGCTGAAAGTCCTCGTCGACTCCGAAGTCTTTGGGATGGCGCACTTCAGCATGGCGTCGCATGTGAAGACCGCGGTCGAGAAGAATCCGGTCGTGTTCTCAGCGACGGCGATGGCCAACGCCGCGGTCGGGCTCTACAGCATGCACAAAACAGCGGACTTCGAGGACGCACGACTGGAAGAGGCGGTCGAGAAGCTGGCCGCCGTGGGCACCATCGAGGGCATGCTGAACACGTTGCCATCAGACACCTCGGCTGAGGCACAGAAACTAGCCGGTGAGGTCCGCGCGCTCAACCGCGCGTACGGCGTTCATGTTCTCAACGAGCTGCTGAAGTGATCTATCGCGCCGACAATACGCCGTTCTCGAAACTGATCGAGCTCGACGAGGTCACGAGAACCGACGAGCCGACGATCCGCATCGTCCGCCCTCGCGACCTGACCGTCCCGCACGTCAAGGTCGCTGAAGAAGCGCTCGACTACATCAAGAACGTCAAGCCGATTCCTGGCAAGACAATCATCCTGGTGTTAGCGATGACGGCGGGTGAGTACTACGGCTGCAATCGGAACGGTGACGCCTGGTCAGAGCGTCCGCTCACGGTCGGCAAAACGCAGATCACCGCGGATGACGTGCTACCCCGGCACTACAAGACCTTCGAAACCAACGCTCGCGTGTTCCGCCACCACGTGAACAAGGACCCAGAAAAGCGCATTGGGGACGTCGTTCGCGCGTTCTACAACTGGCCCATGCACCGCGTAGAACTTCTGCTCGCACTCGATAACGCACGCGCCGAGAGCATCGTCAATCAGATCGAGTCGGGTGAGTTCCCCGCCGTATCGATGGGTTGCTTTCTGGCAGGAACAAAAGTGACGCTGGTAGACGGGTCTCGAAAACCGATTGAGGATATTAGAATTGGTGATGCGGTTCTAACGCACACTGGGAAATCCGGATTGGTAACATCGCTTCAGAAAAGGGACTACTCCGGAAAGGTGTACCGCGTACGCGCCGAAGGCGAAGATCCAGTTTACTGCACGTCGGAACACCCGTTCCTCTCCGTCCCACAAGATCAAGTGCGAATTGTAAAGTGGGGATCCAAACATGGTTGGAAAACAGCCACCACAGACCCGCAGTGGGTACCTGCAGAGCACTTAGACAAGGAACAGAATCTACTATGCAGTGCGTTTCCAACTGAAATAACAACTCCTGATTACGTTACCGAGGAGTTTGCACGTCTTTTGGGCTATTACCTGGCAGACGGCAGCATCACGCGCAATAGAGATAAAGAGATAAATGGTTTTGAAATCTGCGCCAGTATTGATAATCCGATTCATCAGGAAATCGACGATATCTGCACCGCACTGTCAGTACCAAACTCACCCTGTCGGCGCGCACACGCGATGTCTGATAAGGCTAGTGTCATTGGCGTGTACGGACATGAACTGGCCGCGCGCATTTGGAGACTATGTTCAGGCGTAGCCAAGACGAAGACACTGGACGCCAGTGTGCTCCTATGGGATCCGGCGCTGCAGCGCGTTCTTCTTGGCGCGTACATAAACGGCGACGGTTGCTGCACCCCAAATGGTGCGCTCCAGATCTCCACCGCGTCAGAAAACCTCGCGCACCAAGTAGTGCTAATGCTTCAGCGCATTGGGGTCGTTCCGTCGTTACAGTGCGTAACGCATAAACCCGGAAAGACTGGTTTCAATTTTCACGAAACTGAGGAGTGGATCACCTACATAGGCAAACAACAGACCGCGGCGCTTAGTGATGTCTGTTACAAAGTAAAAGCTGCCGAGATCAAGTCTACCAAGATTACTCGCAAAGTATACGGAGCGCATGTTTTGACGCCGATTCGTGAGTTCTGTTGGGAGGAGCACGCCAGCATACCGGTTTACAACTTCTCTGTTGCAGGTGATGAAAGTTACCAAGTAAACGGTCTAAGCGTGCATAATTGCAAGATAAAATTTGACGTGTGTTCGTGCTGTGGCAACAAGGCGCCCAACCGCGCGGCTTACTGCGATCACGCTGCACACGAGCTGACCCGCTATCTTCCCGATGGCCGGCAGGTCTTCGTGTGGAACCCGTCACCGACGTTCTTCGACATTTCCATCGTGCGCCGCCCAGCCGACCGGGTAGGTTTCATGATGAAGAAAGTCGCGGACCACGTCCCTGAGATTCGGAGCTCTGCGGAGATGGGCGAGCGCATCGAAGCGTTGACGCACAAAGCGGCGATGGCTAAGAAATTGTCGGTCATCAACAAAATCGTGAATGGTGACATTGCCGCTGCCCGCGAAGACAACGGCGACCTCAACGTTGTGAAGGACTTCGCCGACCGCGTTGCTCGCCCGGCCGCGTCTACGATGCCCGCGATCGACGACACCTTGATACGCGAACTGCTGAAACACCGGCCCGCCGAAGTGCTTGCCACGTTGTCGTCCCTAGGAATCTTCCTGACGACGCCGGAGTTCATCAAGTACTTCGTGTGGAAAGCCGACCCGACGCTTCACATCCCTGAAGAGGTGTTGCAGCGTGCAGTCGACATGCAGCAAGACGTATTTGAGGCGCTTGCTAAGAACCCTGAGATCATCGAGGAAATCGAGAACACGGGAATCTTGAATCTGACCCCAGACAAGATCAACCCCGCGCTCGCCAATCGTCTCTCGTCTTTGTGTGAGAAACGTTCGCAGGCCGATGAGTTTCTGCAAGCACGGCTTGTTGGGCAGATTCTGAAAACAGCAGCGGGCACGCGAGGACGTCTGACGCCGCCGGGAACCTTTCCCTGGGAAACTACGCCATCGACGCCCGCGGACATCAACGCGGCCAAGTCTTACGGCGGCCGTTATCTTGAACCGGGGCAGGGATACTGGGACCAGCTGAATGTTGCTGACCCGCACACGGGGCAGGTCCACGCCACCACACGCGGTGCTGCGATCCGCGGACACCAACTCTGGCGGCGTGAGAAATGGCTTATGCCGATTCGCAATCTGTTCGGCACCGGCGCCACCCTGTCAGCTGCACAGAAGTTCGTGGGCCAGCCGAATATCCCGATGACACCGTACCAGCGGCGCGCATGGGCCTACTCCCGTCCCTGGCAAACGACGGAGGGTGAGGAGATTGCGCCGGGCACCGAACTAAAAACGGGTTCCCACGAACCCGACTTGAAGTCGACGATTATACGTCTGGCGCACGACGGCATGTTTGGGTCACCGCATCAAAAGGTCGGTTCCTGCTCAAGCGCAGCGGCCCCGTTGGAGAACGCAACGCTCGCAGACGTCGTAAACTGGGTAGGGACGGTGATTTGTCCTTGAAGATTACTTGTGTACAGGCATAAAACAGCCTATTATTTCCCCGGACATCGGGCGACAAGGAGAAAGTCGACATGCAACTGAAAAACTTGCTGAGTGACCTCCAGAACATCACGGGGTCGGGAATGCAGAAGACCGCAGCCGAAAACCCGCTCCCGGACGTTTCCTCCGCGCAGAACGAGCTGGTCAGCGCACTGAACAGCGCGCTGTCTGGCGTCGAGAAGAGAGCGTCGGTCAAGGGGAAGAGCCCCGACGTGACAGACGCGCTGACCAAGCTCGCCACCGACCTCGCGAGCGCGGACCAGGAGGCGCTACAGAAAGAGGCGGAGCTGTTCGGCGCGTGCTTCGCCAACGGCGCCATCGCACAGTGGGCGCGGTACGGCGAAACGCTGCCGGGAACCAAGACCGCTGCCGCGCAGGACACCAGCAACAACTTCGAGAAGTGGGCCGCCGAGAACCCCGAGCAGTTCCAGGCCGCCTTCAATCAGGGCTTCGTCGACGGCACTGAAGTGATCAAGACCGCGCAGGCCGCCGAACTCGAGAAGCTCGCCAGCACGCCCGAGGGACAGGAAGCCATCGACTCCTTCAACCAGGGGTACGAGAAGACCGCCGCCGAGCTCCAAAAGCTCGCCGCCACCCCTGAGGGTCGCGAGAAGGTCGCCGCCTTCCAACAGGGCTACGATGACACCGTGACCGAACTGCAGAAGATCGCCAGCGAGCCCAACGGGCAGGAAAAGCTTGCCGCCATCCGCCAGGGCTACACCGACGGCACGGCGATGATCGAGAAGCTCGCCAGCGACTACTACACGCGTGGCTACAACAACATGAACGTGCTGCTCCAGAGCATGTAGGTGCATGGATGGCCGATACCGCAAAGCTCTTTGCCGAGTTGTTCAAGGTCGCAGCGGCGTCTTCGGAAGCGAAGTTCGCCAAGATTGCGGTCTTGTCCACTCTGCAAAAAGCGCTCCTCTACGGTGGGCTCGGCCTGGGTGGACTCGGAGCTGGCTACGGACTCTCTCGATGGGCAGTTGGCAAGGGTCGAGAAGCCGCGGAGCAAAGAGCCCAAGAAGAAGCCAACGTGGCTGCTGCGGAACAGGCGCTGCAGGAGCTGGCGGCCAACGAGAACGTTCCCGAGACGGGCGAAGCGCCCTACGGCTTCGGCTACGACTACTCGGGATTATACCCGGAGTACTAGATGACCGGTTCAATCGGAAAGCTCGCTGAAGACGTCCTGGCTGAAGTGCGCGATGGTGCGCTGACCAAGCTCGCGGAACACGCGATCCTGGAGAGCGCGGAAGAGCGTGCGCAGCATACCACTGAGCTTGGCCGATCGTTGAGCAAGATGGCCACGATTTTACGCAGTAAATCCGGTGGCCTCACGGTTGAAGACCTCCAGACGTTCTTGGCGAGACTGCGCTAATGAAGGAACTTCTACTCAAACTCGCGGCCCAGCTTCGCGACGCCGCTGAGCACAAAGAAAAAACCCATGCGGTGAAGTGTGCACAAGCCGCACAAGCGCTCCTGGGGCTAACAGTGCTCCGGAAAAAGCTAGGTAGGTAACCATGCTGACCACTGAGAACCAGATCGCTGACATTCTTGAAAAGATGGCCGCGTACGTTGAGGCGGTCGAGTTGGAAAAACGTGCGGCAATCAAGACCGAGCGCGGGCACATGATGAGTGTGGTCCGTGAGAAGTTATCCGCTGCCTCCGGTGAGGCGATCGACGAGAAGCTCATCAGCAAGCTATCCGACGCGGATCCTGAAGTCTTCGCCGCGATCGAGAAACTCGCCAGCGCGAAGAACGATGAGCTCGGTGGTCCGAGTTCGCGTCCTGCGAATGGCACCCCGACGAACAAAGACGAGGCCGTGAAAGTAGCCGGTGATCGGCTCATTGGCTGGGCTACCAGCTAGAAAAAACAATAGGAGAATCGCATGTCCAACCTGATTTCGATTTTCGATACCTGGAGAGGTTGGCCCGATGCCAGCGCGCTCGCGGTGAACTTCAAGGCCGCCGCCGGCGTGTCGCTGCCAGCCGGAACCGTCGTGACCCAGCAGGGCCTGCAGATCGCATCTGCCAAAGTCCTGAAGGCCATGGACAACGACCGCGTCACGGCCCCGACCCTGACTGCCGGCAACGCCGGACAGGCTTACGTGGTCGCAGGGGTAGGCGGCGCCTGGTCGACCTTCGCCATCGGCGACATCGTCGAGTGGAGCGGGACGGCCTGGGTCAAGATCGTCACCCAAGTCGAGGCTGAGGTCCCGAACGGCACGCGAGTCGTGGTCACCGGTGGCACCGCCGCGGGCAGCTTCACAGGGCACGAAGAGAAGGTGCTGCAGTACACCAAGAAGGCCATCACCCTGACCTGCGTGGCGGGTGGTTGGGTGAACTGCGTCGCTGGTGACATCGGAAAGCCCGTCGTGGGCACCGGATCAGGCGACACTGGAACCCTGGTGTCCTACACCAACGGTTCGTACATCATGGTCGTCGACCCGACGACCCCTGCCGACGTTTTCGCGCACGATGACGTGCTCGCGGTCACGGGCGGTACGGGTGCCGGCGTGGTTGACACCGCGGTCGCAAGCGGAGCCACCTGGGCCGCGACCGTCCCAGTCAACAACCAGCAGTTGACGATCAACGGCGTAGGCGGGCTCTACGTCGGCAAGCAGGTGCAGTACCAGGGCACCCACCCGGCCGGCGCCTGGATCGTGCTTGGCACCACCGCCGAAGCGACAACCTTCGTCGACAAGCTGACCTCCGCGGCAGCGGCAAACGCCGCGCCGGACAGCGCTTGGATGGTCATCGAGGGCAACGACCAGTTCGACGGCGTCTTCACCAGCTCCGTTACGGCCGTCAAGCTCGGCACGGGCGTGGTGATCAAACTCGCCAGCACCATCGCCAACACGTTGGTTCCGGGAGACTTCCTCTACGCCAACGCCGGCGTGCTGGCCAAGAATGGCAGCGGCACCTACAACTCGGTGGCACAGGTGCTGGAATCGAACAACACGTCGGGCGCCACCGGCTTCATCGTCATCGTGGCGTAACAGGAGGCAAGAATGTCTAACCTGAACTCGAAATTCACCGTCCTCGCTGGGCTCCCGCCCAACGATCGCAGCGCGATGTTGGCTGACATCGTCCCCGCGACGGGTGTGACCCTGACCGAAGGGATGATCGTCAAGCTGGTGAACGACAGTGGTGACCCGACCGTCGACAAGCTGACGTCAAACCATGTCACCGACTTCCCGCCCGACGACCCGTGGCTGGTCCTGGAAGGAACTGACCAGGGCGACGCGGCCATCGCCGGCAAGGTGACCTGCATCCGCATCAAGTCAGGCGTCATCTGGAGAGTCGAGACCTCCGAGTCGTTCACGATCGGCGACCTGTGCTGCGCGGCTGCGGGACTCATTCACCCTCTGACCGGTTCCAAAGAACGCGCCGTGGGCCTCATCGTCGGCGTGAACTCGACCTCCGGTTACGTTGACGTCGCCTGCGCGCTGTAAGTGCGGCAGGCGCGTGTAAGGAGAAAAGACAATGTCCGACCTCACCAGACAAGACGTCATCGTCCGAGGCTGGCCGTACGGCAGCGGACTCCAGTACAGCTTCCGGCAGAAGGCACTCGAGTCCCCCGATCTCATCGAGGGAATCATCGTTCACGTTGCGGATGAGGGTGGGGTGCCGGTCGTTACCGTGCATACCTCCGCACTGCATGCGAGCGACAACCGGGATAACCCCTGGGTCGTCATGCGTGGCCGCAACCAGACCGACGCCGTAACCTCCGCCAAGATCACCTGCGTGAAACTTGGCACGGGCATCATGTTCCAGGTGCCTGTGAACGGCGCTGAGCATCCGATGGCTGGCAACCTCGTGTACGCCAATGCCGGTGCAACGACCATCGTAGACCCAGGTTCCGCCCCCGCCTTTGGCCGCGTCGTGTCGTACGACCCGGTCGCGGGGTTAGTGACAATCGAGTCCTAAACCAAGAACGTGAAGGTGTCCAAACCTTAGGCACAGGAGAAGTAACCAATGAGAATCGAAACTCCCCAACTTTCCGCGCAGTTCATCAACCAGGGGTTCGTCCGGAAGATCGAGGAAGGCCGCATCAAGGAGGCCCAGGATGAGGCCACCGCGTTCATCCGTTCCAAGATGCGTCAGACCTCGTTTGCCCGGGAGATCCTCCCGCCCGTGGTCCTAGCGGACGACGAGATCGACAGGGACGAGTACACCGATCTCCCGAAGAAGATCGTGGAGAAGGAGCCCGAGTCCGAGGCCACCTTCGTGACCTTCAAGGGCACCGGCAAGCGCCGCTGGTTCAGTGGGCCCCGCTACTCGGTCTACTTCGGCAAGGTCGAGTCAGACCGGTTCGTCAAGAGCAAGTTCGAGCTCATGACCTACCAGAACGACATCCGCAAGATCCTCACCGACAACTCGGTGAAGGACATGGCAGACCAGGAAGACATGAAGTTCATGGAGACCTGCAAAGCCATCGCCACCGGTGGCCAGCACCTGACTCCTGGCACCGGCTTCACGGCCGCGAACTTCGTGGCAGCCTTCCAGTACCTCCAGGGCCAGAAGATCCCCATCGGGAAGATCCTGATGACCAAGTCGCTCTACTACAAGGCGCTTGAGCTGACCTACAGCGCCGTGGGTGGCGACATCCTGGCGCGTCACTATGACGGTGGGATCGAGACCGAGGAGAAGCTGTGGGGCATCCCGGTCGTCACCACCATCAAGAACGACATCATCGATGCGAACGACTTCTGGGTGTTCGCCCCCCAGGAGTATCTGGGCAACTTCTTCCTGCTGCAGGACGCGACCCTGTTCATCAAGCAGGAAGCCGACCTGATCGAGTTCTGGAGCTACAGCGCCCCCGGCATCGGCATCGGCAACACCAAGGGCGTGGTTCGGACGACTCTGACTCTGTAAGGAGTACCGAGTGGCCAAGGTCATCCAAAATCGGCTGAACTCCGTTGTGACGCTGGCCGGTGGGAAGATTCGGCTTCAGCCGCGGGGTACGCCAGGAGCGAAGGCGGAGATCACGGACGCGCAGTGTGCCCTTCCTGACGTCGTGAACTTTCAAGTGAAAGGCTTTGTCTCCGTTCTCTCCGTTAGCCAGGTCGTAAGCCAGGCTAGCGTACCCCCGGCTCCCAAGCCGACGCCGAAGGCGGAGCCGCCAAAAGAAGAGGTCACGAAGATTGAGAGTATCGTGACGATCACTGCTGAGGTCACAGTTGCGCCAGTCGCCGCTGTAGAGACCAGTGATCCTTCCTCTTCGGTGGCTCCTCCTTCGGAAGTAGTTCCTGCCGAACCGGATACTGAGCCCGACACTGAGCTCGAACCAGCGCCACAAGAAGTTTCCAAACCCGCCACCTCGCGGAATAGCCGACGCCGCCAGCGACATTGAGGAGGTGCGTCCTGCACCGCCCCATCCAAACGCGGCGATTCTACGACCACCGTAGGAGGGTCTGACCGTGGCAGGAATACTTACGGTCGGTCAAGTCACGCGTTTCTTGCGAGATTTTCCGAGCTACAACATCCTCCTCGCTGACGTGCAGTTCTCGGACGAAGACGTCGATGAAGCGATGAGTTTCGCCATCGACGAGTACAACGGGATGACGCCGGTCACACTCTACACGCCTGAGAACTTTCCGAACCGCTACCTGCTTCTAATCGGAACGTGCAAGCACCTGATGCGCAGCGAAAGCTTTCTCCAGCTTCGTAACCAACTCACCTACCAAGACGGCGACGTAGCCCCCATCGGCGTCGACGACAAGTTCGCGGCGTACACCAATATCCACAACGACCTGAACGCGAAGTGGACAGAAATGGGCCGTGCGATCAAAACGCAGATGAACATGGAACAGGGGTATGGTAGACTCAGCTCCGGGTACGCACACATCAGGACGGGAATCAAATGACCAACGAAAACTATACCAAGCTGGCCCAGGCGCTGGGCCGCGTAGCCGCGAAGAATGCCATGGAAAAAGACGCGTTCCTTGGCGCGGTAAAGGGTCTGTGGGGTGCACTGGGAAGCTTGGCAGGGCGCGGATTGGGCAGCGCGGGTGAGAAGGTCATCTCCGCAGGACGCGCAATTCACCCCAACGTCGGAAAGTGGCTTGCGACGGCAGGTAAGGGCGCGCCCTCTGACATGCTCCAGTTTGGAGTCTTGGGCGGCGCCGCAAATGCGCTGTTCAGCCCCGATGACCGAATGGGCGCCTTCGGACGCGGCTTCGCAGGCGGCGCACTTGGCGGGCTTGGGTGGCGCGGCGGCGTCAACGTTTCCAGAGCACTGCAGAACAAGTACATGCCAAAGCTTGCGCCGAACGCTTGGAAGTCTCTATCAAAGTGGCGCGGTACTACCGAGGGCGCAGGCAAGGGCAAGCTTCTACTCGACGCAACGGCCAAGAGGCCCCATTGGTGGCAGCGTCTGAACATCGGCAAGGGCCGTGAGTATAACTGGGGCGACGCCGCGAAGGGCGTCGGTGCGCGCATGGCGACGGGGGCGGTCCCGCTGGCCGCGGCGTTCATCGGATCGGACATGCTTACCCCATCCTTCTCAAGCGAAGAACCGCAGCAATCCCAGTATCAGTACGAGATGCCCAAGTACAGCGCCGCGGTCCCGAGTCTGAAAGCGATTCCCACGCCCACGGGGGCAGGAATTTCCCAGAACATGGGGTTGAGCCTGGGAGCCACCAAACAGGGACCGAAAAATACTCCGGGGGCTAGCCTCTCGGGAGGAGGAAGCTTCAATGCCACACATTCTGAAAATTAGCGCCCCGCTCAGCCTGGGGTTGCGCTATCCAGCGACGATCGACGTCCCAAACACGTTCGAAGGTTCCCAGCTTGTGTCCTGGTGGAAACAAGCAGCAGAGCGGGACAGAGCCGTGGTCGTAAAGCTCGCACAGGATACGGGTATCTCGATCACCGACGCCTTCGCAAAGCACACAGCACCGAAGTCCAAAGAGAACGAAAACGAGTGAACGTCGTTATCGTAAAGATCCAACCGTTGTACCCTACCCGTGTCGCGCTCCAGTGGGAACTCGAGGACGTCTCGGAAAGCGGAGCTTTTACTTTTAGCATCGAGCGGTCCGGCGCACCGGCGGGCCCCTGGACAGTGGTTCAAAGCAGTCTCGCGGGCGTCTATGTCGGTGAAGACCCGATGGATGATGAAGAGTCGAATATGTTGTCCTTGTCGCGGGACATCTACTACCGCGTCAAGGCGGTACCTCCCAGTGGCCTGTACAACGCAGTTTATTCGCCTATCGTCAACCTAGACGCTCTCGTCCAGCACGAAATGCTTCCCTCAGAGCCCGGCAACCCGGAGCGCCCAGCGTCCATAGCACAACTTGAGCCCGATCCCAACACACGGCTCACCGAACGGCCTAAGGACAACGGGGAAGAACGTGTTCGACGCAGGCTCTACAAGCGCAAGATGCTCCGCGACTTGTACCTGTCGCTGAAACATCTGAACGGAGTCGAGTATGCGCTCCTCAAACGCCGGCACTTCGGAACCCGTTGCGCGGCCTGTTACGACCCTATTACGAGAACCGTCCTCGCCTCACACTGCCTTGAATGCTTTGGAACTTCTTGGGTTGGTGGGTATTTTGACCCGATTTACATCCTCGGCCGCCGACTCGTCAGTCAGGTCCAGTCACAGCTTACCCAGCAAGACAAAACGGACATCAACATAGCGCGCATTCAGGTACTGGACTACCCAAGGATTGACGACGGTGACCTCCTCGTCGAACGATTCCACAACCGTCGATTCCTGGTAAAGCAGCGCTACGAAACCTCACTCAAGACTATCACGGTACACCAAACACTGACGGTCTCTGAACTCTCTCGTGTGGCAGTCGAGTACAAGGTCCAAGTCGACTTGTAAGGTTTACGGAGTAAAGACGTGAGCGACCCGATTCCGGTTCAATCGACGCACCCGCTGATCAACATCTCGTCACCGTTGACGCTGATCGGCATCTTTGTCGCAATCCTGCGAGATCGATTCAGCCCCGATACCTACAGCGATCCACCCTTGAAGAGCGAATGGTTGTGGCAGAGTGCGCTCAAGTCGACGGGCATCTACATTGAGAGTGGCTGGAATGAGCAGTTAGAGGGTCGCAACCTCCGCCCAGGGCTATGGGTTGACCGTGACCAGACGGTCTATGGAAAGGTCTCCATCGGCAACCGCGACCAGATCCCGACCATCCTGGCCACCCGTCACGAGCTGTTCTACGCCGACGCGCAGACGGACATCAGCATCGACTGTACCTCTAAAGATCGCGGTGAGAGCATGATGTTGGGCTCACTGGTACAGGACTTTCTCCAGATGTCGGCTAGGTACCTTATGGCCGAATTTGGCCTTCGGGACATTTCCCCGGTCGTCCTGAACAAGACAGTTCCGTTCGAACGGGACCGGGAGCTGATGGGTTCCCAGGTCCAGTTGCGCGTGTCTTACGAAGCCCGCTGGGCAACGGTGCCCATCGCGCAGCTTCTTTCGGGGATCCGCTCCAGGATCGCGGATAAAGACGATCCTGAGAAGTATTTCAGGGAGATAGCGCTCCGCGTATAACTGATTGCGAACAAAAGAAAAATGACCTAGAATTAGGTCAAGTTTTTCACGGG
>Ga0315278_10001882_pt1 | contig 18557 bp, 14 predicted proteins | sample YL17G06_0_MG_FD_203880 | JGI IMG/M metagenome (GOLD analysis project Ga0315278, IMG submission 203880) | Sediment microbial communities from Yellowstone Lake, YNP, Wyoming, USA - YL17G06_0 | ecosystem: Environmental > Aquatic > Freshwater > Lake > Sediment | place: USA: Wyoming | collected... | reverse complement strand
GCCTTCGGAGAGCAGCGCATCGCGCAGATGATCGAGACCCGTCCCGACTGGTGCATCTCGCGCCAGCGCACCTGGGGCGTTCCGATCCCCGGGGTCGTTTGCACCTCCTGCCTCCCCGAGCAGCCGGACGCCTACCTGCGCGAGCCGGCGTTCTTCGAGCACATCGAGAAGCTCGTCCTCGCGGAAGGCACGGACGCATGGTTCGGCATCGCAGGCGAAAGCGCGCGCCAGCGGATCGACCGGCTGGTCCCGGCGGCCGTGGCTTGTCCGCGGTGCGGCAGCCGGGAGCACCTGGCGATCCACGACCACATCGTCGATGTCTGGTTCGAGTCCGGGGTCTCGCACAGCGCCGTGCTCGGGCGCGACCCGCGCCTCCCCTGGCCCGCGGATTTGTACATCGAAGGGCACGACCAGTACCGCGGCTGGTTTCACTCGTCCCTCTTGATCGCGGTCAACGATCGAGGGCGCGCGCCCTACAAGGGCGTCGTCACGCACGGCTTCACGATGGACGGCGAAGGCAAGAAGATGTCGAAGTCCGTCGGCAACGTCATCTCGCCGCTCGACGTCGCCGACAAGCGCGGCGCCGAGATCCTTCGCTTGTGGGTTTCGATGATCGACTTCTTAGAGGACATGCGCCTCTCGCCGGAGATCCTCGACCGGAATGCCGAGGCGTACCGGAAGATCCGCAACACGTTTCGCTACCTGCTCTCAAACCTCGCCGGTTTCGATCCGGAGGCGGACACCGTTCCGGCCGAGGAGTTGCATGAGATCGACCGCTGGGCCTTGCAACAGCTCGAATCGTTGCGCGCGCGCGTCCTTTCAGGCTACGAAGGCCACCAGTTTCACCTCGTCTATCACGCGCTGAACTCGTTCGTCACGGTGACGTTGTCGTCGTTCTACCTCGACGTCCTGAAAGACCGGCTGTACACGTCGCCGCGCGCGTCGCTCGCGCGCCGGTCTGCGCAGACCGTGCTCTGGCGGATGGCTGAAGACATCGCCCGGCTCGCGGCGCCGATCCTCTGCTTCACGGCCGAAGAGATCTGGCAGGAGCTCGAAGCGCTGCAAGGCCGGCCGCGCTGGGAGACCTCATCGGTGCACGCGCAGGTTTTCCCCGAGTCCTCAGCCCTTCCGGCCGACCCTTTGCTTCAAGAGCGATGGGACCGGATGGCCTCGATCCGCGAGATCGTGATGAAGGCGCTCGAGGAGGCGCGGGCCGCGAAAACGATCGGATCATCCCTCGAGGCGCAGGTCGCGATTTCCGGACCGGAAGAGACGCTTCTTTTCCTCCGCTCGTTCGGCGATGACCTCCGATTTCTCTTCCTGACGAGCGGCGTGACCGTAGGCAGAGCGGCGGAGGCCGTCACCGTGACGGTGGCTCCGGCCGAAGGCACGAAGTGCCAGCGCTGCTGGAACTACACAAACGACGTGGGCACGGACCCCGAATGGCCGGGGGCGTGCGCGCGGTGTGCGCAAGCGGTCCGGCTGATTCTCGCGGAGACCTCGCGCTGATGCATCCGATCCTCATCGACTTCGGGACCTTCGACCTTCCCCTGCTCGGAACAACCCACCTGTTCCTGCCGTCTTACGGGGTGATCTTCGCCTTGGGCGCGCTCGCCGCGTGGTCGTGGTTCGTCGCGCGCGCTCGGCGCCTCGAGCTCCCGCAAGAACCCGTCTTCAACCTCGCGTTCTACACCCTGCTCGCGGGGCTCGTGGGCGCCAAGCTGACGCTGATCATCGTGGATTTCCCCTACTACCTCGCGAACCCGGCAGGAATCCTGGGGACGGTCCGAAGCGCGGGAGTGCTCATGGGCGGGGTCTTCGCCGGCGCGGTGGCGTTCGCTTTTTACGCGCGGAAGCACGAGCTGCCCCTCGGAGAGCTGGCCGACGCGATCGCGGCGCCATTGGCCCTGGCGCAGGGGATCGGGCGGCTGGGGTGCTTCGCCGCCGGGTGCTGCTACGGGGTGGGAAGCGGGTCCTGGTGCGCGATTCGCTTCACAAGCGAAGCGGCGCACGATCAGACCGGCGTTCCGCTGGGGGCCCCGCTTCTGCCAGTGCAGCTGATCGAGTTCGCGTTCGACCTCGCGCTGGCGCTCGTCCTGACGGTCTTCTGGCGCCTCAGGCCCCGCCCCCCGGGAACGGTGCTCTGGATCTACTTCGTCATCTATGGCGTCGGCCGCGCGACGATCGAGCTCTGGCGCGGCGATTCCGTCAGGGGCCTCTGGCTCGGGGGCGTCATCTCGACGTCCCAGCTGTTCAGCGTCGCCGCGGTTGCGATCGGTGCGTTCTTCCTCATCCGCGACCGGGTCCGCATCGCGCGCGCCGCATGAGCCCCCGGAGCCTCCGTCTCGACGTCCCCGACGACGCCGCGGGCGTGAGACTCGACACCTTCCTCGCGGCTCAACATCCAGGTCAATCGCGCTCCGTGTGGAAGCGCTTCATCGAGGACGGGCGCGTGGCCGTCGACGGACGCGCGGCGGAAAAGCCGGGCTTTCCCCTCAAGCCCGGGATGGCGATCACGGCCACGATCCCCGAAGCCGCGCCGTCTCACCTCGTCGGCGAGAACATCCCGATCGCGATCGTATTCGAAGACCCGCATCTCGCCGTCGTGATGAAACCCGCGGGTTTAGTGGTCCACCCCGGACACGGCGCGCGGAAGGGCACGCTCGTGCACGCGCTCTTGGGACAGAACTTGGCGCTCGCTCCCGCCGGAGGTGCCGAGCGCCCTGGGATCGTGCACCGCCTGGACAAGGACACCTCGGGCCTGCTGCTCATCGCCAAGACCGACACGGCGCACCGCAGCCTCGCGGCCATGTTCGCTCGGCGCGAGATCGAAAAGACCTACCTCGCCCTCGTGTGGGGACGCCCCCGCCCGCCCGCCGGACGGATCGACGACGCGATCGGGCGCAGCCGTCGCGACCCGACCAAGATGACGGTGCGGGCGCCCCACTCCCGCGAAGCCACGACGATCTACCGCACGGCAGAGATGCTCCCCGGCGCGACGCTGCTCGAGATCGATCTCGTCACCGGGCGCACCCACCAGATCCGCGTGCACTTCGCGGCGCGGCGGCATCCGGTGATCGGCGACACCCGATACGGTGGCGCGCCTTGGAAGGAGGTGCGCGATCCCGAACGCCGCGCTGTCTACACCTCGTTTCCCCGGCTCGCCCTCCACGCGACGAGGCTGGCCTTCACCCATCCGGTCACCGGGGAGCCGATGTCGTTTTCGGCTCCGCTCCCAGACGACGTCGTGGCGCTCGTCGATGCGCTCCGGATCGGCGCGTGAGCGCCGCCCGGCCCGCCGTCGCCATCGTGGGCGCCGGCGGCCTCGCGCGCGCGCTTTCGCGTGCTCTCGCGCGATCCGGCGGAGCCCGGGTCACGATCGCGTCCCGCCGCCCAGCCGCTGCGGCGGCCTTGGCCCGCGGCAGGCGGGGGCTTAGCAGCGTGCCCCGGATCGAGGAGGCCGTAGCCGGCGCGGCGATCGTCGTCCTCGCGGTCCCCGACCGCGCGATCGCCCCCCTCGCTCGCGCTCTCGTCCCCATGCGACGCTCGTGGCGCGGAATCGTCGTCCTCCATGCGGCCGGGGCCTACGGGCCGGAGCTGCTCGATCCGCTTCGCTCTCGTGGTGCTTCGACCGGCGTTTTGCATCCGCTCGCCGTGCTCGGGGCGCGAGGCGGCGCCGCGTTGTCCGGCGCTTACGCACGCATCGAGGGCTTGGCTCTCGCGCGGGCGGCGGCGCGGCGTCTTTGCGGTCTCGTCGGCCTGACGCCGCTGCGGGGCTCGGGTCTTCAATCGCCGCAAGACCGTCGCGCCTACCACGCGGCCGCGTCGCTCGCGTCAAACGACCTGGTCGCATTGCTCGCCGCGGGGCAAGGGCTCCTCGTCCGCCGCGGCGTACCCGCGGGCGAGGCGCTTCGCGCCCTCACCGTTCTGGCCTTAGGGGCACTGAGGCAAGTGCGAGATGCAGGCCTTGCCGGGGCGCTGACCGGGCCCGTGGCACGAAACGACGGGGCGACGCTCTCGGCGCAACTACGCGTTCTCGCCAGAGACGACCCGGCGGCGGCCGAGGCGCACCGCGCGCTGTCCCTGCGCTTGATCGACCTCGCGTTCGCCTCCGGCCGCCTGGACAAGGCCGCGGCGCGGGCGCTTCAGCTGCTCGTCAGTCGTGGCCCGGGCCGTTCCGCCACGGTATAGTTCCCAAGCTCCCAGGAGGATTCGACCGATGCGCTCAATTCGCATTCTCGCCACGGTGGCGGCGGCCTCGGCGATCACGCTTGCGGCATACGCCGGCGAGGTCAAGACCGACCTGCCGGGGATCGGCACCGAGCGGCAGCTGCTCCAGAAGGACGATCCCACGTCCGCCGGCTCGTTCGACGGCACGTGGATGTACGTCAATCGCGACACGCACTTCGCCCTGTGGGTCCGCACGAAAAACGGTGTTCCCCAGGTCAGGCTGCAGTTTCAGAGCCTCGCCAGCCCGGAGGCGTTCGAGTCCGACTGGGACGGCAAAGCGCTCTACTACATGGCCGGAAACCCGGTGACGTTCGAGCTGAAGCTCGGCGAGAGCAACGTCGATCGGATCGTGGGGAAGTGGTCGTGGGTGCTCACGGTCGGCAATTCCATGAGGCGCGAGACCGCCGACATCGTGATCTACCGCACCGTGTACGGCCGCACCCTCATGATGGATTTTGAAAACTACGAGAAGACCATCACGAGCGGCGGCAAGAACAAGATCATGAAGGCCCCGGTCGTATGGAACTGGGTCAAGATCAGCAATCGCGAAATCCTTTGGGACGAGCTGCCGTTCTGACGCGTCGCGTCCTCCCTCGCGCCTTTCTGACGATCGGGGTCGTGGGGTTTTTCGTCGCCGGCTACTTCGGAGTCGGCCTGCGCATCGACCCCGCGAGAGCCCGGGACCTCGGAACCGCTCTCGACCATCGCATCCCGTTCATCGCTCGTTCGGTGTGGATCTACCTGTGGGTCTTCCCCGCCTCGCTGCTTCCCCTGTTCGTGGTGCGCTGCCCGCGTTTGTTCCGGCGCACCATCCTCGCCTATGGGCTCTCGATCGCGGCGTCTTCGGTCTTTTTCGTCGCGCTTCCGGTGACGTCGATCGGACTGCGGGCGGACCCGGGAAGGCTCGACGTGACGCGCTTTTCACCGTGGGCGGTTGCGTTGCTTTACCGTCTCGACCCGCCGGTCAACCTCTTCCCGTCGCTCCACCTCTCGATCGCAGTCTTGGCGGCGCTTTCCGCCTGGAAGGCGCGGCGGGCCTACGGCGCCGCGGCTTGTGTCGGCGTCGCGCTGATCGGCGTGTCGATCTGCACCGTCAAGCAACACTTCGTTCTCGACGGATTGGGCGGCGCGGCGCTCGCCGCCCTCGTTTACGCCTTCGTCCTGCGGCCTTACGCGCCCACGCCGGGGATCGATCCCGCCTACGGGTGGCGCGGGCCGGCGGCCTACTTCGCGTTATTGATCGCCGTTTACGCCGGGTTCTACGCGGGGTTTTTCCTGTTCGCGTAATACGGCGCCGCCTGCGGGATCAGCCCCTCGCGCAGCAGGAACGCCATCAGGTAGGCCACCGTCGCGACGAGGCGAGGATCCTCCCGCCCGGCACCCGATCGGTCCCGCGCTTCGCGGTACCGGTCGTTGTTGTAGCGCTTGTGAGACATCGCCAAGATCTTCGGATGGGATCGATTGAAGAAATCGAGCAGCGGGAAGACCAGGTCGTCTTTCGTGCAGCGGCGGTTCATCTCGGCCACGAACTCGGGGATCGGGTAGTACGCGAACGAGTAGCCGTGCGTGCGCGTGATCTCGCGGGTCACATCCACCATGTTGTAGTAATCGTCGACCGTGACGTGAAACGTCTTCCCCGAAAGGCCGGGCTGGGCGAGGAGCACCGCGATGTTGTGCGCCGCGACGTCCGCCGGAAGGAAACTGACTTGGTTCTTCGCGTCGGGGGCCACGCCGTGTTTGATCATGAACACGAGCAGCCGGACGCCGATGTCGTCCTTGCTGCCGACGCCGTTTGACGACGCGGAAATCAGGGACGGGCGGTAGACCCGCACGTCGAGCCCCTGTTTCCCGGCCGCGAAGACCAGTTGCTCCGCAACCCACTTGCTCTGGGCGTAGCCGAAGTCCAGATTGTCCATGGCCGCGTTGTCGTCCGTCTCCCAAAGCATGTCCTTCACGGTCCACCCGTAGATGAACGTGCTCGAGACGAAGTGAAACGCCTTCGGCGTGCCGGTGAAGGCGAAGCGGATCAACTCCCGCGTGCCGTCCACGTTGTGCGGCCGCAGCGCGTCGTAGCTCTGCACGTAGTTCACGAGCGCGGCGTTGTGACACACCGCCTGGACCTGCGTCGTCAGCGCCCTCCACTGCTCCGCGCGCAAGCCGAGGTTGTGCCGCGTAAGATCGCCGCAAACGACGCGCACCCGTTTTTCGAGCTCGTCGGCAAGGGCCGGCGTCAAGATCCCGGCGCGGCGGAGAGCGGCACGGATCCGGTCCATGCCGTGCACGGGGTCGGTGGCTCGTGTCAACGCATGGAAGGTGAACGGCGTCTCGCGCAGGAGGCTGCTCAAAAGGAAGGGCCCGAAAAACCCCGTCGCGCCCGTCAAGAGAACGTGGGTCAGCGGCACGGCGCCAGCTTGGAGGTCGCCACCGTAGACCACTGGAAGCTCGGCATCCCTTCGCATGCACTCCCGCTCGTAGTTCTGGTGCGCTTGCGAGACGCGCTTCAGTACGTAACGCAGCGCCGCGATCGGCTCGTCCGACGCCTTTTCGAACTGATCGAGGAGCGCGAAGAACTCGGCGATCGTCAGTCGTTGCAGCAGTCTCACGTCGACTTGGTCGACGAGCGACCCGGCCCCATGCTCTACCAGCAGCTCCTTGATGTCCGCGAGGAGCTCCACCGTCGTCAGGGAGTCGATGCCGATCTCCGCGAACGAGTACTCCTCGTCGCCGGTGATGTTGTACAGCTCGACGATGTACTGGAAACGTTGACGCAAACCCGTCGTCTCTCCCGCCGGCTCGTGATCCCGCGCGCCGACGTACGACGCGATGACCGGAAGCGAGCCGGCCTGCCAGAGCTGCTTGGCGCGGCTGCGCGAGAGCTTGCCGGAGGTCGTCTTGGGGATCGCGCGATGGGCCACGAAGGCGATCGTGTGGGGCTCGACGTAGTACTGCGTGCGGATCGCGCGCGCGATCTGCGCCGGATCGGGCAGGTCGTCGGCCTTCTTCGCCTCGACGAGCACGACCAGGCTGTCGCCGTCCTCGCCTCCGTCGAAGGCCACGGTGCAGCCCGTTTTGATCTTCTTCGAGCAGGACTCGACGATGGCCTCGATGTCCTGGGGGTAGTAATTCACGCCGCGGATGATGATGAGGTCCTTGATCCGCCCGCAGACGTACAACTCCCCATCGTGGAAGAAGCCGAGATCGCCGGTTCGGAGATGGCCCGGACGTTTTTCCGGGTCGTCGGCGCGCACGGCGTCGAAAACCTCGCGGTCGCGCTCCGCCCGGTTCCAATAGCCGTGGCACGTACTCCTCCCCGAGGTCCAGATCTCCCCGATGACGTCCTCGCCCAGGGTGACGCGGGTGTCCGGATCCACGATGTGGACTGCAACGCCCGCCAAAGGTTTGCCGCAGCTCATCAGGCTGAGCTGGTTGTTGTTCTTCTTGTTGGGCTCTTCGACGCGCAGGGTGCGCTGCTGGAGGAGTTTCTTGTTCACCGTCACGGATTGGCGGCCGTGCTGCGCGACGGCAATCGTGTTCTCGGCCAAACCGTAGGCCGCAATCAGCGCTTGCGGATTCAATCCAAAAGGAGAAAAGCGGCTGAGGAAACGATCGTAGGTCTCGGGGCGCACGGGCTCGGCGGCGTTCATCATGATCCGCAGCGAGCTCAAATCGACCTCCTCGAGCTCGGCGTCCCCGAGTTTGTCCTCCCGCAGGCAGTACTCGTAACCGAAGTTGGGCGCACCGGTGTGGGACGCTTTGACCCGGCCGATCGTCTGAAGCCACAAAGCGGGGCGCTTCAGGAAGTCGAGCGGGGAAATGCCGTAGGTCGCGCCGCCCATGACGAGGGGGAACAGGTAGTACCCGATCAATCCCATGTCGTGATATTGCGGAAGCCACGACACGCACGTCGGAACGAAATCCAGGGTGCCGGCGCAGTTTGCGATCACGTTGTCGTGGGACACGACGACGCCCTTCGGATCGCTCGTTGAGCCCGACGTGTATTGCAGCAGCAGGACGGGGTCCGGGTCGTTGCGGAAGTCTTCGGAGGCCACGCCTCGCACATCGTCGGTCGTGATCCAGGCGAGCGCGGGCAACTCGGGTGTCGTCACCCACAAGGAAGAGATCCGCCGCTTCGCAAGGAGGAGCTGGTACGACCGGTGAAACCCGCGCGTCGTCAGCGCGGCGGCAGCAGAACAATCGCGCGCGACGAACGTGAGCTTCGCGAGACCCGACTCGAAGTTCATCGGGGTCGGTGGATAAACCGGAACCGGGATGACACCGATGCGGGCGCACGCAACGAGCGCCACGATGATCTCCAGCCCCGGCGGGTAAACGAGCAGGACCCGATCGCCTCGGCAGAGGCCCTTCTTCAGGCGGAGGTGCTGCGCTAAGTGTCGCGTGCGCTCGTGGAAGGCCAGATAGCTGTAAACGTCCCTCTCCTGCCCCATGACGTCGAGGAAGCTGTAGAGGAGCTTGTCGGGATGCGCGGTCGCGCCGTGCTCGAGGTCGTCGAGAATCGAGTTCATGCGTGATCCTACCGCGAAAAAATACGATGCGACCCGTCCGAGAATCACATCGAATCGACGCTATCATCACCTCTTTTCGAGGTCACGATGACCCTGACGGGAAAAGTGGCGCTCGTGACCGGGGCCAGCCGCGGCGTCGGCCGGGGGATCGCCCGAGGTCTCGGCGAGTCCGGGGCGACCGTCTACGTCACGGGCCGGACGACGTCTGACGGCGACCGGGTCGAGCCGGGGACGATCGAGTCGGTGGCCCGAGAGGTCGACGCGGCGGGCGGGAGGGGCATCCCCGTACGGTGCGATCACGCCGTCGACGACGAAATCGCCGCGCTCTTTTCCAGGATCGAGCGGGACTCGGGGCGCCTCGACGTGCTCGTCAACAACGCCCACTCAGGCCTCGCCGACATCGCTAAGAGCGTGGGTCGCAGGTTCTGGGATGTCGATCCTGGCGCGTGGGATCGCATGAACCAGGTCGGCCTCAGGGGTCACTACATCGCCTCCGTCCACGCCGCCCGGATGATGGTCGCGCGCCGGTCCGGGCTGATCGTCAACGTGAGCTCGTTCGGGTCGCTCGGCTACCTGTTCAACGTCGCCTACGGCGTCGGCAAGGCGGCGCTCGATCGCCTCACGGCGGACATGTCGCGTGAGCTCAGGCCGGAAGGGGTCGCCGTCGTTTCGTTGTGGCCCGGTTTCGTTCGGACGGAGCTGACGTCGTCGCTGATGGCGGACGCCACGCCCGGGTACCGCCGGGTCTTTGCGGCCTACGGCGAGTCGCCGCTGGTCTCCGGCCGCGCCGTCGCCGCGCTTTCCGCCGACCCGCGGATCCTGCGCGCATCCGGATGTTGCCTGATCGCCGCGGAGGTTGCGGCACGCCACGGGCTTCTCGAAGAAGACGGCAAGCGCCCGCTGTCGCCGCGGAGCCTCCGCAGGCTGGTCCGGGCGATCCTTCCCGTGAGGTGGCAACGGCTCGCTGCGCTGGCGCCCACCATCAGCGTCCCCCTGTTCGTGGTGGCCCCCGCCCTGACCCGGTTCTCGGAGATTCTCAAGCACAACGGCGGCTACCGTTCTGCGTCGGCCGGGGAGGGATAGACCGATGCACCCCTTTCTCCTGGAGCTCGGTCGGTTCAGGATGCCGACGTACGGGTTCATCTCGCTGTGCGCGCTGGCCGTCGCGGTTCTTCTCATCCGCCGCTACGCGCGCCTCGAGGGTCTCGACCCGTCGCAGACGACCGAAGCGATCGTCCTCACGATCGCGGTGGGGTTTTTCGGAGCGCGGCTGTTCGAGGTCGCCATCAACTGGGATCGGTACTTCGGCCGCCCCGATGGGTGGAAGCTCCTGCTGGTCTCGACCGGAGTCTTCCTCGGGGGCCTGATCACGGCGATCCCGTTTTGCATCTTCTGGTTCCGGCACATACGGCTTCCGGTGCTCCAAGGCCTCGACATCCTCGCGCTGACGGGTGGTGTTGCCGAGGGGGTGGGGCGCTGGGGTTGCTTCTTTTCGGGCTGCTGCTACGGGACGCCGACCGACCTCCCGTGGGCTGTGACCTTTCCCGAGATCGGGCGCCGGTTGCATGCGGGCCTCCCGGGCGTGCCGATCCACCCGACCCAGATTTACATGTCCCTCAACTCGCTGGCGATCCTGGGAATCCTCCTGCTGCTCTACCGGCGGAAGCGCTTCCACGGCCGGATCATCGCGGTCTACGTGCTGCTCTACGCGATCACACGGTTCTTCATCGAGTTCGTCCGCGGCGACGCCGATCGCGGCTTCGTCTTCGGCGGCCGCCTGAGCACGTCGCAATTCCTCGGACTCCTGCTGGCTGTTGCTGCCGGGGCTGCGTATCTCGGTCTCGACGCACGGCACCGTCTTTCGGGCGAACCGGACTGGCGGCGGGCATCGAAATGACGACGGGCGATCGCCGACCTAGGAAAGGCCTCCTCGCCGTGGCGTTCGCCACCCTGGTGGTGCTCGGCGCGCCCGGCGTCCTCGCGGCACCCATCGTTTCCGACCCGGGGTTCGCGGTGCGCATGGTCAAGCTTTCCGGCGACCCGGCCGATGCGAAGACCCTCGAGCACGTGCGGTTCTGCCGCAAGCTGGGGTTCAACGCCCTCTGGGTTTACAGCCATGAGGCCGGCGCGTGGACGAAGGGACGGGCTCCTGACGGACCGATGCTCGACCCGAACTTCCTCCGCCTCGCGCGATGGTGCCGCAGAAACCGGATGGACCTTTGGGTCTCGATCAATCCGGTGGCCGACACCGGGGGGAAGTTCGTTTTTACCGACCCCGACGGCGAGCGCCGCCTGCTGGCGTTCGTGACGCTGCTGGAGAAGAAGGCAGGCGTGCGGCGGATCGTGCTCTCGTTCGACGATCTGCCGACCACCTTGCGCGAGCTTTCCGACATCTTTCGTTACGGCGGGAGCTCCGCCCCCGCCCATCTCGACCTGACGCGACGCGTCGCCGCCTTGTTGCCGTCTGACGTTGCGCTGTGGCTGTGCGCGTCCGCGTACTCCGACGTCCACCTGGGCGATGGCACGGGACCCTATACGAGAGCGTTTCTTGCAGGACTTCCGTCGCTTCCTCCCGGCATCGGGATTGTCTGGACGGGCCCCACGGTGCTGTCCCCCACGATCACGCGCGCCGATGTCGAGGCGACGCGCGCGCGTCTCGGCGGCCGGCAGCTTCTTCTCTATGACAACTTCCCCGTGAACGACGACTCCTATGACGACACCATGGCGCTGATCCTGGGCGCGTTGCGCGGGCGCGAGGCCGGAATCCGCGATGTCGTGGCGGCGTATCTCGCATGCCCGGAGCGTCCCCTGGCCGGCTCGCGACTGTCCCTCCTCACAACCGCCGAGTTCCTGCGCGATCCGGCCGGGTACGACCCCGATGCGGCCGCGGCGAGGGCGATCGCGCGCCTGGCGGGGCGAAACCCGGAGGCCGCAACCGCCCTCGAGACGCAACAGCTCGAGTGGGGCGGGTTCATCGAGGGTCGCAACTATTGGCCTCGCGATGCGATGAACCCGGAGCTCGCGGCGGATCGCCTGCACGACCCGGCGTTCGTCGAGTCGTTCACGTGGACCGTCTCGCGCTACCCCGGTCGCATCGCCGCGCTCGAGCAGGCGGCCGACGCCGCGTTCCGGGGTGACCTGATCCGGATCATGCGGCGGCGACTGGCGATCGCGCGGGTCATGCCGCTGACGATCGACTACTTCGCGCGCCTGCGCGCGAGGAGGCTCGACGCCACCGACGTGCTTGCGCGCATCGCCGACGAACGTCGCTTTTGGCACGACGACCCCGACGCGGCCCGCGTGCTCGATTCGTTCCTCGTCGCGGCGGAGATCCCCTCGAGCGGAAGCACACCATGAATCCCGCGTCTCGCACTTTTCGCGTCGCGATCCTGGGCCTTGCGAGCTTCATGCTCTTCGGGAGCTACTTCGCCTACGACAGCGTCGCCGCCATCGCCCCATCTCTCATCGAGGCGCTTCACGCCGACCGCGCCGCGATCGGCACCATGTACAGCGCGTACAGCTTCGCGGCGATCGCCGCGGTGCTCCTCGGGGGGGTTCTGATCGACAAGATCGGAACGCGCCGCGCGAGTCTGCTCTTCTCGACGATCCTGACCGTGGGGGCGTGCCTTGTCGCGTTCGCCCCTTCGATCGGCTGGATCTACGCGGGACGCATGCTGTTCGGCATGGGCAGCGAGCCGCTCGTCGTCGCGCAGAGCGCGATCCTCGCGCGCTGGTTCCGAGGCAAGGAGCTCGCCCTCTCGTTCGGCGTCGCGCTGACCGTCAGCCGCCTCGGCACGCTCTTCACGTTCAATTCGGAGGCGCTGATCGCCGATCGCCACGGCTGGCGCGCCGCGCTGTGGGTCGCGGCGGCGCTGTGCGGCGCGAGCCTTCTGGCCAACGTCGTTTACAACCTGCTGGACAAGAAGGCCGAGCCGGTCTTGGGCCTGGGCGAGTCGGGGGGCGGCGACGAGATCGACTGGAAGCAGGTCCGCCGCGGAGGCTTCTCGCCGTCGTTTTGGCTCATCACGCTGCTGTGTGTGACGTTTTACTCGGCGATCTTCCCCTTCACCGACCTTTCGACCGACTTCTTTCACGACAAGTGGGGGCTTCCCGAAGCAAGCGGGACGGGACTCCCCTTCCTCCAGGCGGTCTTCTACAACATCACGCACATGTTCAGCACGGCGCAGGGAACGACGTCGATCATCATCACCGCCTCGATGCTCCTGGCGCCTGCAGCCGGGAGGCTCGTCGACCGGGTCGGACGTCGCGCGACGTTCATGATCGTCGGCTCGCTGCTGATGATCCCCGCGCACCTGCTCATGGGATGGACGTCGATCCCGCCCGCGTTCTCGATGATCGTCCTCGGCGCGGCGTTCGTGCTGGTGCCTGCCGCGATGTGGCCGTCGATCCCGCTCGTCGTCGAGAAGGAACGGGTCGGCACGGCCTTCGGGTTGATGACGGCGATCCAGAACATCGGTCTGCTCGTCTTCCCCTACATGAACGGGAAACTGCGCGACGTGACGAGCGGCTACGGGTGGAGCCAGACGATGTTCGCGGGCTTGGGGGTCGCCGGTTGCGTGTTCGCGGTCTGGCTCCTTGCCGCGGACCGCAAGGCGGGACACGTGCTCGAGCGCCCCACGCCGCACGTCTAGCGTCGTCAGTTCTAACGACGCTATGCCGAGGCCGCTTCGAGTCCGTGCTCCGCCTCGGTCGCGGGAAGAAGCGCGCGGAACAGCGCGCCGTGCTCCGGTGCGTCGTCGACCCAGATCGTCCCGCCGTGGGCCTCCACCGCGAGGCGGCAGAACGTCAAGCCCAGGCCGCGGTTGGCTCCCGGCATCGACTTTCGGCTTTCAAGGCGCTGGAACTTCTCGAAGATCCTCTCGCGGAACTCGGGCGGGACCCCGGACCCTTGGTCGGACACCGCGATCTCGATTCCCTCGTCACAGAGCGTGACGGCTACTCGGACGATCCCGCCCTGGGGCGAGTGCTCGATCGCGTTCGACAGGAGGTTGTCCAAGACGCGGCGCAGCACGGCGGCGTCGCCCTTCAGAACCGCGGTCGCCTCATCGGCGACGATCTCGAGCGTGACGCCGCGTTGGGCGGCCCCCCCTTCCATCTCCTGGCAGGCCTTGCGCGCGAGCGAGCCGGCGTCCAAGCACTCGGGATGCAGGAGGAGCTTTCCTTCCTCCAGCTGGCCGATGTCGAGGAGGTTCAGGATCATCTGGTGCATGCGCCACGCCGCGGCCTTCGAGCGGCGGACGAGGTGCATCACGGACTCGTCGGCCTTCCGCTCCATGAGCTCGAGGTTTCCCAACACCGCCGCCAGCGGGTTTTTCAGGTCGTGGACGAGTGTTTGCGTGAGCGTCTCTTTGAGCCCCTCGAGTTCCTCGAGCTTGGCGTTCCTCAGGGCGAGCGTCTCTCTCGCCTCTTCGAGCTCCGCGAGCAGCCGCCGCGCGCGTAGCATCGAGCGCACCTTCGCCATGAACTCTTCGCGGCGCACGGGCTTTGCGATGTAATCGTCGGCGCCGGTGTCGAGCCCAACGACCCGATGCGGCGCGCCGTCTAGAGCGGTGACCAGAACGACCTGGCAGAGCCGGGTACGCGGGTCGTTTTTGAGCTGGCGGCAGACCTCGAGCCCCGAAAGATCCGGCATCATCACATCGAGCAGCACGAGGTCGGGAGGCCGCTCCGAAGCAGCCGCCAGCGCGGTGCGCCCGTCGGGGGCGACGCGGACGTCGTATCCCGCGGCGAGCAGGTACTCCTCGAGAAGCTTCCGATTCCTGGGGTCGTCGTCGACCACCAGGATGTCGGGCGTGTGCGCAATCATGTTCATGCCGCTCCCTCCTCGAGGGCGAGATACGAGCCGACCTGCTGCGGAAATCGCGACAGCCGGATCGGCTTGGCGATGTAACCGGCGCACCCGGCTTCGCGGGCGCGCGCTTCGTCGTGGGCTGAAGCTGGGGCCGACAGCGCGACGACGGGGATCCCGCGGGTTCGAGGGTCGGCCTTGAGCCGCCGCGTCGCCTCGATGCCGCTCAGCCCCGGGAGCTCGAGGTCCATCAGAATCAGGTGCGGACGTTCGTTGCGCGCGATCTCGATCCCCTCTTCACCGGTGTCGGCCTCGAGCACGCGGTAACCGCGAGAGCGCAGCACGTTCCGGGCGAGCTTGCGGTTGACCGGGTTGTCCTCGACAACGAGGACGGTGCTCCCGCGCGCCCCCTCGCCCGCGTCGCGGGGGGCAACGGGCGCCCGGAGCCGTGGCACGTCGGCCCGCGCCTCGGGCGCGGCGGCCGGGCGGGAAGCCTTGGCGTCGGGAAAGACGCACTGGAAGGAGGCCCCGTGGCCGCGACGCGAGGTCACGGTCACGCTTCCGCCATGGAGCGACATCATGCGCCGGACGAGCGCGAGCCCTAGGCCGGTGCCTTGGTAGCGGCGCGCGTAGGACGCGTCGGCCTGGTAGAACTCGTGGAAGATCTTCTCCTGATCGTCCTCGGCGATGCCGATTCCGGTGTCGGTCACGCGAAGGACGAGGTCGTTCCCCTCGAACCGCGCGGCCGCCTCGATGCGTCCGTCCTCGGGCGTGAACTTCACGGCGTTGCTCAACAGATTGACCAGCACCTGGCGCACCAGGCGGGGATCGACCTCCGCGGCGCCTGACAGCTCGCAACGCGTTTCAACATGGAGTTTCTTCTTCCCAGCCTGCGGGCGCAGCATCGTCACGGAATCCCGGACCAGTTCGTCGACGTCGACGTCCTCGCGATGCACCTCGAGCTTGCCGGCCTCGATCTTGGAAAGGTCGAGGATGTCGTTGATGAGCGCGAGAAGATGCTCGCCGCTGTCCCTGATGTCCGAGAGGAACTCGCGCTGGCGGGTCGACAGCTCGCCGAAGTTCGGATCGCTCATGAGCTCCGAGAACCCGATCACCGAATTCAGCGGCGTGCGCAGCTCGTGGGAGACGTTGGCGAGAAACGCGCTCTTCGCGTTCGACGCCTCGGTCAACGCGCGATTGGCGCCGGAGAGCATCCTGTTCGCCGCTTCGAGCCCTTCGAGGGCGGTCGCCAGCTCGTGCGTGCGCTCGACGACCTTTTGCTCCAGCGCGGCGTTCAGAGCGCAGACCTCGTCGACGCGCCGCTCATGCTCCTGGATCGCCTCGCGGTGCGCTTTGTAGAACGCAAGGAGCAGCCAGGACGGCGGGATCGCCAGGGCCAGGGCCCAGAGTCCCCACGCTTGCAGCGCGACGATCATCACCGCGGCCAAGGTCAGCCCCGTGAAGTACGACACCGTCGTCCACTGGAACGTCTCGCGCCAAACGTCCATGACGGGGGTCCGCTGCTGGAACGCGATCGCGACGGTGACGAGCCCCGTGTTGACGAGGAAATACGCCGCCGTCGCCGCGGCCAAGGGTCCGAAAGACACCCACAAAGAGCCGCCGACCTGCCCGCCCGTAACGAGAAACGCCGACGAAGCCGCGGCCGACGAAAGCGTCACCGCGCCCAGGTTGAACGCCGTGCGCATCGGGTCCAGCCGCCGCCCCGGTCGCACCAGAATGCCGGTGAGGCCGACCAGCGCAACGATCATGGCGTCGAGCGGGCCTAAGACCGCGACCGCGAGCAGGACAAACGGATGCGTCGCGGACAACTCGGTCTTGAAGCGCGGAAAACGGACGGGCCGCAAGCCGGCGAGCGCGGCGAGCGCCGCGATCAAGGACAACGTCCCCGGGTCTCGCAGCCAGTCCCCTCCTGTCGCCAGAGCCAGCGCGATGAGGGCACACGCGTCCACCGAAGCGACGTAGCGCTTGAGCCACGGCGAGATTCCGATTCCGGCCGGGTCGGCGGACGTCAAACGGTTCTCCCCCTGCCTGGCGACTTCTTGCCGCGTCTTCATTACGCAAGATCGGTTCCCGCGCAGCCGTTCAGAAAAGCGCCAAAACCCCACCGCGACTCACGATTCCGTACTCGCCACAAGCGCTCACTGCCACTTCCCGTCCTGCGGGCTGCCGCCAGACGTCAGCGCTAGAATCCTCGCCGCGATGGGGACGACCCCGAAGGAGGCTGGGATGGCGGTCACGCTGGATGTGGTTTACGGGGGGGATCTGGAGTGCACCCTGACGCACGGCCCGTCCGGAGACCGGATGAAAACCGACGCCCCGGTCGACAACCGAGGACGGGGAGCGCATTTCTCCCCGACCGACCTCGTGGGCGCCGCGATGGGGTCGTGCATGCTGACGGTGATGGGGATCGTCGCGCGCGATCGAGGCTGGGACATGAAGGGCGCAACGGCCAAGGTCGTCAAGGAGATGGGGTCGGAGCCGCGCCGCCACATCGCCAAACTGACCGTCGCCATCACCCTTCCCGCGGCACTCGACGACAAGGCGCGCACCATCCTCGAGCGCACGGCGCATACCTGCCCGGTCCAGGCGTCACTCGGCGAGTTGACGCAGGTCGTGCTGACATTTCAGTACTTCTAGTATTCCGCAACCGAAGTCCTGATAGAGGGGACACTCCCCTATTTTTCTGACAAGCGGTATCCGCGGAGCTTGTCAGAAAAAAGGGGAGTGTCCCCTCTATCAGGACTTCGGTTACGGAATACAAGGAGTTGGCGTCCCCAACGGGATTCGAACCCGTGTCGCCACCTTGAAAGGGTGGTGTCCTAGGCCAGGCTAGACGATAGGGACGTCTTCGATGCGAAGCGGGCCGGGAGTGTAGCGGACGCCCGGCCCGGCTTCAACAATCGCAGCGAATGGTGAGCCGTGCTGGACTCGAACCAGCGACCCTCAGCTTAAAAGGCTGGTGCTCTACCGCCTGAGCTAACGGCCCACATCTGCGAAAGCGCCGGACAGATTAGCACCTACGCGTGCGGTGGCGTCAGGGCTCTTCGCCGCGATGTTCGCGGGCGGTGAGACCGACGTTGGCGTGGCGCGACCGCCACGCGCCCAATGCCGGGAGGCGTAAGACCATCGGTAGAAAGCGGTAGTACGGCGGCGCCACGCCGAGCCGATGAAGCGCCTGGTTGCACCAGCGCTCGGCGGTCGAGCCGTTCTGCTCCGCGCCGTGCACGATGGTCGGGCAGCGACCGATGGCGCGATCGATCCGGCCGAGCAGCCACGCTTCGTCCAGTTCCTTGGACAGATAGAAAATCGAGTCGCAGAGATCGCGATCCGCGGAGATGTACCCCGAGGCCACGGCGTGCCGGGCCAACTCGGTGCCCGGAAAGATACGGAGGCCCGTCATCATCACGGTCAGGAAACGCTTCCAATTCAGATTCTCCTCGATGAACGACACGGTTTCTTCGGCGGTCGCGTTGGTTTCTCCGGGACCGCCGAGAAGAAAAAACCACGTGCAGCGAATGCCCGAGGCGCGCGCCCAACGCGCCGTGTTCCGCACCTGGTCCGCAGTGAAGCCCTTGCGCAGGTTGAGGAGCATCGCGTCGTTCGCGCTGTCGGGTGAGATCACGAGAGAAATGAACCCGGCGCGCTTCATGAGGCCGAACAGATCCTCGGACACCGTCAGCGGGTTGATGCCCACGGCGGACAGCTTCACGCGCAACTTCCGCCGAATGACCTCCTCGCAGATCCCGCGCGCGTGGCTCTCGGGAACGTTGAAGGTGGAGTCGGTGAACTCGAACGTTCGCGGCCCGACGGTCGCCTGCACGCGCTCGATCTCATCCACCACGTCGCCGGCGGAACGCTGGCGCAGAGCGTGGCCCTCCATCACGGGATAGTTGCAAAAGACGCACTGCAGCGGGCAGCCGCGTTTGGTGTGAATCGCAAAGGTGCCGCCGCCTCGTTCGTACGCGCGCCAATCG
>Ga0315278_10001881_pt1 | contig 18562 bp, 19 predicted proteins | sample YL17G06_0_MG_FD_203880 | JGI IMG/M metagenome (GOLD analysis project Ga0315278, IMG submission 203880) | Sediment microbial communities from Yellowstone Lake, YNP, Wyoming, USA - YL17G06_0 | ecosystem: Environmental > Aquatic > Freshwater > Lake > Sediment | place: USA: Wyoming | collected... | reverse complement strand
TTGTTTCCATATGTGACAAATATATATCATTTTGTCACCAATTGTCAATAATTAAACAACAACCGATCGTATTTTCATGCAAATTGGCAGGTAATATGAGGCGTGCACCCCTCTGGAGGGCTTAAAAAAAGAGGTCTCCTCATTGGTATTGAAATATATCCTTTACACCGGCTTCTTTATCTTGCTTGCTACTGCCATCATTGGATTTCTTTTCGGGTTCATTACCAAACCTTTAAAATTACTTACAAAAGAAATGGATGAAACGAAGCCAGGGGAAGATCCCCCTTCATTATCTGTAACCGGTCAGGATGAAATCGGAATACTTCGGAGAAGTTTCTACCGGTTACTGAAAAGGATTAAAGAGGATGCAAAGGAGAGAGAAAGGACACAACGTAACCTCCTTCTGACCGAAAAAATGGTTGCTATTGGAAAGTTGACAGCAGGAGTTGCTCATGAAATCAATAATCCCCTCGGTGGCCTCTTGAATTGCATCTACCATTTTAAAAAGGGAGGCCAGTCCGTCGAAAAACAGAGTGAATATCTGGATCTCATGGAGGATGGAATTAAGAGGATTCAAAAAACGGTCACGAATCTCCTGGAATATGCTCGAAATCCCAGACTTGAAAGGTCGGAGGCCGATTTCGGTCCTTTAATCGAGAAAAGCCTTTCTCTTTTGGACTACCAGATTCGAAAAAGTCGGATTAAGATAGTACGAGAAATTCCGCTGTCCCTTCCCAGGATCGAGGTGGATACAGGCCAAATGGGACAGGTTCTTATCAATATTTTCCTGAATGCCATCCAGGCGATGGAAGATGGAGGTACACTGAAGATTACAGTGAGAACCTTAGATGAACGACTTTTTGTCAATATTTCTGATACAGGTAAAGGTATTCCCGGAGAAATAATGCCAAAGGTGTTTGATCCTTTTTTTACTACCAAAGGTGAAGGGCAGGGAACGGGCCTTGGGCTCTGGTTAAGTCAGGGAATCATTGAACGGCATGGAGGGACAATTCAAATAAAGAGTCGAGAAAACGAAGGGACCACGGTTATTATAGATCTTCCACTATACTTGACATCGTAAGATAAGAGGAGATTATGCCGGATAAGATAAGAATCATAGTGATCGATGATGAGCCCCTGATGAGGGTCACAGTTCACGATGCGATGGTGGCAGAAGGTTATGAAGTGGTGTCTGCCGAGACAGGAAAGAAGGGGATTGAACTTCTGAGGGAGACCGAATGGGACATCCTCATTACCGACCTGCGGTTACCGGATATGGACGGGATTCAGATTCTGAAAGAGGTGAAGTCCCTGAACCCTGAAACTCAGGTGATTTTGATTACCGCCTATGGTTCCATCGATTCGGCTGTGACGGCCATGAAGGAAGGGGCAAGCGACTATCTGACAAAACCCTTCTCCATGGATGAGCTCCTTCTTATCATCAAAAGGATTTTAAGGATAAGGGAGCTGGAGGAGGAGAATAGATCCCTTCGGAAGAAAGTAGAAGAAAAATTCGGCCTTGAAGGGCTGGTGGGAAAAAGTCCTCAGATGATCAAAATCTATGATCTGATCGAAACGGTCTCACAGACCGACACCACGGTTCTTGTCTATGGCGAAAGTGGAACAGGAAAAGAAATGGTAGCCAATGCCATCCACTTCAGAAGCCCAAGGAAGGGACGACCGTTTATCAAGGTGAATTGTGCCGCCCTTCCAGAGAGCCTACTCGAAAGCGAGCTCTTCGGTCACGAAAAGGGAGCTTTTACCGGAGCATTCAAACAGAGAAAGGGGCGGTTTGAGATGGCTGATGGAGGAACTCTCTTCCTTGATGAGATCGGGGATATTTCTCCAGGGGTTCAGGTGAAACTCCTTCGCGTCCTTCAGGAGAGACAATTTGAGAGAGTGGGGGGCAATGAAACCCTTTCCGTTGATGTCCGTCTGATCTGTGCCACCCAGAAGGATTTAAAAGAGGAGATTCGAAAAGGGACGTTTCGAGAAGACCTCTACTATCGTCTCAATGTGGTTCCTGTCAACCTGCCTCCCCTGAGGGAGAGACGTGAAGACATCCTCTTGCTGGCTGACCATTTCATGGATAAGTTCTCAAAGAAGATGGGCAAGGAGATTACGGGCCTATCCGAAGACGCCCATACCCTGCTCCTAAGATATCCTTCCCCTGGTAACATCAGGGAACTAGAAAATATGTTGGAGCGGGCCATTGCCCTGATAAAAGGAAAGATCATCCAGGCCGAGGATCTTCCGGAAGAAGTCTGCGGCCAACCGAGTTCAATTCAAGATGTCTGTAAAAGGATCCGCGGATCGAAACCCCTCGCCAGCGCAACGAAGCTTTTTGAAAAAGAGTATATTCAGACCATTCTCGAAAAGACAAAGGGGAAAAAGGGACAGGCGGCTGAAATCCTCGGAATTTCGAGAAAAACTCTCTGGGAAAAGATCAAAGAACTGGAGATTGAGATATGAAGATTGAGTGTTTCTTTTCCGAAGGATGCGGGTCAAAAGAGAAACTCAAAGAAAACATCCGGCAAGCTGTTCTTGAAGAAGGCATGGATGCTGAGGTCTCCTTTCGAGTACTTTCTCAAGAAGAGGCAGGGCAGTTGGGTATAGGTGGTTCCCCCCACGGTCTGGGTCAACTGTCAGGATCTGGAGCCCGGAACGCCTCCGGGAGGTGTTTCTTGACGAACCTATAAGGATGAAGCCGGGCGCTTCGTCAATGTACCCTCCGTTGAAATGATCCGAAAGGCCCTGCGTCGGTAGTAATTCGGTCCTTCCTGTCTAATCTGAACCTTCGGTTTCCGCAAAAGTGCCATAATATTTTCTTGACAAAGATTTGTTTTCGGCTTATCATATAAGCGTAACCTCATATAAGGTATTCCTCATATGAAGTCTGACCAAAAGGTGATCGAATCATTGTCGAGGGTGTTCGGGCTCCTGAGCGATCCAAACCGGCTAAAAATCCTCTTCGCCATCGGGAAAGAGGCAAAATCCGTATCAGAGATCATGAAAGAGACCTCCCTCCCCCAGACACTCGTCTCCTTTCACCTCAGGCCTCTCAGGGAGAGCGGCATTCTCCTGGCAGATAGGAAGGGACCTTTTATCTATTATAGTCTTTCGGATTCTACTCTGATTGACGTGTTGATTTCACTTTGTGGGGTTTCTCCCAAAGGAGCCATTAAGGAAAAGGCAAAATTTGTATGCCCGCCGATGCGGTTTATGCAAAAGTGGATGAAAGGAGATGACTGATATGTGGTGGTGGAATGGTCCGCCTCCAATGGAGGGTATGTGGTGGATTTTCCCTTTGATTGGGCTTGTTTTCATCATCGTCGTGCTATTTGCCATTTCCAGGTTCTTTGGACGGGGGGGCCATTTTGTGGTGGCAGAAGATACGATGAAACAGATGACCTGAGAAGGGAAATCAGGGATCTAAAGGATGAAATAGCGAAACTCTGAAAAAAGGAATAAAAGGAGGCCAAAATGGAAGAAAAAAAAGGAATGGGACCGGGCATGGGTATGGGAATGATGAAACAGATGATGGAAGGCATGGGAGGTATGCCGCCCATGATGGAGAAGTGAATGCAGATGGGCCAGCAGATGGCAGGTGCCGTCACGGAGTCAGCGTCAATGGCGTCTTTTGCTACTCCTGAAGTCAGAGGGCTATTTGAGGAATGGGCAAAGGCTGTCGAAGAGGAGATAGTCGGCTTCTTAAAAGAGAAGGGGTCGAGTGAACCCTCCGAAATAGCGGCCAGACTCAAGATCTCTGAAGAGAGCGCCCTTTATTTCATAGGGAAGATGGCAAGAGAAAATAAACTCAAAGTAACTGGAGTTAGCCTTTAGACGAGGGATGATGATGGATCGTGTCAAGGAAGTAAAGAAAGAAAGTTGTTGACCCAGCTCGACGGATGCTGGTCAGCATCAACCAATTGTCCAGGAACTGAAGCCGGCTTCTGCGGAGGTCAAAACTGAAAACTGCATGGTTTGTGGCTCTCCGCTTCAGTATCTCGAACAAAACCAAGATTCGACCTGCAATTTTTGCGGAAAGACAGAGCAAGGCCATATCAGATGTCCCCAAGGACATTATATCTGTGATGCCTGCCATAACAAGGACTCAATGAAAGTCATTGAGGATATCGTCTTCACCACCACTCTACAAGATCCTGTAGAAATATCCGAGGTAATGATGAGCCATCCAGGGCTTCCGATGCTCGGCTGCCAGCATGCTTACATAGCCGCAGGTGCACTTCTCGCCGCAATCAAGAACGAGGGATCAAGAGAGATCACAAAGGAGGAGATAAGAGAGGTATTTGAAAGGACCGAGAGGCAGGCTGTGGGGGGATACTGTGGACTTACGGGCGTATGCGGAATAGCACCAGCTATTGGTGCGTGTTTTTCAATCCTTGTGGGATCGAAATGTGGGAAGGACCTGGAACAGAAAATCACCATGGAGGCTGTAACAAGAGTGATGGGAGTGATTACAGACCTCACCGGGCCGAGTTGCTGCAAAGCTTACGTGAGGGCCTCCCTTTCCGTGGCGATCAGCCTTCTCAAGGAAAGGTTGGGTATTATCCTTCCCGTCGGAGACTCAATAACCTGTTCTTATGTCACCAAGCATCCTCATGGTTGTCGGGGGATTCAATGTCCTTATTTTAAGGATGAAATAACCTCTCTCCTCCGGATCTGAGGCCGCTGAGCCTAACAAAACGCCGGAAGGCGAATGCAGTATCTGAACACCCACCTAACCTGTCCCGTTGGGACAATAAGTCCCTGAGTTTGGTAATTTCCCATGGTACCCGCATTTGTCATGTGAAAACGGGGATACAGAACCTCCAGAAAAAGAGCTGTATCCCTGCCGAAATCAATACCGCTGAAAACCCGGCACGAATGACAATGATAATGTGTATTTTCCGTAATGGGTGTTACCGGAGGGTAACGTCTTTTTTCTCTTTATTTTTTGGAACTTTGGGGATCTTTTAGTTCCATCGTCACCTTTTTGTAACATCTTGCCTTTGAGCTTGCTCACCCATTTTTCTTAAGCCTTCGAATTCCCTAACAATTCTTGAAAGCATCATTTGGAACTGATCTTGCAATGTTTATCCTCGTTGTTAAACAACGAACCATTCAAGGGAGGTTGTAAATGAAAAAATTGCTATTCCTGTTGATGTTGTCATGTTCGATCATAGCCTTTGATCAGGTGTATGCGGCATCTGCCAAAATCCTTGGTAAAGTGTTGGACGTAAACGGCAAGAGTGTCGCGGGGGTCAAAGTAGCCGTCGAAGGGCAGAAGATCACTGCTACCACGTCCAAAGACGGCTCCTTCAAACTCGAAGGGGTAACCCCCGGCAACGTGTACTTGTACGCAGCCGTGCCTTCCAAAGCATTTTTGGACGGTGAGACCTTAAAATCCATCTCCGTCAAGCGCGGCGCAACAGTCTCCGGTGTGACGATAACCCTATCGGGCCGTCCCAGCGCAGCCGCCACCTACATAGGAATGAAGACATGCTCCGGGTGTCACGATGCCAAGATGTTCAAGTCACTTGACGGGACTCCGAACGCAGCTGCTCACTCGCGCTTCGTAACCGAGGGCACGAATCACATGGTCTACAAGAACAAGTGGCCGGAGCCTAACGGCAAATACCTTCCCAGAGATCCCAAGGGCAAACTGCTCAAGGTGCAGGATCCCCTGGACGGCAACGGCCTGGTCCATGTGGCAATGTGCACGAAAGGCGACGAGCCCAATCGAGAGTATCTTTTCAAGTTCTACCCCGAGCAGAAAGAGGGTGTCTCTCTGACCGAGGCTGATCTGGATTGTTTGGATAAGCCTGCTGGCGCCGTCTGGATTCCGGTTGCCGCCACCATCGGCGGTGAGGGCAACTGGGGTGAAGGTTACACCGACCCCAATCACAAAATCCCTGACCGCTATCCCAACTTCGGTGAGGGGAAGCAGCGCTACATGTGCAGAATCCAGGATGTGCCGTATCTCGTGAAATGGATGAAAGATAATAATGTATCCCGGGAAGGGCAAAAACAGGATTATATCGCCTTCATGCCGGTCTACACCATGCAGGACGGCACCCCCGAGGGTTCGAAGGTGCTGGCTAAAGGCGAGGTTGGCGCCCCCATGTTTTGGCAGAAATCCCCGAGTAATTGGTGCACGCCCGATAACACCCTTTCCAGAAACTGCGCCGGGTGCCACTCCACCGGCCTTACGATCAAAACAAAGGACTTCCCGGGCTACAAATCTGTTGTCACCTACTGGGATTACAAAGACATGAATATCACCTGTGAGCGTTGCCACGGACCGGGTTCGGAGCACGCCAAGACGTCGGATAAGACGAAAATCATCGCACCCAAGTATGTGACCGCCAAGGCGGGCAATGAGCTCTGTGGGCAGTGCCATGGCTCCCACGACGGAAAGAGCCAGAACCCAATGGGGATCTTCAAGCCCCCCTTTGATGCGAACTACAAGGATACCCTTGGCCATGGATTCTTCGTCCCGGGCGTGTATGATCTCGCAACGTTTTATTTAAACCTCTGCCAACCTTCCCCGCACCTTGAGACAGACTGGAAGGAGGGGAGCTTTCACGCCTGGCCTGACCAGACCCACGGTCGTTCGCATTCAATGGAACTTTGCGAGTTGCAACGGTCCGCCCATTGGAGAAATGGGTCGGAAAAGCTCACCTGTTATACATGCCACGATGCCCATACCCTGGATGGGGGGCCGGCCTCGCTTAAGGTCAGTGGCTACGATTTCGTGAATGCGGCCTATGGGAACAATACCTTGTGCCTGGCCTGCCACGCCACCCGCGGGCAGTTCAAAGACCTCTCCAAGGCCGATGTGGCGGTCCTTCAGCTCGATGCGGGCCGCAAGGTGACGAAGGACGGAGCCCCGGTCTCGGTAAAAGCCACAGATGCCGCTTTAGCCCGCAACCGGGTCGCCCGGGCCGTCGCCAAGCATATGCAGGTAGGCGCCGGGATGGGTGGGGCTCTCTATACACCCGACGATCCGAACATGCCTGTGGGCAACTGCGCATCGTGCCACATGCCGAAGACCGGTAAGCTGCAGGACGTTAACGTTGATGCTCAGTACCACCTGGACTTCGACAAGAATGGGAAGAGCGCCGTTGCTGAAGGCAACGTTGCGTCCCACGTCTTCGACATCGTCTGGCCCGGTCAGAGTGCGATCCTCAAGAACCCCGACCCATCCAAAGGGCACGACTACGACATTATGCCGAACTCCTGCAGCAAGTGTCATGCCTTTGCCAGGACCAGCGGCGATAAGGATTAAAGTTTTTCAATAGATTCGCTGCCTTCGCAGAATCTATTGCAGCATATGGGGCCGGGAACCCCAGCAAGCTTGGGAAGGTTCAGCAAGATGGATCGGTCAACGGCCCGCAGCCTCATTTACAACATGCTCGCTATGTGTTATGCCTATCCGGATGAAAAGGTTTATGCATCGATAGCGGCGGGCGGATGGATCAGGGAGTTCAGAGAGGCATTGCACCTGCTCGATGAAAAAAATTTTGATGACTATCTTAGAGCCATCGAGCAGGCAATCTCTGGAGCGAAAGAGGGTGAACAACTCGCAACGGCCCGGGAATACATCCGGCTCTTTATCAATGCCTTTCCGCATGTCATTGCCCCACCTTATGGGTCGTTCTATCTGGAAAAAGAGGGGCTGGTTTCTGCGAAAACGAACTCGGAGGTGCTGCGTTTCTACCATGAGGCGGGTTTTACCCTCAAGGAAGACCTACATGATCTTCCCGATCACATTACCCACGAACTGGAATTCATGGGGATACTCGCAGGCGGGGAGAGCCAGGCATTGGGGATTGAAAAGATCAAATTGGAAGAAGTCCAGATGAAATTTCTATCTCGGTTTATTCTTCCATGGGTTCCAACCTTCTGTGAGAAGGTGGCAGAACATAGTGATTATCCATTCTATCATCATCTTGGCAACTTAACCAAAGAGTTCATCAACTTCGAAAAGAATTATTTGGGGGTTCCAGAAGAGCTGAATTTCCAAAAAGAAAACCAATCTGAGACCATGGGAGGCTGAATAGGCCAAACCTCTCAAGCCGGAGATCAAAACCAAGTCATCGGCTGGCAGCAAGTAGATTGAGTGAAAAAATGACGGATTTCTGGGAAGGAAAAGAGCCGTGTTGGAAGGTCTTGGACTGCTCGAAGTATGTCTTTCCCAACTGCTCTGCTTACCACCACCGACATAAACCCTGCTGGGAATACGCTCATACAGAATGCAAGAAGATGATGAACCTCAAATGGGAATGCAAAGACTGCAAAGTTTTTAAAATCTACAATCTTGTTTGATATGGAAGTCAGGATTTGACCGGAACGTGCCCCGTCCCGCCAAAGCGGGATAGGCGTGAGCAACTCGATAAGACCCGACCACGGGGGGCCCACAATATAAATGATATACCTTGCCGGGAAACCCCGCCCTTGTGGACGGGGAGCTTCACTATACAGGCATTGTCAAGTGTGATGGTGAGTTCTCCCTTGCTAATAAAGCCAGACATCTAAAAGAATCTTAGCAGTTTTGACAAAACAGCACTCCTAACAATAGAAATTTTGATATTACAGGTCCTTAAAATCAGGGACAACACAAAAAATGGGTTAAAGTGTGTTTCAGTTCTTTGCTATCTCTTCTATTTTGGGGGCGGAGATGAAAAAAAGAACCGTTTTTTCGCTTTCGATCTTGATGGGAATAACAACCTTGTTCATCCCTTGTCTTCAGGTTGGGAGGGCGGCTTCTCCATCTCAACCGGAATGTCCATCCTGTAGTTCTTTTGGTGTTCAGAGATTTCAGGAAAAGAAGCAAGCTCCCGCTTTTACCCTCAACAGTTTGGATGGGAAAAAGATCAGCCTCAGCGACTTCAAAGGAAAACCAGTGATCATCACTTTTTGGGCCACGTGGTGTGAATCCTGTAAGGAAGAAATGCCTATATTAGAAAAATTCTCCCAAGGAAAGAGAGAGCAGTTGGCGTTCCTGTTAATTGCCATTGACGGAGAAAGAAAGAGAGCCGCTCAAAAGATCATCGACCAAAACAAGATCACTCTTCCTGTCCTCTTACTTTTAAAGGAAAAGACTATGGACCAATATGGAGTAAGGGGTTGGGTTCCCCAAACCTTCCTTGTCGATCAAGAAGGGATGCTGGTGGGAAAGATTATAGGCGAAAGAGATTGGTGTTCTGCAGATGCTTGGTCCTGCATGAAAGAACTATTCAATCTTCGTTGACAAATACCGGAAATTTTCGTCTCAATATGCTGATTATTTCTTTCCAAAAACTACATCGACTGCGGAGAATATTTTCACGTTGGCTGAATCCATATTACCGACTTGCAAGTAGGTTCGTATCCTCTCTTATAATCGGAAATCAACATGCTTTGACGTAGCTTCACCTTCGCTCTTTGTAAGTTGCAAGAAAGGTTATCTTGACACTATCCGTCATCAGGGAAGTGTGGGGAAATTGCTTCTAACACGAATTGAATGGCAGAAAAGATATCATCTCTAAAGTGTCCTGACCAGCATTTGAGTTGCTTCCCTTTTCTAGATAAACCTAACCTCCGGAGGCATGAGAGGTGAACCGAAAAAAGTTGGTAGCTGCTGTTTTTTTGCTGGGAAGTTGCCTGATCATCGGTATCCTTTCTTCCCATGCCCAAGAGCCCTCCAGGAAACTCACCCTCCTTTATACAAATAATGTCAATGCTGAGATCGATCCCTGCCCAGTCTGAGGACCGACGACACGTTTTGGCGGTCTGGCCAGAAGAGGAACTTGGGTCAAGGAAGTTACGGAGAAGGAAAAAGGGGTTGTTCTCTTAGATGCGGGGGACCTGTTTTTCAAAAAATTCTCGGGCCCCCACGCAGAGGGTGAATTACAGAGGTTAAACGAAAAAGCACATCTCATCCTGAAGAGTTTTGACCTAATGGGTTACCACGCTATTGGAATCGGAGATGATGATTTAAGCCTGGGCAAGAAATTTCTTGTAGAGCTTTCGAAAACATCCAATATAACCTTCCTTTCTTCCAATGTGATGGATGAAGAATCCGGGAAGCCACTTTTCCAGCGTTATATCATAAAGGAAGTGAATGGGTTGAAGACCGGAATTTTTAGCCTGCTCGCTCCGGATATATTTTTAGGCCAGGCCGATCCGAGAAAAAAGGGGTTGCTTATTCGAGACCCTGTCGAAACAGCACAGGAAATGGTCAGAGAACTTAGTCCTCAAACCGACTTCATCATCCTCATAAGTCATCTCAGTTATCCCAAAGATGTGGAATTAGCCCAGAAAATCTCAGGGATCCACATCATCATCGGAGGTCACACAGGAGTCGACCTGAACAATCCCCCTGTGATCAAGAATACCATCATCGTGCAAAACTCATCCAAGGGGATGTATGCACGAAAACTCAATCTTACTTTCTCCGACAAAGAAGCTACTTTCTATAATGTAACGACAAAACATACCTATGAACGTAATCTTGCGAAGCTCCGGCAGCAACTAAGCTCAGCACAAGCTTCAGAAGCTGAAAAAAATCAATGGCAAAGAGGCGTGGAAAATATTGAACGCACCCTTCAAGAATTTAAACAGAGAAATTCTTTCGGAATGACTTCCTTTCCCCTCGGGGAAGCCGTTAAAGATCACCCCGATATCAAGAAGATGGTCGACGACTACAAGTCAAAATTCCCTGAAAAGAGTGAATCCCCTGTTCATGACAGCCGGGGAACCTATAGGCCCAAGCCACATTAGAGGATCCTTTAACAATTATTTCAGCCCTGACTACTCCCTTAAGGCTTTTATCCTAATTTGATAATACATCCTTATTTTTCCAAATATCTTTCCAGAACACTATCCGGGGTTAACCCAACTATAATATCTCCGTTCAGGATCTTTGTAGGAGTGGAGGTGATCCGGATTCTGTTTCCCAAAGCCATATCATCAAGAACCCTCTTTCTCGCCCTGCCTGTCTCAAGAGCAGATTGAAAGATTTTTAAATCATACCCCTTCTCCATAAGCATTTTTTCGATCTTCTGCTTCATAGCCCCTTTTTCGAGATTGGCGATATTCTGTCCCTCTTTAGTGAAAAAGAAATCGTGAACAATCCAGAAAACCTCGCTGCTCACTTCTTGAGCTGCGGCTGCCATCTCCGATAGCTCAAAGGTCTTTCCCTGAGGCTGAAATGGGAAATGTTTGAAGATATATCGGATATCGTTTGGATATCTCTTTATAAGATCCATTAGTTTTATCCACGAATCCATGCAGTAGGGACACTGGAAATTGGAGAACTCAACAATAGTTATCTTGGCCCCCTTGTTTCCGAGAGAAGGGGATTTCTCCATCTCAAGTATTCCCATATCTATTTTCTTAGGTCTGGGAGGCCCCGCCTCCTTTATTGTCACATTCTCTCCCCCGATGAAAAGATTTCCTATGAAGACCTTTTCTCCTGTCTTGTCCACATAGACGATTGCAGGCATCTCTTTGTCAGGAAGGATGATGAGGAGCTTGACCGCATAAAAATCCAGAATAGGGCTTTCTTTCTTCTCCAAAAACCTGATCTCAGCCCCCGGGGGCAGACGAACCTGGGACTTAAACGTGTCGATGGCCATCTGGACAATTCGGTCTTCCTGGGAGAAAGGAACAACCGGCATACTCAAAGCAAGAGCGATTAACATTCCTGTTAAAAGTATATTTTTTATCATCTTCCATACCTCCTGGGAGAAACAATGTTTTGGGTTTTCATCTTAAACTTTCTATGAAATGGCCTCATTTTTTTGAGCGTTTCTCCACCATATTGCGTTATTAAAGAGATTCCTTTAATGATGCAAGATAAGCAGAGAAGTTTAGCCGCGGCTTAACAGCGGAGAGGAATCGCACCTGACGGGTTAAGGGAAAGGATAGAGTGATTATGCAAAATTCGGATACAGTCGAATGGAGTCGATGTCTCGGAATAGAGTGTTCGAGGCAGGTCTGCAGTCTCATGGTTCTCTTGTGAGACGAGAGAATGGAAAGGACAGGGATTGCATCTCTGCAATTGCTTCCCTTGGAAGAAAGGACATCCCGCTCTAATTTTCTGAGCGAAATTGAGCGGAGTCATACCGAGCAGAATCATTGTAAGAAGAATAGCAACAACGATAAAGATTCTTGACCTGCTGAACATTAGAAGATCCTTTAAAACTCACCCTGAAGTTGCCAGTAAATTCAGAAACCTCTATGCCAATATGTTGATAAAATATATTTCATTGTTAAATCTCAAATAATTACAGAAAATTAGAATCTCTTTCAAAAACTAAGTTTCATTCAGAATAGTTCGTGTCTTTTCGCTAATCATTTCGTTATAAAAAATTTATTAAAATCTTCATCATTCAACTCAATTGTCGAAAAAATGTGACTCTCAAAAGATCCCAATATTCTGGACGCAAAGGTTCTCAATATATCATCTCCAGGTTCTCCTCCCATTTGGCGATAACCCAAATTATATAATACCTCGTATTTTTGTCAAAATATCAAATATAAAAATAAGAGGTCTATAAAAAGAACTTGCTGGTTTTCCAATGCCTGGCACGACGTTTGTTTTAAATTCTCCCCTCACATCGTTCTTTTTGGTCTACCCTCTCGACAAAAAGTTCAATTGGAGTTAGTATTTTTAAGAACTTATCTCTAGCCGTTCCGTGAGATTGATGTCATTATTCCTTATCATTCGCAACTCATTTCAGAATGAGGAATTGTAATATTAATTTAATCTATATTCTCCCCCTGTTGGTCATCTTTGGGATTGTCTATGGGAAAGTCACTTCCGAACAATGATCCTTCTTTCTTCAAAAAAGGGTAGCCACTATTAAACTTTTCACCGCCTTTTTCTTCTTTGCTCTGGCAGGGATATTGATTTTCACTCTAATTTAGGGGATAAATACTATTTAATTTAAACAAAGTATAAAGGAGGTAGGATGAAACGAAAAATCATTATTCTTGGAGCAGCCACAATCATTGTACTGGCAGGAGCTTTTCTTTTTTACTTCTTCTATCTCGAGAATCCCAGCCGCCAAGTCCTTGCGCAGGTGAATGATGAAAAAATCACCGTAGAACAGTTCAATAAGGAACTGGACAAAGTGGAAAACCCTTTACGAGACATGTATAGAGAGGATCCCGATAAATTTCTCGAAGGGATCATCATCAAGACGATCCTTTTACAGGAAGCAAAAAAACAGGGTCTTTCGGCCCCCGTTAAAACATATAAGGACACCGAAAAAGGTTCCAAGTCACCTGAAGAAACCCTCATCACTGAGCTGATGAAAAAAAAGTTTCCCTCCCCGCCCGAGGTCACCCGCGAGGAGATCAAGACATTCTATTCTATGTTCAAGGACCGGATGGATGGAAAACCTATAGAACAGGTCACCCCGATGATCGAACAAGTCATCCGTGAAGGGAAGCAGCAACAGGAGCTGGAGCGCTTCGTTGGCGAACTTCGTAATACGGCCAAGGTTGGAATCAATCAAATCCAGTTACAGAAAATTGCAGCCAAACCCCCTGAGTCGAATACCGAGGAGGATTTCAAAAAGGCGCTTACGAGCGAAAAACCCTTTTTGGTGGATTTTGGAGCAAATTCTTGTGTCCCTTGCCGTCAGATGAGACCCATTCTCAAGGAAGTGGATAAGGAATACTCACAAAAGACCCGGGCCCTTGTGATCGATATATATAAACATCAGAATCTGGCCAGAGAGTATAAGGTCCAGCTCATTCCAACCCTTGTCTTCTTTGACTCCAAGGGAAAGGAAGTTTTTAGACATGTCGGGGTCATGGAAAAGGAAAAGATTGTTGCGAAGTTGAAAGAGATTGGAATGGGCACATAATCCGAATTCGGAATGTCGATTGCGGAATACGGACTGCCACAAGCGTCATCCTTACATTTCTCTTCCTATTTTTGAGAACTCCCCTGATTTTCGGAGATGAAATTCCGCTTACGCTGATTTACACCTCAAATACACTGGGGGAAATAGAGCCTGGCTGTTGACCTGAGGCCGGAAATGCTGGCGGTCTGGCCAGAAGAGCTCATTATGTCAGAACCGTTAAACAACAAGTCGAGAGTATATTCATTCTCGATGGAGGGGATGCACTGGCCATTGGCCTTCCTGGCAGTCAAACAGAAAGAGAAAAAGCCCGAAAAAGATCGGAGTTTGTTTTGAAGACCTACGAGAAGATGGGATATGATGCCTTAAATATCGGGGATACCGATATGGTGTTAGGTATCAATTATCTAAAGACTCTCCAAGAAAGTTCAAAGATCCCTTTCCTTTCAGCAAACCTCATGGACAAGAAGACAGAGAAACCCTTCTTCCAACCCTATCTCATCAAAATGGTCAATGGATTGAGGATCGGAATCATCGGTCTTCTCACCCCGGAGGTACCCCCTCATGTCTGTAAGGAGATGGAAGGATATTTCATTGAAGATCCAATTAAAGTTGCAGCGGAAACAGTTCATCGCTTCATGTCCGACTGTGACCAGATCATTGCTCTTGCCCATCTCCATCCTTCAGAGATTGAATCCATTGTCCAAGAAGTCCCTCAAATTTCGATCATCATTGACGGAAATGACCGTTCCTTCATATTCCAAAAGCATATCTGTCGCTCCATCTATGTTCAGACGGATGCCTTTGGGCTCCATGTCGGAAGATTGAACCTGAGGCTGGTCAAGGGATCAAAAGAATTTGTTGATGGCCCTCCAATAAGAATTGAGCGAGGACTCCTTGAGGAGGGGACAGAATCGCCGGATGCAGAGGAAAAGAACACCTATGAGAATTTTTTCACCCTCTTGCACCCTGAGATGGAATCTGACCCTGAAATCGAAAGCATGATCTCTTCATCGAGGAATCAATTAAAAAGACCGTTACCGTGAAACATTTCCTTAAGATTAGTTCGGAGTGATTAGTTCAGAGTTCCTGGTTATAGACTCTAAACTCCGAACACCGAACTCAAAACTGAATTGCTCTGAACTCCGGACTACAGTTGGGGATATAGAAGATGGTTGAAGAACGAATGAGTTAAAAACTCTCTTTTTTGGATCGGTTCCTGTTTTAATCGGCCTTGTCAACGTCGTTTTATGGTCTAAAAAGAAATATTCCCCCTATGCCGTGGAAACCGCTACTGGCATCTGTCATGTATCCTGTAAGCCATGAAGAGGATGGATGTTTTCTTTCTTGCCAAATACCGGCCCCCTTGGGGCTTCTTATACCTTGATCCAACGACGCTGGAGACCGTAATAAAGAATCAATCCTGCCAGATAAGCCACTCCTATGTTCCACATGGCGGTACCAGCGGTAACGACGAGGACGAAAAGGTTCTGCTTCTTAAGTTTAACATCCTTGACAACCAGCGCCAGTTCAACCCCTGCGAAAAAGAGGATCACGCCCAGGATCGAGCGTGGAAAAACCTGGAAAATAAGCGACACCGAATCGCTTAGGAAAAGCCCCGCAAAGAGGACGATTATGCCCAGAATCACCAAAGCTCCTCCTGTTCTGGCACCAAACCGGATGTGACCCGCCATGCCTCCTGCCCCATGGCACATGGGAACCCCGCCCATAAATGTACTAATTAAATTCATGACACCGTGATCGATGGAGATCGTTTTGGTTGTTACCTTGCGATCAGGAAAGTATTCATTATTTTCGGCAACGGTCCCAATGATAGCATTGCCCAGTGTAAGAGGGGCCTGAGGAAGCCCTAAAATGACGAAACCAGTGAGAAGGTCTTTCCATGACATTCGTGCAAATGTCAATTCAGGGAATCGAAACCGAATGGAAATATGAGAAAGTTCCCCAAACAAATCCGGTTTTTGAATAAAGGCAAGAACGATTCCATATCCCAGAAGAACAAGCATTGCCGGAAACCGCTTGCTGCTGAGAAGGAGCAGGATTATCACAACGCCTCCAATCGCAAACAGCGGTTCTCCCCGCATCATGGCCAGCCCTTCTACTACGAAACTGAGGCCCAACCCAAGCATAATGCCACGGACGACCGGCTTTGTAGTAATTTTCTCTATCCATGTGATCGCCCCTGTAAACCCCATCAAAAGCCAGAACAGGCCCGTGAAGATTCCTGATCCCCAGATCATACCCGGAGTGATCGCCCCTGCATGGGCGATCGCCATCCCGCCGATCGCCTTCATGGGCTGAACAGGAATGGGGGTCCTGAAATAGAGTCCCACAAAGATTTTGAAGAGTCCAAAGGCAACAAGAATACCTAACGGATCCATTTGATTGAGGGTAATATAACCCACGATAAAGGGGATCAACGTACCCAGATCCCCAAAAGCACCAGCAAGCTCCATCCTGTTATACTCGTTACCCCACAGCCTCATGGCCACACCCTTCTACTTTGAAGAATGATTTCGAAACTTCCTCTGAAACCTCTTTTCAACAATCGTCTGAAGGTCTCTAAACAGGGCATCCGTTGCCTTGACGAAGGTCTTCCCTTTAGGTGTCAATTGGGCTCCTCTATCCCTTCCACCCAATTTGGTTTCTACTATTTTAAAACCGGCTCGTTGCTCCATCTTCTTGATTGCTCCCCATGCATGCCGGTAGGACATGCCGAATTCGCCGGCGGCCCGCTGGATGGAACCCAAACGACTTACGGCGAGTAGCAAGGCTGCCTTCCCGCTTCCAACCACCACTTCGCCCTTGTTCTCGATCCAGAATTTTGACTTGATCTCCATAAAAACCTCCTCAGAACTAATCTGGAAGTCATCATATGCTACAGAAAGCATATTGTCAAGATGGCAGCAAGGGATTCTACATATTCTCCGAATTTACTTGAGAAGACCCCAAAAGATAATTGAAAGGAGTCCGCCGGTGAGAAGAATGTATGGGAGGCGAACCTTTTTGTAGATAGCAATGAAAGCTGCTGAAGCCATGAGGATTCTCGGGAGGTCGACGAGGGAAGTCTTTCCAAAATTGAAAAGTACTAAGGCTAACATTCCGATGAATGACCCAAGAACGCCCTGTTCCATCATCCGGACCTTCTCTACCCCTTTCAACCGATCATGGTAAGGGATGAGCAGGACCAGGATAAAGAACGATGGAAAAAATACTCCGAGCGTGGCCATGAATGCCCCTAAGAGATTGGCTACCTTGTAGCCTACGAAAGTGGCTGTGATCAGGATGGGGCCGGGAGTCACTTGACCCAGTGCAATTCCATCTAAAAATTCTTTTGTGCTGAGCCACTGATACCGATCCACCATCTCATACTGGATCAGTGGAATGGCAGTGAACCCGCCGCCGAAGGCCAGGGCTCCGATCTTGGACAGGCTGACAGAAAGAGCAGTAATTTTGGGATCCGTCAGATAAGATAGCACAAACATCAGGCAGATAAAGGCAGCCAAGAGAATAACAATAAGATATTCTTTTTCTCTCACCGTTTCTAAAGGTGTTCCTCCAGAGGGTGTGGCTTTCGCCTGAGGGATCTTGGGACGTAAGAGAAGGCCGGCAACCGCGGTGAAAACAAAAATCAGAACAAAGTTCCACTGCAAAAAGAAGGCGAAGAAGGATAAGACCGCGATGAGAACCACTTTCCAGTCTTTAAGAACGGATCTGCCGAAGGTGATGCAGGCATTGAGAATGATGGCCACCACGATTGCCCCCAATCCCTTAAAAAGGGCTTGAATAAACCAGAGGCTATGATATTCGAAATAGATGGCCGAAAGAGCAAGAAGTGCGATAAATGCCGGGAGGACAAAGGCCACTGCCGCTGTAAGGGCTCCCCAGATTCCCCTCACCCGGTACCCGATGTAAGTAACCATCTGGACTATAGTAGCCCCCGGGATCAACTGGCAGAGGGCCAGACCTTGCATGAACTCTCCCTCTTTCACCCAGCCGTACCGATTTACTGCCGCCTCTTTAATCTGACTGATCATTGCGGGACCGCCATAGGCCGTTGCCCCAAGCTTAAGCACTCTTGTGAACAGAAACCTTAATGAGGTCATCAGTCACTCCGGTTTTACTCAGCATGTCTAAGATTGGAAACTTTTTGATGGGATCAGCATATTATAGCTGCCTTAATATCTCGGCAGGCTTCATCCTCGCTGTCCGTTTCCCCATAAAATAACTCGCCATGCTGCCCGAAGCAAGTGATAATGCAAGAGAAATTGCAATCAACCCAGCGGATATGCTCACTGGAAGTCGAACAGTCTTGGCAACGGCTGCCGTATCTTTGGCGAATGCAGGCAGAAGATTCAGCTCCCAGGGAGTCGATACGGGGACTGAGAGAAACCCCAGAAGATAAGAGAAGAAGTATCCCATCAGGATTCCAAAGACACCTCCCAGAAGAGATTGTAAGAAGACTTCCCCCATTAACTGCTTTTGAACATCTTTTTCCGTCCAGCCGACTGCTTTCAGAATGCCAATCTCCCGTGAACGCTCGACAAGGTTTGAAAGCATGGCCTTGATGATAAGAAAATCAGAAATAATATCTCACCCTTAATTCAACCCTGTAGTCATTCTGTTTTTCGCCGAATTCGGTCCCTCTCCCTCCCAACAAACCGATTGCCTTCAACCGG
>Ga0315278_10001876_pt1 | contig 18582 bp, 15 predicted proteins | sample YL17G06_0_MG_FD_203880 | JGI IMG/M metagenome (GOLD analysis project Ga0315278, IMG submission 203880) | Sediment microbial communities from Yellowstone Lake, YNP, Wyoming, USA - YL17G06_0 | ecosystem: Environmental > Aquatic > Freshwater > Lake > Sediment | place: USA: Wyoming | collected... | reverse complement strand
CGGGTCGAAGCGAAGGCGACAGGATGGCTCTCTTGGATGCCCTTTGGCAACGGCCGAACGCGGTAGGATGAGTAGGCAATTTGCGGGGGTGAGCCATGAAGGAACTCCACGGACGTCGCAACTGGATCCTCGTCGCCTCCCCTCTCGCCGGGCTCGCCGCCTTGATCTGGATCGTGATCCGCTCCGGAGCGAAGCCGAGCCGCCTCGCCTACCCCTGCCAGCGGGCCGCGCTTTCGACGGCCTGGGTCGCGTTCGCGGCTCCGGCCATCGCGGGCCTCGTCCTGCTCCGGCGCCGCTTGCGCGTCGGCCCGTTCTCGGCGACGGGACTGGTCTTCGCGGCGGTCGGCGCCGTCGCGGCTTTCGGCCTCTGGGGATACCTCTCGATCGCACGGAGCGAAGACCCTCCCCCCGCCGTCGCTGCTCCGCTCGACTACCGCGCCCAGGTCTTCCACAAGACCGGCTGCGCCCGCGATCCGGTGGGCGACCGCTTTCCCGGCCTCGACGACCTCATCGAGATCATGGGTGGCGGAGGGCTGAAGCTGTACCGCTCGGACACGCCATCGCTCACCGCGGGTCCCGACGGCATCCTCGCCGCGGACGACACCGTCGTCGTCAAGATCAACTACCAGTGGGGTCAGCGCGGTGGGACGAACACCGACCTGCTCCGAGGACTGATCCGCCGGATCGTCGAGCACCCCGACGGCTTCACCGGAGAGATCGTCGTCTGCGAGAACGCGCAGTTCAACTCGACTTCAGGCTTCGACCGCGCGGAGAACAACGCGCAGGACGTGCTGCTCTCGCCGCACGACGTCGTCACCCACTTCACGAGCCTCGGGTACCGCGTGTCGCATTACGACTGGACCTTGCTCCGCTCCACGTCGGTGACCGAGTATTCGGCCGGTAACCTGAGCGACGGATACGTCCTGCTCCCGTACGATCCCACTCTGGCCGGGCAGCCGTCGTACCCGAAGTTCACGACCGACTACGGCACGCGTATCAGCTTCAAATTTGGACTTTGGACCGCCTCAGGTGCGTACGATCGCACGCACCTGAAGGTCATCAACGTGCCGGTGCTGAAGTCGCATCACGCCTTCTACGGCGCGACGGCGAGCGTGAAGCACTACATGGGCGTGGTCACGGGCGAGCTCTTCACCAACTCGCACGCGGCGATCGCCCTCGGGATGCTGGGAACGGTGATCGGTGAAGTCGGTCCCGCCGACCTCAACATCTTGGACGCGATCTGGATCAACGCGAGCCCGTACAGCGGCCCTTCGACGAGCTACGCCGAGGCGACCCGCCGGGACGAGCTGGTGGCGAGCCGCGATCCGGTGGCCACCGACATCTGGTCGGTGAAGAACATCCTGGTCCCCGGGTTCGTCTCGAACGGGTATGCCCCGCCGTGGCCCACGCCGAGCGCCGACCCGGACGATCCCACGAGCGCCTTCAGGCGCTACCTCGACGCCTCGATGAGCCGGATCCTCGCCGCGGGATACAAGGTCACGAACGACCCGACGATGATCGATGAGATCAAGGCCGCTCCGCCGGGAGAGCCCTCAGACCCCGAAGGCGCGAGCGCGCCGTTTCTGATCTCGGACCACGCGGGGGGAGGCTACTTCCTGAGCTGGTCTCCGCCGATCCGCGGCGGCGCCGCCGACCGGTACAGCCTCTACAGCGCTCCCCTCCCCGGCCCCCGTCCCGGCGTGCCGCCGCACTGCGAGGCGGCACTCGGGAGCGGCACTTCGGCGTTCCTGCCCTCTCTGCCCGACGGGATGGCCTTCATCGTCGCCGGCAGGAACGCGGCCGGTGACGGCTCCTTCGGCCACGACAGCGCGGGCCACGAGCGCCCGGGACCCTTGGTGGGAACGTTTTGTCCGTGAGCATGAAGGGGGACGCGCGTGACGAAGCCCATCCGGTTCCAGTTGAACGGACGGCCGATCGCCCTTGATACCGACGAGGACCGCACGCTTCTCTGGGTCCTTCGCACCGATCTGGCGCTCACCGGAACGAAGTACGGCTGCGGCGAAGGTCTCTGCGGCTCCTGCACGATCCTCGTCGACGGAAGGGCCGTTCGCTCTTGCATGAGCTCGCTCAAGGACGTCGCGGGGAAATCGGTCGTCACGATCGAGGGGCTCGCGCACGGCGACGAGTTACACCCCGTCCAGAAGGCCTTCATGGAGCACGGCGGATTCCAGTGCGGTTACTGCACCTCCGGCATGATCATGAACGCGGTCGGCCTGCTCGGGACGGAGCCGCATCCTTCACGTGCGGCGATCATCGAAGGCATGAACGACAACCTCTGCCGCTGCGGCGCGCATCGGCGGATCGTCGCGGCGATCGAGGCCGCCTCGCGCAAGGCGGGGGGCCCATCATGACGACCACGCTCGACATGAATCGCCGCACCTTCATCAAGCTCGTCGGCGGCGGCATCGTCGTCATCGTGAGCCTCGGGCCGTCGGTGCTGCTCGGCCAAGACCGAAGGCGAGCCTATCCGACCGACGTCAACGTGTATCTCCGCATCGGAGAAGACGGCCGCGTGACGGTCTTTTCCGGCAAGATCGAGATGGGCCAGGGCGTCCTGACCTCGCAGGCCCAGATGGCCGCCGAAGAGCTCGGCGTCTCGCTCGCCACGATCGACATGATCTTAGGCGACACCGACCGGTGCCCGTGGGACATGGGGACGTTCGGCTCGCTGACGACGCGTATGTTCGGCCCGGCGCTGCGCGCCGCCTGCGCGGAAGCGCGCGCCGTGATGCTGCAGCTGGCGTCCGAAGAGTTGAAGGTCGCGAAGGAGAACCTCGTCGTCGAAAGCGGCGTCGTCTCCGTCCAGGGCGACCCGAAGCGCAAGGTCGCTTATGGCGCCCTGGCCAAGGGGAAAACGATCACCCGAAAGCTCGACGAGAAGGCGGTCCTCCGCTCGATCTCGGAGTTCAAGGAGATGGGACGGTCGCCAGGACGGCTCGACGCGAGAGACAAGGCCACCGGCGCGGCACAATTCACGGGCGACATCCGCCTGCCCGGGATGCTCTACGCGAGGATCTTGCGTCCTCCGGCGCACGGCGCGAAGCTCGCGAAGATCGACACGTCGGTTGCCGCCAAGATGAAAGGCGTCACCGTCGTCAACCGCGACGGCCTCGTCGCGGTGCTGCACGCCGATCCGGAAACCGCGGGCCAAGCGCTCGACTCCGTCAAAGCGGTGTGGAACCCTGCTCCGGCGGGCGCGGACCAAGACGGCATCTTCGATGACCTCTTGAAGCGCGCCGGCGAGCCGGAGGTCCAGGACGCCTTGGGCGACGTCCGGGCCCCACGCGGCGGCGGATCGAAGCTGTTCAACGTGACCTATCACAAGGGCTACGTTGCGCACGCCCCGATGGAGCCGCACACCGCTCTCGCCGAGATGAAAGACGGCAAACTGACGATCTGGGCATCGACGCAAACGCCGTTCCCGACGCGCGACCGGATCGCCCGCCTGCTCGGCCTCGACGCGAGCAACGTCCGCGTGATCACGCCGTACGTCGGCGGGGGCTTCGGTGGAAAATCCGCCGGGCTCCAGGCGGACGAGGCCGCGAAACTCGCCATCGCCACCGGCAAGCCGGTCATGGTCGCCTGGACGCGCGCCGAGGAGTTCTTCTACGACACGTTCGATCCTGCCTCCGTCGTGAAGATCCAGTCCGCGGTCGACTCGAGCGGAAAGATCTCGATGTGGGACTACACCGTCTGGTACGCGGGCGATCGCAGCGCCGACTTCTTTTACGACGTCCCGAACGTGCGGGTCCGCGTCTCCGGCAGTTGGATGGGGCGCGGCTCGGAAACGCACCGGTTCGGCGTCGGACCGTGGCGTGCGCCGGGCGCGAACATGAACGTCTGGGCGCGCGAGTCGCAGATCGACATCATGGCCGCGGCGGCCGGAGTCGACCCGCTCGAGTTCCGCATCCGCAACCTGAAGGACGCGCGGATGATCAGCGTCCTGAGGGCCGCCGCGAAGAAGTTCGGTTGGACGCCGGCCCCCGCCCCGAGCGGCCGGGGCGTCGCCGTGGCCTGCGGCATCGACGCAGGCACCTACGTGGCGCTCATGGCCGCGGTGACGGTCGATCGCGAGACAGGACGGGTGAAGGTCGAGCGTGTGGTGTGCGCCCAGGACATGGGGCTCGTGGTCAACCCCGACGGCGCGACGATGCAGGTCGAGGGATGCATCACTCAGGGCCTCGGATACGTCTTCACCGAAGAGCTGCGGTTCCAGGGCGGCCAGATCCTCGACCGAAATTTCGACACCTACGAGTTGCCGCGCTTCTCGCGCGTCCCGGCGATCGAGACGGTCTTCGTGAAGAACGACGAGCTCGCGCCACAGGGTGGAGGCGAGCCGGCGATCGTCCCGATGGGCGCCGTGATCGCGAACGCGGTCTTCGACGCGACCGGCGCCCGCGTGACCCGCCTGCCGATCACGCCGAAGCGCCTGAAGGAAGCGCTGGCCGCGTCGCCGGGCTCGACGACGACGGCAACGGCGTGATCACGCGCGCCCGTTCGTGACCAGCGTGATCATCGGCGCGAAGTCGATGGAGCAGCTCGCGAGACTCGACGCGGTAAGCGCGCTGCCGCCCTAGTACCCCGGCTGGATGGTCGAGTTCCAGAACCGTGACCGGCGCCCGTCGATCAGCAGCATCTGATTTTCGAGGAGGAGTCGATGTCGGAACCGAAGATTGCCGCCAAGCAGCCCGTGACCGTCAAACTGGAAGCCGGGAGGACCTACGCATGGTGCCGGTGCGGCGCGTCGAAGACGCAGCCGTTCTGCGACGGGACTCACAAGACGCTCTGAGCCGACGTTCGCGTGTCGACGAAACATGAACGTCTGCAGGGTTCGGCGCCCCGCGATCTCCTCTTCGCGGCCGCGGGGGCACTGGCCATAGCACTGCAGGTGACGCTCCTCCGCGAGCTGATCGTCGCGCTCTCCGGCGACGAGGCCGCGATCGGATTGGGGCTTGCCGCGTGGCTTTCGGGGATCGCGGCCGGCGCCGCGGCCGCACGATCGCTCGCCGCGCGCGCGCCCCGCAGCTGGGCCGCGACGGGATTCCTCCTCCTGGCCGTGTCGGGCCCGGTGATGGTCCTCGCCTGCCGCTTCCTCCGGGCCTGGCTTGCCCCGCCCCCGGGGGAGCTTCTCACCACGGGCCCTTCGATCCTGATCGCGCTCGCGGTGTTGGCACCTCCGGGCCTGCTCGTCGGTATCGTCTTCACGGCGCTGGCCAGCGCGGCGAGTCTCTTCGGAGTCGCTCCCGGAAGGGGCATCGCGCGTCTCTACGTTCTCGAGTCGCTCGGGTCGCTCGCCGGTGGCATGGCGATCACCTGGGTCGTGATCCCGAATCTCCCGCCCCTCCGTGGGATCGCCCTGCTCGCCGCCGCATGCGTTCTCGCGGCGATCCCGGCCGCGCGCCGCTTCCTTCCGGCACGATTCGTCTTTCTCGCAGCGGCGGTCGCCCTTGCCCTCCTGGGGACACGCGCGATCGGCGGCAGGCTCGAGGAGATCTCCTCCCGTGCGCGCTTCCGCGGGCTCGCGCCCGGGATCCCGCTCCTCGCCTTTGCGGACACGCCTTACCAGCACGTCGCCATCGGAGGAGGAGACGACATACGGCATCTCTACTCCGGCGGCCAGTACGCGGGCTCGTTTCCCGATCCCGTCTCGAGCGAGACCACCGCGCACACCCTCGCCTGCCTCTCCCCGCACCCGCGCCGGATCCTGGCCGTCGGAGGGGTCGTCCTCGGTGCTCTCCGCTTCCTGCTCACGCATCCCGTCCTACGCGTGGACATCCCCGAGCCGGACCGCAAGGCGCTGGCGCTCGTGCGCCGGTACCTCGGCCGCGAGGATGCGGCCGCGCTCGACGATCCGCGCGTGCACGTCATCGAGGACGACCCGCGCCGCTTTCTCGTCGCGGGCTCACGCAAATACGATCTGATCCTGGTCCTTACGCCCGATCCCGTAACACTCCAGCTCGCGCGCTTCACCACGGCGGAGTTCTTCGCCCTCGCCGCCGCGAGCCTGGCTCCGGACGGGGTTCTCGTCGTCGGCTTGAAGACGGCGCCCAACGAGCTGACGGGAGAGACGGCGGCCATGGGGGGAGCGGTCTTCGGGGCCCTCCGCTCGGCGCTCCCGGTCGTCCATGCGAGCCCCGGTCCCGAGGGGTACCTCGTCGCGGGCCGGGACGCCGAATCGGCAACGCTCGATCCCTCTCGGTTGGCCGACCGCTGGAAGAGTCGGGCGATCAAGACCGACAGGTTCGTCCCGGAGATGTTCGGCGTCCTGTTCCCACCCGAGCGCGTGAGATCGCAGGAGGAGTCGCTGGCTCGTGCGGCCGAAGCGACCCCACCGAGCCGCGACGAGAGGCCCGTTTCGTTTCTCCATGCGCTCGCCCGGCGTCAGACGATCACGGGCGGGGCGACGGGACGATTCATCGCCCGTCTCGCGCACATTCCAAGGGCCGTGCTCTTCGTCCTTCCCCTGCTGCCCTGTCTCCTGCTCCTCTCGGCGGCGGCGGGGAATCGCGGTGGTCTCCTCGCGCGCGCGGCCGTCCATGCGGCCACCGTCACGGGCGCGTGCGGGATGGTGTGGAGCCTGCTCCTTCTCTTCTCCTATCAAACGCGCGCGGGCGCGCTGTACGGTCGGATCGGTTTGTTGACCGCGATCTTCATGCTGGGTCTCGCCGTGGGAGGAGGTTTTGCCTCCCGGGCCGCCTCGGCCGATCGACCGAGGGCCCGCACGTGGCTCGTCGCGACGAGCGCGTTAGCACTCGGCTTCGGGATCCTCCTGTCTCTCTCTTTCCTCCTTCTCCCGGCGATCGCCGGGCGCGCCGTGCAGTCCTCGGCCCCGTTTCTGTTCGCTCTTCATGGGGCACTGCTTCTCGCCGCCGGATTCGTCACCGGGTGCGTTTTCCCCTCTTCGGCCGGTGCGCTTCTGGGCGCCGACGGCTCGACCGCCCAGCTTCGCTCGGCAAAAGCCGCGGGGGCGATCGAGTCGGCCGATCATGCCGGCGCTGCGGTCGCGGCGCTCCTGGCTTCGATCCTCTTCATCCCCGTGTTCGGCCTGACGGGAACCGCGTCGATGGCCGTGGCTCTTCAGGCGGCAGCACTCGCGTTGGTTGTCTCTACGCCCAGACCCCGGGGATGAGACGTTTGCAGTCCGGGCATCGGCCGTCGCGGATCCGATTCTCCAAGGTCGCCATCCCGACGCGGCGGATCAGCATCCGCTTGCAGCCGGGACAGTAGGTGTTCTCCGCGGCGTGGCCGGGAACGTTGCCCAGATAGACGAAGTGAAGTCCCTCCGCGGATGCGAGTTGCCAGACGCGCTCGAGCGTCGGGATCGGAGTCGCGGGCAGGTTCATGAGGCGGTAGCTCGGGTGAAACCGGGTGAAGTGAACGGGGACCTCCGCGCCGAGCTCGTCGCGAACGAACCGCGCGAGGCCGCGGATCTCGTCGTCGCCGTCGTTGAGCGTGGGGACGATCAGCACGACGATCTCGGTCCACATCCCGTGCTTCGCGAGCCGCTTCAGGGTCTGCAGGACCGGCTTCAGCTCGCCCCGGCACTGTTGCCTGTAGAACGCCTCGGTGAACGCCTTGAGGTCGATCTTCACCGCGCCGAGCACGTCGCAAAGATCTCCGAGCGGCTCCTCTTCGATGAAGCCGTTCGACACCATCAGCGTCTTCAGCCCAACCTTACGGCCGGCCACGGCGATGTCGTAAACGTACTCGGACCACACGACGGGCTCGGTGTAGGTACAGGCGATCGCCGGGGTCCCGTTCTTCTTCGCGAGGGCGGCGATCTCCTCGGGAGAAACGGTGGCGCTTTTCACCTGCTCGGGTCTCGCCTGGGCGATCTCCCAGTTCTGGCAGAAGCGGCACTCGAAATTGCATCCGGCCGTGGCGAGCGACAACGCCGACGCGCCCGGAAGAACGTGGAAGAACGGTTTCTTCTCGACCGGATCGATGTGGATCGAGCAGGGGCGCGAGTGGACCAGGGTGTAGTACTCGCCGTCACGGTTCTCCCGCACCCCGCAGGCTCCCCGCTCGATGTCGGCCACGACGCAGTGTCGCGGGCAGAGCCCGCACTCGATCCTCGATCCATCCTTCTTCTTCCACCAGCGAGCCTTGCGCGGCGCGAGCCCCGCATCGCCCGGTGCCCGGACTTCGCCCGCGGCCGCCGGGTCCTCGGCGAGCACCGGAAAAAATCCACCGGACGCGGCGAGGCACGCGGCGCAGCCCCCGGCGAGAAGCTGCAAGAAGCGCCGGCGCTCGAGCTCCGCCTGGCTCATACCTCTTCCACGCGGATCCTCGCCGGATCGGCTTCACCGAGACCCAGCTTGCCCGCCGCGGCGATCCAGCTCGGGGCTCTCTTCTCGTTCGCGAGGGAAGGCAGACCGACCTCGCGGCGCCTGTCCTCGATGATCCCCCACCCGACGGCATCGACGGCGACGGGATCGGTCGACGCGAGAACTCCCTGGTAGGGCCAGCTCCATTTCGGCGCGGCGCCCGGACCCGCGTGACACTGGCCGGTCACGGCGTCGACCACGGTCAACCGGAGCTTGTCGTGGATCAGGGGGAATGCGGACAGGTGCGGGATGAACGGAGCGCACTTGTCCTCGTGGCACTTGTTGGGGTTGTGGATCGCCCCGTACCAGTTCTTCATGCCCAGCGACACGCCGGCCAGATCGTGGTCCTTCAGGACGGCCACGTTGAGGAGAGCGGTCACGTCCTCGATCAGGAACCGCGGGAAGCACGATCCGTTCGGCCCCCACTCGCGCGGCTTCCAGTCGTACTCGTCGTTGGTCCCGAAGATTCTGACGCCGCTCGATCCGCGGTTGATCTCGAATCCGGCGCGCGTCAGCTCGCGGTCGGTGCGGTCCCAGACGAGGATGTTGCGCGGCGGCAGCCCCGCATCCTGGAGCCAGCGCGAAAGCAAACCGACAAGCGTAGGCCGGGGCGAGAGTCCCTTGCCCGCGATGCAATTGACCTTGATCCCCACGACGTCCGAGGGCTTGAAGATCTTCTTGAAGCCGTTCGCCGGAGAGCCCTCTCCAAGGGCGCCCGCGACCGCGGCACCCACGGCGGCAGCGAGGAGCGCGGGATCGACCTTGCCCGCGGCGGCGAGGAGCTTCTCGCGGCGCGCGCGGAACACCACGGACCGCGAAGGCCCGGGCTCCGCCACGGCGCGCGCCAAGCGCGAGGACGCTAGGCTTGCGAACAGAAGGGTTTTCAGGGCATTGCGCCGTCCGTGATCGAGACTCACGCCGCTCCTCCTTCCTTCTCGTTACTCTTTGAAGACCTGTCCCGTGAAGACGGAAAACCGAGATCCCTCCCGCCAGGCGTCGGCAGGAAGCCCAGCCTTGCGTGAAAGGGCCGTGAGCGTCTGCTCCACGCTCCATCCCTGCTCTCCCGGAACCTGCGGGAGGAAGAGCGCTCTCCGGCCGTCCTTCTCCAGAACGATCCCGTGAGTCCCCAACTTGATCTCTTGCCAGGATCCGATCGGCTTCGGCGGCGACAGGAGCGTCACCTCCACCTCGATCCGGCCAAGCTCCGATGCGGTCACGGGTTCGAAGCGCGTGTCGTGAATCGCGGCCTCGACGGCGGCGTCGACGACGGCCACGAAGAGCGGATACGCCGGAAGCACCTGGCCGATGCAGCCGCGAAGCTTACCCTCCGTCTTGATCTCTTCCGGGTCGGTGCGGTTGAGCGTCACGAAGACGCCTTGAAGCCTCTCGAACTCATTGCCTGCCGGAAGGGCGGCAAGGGCCGCGTCCAGATCCGGCGCGCCTGCAAGCTGCGTGCGCAGGGTCGCCCTCGCCAGGCGCACGAGCTTCTCCCCCGCCCGCGCGGAAAGAGGCGGCGCGTCGACCGCAACGGTCGCATACGACGGCGGCGCGGAGAGCGCCTTCCCCGAAGCCGGCTCGCTTCGGGAGTAAGCGAGAGCCACGTAGCTCACCGAGTTGTCGTCCTTGAATCCGGGGATGTCCGCGGAGGCGTAATAGTCGAGGAGGCTCGGCTTCGCCCCCTTCGCGATCCTCGGCAGCAGCTCCAGGAGAACGCCGAGCCCCGCCCTCCCGCAGATCGTGTTGTGCGTCTCGTCCAGATAGGCGTGGAACCCCGCGGCGTCGAGGCGCGTCAAAAGGCCGATGGCGCGCTGGTCCAGCTCGCGGATCCGCTCGCGCACCGCCTTTGCTTCCGCGCCGAACGGCGTGTAGTCGTACCGCGGGCCGTAGTGCGTGAAATCGCTCGAGAAGACGAAGAGCGTCCCCCCGTCGTCGAGCTTCGCCAGCCGGGAGGCCAAGGCCCGCTCGCTCGCAGGCTGGGTGCGTCCCGCCAGGATCGGGACGAGGCAGAACGACCCGAGCGAGCTTTGCAGGAACGGCAGCTCGATCTCGATCGAGTGCTCGTTGTCCGCCACGCCGGGGACGAGGCGCACGAGCGATCCGTCGAGAAGCAAGGGGCCCGCATCGGCGCAGAGCGGGACGTCTCCCAAAGGTGTCGCGTAGGCGGAGGCATCGTCGAGCGAGAACCCGTCGAACGTTCCGTGGTGCGAAGGAGCGACGACGACCACGCGCCGGAAGTCCCCCGGGTGGAGGAGGTGGAAGGCCGTCGCGGCGGCGGCTCCGGAGAACTGCCAGCCCGCGTGGGGGGTGACGAGCGCGACGACCTTCGTCTTGAGCGAAGGCGCTGTCGAGGCCGCTCGGAGCATGCGGTAGACCTCGACGCGAGCGAGCGCCGGCTCTCCCGGGTACCAACTCCCGGCGAGCGCCGCGGGACGGACACGGTTCACCGGCGCCGCGGACGTTGCGGGATCGGTCGCCAGGGTGGGAGGCGCGGCGAAGCCGGTGACGACCGCCCCGGCCAGCCCCATGGCGCCAAGTCTTCCCGCGATCGAGTTCATGAGGGCCTCCTCAGGATGAAAGAGGATGAGGCGTCGCGCGACTCGCCGACGCGCGTGACGCGAACGGCGGCCGTGTCCGTCACCGGGCACTTGGCTTCGCACAGGCCGCAGCCCACGCACAGCGAGGGATCCAGGCGCGGGCGCTGGAGACGCACTTTCGATCCGTCGCGCCTTAGGCTTTCCGCCTCCTCGAGCCAGATCGCCTTTGGGCTCGTGGGGCAAACCTCCTGGCAGACGATGCAGGGAGTCGCCATCCCCCAAGGAAGGCACCGGCCCTGATCGAAGAAGGCCGTGCCGATCCTCACCTCGGAGCGTCCCCGCGTCCACCCTTTCTCCTCGGCGCTCATGCGGCGGATGGCGCCCGTCGGGCAGACCTGGCCGCACAGCGTGCAGCTCGGCTCGCACCAGCCTCGACGCGGCACGAGGATCGGCGTAAAGAGTCCTTCGATTCCCGCGCTGCCCAACGCGGGCTGCAGCGCCGAAGTCGGACAAGCGTTCACGCAAGCGCCGCAGCGGATGCACCGGGCGAGGAACTCCGGCTCGGCCAGCGAGCCCGGAGGACGGATGGCGGAAGGTCCCGGCGCCGAAGCCGACCCCGCGCTCGCCCGGAAGAGCGGGAGAAGCGCAGCGCCCGACAGCGCGGCGCCGAGGAGCTGGCGGCGAGGTATCGAGACGCCCCCCGAGGGAACCGCGGCCGGGACGAAGGGAGCGAAGCGGATGACGCCCTCGGGGCACGAGGCGACGCAGTTGAGGCAGACGTGGCACTCCGAGACGCGGTGGCCCTCGAAAGGCTCGTCCGCGCCCTGGCAATCGCGAACGCACAGCGTGCATTCCGTGCAGGCGCTCACATCGACGTGAATGCGGTAGATCGCAGCGCGCGCGATCCAGCCGAGACCGGCTCCGAGCGGGCAGACAGCGCGGCACCACCACCGGGCGATCCAGCGGTTCGCCGCGAGCAGGGCGATCAGGATGGCTCCGGTGAACCAAGCTCCGGCGTACAGGCGCGGCCGATAGCCGCCCGGCAGCAGGGAGTGAAGCGCGGGAACGATCCCCGAGCCGAACGAGCGCGCGAGCAGCGAGAGAGGATCGAAGAGGCCGGCCTGAAGGCTTCCCGCGAGCGCCGCGAAGAGGAGCGCGATGAGAAGGAGGTACTTGAAGCGATAGTGGGGTCGCCAGCGGTTCACTTCCCTGAAAGGTCCCCGCCGCAACCGGCGCGTCGACCACGACACGATCTGGTTGAGGGTCCCGAAGGGACAGATCCAGCCGCAAAACGCGCGCCCGAACACGAGGGTCAGCGCGACCACGATCACTGCGGCCGCGAGCCCCGCCGGAAGGAGCCACGACGAGGCCAAGACTCCCACCGCCGTCAGAGGATCCACCTGGAAGAAGATGCGGACGGGAAAGAGCCGGACGCCCTGGTCGGTCATCAGGGCAAGCGAGACGAAAAAGAGCGCGAGGAAGAACCCCTGATAGATCCTGCGGTAGACGACGGGAAGATACCAGGGCCGCCCCTTCCGCTTTTCCGGAGGGGCCAGGGGCAGAGCCGAAGGGCTAGGCGCCGACACGGATCTCCTCGATCCGCCCCATCCCGGCGCGGATCGACCCGAGCCCACGCCCTTCGGCGAGCATGAGGTACGGAATGTCGAACGGGTCGAGCCCGAGAAGGCCCGCTCCCCAGGCATCGAGCGCGACGGCGTCGGTTCCCGCCGCGACGGCGTTCTCGATGCGAACGTCCTCGAGCCGGCCGCCCGTCGGACCGCCCCGCACCATCACCCGCGTCGCATCGACGACCGTGAGAGTCGGCCGCACGGCGCCCGCCACGTCCGCGATGGCGTGATGGATGTCCTGGTGCAGGCGCGCGCGCGTGCCCCCGAGAAGCCCGTACCAGTTCTTCAGGCCACACGTGAATCGCGTGAGTGCGTGGTCCTTGACGATCGGCAGGTTGATGACGCGGTCCGCCAGGAACAACGGCGCGAAGACTTCCCAGTGATCGAGAGTCGCTCCCGAAAGGGCCGTGTCCACGAACCCCGCATCCGGCGGGATCAGCACCTCGGCTCCCGCCTCGAGGGCCGCCTTGCGGATTCCCGAACGCTCGGCCACGCGAGCGGCGTCGTGAACGGGAACCTCGGCGACGATGACGCGCTTGGCCCGCGCCGCAAGACAGAGCCGCGCGACCTCGGCGACGATCGCCGGATGGGTGTTCGCTCCCTGCTCGACCGTGCGGTCCCACGCCATGTTGGGCTTGAGGAGGACCGTGTCCCCGGGCCGGACGAATCGCTCCATGCCGCCGATCGCGGCGAGCGAAGCCCGCACGAGGCGCGCCGGGTCCGTCCCGCGAGCGACGGCGAGCGCGCTCCCGGGCGAAGGCTCGACCCTGTGATCGGCGATGGTGGCGAGCTTCCGGTCACCCCGCCAGCGGCCCGAAGAGAAGGCGCCGAGAGCGGCGATCGCGCCCGACCCTCCCAGAACGAGCCCCGCTTGCCCGAGCCGCTTGAGGACGAGCCTTCTCTCGGTGCTCTCGGGATCCTTGTTCATGGCCGGCTCGGCTCAGCCAGAGCGAGCAAACGCGCGCCGGATGCACCCGACAGCGCCTGGTCGAGGTTCGCGGCCACCGTCATCAACGGCTCCGGATCGGCGGCTGCTGCGGGGTCGGCGATCAGCTTCGCGTAGAACACGCCCCGGCGGAAGAGGATCGCCTGGGCCGTGACCGAGGCTTCGTCACCGGGCGCCGGATCGAGGTGCGACCCCGCCTCCCGATCGAGCAGCGCCTTGGCACCCTCGATGTCGCCGAAGACGTAGATCTCGAGATCGGCCGGAGGCGAGATCAGCTTCCAAGCGACCAGACGCTTGCACCCGTTCTTCCTGAGGCTCTCCGCCGCTCCGTCCACTCGCTCCTCGAGCCTGTCCGCGGGAAGGTCCGCTTCCGGCGGGGGAAGACCCGGGATCAGCGCGGACGGGCCTTGCGAGCGGTTGACCGCTCCCACGACCAGCCACGTACAGATCGCGAGAAGAGGCGCCGCAAGGAGCAAGGCCAGGGGCCACTTCGTCGACTTCGATCGACCCATGCGGGTCCTTTCGACAACGGCTAGACGTAGAGATGATACCTCCGCGTGGTCAGATCGTCCGCGAGGCTCTGGTCCGGAAACGAAACTCGTCCTCGAGCGCGTCGAGCACCCTGGAGTCCCTAGCAGGCCGGACTTGCCCGGCGATGCTGACCGGCTCGCGCACCTCGCGAAGTCCCGCGACGGCGAGCCCGGCGTGGCGTTCATCGTCTTCAGGGTCTTCAAGAGGAAATCCATGTCGACGAACGGATCGCCGCCCGTGCGCTTCCAGTGGACGCGGCCCTTTGCGTCGATGAGGATCGTGGAGTGCAGCTCCAGCTCTTCGAAGTCGTCGTAGGAGGCGAAGCGCCGCGCGTTCGCTCGGTGGCCCAGTCGGCGGCCTTCCCGCTCATGGACACGAGCTGCTCCGGGCAGTGCACGCATTCGTCGTTGAGGTAGAAGACGAGGATGACGCTCTGCCCCCGATAGTCTTCCAGCCGGACGTGCTTGCGCTCGACGTTCACCGCGTCGAGCTTCGGAGCGGCGTAGGGCTCCCCGTCGAGCGGTCCGAGCGCCGCAAGCACGTCGAGAGTGTACGGCCGCTCCGGCGCCGGGTCGCTCGGCAGGTCGCGCCAGGGGATCGCCCCCGGCTTCGGGATCTCGTCCCAGCGCTCGTATTTGACGAGGGCGCGGAAGAGCGCGGCCATCGCAAGACGGAACGGCGCGTGCCAAGAAGAGGAACTCGGGGTCGTCGATCAGGCCGGGTTGCGGCGTCCGTCCGTTCCATCCACAATCGCCGCCATGCTGAAATTCGGCCCGTTCGCGTCGGCACGCCTTGTCCGAAGCGCCGCCGCGATGGGCGTCTGGCTGCTTGCGATGGCCGTTTCGGGCGCGCGCACGCCGCCAAGCTCCGCCGATCGACCGAACGTCGTGCTCGTCACCCTCGATACGACGCGCGCCGACCGCCTCGGTTGCTACGGTCGCGCCGACGCCGGAACGCCGAATCTCGACCGGCTCGCCGCGCGAGGCGTTCGATTCGCCGATGCCTGGTCCGTCGTGCCGATCACACTACCGGCTCACCTCTCGATGATGACGGGGTGCACCCCGGTCACTCACGGCGTGCGCGACAACGGCGGCGCGAGATACGACGGTCGAATTCCGACCCTCGCCGTCCGGTTGGCCGCCAACGGTTATCGGACCGCGGCCGTCGTGTCGGCCTCGGTGCTCGATTCGGACTGGGGGGCGAACGCCGGCTTCAGCGTCTACGACGATCGTTTCGGCGGCAAGAGCGAGCGAAGCGCGGCTTCGGCCACGACGCGCGCCCTCGAGATTTTCGGATCGTCGACGGAGCCGATCTTTCTCTGGGTGCATTATTTCGACCCGCACTGGAACTACGAGCCCCCGCCTCCGTTTGCCGAGCGCTACCGGGACGACCCCTACCAAGGCGAGATCGCCTCGGTCGATTTCGAGCTCGGGCGACTTTTCGCAGGCCTCGACAAGGCGAAGCAGAAGTCGATCATCGTCGTCGTCGGCGACCATGGTGAATCGCTCGGCGAACACGGTGAGCGAACGCACGGCATCTTCACCTACCGCGCGACCCTGAGCGTCCCCTTCTTGATCGCCGGACCCGGAATTCCCGCCGGGCGAGTCGTCTTGGAGCCGGTCTCAATCCTCGATCTGGCGCCGACGGTGGCGGAACTGATAGGCCTTTCGCCTGCAAAGCTCCAGGACGGAATCTCGCTCGCTCGGGCCGTCCTCCGGGGAGAGGCGGCGCCGCGGTCGCGCGCGATTTACTTCGAATCGATGCTCCCGTTTTATTCCTACGGCTGGGTTGCCCCTCGCGGCGAAGCCGACGGGCGATACACATTCATCGATCTCCCCAAGAAGGAGGTGTACGACCTGCGGGGCGACCCTGGGCAGTTGAAAAATCTTTTCACCGCCACGGACCCTCTCTCGGCCAGCCTCACGCGCCGCTTTGCGCGTCTCACCGCCGGCTTGGCCAAGCATGAAGGCCAAGGCACGCCCGCTCTGCTTACGGAAGACAAGCTCGCCCAGCTGTCGTCTCTCGGCTACTTGCCCGGCGTTCCTTCGGGTCCGAATGCGCCGACGCTCGACCCGAAAGACGTCATCGACCTCGCCGATCGGGTCTTGGACGCAACACAGCTCCAGCGGAATGGGCGCTTCGACGAGGCGATCGCGATGGTCGACCAAATCCTGCTACGCAATCCGGACAACGTGCGGGCGCGGGCGGTTCGCGGACAGGCGCTGCTATCGCAGAAGCGATTCCGCGAGGCGGTCGTCGCGTTCGGGGAGATCGTCGCGCTGGCTCCCACGGTCGGGACCTACCGGACCGACCTCGGCTCGAGCCTCGCCGGCGCCGGCGAGCTCGCGAAGGCCGAAGCCGAATGGCGGAAGGCCATCGAACTCGAGCCGCATCTCGCCGATCCGCGCGCCAAGCTGATCGCCGCCCATCTTCAGAAGGGTGAGACGGCGAAGGCGGTTGCGGCGGCGAAGGACTCGGCAGCCTCCGGCGCCGAAAGCGCCGAGCTCGACTTGGAGATCGGCCTCGCGTACGCGTCATCAGGCGATGTCGCCACCGCCCAACGCTTTCTCGAGTCCGCGCTGCGCCTTCGCCCGGCCTACGCCAAGGCACTCGCCACTCTCGGGCGAATCGCCCGCGACCAGGGGCGCATCGACGACGCACTCCTTAGGTACCGTGCCGCACTCGAGGCCGAGCGCGACCCCAAGGAGCGCGCGCGGCTCGCCGCGATCGTCTCGGAACTTTCGCGAGCGGCGGACAAGTAGGGTTTTTTTCCGAAGGTCCGGTGGAGGAGAGGCCGCCTCGATGGCCGAGGCACGCGACACGTTTCACGCCCTGCTCCGTGACCACGAAAAGATCCATCGCGCGGTGGAAGAGATCGAAGGCGGCGTCGCGACCACGACCTCGAGCGAGGATCCGGCGATCGCCAAGACTATCCGCGTTCACGTTCGTCAGATGCAAGCGCGCGTCGCAACCGGCGACCGGCTCAGACATTGGGATCCCTTGTTCGTCGCGGTGTTCAAGCACCACGACGAAATCGCCATGGCGATCAAGGACGTGCCAGGCGGAGTCGTGGTGCGGGAGACCTCGCAGAACCCGGACGTCGCGACGTTGATCCGCGCCCACGCCAGGGCAGTCAGCGAGTTCGCGCAACGCGGATTCGAACGGGCGCACGAGGCGTCTCTGCTTCCCGAGGGATACCCGGCGCCGAAGATCGATTCGACAACACACTGACCGTGCGCTGGCGCGACGTGACGGAGCCGATAAGCTTGTGCAAGACTATCGAAGAGGTCCGTTCGATAAGGAGACCCGTATGAAGCCCACTTGCGCTGCTGCACTCGCTTCGTTTCTGCTCATAACACTGACCGGAGCGGCAATCGCCGCCGACAGCACGGCGCCAAAGCCGATCGTGGTCAGTGACAAGGTGACGGTGAAGGCCACCGTCGAGGCGATCGACCATACGAACAGAGTCGTGTCGCTCAAGGGACCGAAAGGGAACATCGTCGAGCTGTCCGTCGACGAGAGCGTCAAGCGTTTCGACAACCTGAAGGTCGGGGACACGGTCACGGCCGCGTATTACGAGTCGGTCGCTTTCGACATCAAGAAGCCGGGAACACCCATGGGGGTCGACAAGATCACCACACAAACCGGGAAGTTCACCGGGGAGAAGCCCGGAGGCGGCGTGACGGACACGACGGTCTCCACGGTGACCATCATGGCGATCGACCCGTCCGTTCCCGCGGTCACGATCAAGACCTCCGACGGTGCGATCCAGAACGTCCGCGTCATGCACCCGGAATACCTGAAAGACATCAAGGTGGGCGACGTGGTCGTCGTAACGAAGAAGAAAGCCTTGATGATTTCGGCTGAGTGAGCGCGGTAGGCCCCTTGTGCCTCGCCAAAATCCAGTCCCGCTCCCTCGATGACAGCTTTCGGGGGTCGCGCGCGGGGTGCTAATCGGTGCGACCACGGTCGTTCCGACACACGAATCCCTTCGCTGGGACCGCGATCGTCGTGCGGGATGTCTGTCGGGCCTTCAGGCGGCTCGCCGACGCGAATCAGGCGAGGAATCGGCCGAGGCGTTCGATCGAGAAGGAGTTTGATTACCCAAGTATCGAGGTGGTAAGCGAGTTGGCCGGGGTGACCGACGGCGCGGTTGGGCTCCACCTTCCGGTAGAGGCTTATCCGCCCGCTTTTTCGGTCTCGCCGGATAATCCGGATCTCCTCCTCCACCCTCTTGGCAAGTTGGTGCACAGGCATCTCAGTCAAGAACATCTCGACCCGGATGGGATCGATCGTCTGACTTTCGCCTTTTCTTGTGAAATTCCGGGGGTCCAGACGCCCGTCCGGCGCTGCGATCGCGTCTCCTGGGCGATCCTAGAGTGCCGTTTTCGGCGCAGAAGCCATTTTGGAGCCCCAGTTTTGCCCGCTCCAAAGGAAAAAGCTCGGAACGGCGACTTTTCGTTCGGAGTTGACCCTGTCGTGGAGGGTTCGAGCCGTTCTCAGGCGCCAGGGTCCTACGCAGCCCGGAATACCTTCTCTTGATGCCACTCGAGGGCACGGGGGTCCGGCTCGCGCGAATCCCTCGCAGACCGCGC
>Ga0315278_10001875_pt1 | contig 18586 bp, 14 predicted proteins | sample YL17G06_0_MG_FD_203880 | JGI IMG/M metagenome (GOLD analysis project Ga0315278, IMG submission 203880) | Sediment microbial communities from Yellowstone Lake, YNP, Wyoming, USA - YL17G06_0 | ecosystem: Environmental > Aquatic > Freshwater > Lake > Sediment | place: USA: Wyoming | collected... | reverse complement strand
AGGACAGGACAAAAGCCGGGAATTCATGGTTACAATACTTCTTACTGCAATTGATAAACCAATTGAGCTACCGAATATTTTGTACGACTTCGGCAAATGGGACCTCAGACCAGAATCAATGGTTTCACTTGACAAGCTGGTTGAGACGCTGATAGATAATCCAAATGTAACAATTGAGCTCATGTCGCATACCGACTCACGCGATACGGAAGAGTATAACCAGACTCTATCGCAAAAAAGAGCCCAGGTTGTAGTTCAATATCTCATTGATAAAGGAATTGCAGCGGAAAGACTGGAAGCAAAAGGATATGGTGAATCAACTCCGAAAGTTGTTGATGCCTTGATTGCAGGACAGAATTCTTTCCTTAAAACAGGCACAGCCCTTTCAGAACAATATATCAATACTCTTGCAAATGATGAGCAGAAGGAGATAGCACACCAGATAAACCGCAGGACCGAATTCAAGGTTCTGAGAACAGATTATGTGGCACCGAAGAAATAGGTAAACTCTATTTATATTTCGACCACAAACTCTCCCCTCCTTTTGAAGGAGGGGTGGCTGAGCGTAAGCGAAGCCAGGGTGGTTGATTCTATAGCTATCTGAAAAAACAGTTATTATAATCCTTAATATCCAAATCAACCACCCCGTCACTCCTTCGTCGCGACACCCCTCCTTCAAAAGGAGGGGAGAGTTACGTTTTGCATATTCATTTTCTCAGTTCATGAATTAAACCAATCAATGACCCTGTAACGACTTCGTCGTGCCACACCTCCCTCAAAAAGACAGGAGAATGTAGCTTAGTTAAGTGTCTGGTAGAATTCCAGTGGTTCTTATGAATTGATATTTTATATACATTTATCAACAGTTATTATCTAACACGCTGATAAATGAAAACTAAAATCTTTCCTTTTTTAATATTTCTGGTCCTGACAATTTCAATATCTGCAGCATATCCCCCTTCCAAACCCATCCGCATTCTGGTTATTACTGGTGGTCCTGACTATAAGGTTGAACAATTTAATCAGATGCTTGCCTCACTTGGTGATAATATAACCTGGCAGGTAGCTGAACTGCCGGGTGCTTTTGATTTTTTTCTGCCCGGGAACAGAACAAAGTATGATGTTCTGGTATTCTATCACATGTGGCAAACTATAACTGAAGAGCAGGCACAGACATTTGCAGAGTGCATCAGAGAGGGGAAACCCCTGGTTGTACTGCATCATAGTATATGTGCGTTCGATGACTGGCCTGAGTATATTAATATTATCGGAGGAAAATATTTTCACAAACCCACAACAGTGAACGGGAAAGAATACCCGGCATGTTCGTATATTCATGATTTACATTTTAAAGTCAGAATAGTGGATCCTGAAAATCCTGTTACAAAAGGGTTAACTGATTTTGAAATTTTCGACGAAACTTATAAAGGATTTTATGTTGAAGAAGGCGTGACTCCATTATTGACAACTGACGAACCCTTCAGTACACCTGTTATCGGCTGGACTAAAACATATGGCAAAGCAAGAGTTGTTACGTTTCAGAGTGGGCACGATGTTCCTACTTTCGAGAATCCCAACTTCAGAATACTTCTGAAACAATCAATTGAATGGGTTTATAAAGGGGAAAACTAGGATAGACTCCTTAGCCTAAACATCAACCCACCTGAACCGCGCAACGATCACCTGGCACAATTCTCTCAGTAAACTTTTTTATTATCTTTACCTCTATATTTAGTGACTATGCCTTTCGAATCAAAATACAGCAGAAGAGGTGTTTCTTCAACAAAAGAAGATGTACATGCAGCTATCAAGAATATTGACAAAGGTCTGTATCCCAGAGCTTTTTGTAAAATAGTACCTGACTTGCTCGGTGGCGACAAAGATTTCTGCAATATTATGCATTCTGACGGAGCGGGTACAAAATCATCACTTGCATATATTTACTGGAAAGAAACAGGCGATATTTCAGTTTGGAAAGGGATAGCACAAGATGCAATAGTAATGAATGTCGACGATCTTATTTGCGTTGGTGCTTACGATAATATTCTTTTATCATCAACAATCGGACGAAATAAAAATCATATTCCGGGATCGGTTTTATCTGAAGTTATAAACGGAACAGATGAGGTACTTGAAGAACTCAGGAGCCTGGGGATCGGTATCTGGTCAACCGGTGGAGAAACTGCAGACATGGGCGATCTTGTAAGAACCATTGTTGTCGACTCAACCGTTATAGCCAGGCTAGAAAGATCCCGGGTTATTTCAAATCACAAAATTAAAGATGGAGATGTGATAATAGGATTGGCATCTTATGGAAAAACCAGTTATGAGCATGAGTATAACAGCGGTATGGGAAGTAACGGACTTACTTCAGCCCGGCACGATCTTTTTGCACCATATTTAGCTTCAAAATATCCTGAGAGTCTTGATACGACTTTGCCCTATGATCTTATCTATTCCGGAACTCTGCGGCTTACGGACCCTATAGAGGGGTTAAATACTGATGCCGGGAAACTCGTTCTTTCCCCAACGCGCACTTATGCACCTGTGGTTAAAAGAATTATTGAAACCATGCATTCTGAAATAGATGGTATGGTGCATTGCTCAGGCGGCGGACAAACAAAGGTAATGCGATTCATTGATAAGATGCATATAGTAAAAAATAATTTATTCCCTTTACCCCCGTTGTTTAGCCTGATACATGAGCAATCCGAGACAGCCTGGGAAGAGATGTACAAAGTATTCAACATGGGTCACAGGTTTGAGATCTATACTGATCAGAAAAATGCATCAGAAATTATAAGCATTGCCTCGGGATTTAATCTTGAAGCCAGAGTGATAGGCTATTGCGAAGCATCGGAAAAGAAAAAACTTACAATAAGTTCTGAATTCGGAACTTTCGAATATTAGACCGCATATCGCAAACCGCAAGCCTTTTTCTTAAATTTTCTTGTTATCTTTGCACCCTGAAAATTTATTGTACTATGGCAAACAACATGATTCTCGAGAGGCTGGAGGGTGTGAAATCCAGGTTTATTGAGGTTGGCGAACTACTCACCCAACCCGATATTCTCTCGGATATGAAGAAGTATGTCAGATTGAATAAAGAATATAAAGATCTCCTCCCTATAATCGAGTCATACGAAAGATATAAACTGGCTCTCAGTAATATAACCAGTACCAAAGAACTGCTGGCAAATGAAAAGGATGAGGAGATGCGTGAGATGGCCAAAGCTGAACTTGATGAGATCACATCCCATATACCTGAAATGGAGGAAGAGATCAAGATGTTGATAATTCCGGCTGATCCCGAGGACGATAAAAATGCTGTCATGGAGATCAGGGCAGGAACAGGAGGCGATGAAGCAAGTATATTCGCAGGAGATCTATTCAGAATGTACAGCAAGTTTTTTGAAACAAAGGGATGGAAGGTAGATATTAATAATATGTCTGAAGGAACGGCAGGTGGTTATAAGGAGATAGTTCTTAGTATCGTTGGTGAAGGTGTATACGGAATAATGAAATATGAATCCGGAGTTCATCGTGTTCAGAGAGTTCCGCAAACTGAAACACAGGGTCGTATTCATACATCTGCCGCATCAGTTGTTGTACTCCCGGAAGCAGATGAATTTGATATTGACCTAAAAACCGAAGATATCCGCAAGGATACTTATTGTTCATCAGGACCTGGCGGCCAGTCGGTAAATACAACATATTCTGCAATTCGCCTTACCCATATTCCATCAGGTATTGTTGTTACCTGTCAGGATGAAAAGTCCCAGCTTAAAAATTATGATAAAGCATTGAAAGAGCTGAGAACAAGACTCTATAACCTTGAATACCAGAAGTATCTCGATGAAGTCTCTCACCGGAGAAAGACTATGGTTTCAACGGGCGACCGCTCTGCAAAAATCAGGACTTATAATTATCCACAGGGTAGAATGACCGATCACAGAATCAACCTTACGATCTATAATCTTCTGTCAATACTAGACGGTAATATCCAGGAGGTTCTCGACAAGCTGCAGATGGCTGAAAATTCTGAACGTTTAAAAGAGAGCAATATTAAACCCGATTGACAATGGATCACACAAAATTATTTGAAAACATAGTCAAAAAGCGCTCATTCCTTTGTGTTGGGCTTGATTCTGAGATAGAAAAGATCCCATCTTTCCTTTTGAAAACAAAAGACCCGGTATTTGAATTCAACAAACGTATTATTGATGCAACTCATGAATATGCAGTGGCTTATAAACCGAATGTTGCCTTTTATGAATGCTACGGGGCAAAAGGATGGACATCACTTGAATCTACGGTAGGCTATATTAAGAAAAACTATCCTGATATCTTCCTGATTGCGGATGCAAAACGGGGAGATATAGGGAACACTTCAAAGATGTACGCAAAAGCATTCCTGGAAAATATGCCTTTCGACGCTATAACGGTTGCTCCATATATGGGTGAAGATTCTGTGACTCCATTCCTCTCATATAAAGAAAAATGGGTTGTACTTCTGGCACTTACATCCAATAAAGGTGCTGATGATTTTCAGTATCATAATGAAGATGGACTAAAACTCTATGAAAGAGTATTATCAGTTTCGCAGAAATGGGGTACCGTTAATAATCTGATGTACGTTGTTGGTGCAACCCGTGCAGAAATGTTGAACAGCATACGAAAGCTTGTGCCTGAACATTTTCTTCTTGTTCCCGGTGTAGGAGCCCAGGGTGGCAGCCTTGAGGAGGTTGCAAAATATGGTCTTAACAGCAAATGCGGACTGCTTGTTAATTCTTCGCGAGGAATAATCTTTGCAGATAGTTCAGAAAACTTCGATAAGGTGGCCGGGGAAAAAGCAATGGAGATTCAGGTTGAGATGGAAAAATATCTCCACCAACATAAACTGATCTGAATATCCTCATTTTTAATTAGTTGAGATTACTTCGTCACTGCTAGGACGGCAAAGCCTGACGAAGCAACCCTTGGATCCCTTGCAGCAATAAAATTTTGTGAACAACCCTTGCGCTATAATCCCTTTTTTCATAAATTTATATTCTCGCTGTTTATTAATATGTGCTAATATGAAAGAGGAATTTCTTCATTATCTGTGGAAATATAGTCTTTATGACCAGGAGAGCCTTTTCGACAACGAAAAAAACAAAATTATTGTTCTGAGCCCTGGTGAATATAACCGTGATTCAGGTCCTGATTTTTTCAATGCCCGCATCTCTATTGCAGGCACTGTCTGGGCAGGAAATGTTGAAATACATACCAGATCGTCGCATTTTGATAATCACGGACATCAGAATGACCCGGCATTTAACAATGTTATCCTTCACATTGTTGCTGAAAACGATAAACGTGTTTTTAATATCAGAGGAGAAGAGGTTCTTACCATAGAAATAAAATTTGATTTATCCTTATATGAGAAATATACCTTCCTTGTCAATAATCCTTATTTAATTGCCTGTCAGGATGATATTACAGAACTCGATTATATTATCGTACGACACTGGCTTAATTCACTTGTTATCGAAAGATTCCAGTCCAAATCAATATCAATTCTGAAAATTTTTTCTGAAACAGGGAACGATTGGGAAGAGACATTTTACAGATTGCTTGCACGATATTTTGGATTCAGGGTTAATACAGAACCTTTTGAGATGCTTGCATCAGCACTTCCACTCAGGATAATCCGGAAGCATACGGATAACAGGTTTCAGATTGAGGCTCTTCTTTTTGGAACAGCAGGTCTGCTAGATGAGGGCCTTTTTAAAGAGGCACTATCTGATGAATATTACCTCAACCTTATTAAAGAGTATACGATTCTTTCATCAAAATATTCCCTTCAGCCTTTACATGGCTGGATATGGAAATTTTCAAGATTGCGGCCTTCAAATTTTCCGACTATTAGATTATCGCAGCTTGCCACGATGCTTTCAATTGCCGGCGGACTCTTCTCAAAAGTCCTGGAAGCAACTGATATAAAACAGATTAAAGAATTGTTTGAAGTAACTGCTTCATCCTATTGGGACGATCATTTTGTATTTGGTAAGAAAAGCAGGAATTTTACTAAGGCTACCGGATCGCTGGCAACCGACATATTTCTGATTAATGCAGTTATTCCCGTGATTTTTGTCTATGGACAGAGCAGGGATTGTCAGGATATAAGTGAAAAAGCCCTGGTTTTCCTTGAAAAGATAAATCCTGAGGAGAATATTATAATATCAGAATGGAATGCAGCAGGAATTGAAGCTGATTCAGCGTTTTATTCCCAGGCGCTGATACAGCTTAGGAATGAATACTGCAAGAAAAGAAAATGTCTCGATTGCCGTATTGGCAATAAGATCATAAGCCAGGGGAAAAAATTAAAGGATCACAAAGATCTTCTTCTTGAACCATAGCTTTTGACGAACAGCCGATATTTTTTGACAAATAATTGAAAGATAGCACTATTCAACGCAACTTTCAGTATGTTTTTTGCGTCTTTATAGTGATGGTGAAACAATAATTTTTTGCACATATTCGTTCCTGTAAAAAGAAATATTTCAAGAACTTTTAAAAAAAAAACAAATTGTTTGATTATTTACATAAAAAAGCCTTATTTTTGCGTTCCAAAATTGGAGACTCGATCTATATATGGATTAATAATATTTTAATTAGAGATATGTATTTAACAACAGAAAAAAAGCAGGAGTTTTTCAAAACCTTTGGAACATCTGAAATCGATACCGGTACAGCAGAAGGCCAGATAGCGTTATTCTCATACAGGATCAATCATCTTACCGAACACCTTAAGAAGAATAAAAAAGATTTCAGTACCCAGCAGGCTCTTATCAAACTTGTAGGGAAAAGAAGAAGGCTTTTAGACTACCTTAGAATTAAAGATATCGGGCGGTATCGCGAAATCATAAAAGCGTTGAAATTACGTAAATAGATAAAAAGGCAATTCAAAATTGCCTTTTTTCTTACTATTTAAATTATTTTGTAATTTCAATTACCATAAATCACACATATAATGTTTAAAGTAAAAGAGAAAATTATTGATATCGGTGACGGGAAGATAATAACCCTTGAAACTGGCAGAATGGCCAGGCAGGCCAATGGTTCTGTTTTGTTAAAAATGGGGAAGACAATGTTGCTGGCTACTGTAGTGTCAGCTCAGGATGCAAAGGAAGATACGGACTTCATGCCGCTTTCGGTGGAGTACAAAGAAAAGTATGCATCATCGGGACGGTTTCCAGGCGGATTCCTTAAAAGGGAAGCAAGGCCTTCAGATTATGAGATACTTATTTCAAGGCTCGTTGACAGGGCATTAAGGCCTCTTTTCCCTGATGATTTTCATGCAGAAACATTTGTAACTATCAGCCTTATATCAGCTGATATGGATATTATTCCTGATGCACTCGCAGGCCTTGCTGCTTCAGCCGCACTGGCACTTTCAGATGTTCCTTTTAACGGGCCAATGTCGGAAGTCAGAGTTGCCAGGATAGATAAAAAGTTTGTTGTAAATCCTACAGCAACACAGCTCAGAGAAGCCGATATCGACCTGATGGTTGGCGCTACATATGACAATATCCTTATGGTTGAGGGTGAAATGAAAGAAGTTTCAGAAGAGGAAATGCTTGAAGCCCTGAAAATCGCTCATGATGCCATAAAACTTCACTGCAAAGCACAGATGGAATTTGCACAGGAGTTAGGAACAACTGTTAAGAGAGAATATTCCCATGAAGTAAATGATGAGGAGCTCAGAAAAAAAGTCTGGGATGAAACTTATAAAAAATGTTACGGGGCAGCAAAATCCTCTACTGCCGATAAGCATAAACGAATTGATTCATTCGACGCAATTGTTAAAGATTTTCTCAGTCAGTATACTGAAGAAAATCCTGTCAATGAGACACTTGTAAAAAAATACTATCACGATGTATTGAAAGAGGCTGCCAGAAGACTGGTACTCGATGATAATATAAGGCTCGACGGAAGAAAACCCGATGAGATCAGGCAGATTATTTGCGAAATAGATCCGCTTCCTGCCACTCATGGTTCTGCGCTGTTTACCAGAGGCGAGACCCAGTCGCTGACAACAGTCACCCTGGGCACTAAATTAGATGAAAAAATCATTGATGATGTTCTGAATAAGGGAACAGAGAAATTCACGCTGCACTACAATTTTCCACCGTTTGCGACAGGTGAAGCTAAAGCAGCCCGTGGTATAAGCCGGAGGGAAATTGGTCATGGAAACCTTGCTCACAGGGCACTTAAAAATATGATGCCATCGGATGATGAAAATCCATACGCAATAAGAGTTGTTTCTGATATACTTGAGTCAAACGGTTCTTCCTCTATGGCTACGGTTTGTGCGGGTACTCTGGCTCTTATGGACGCCGGTATTAAATTGAAGAAACCTGTTTCAGGAATTGCAATGGGTCTGATAACCGACAAAGAGACAAAAAAATATGCTGTTCTTTCCGATATCCTTGGTGATGAAGATCATCTTGGAGATATGGACTTTAAAGTGACAGGAACACGTGATGGTATAACTGCCACACAGATGGATATTAAAGTTGAGGGGCTCTCTTTTGAGATACTTGCAAAAGCTCTCAACCAGGCCAAAGCAGGCAGGTTGCATATTCTGGAGATAATGAACCAGACTATCTCAGAGCCTCGTCCGGAACTTAAACCACATGCCCCAAGAATTGAAATGCTTACCATTCCTAAAGAACTTATCGGCGCCCTTATTGGTCCCGGCGGAAAAGTAATTCAGGAGATACAACGTGTAACTGGCGCCACAATTATCGTAGAAGAGATTGATGGTCACGGAGATGTCAATATCTTTGGTAAGAATGCTGAAGTAATAAAAGCAGCCCTCGACTGGGTGAAGAAAATTGTTACTATTCCTGAAATAGGACAGGTATATAGAGGAAAAGTTAAGACAATAGTACAATTCGGTGCATTTGTGGAGATTCTTCCAAATAAAGACGGACTCGTTCACATTTCAGAGATCGAATGGAGAAAAATCAATAAAGTAGAAGATGTACTGAAAGAAGGACAGGAGATTGATGTAAAAATAATTGACATCGATCCTAAAACCGGAAAAATCAAGTTGTCGAGGAAAGAACTCCTCCCTCGTCCGCCGCGGCAGGAGACTGAGAAAAGAAATCCTGAAGAAAATCAGAATAAGTAATAGGAGTCCCGCAAAAGCGGGACTTTTTTATTGTTGTTTCATTTTCAATTTATAAATTTGATTAATTGAACTGTCAATTGCATTCAGTGATGAAGATCAGATACAACTATGTAGTTATAGAGGGAAATATCGGTGCAGGGAAAACTACCCTTGCGAGCAGAATTGCAGATGAGTTCAATGCACATCTTATTCTTGAACATTTTTCTGACAATCCTTTCCTGCCAAAATTTTATAATGACCCTGAAAAATATTCTTTTCCTCTTGAGCTTTCATTTCTTGCAAGCAGATATAAACAGTTAAAAGAAGAGCTAGGTCCACAGGATCTCTTTAAATCTTTTTCTGTTGCAGATTATTATTTTATGAAATCGCTGGTGTTTGCTGCATCAACACTGACCGGAGATGAGTACAACTTATACCGTCAGATTTTCTATATTATCTACGGGTCTCTTCCCATACCTGATATATACGTCTACCTCCATCTTAACCCCGACAGATTATTGGAGAATATTAAAAGAAGAGGACGGACCTACGAGAAATCGATAACGAAAGAATACCTTCAGAAAATCCAGGATAGTTATTTTTCATTTTTTAAACAGAATCCTGAAAACAAATATCTTATAATAGATGTTAATGATATAGACTTTGTTGCAAATGAGAACCATTATTTAAAAATTATAGATACTATTTTTTTTGATGATTATCCTGTTGGACTGAATAAGGTGATTTTGTAATTATATTAAAGGAATAAAGACTGTTGCGCTTATAAACATAAAGGTAGGTTCTTATACATGTGAATTTGCAATATTTTAAGGAACTTTTATATGAAAGATCGTAATAGCTTGTTTAGCTACAAATTATAAAAATATCAATAATCCTTACCTCTTATCATTTAATTTTTTTTAATTTGTTTAAATTGTGACTATTTTATTGTAAATTTGTGATTAAGTTAAATATTTCTAGTTAATAGTTCATTAAGAACTTTAAAACAAGGTATCATAAACAAATAACACTTTTAAACTATGAAAAAATTCAGAAGCTATTTTATCCTTATCCTGGCCGCAGCTGTTATGACAAGTTGCAGCGGGTTGAATAAAATGAAGAAAAACTCCAACTTAGTTAAGTATGAGGTTACACCAAAAGTTCTTGAAACGCATGCTGGTATGGTTACTGTGACTATTAAAGGCACCTTCCCGGCCAAGTACTTTGATAAGAAGACAACTGTTACTGCTGCTCCCGTTCTCACTTATGCCGGTGGCGAAACTGCTTTTGAAAAAGTCCAGGTTCTTCAGGGAGAAAGTGTAGAGGCTAATAATAAGGTAATTACTACAAGTGGCGGCGACTTTACCTATACCAGTACAATTCCTTACAAGGATGCTATGAAAATATCTGAGCTGGTATTGAAAGTAAAAGCCGTAAGAGGCAAAAAAAGTCTCGATTTTGACCAGGTTAAACTAGCCGACGGTGTGATTGCCACTTCGACATTGGTTGAGAAACATGGCAAGACAATTACTATGAAAGATAATTATGTCAGAATAAATCCTGAGAACAAATTAGCTGATATTAATTATCAGATAAATATGGCAGAAATTACCAGTAAAGAACTCAAAGCTGAAGATATTGCTCTGCTTAAAGAATACATCAAATCGGTAAGTGTTGATCCAAATCGTCAGTTAAAATCTACTGAAGTAAGTTCATATGCTTCTCCTGATGGGTCAATGAAGATTAATGAGCCATTATCAGTAAAGAGAGGTGTTACAGCAGACAAATTCATAAAGAAGGAATTCGATAAAATAGAAGCTGCAAAAGCTGAAGGTTTTTTTAATGAAAAAACAACTCCCGAAGACTGGGATGGATTTAAATCAGAAGTAGAAAATTCAACCATCCAGGATAAAGAACTTATCCTCCGCGTACTCTCAATGTATTCTGATCCTGATGTCCGTGAGAAAGAGATCAAGAACATGTCAGCAGCTTTTGAAGCTCTTAAAACAGACATCCTTCCAAAACTGAGAAGATCAAAACTGGCAGTCAATGTAGATATCATTGGCCGGTCAGATGAGCAGATCCTTGCACAGATGAAAGCAGATCCCAAAGTACTGAGTCTGGAGGAGATGCTTCGTGCCGGTACACTTACTACCGATCAAAATGAACAGCTTATGTTTTATCAGGCAACCGCAGAAAGTTTCCCGAAAGATATCCGTGCCAAGAATAACATTGGTTGCACATATATGGCTTTAGGTAAAACTGATGAAGCAATTGCTGAATTTGAAAAGGCAAAAGCTATCCAGAATAATGACGTAGTAAAAAATAACCTTGGTTTTGGCGCACTGGTAAAAGGTGACATGGCCAAAGCTGAAGAGTATTTTAATTCAATGACGGCAGCAACCGCAGAATCAAAATGGGGTCTCGGTGTTGTTGCAATTACGAAAGGTGAATACGACAAAGCAGTAAATTACTTTGGAACTGAACCTTGCTTTAACCTTGCTCTTGCTCAATATCTTAAAGGTGATGTTAACAAAGCAAAAACAACCCTTGATGCTATGAAGGATCTGTGCAAATGCGGGAAACCATCATATCTGAAAGCTGTAATCGGAGCACGTCTTGATGACAGAAATTATATGCTCGCCAATCTTCGTGAAGCTATCGGATTTAACGCTGATTGGAAGGCTTATGCCAAGACAGACCTCGAGTTTGCAAAATTCTTCGCTGATGATACTTTTAAATCGGCTGTTCAATAAGAACTACTTATAATATGAAAAAGGCTGCTCTTCGACTTCGCTCAGAGCGGCCTTTTTTTATAAAGCTCCCACAAAACAATCCCCACACTTATTGCAATATTGAAGGAGTGTTTTGTTCCGAACTGAGGAATCTCAACACAGAAATCACAATTGTTTAAGATTTCCTGATCCACCCCATTCACTTCATGACCAAAAATGAGAGCATATCGCTGCCCATCGTCAATATGTAAATTCTGCAACGCTACTGATCCTTCAGCCTGTTCAACAGCAATAATTTTGTAGCCTTCATCTTTAAGCTCACTTACAGCAATTGAAGTTGAAGGAAAATATTTCCAGGTTACTGATTGCGTAGCTCCCAGAGCAGTTTTCTGAATCTCCCTGTGAGGAGGTTTTGCTGTTATTCCGCATAAGTATATTGCCTCTGTCAGGAATGCATCTGCCGTTCTGAATATTGATCCGACATTGCTTTGACTCCTTACGTTATCGAGGACTATAATAAATGGTGATTTTTCAGTTTTTCTGAACTGTTCTATGGTCTTTCTTCCTAGTTCCGGATTGCCCAGTTTGCGCATTCTTTTTTATGCGAAAATAACTAATTAATCTTTTAATTGTTGTTATTTTGTGCCTATTGAATTCCGGGAATAAGAATCTGATATTTAATTTAACTATCGCAAAATGAATGTTCATGAATTTCAGGGTAAGTCTTTGTTGAAAGCTTACAATGTTGACATTCAGGAAGGTTTTGTTGCAGAAACTCCTGAGCAGGCAGTTACTATTGCCAAACAGTTACGGGAAAAAACAGGTTCCGGTTTTTTCGTTGTAAAAGCACAGATACATGCCGGGGGAAGAGGCAAAGGCGGTGGTGTTAAACTTGCAAAATCTGTTGAAGATGCCGGTAAGCTTGCCGGCCAGATGCTGGGAATGCAACTGGTCACTCCTCAGACGGGCCCTGCCGGGAAAAAAGTAAACAAAGTCCTCATTGCGCAGGACGTTTATTACAAAGGGGAATCAGGACCCGAAGAATTTTATATTAGTATTCTTCTGAACAGAGACAAAGGAAGATATATTGTTGTGTACTCCCACGAAGGAGGCATGGCTATCGAAGAAGTTGCTGAAAAAACTCCTCACCTTATTTTTACTGAAGAAATTGATCCCGGAATCGGATTACAGCCATTTCAGACTAGGAATATAGCTTTTAATCTGGGATTGTCGGGGATAGCTTTTAAAAACATGCAGAAATTGCTTTCAGGTATTTATGAGACATTCATAGGGTGTGATGCTCAGCTGCTTGAAATAAACCCGGTATTGAAGACCAGCGATAGCAGAATTTTAGCTGTAGACTGCAAGCTGGTTATTGATGACAACGCTTTGTTCCGCCATCCTGAGCTTCTGGGAATGAGAGACTTAAATGAAGAAGATCCTGTTGATGTTGAGGCAGGAAACCATAACCTGAATTTTGTAAAACTCGATGGTAATGTGGGATGCATGGTTAACGGAGCAGGACTGGCCATGGCAACTATGGATATTATTAAACTTTCAGGAGGATCACCGGCAAATTTTCTGGACGTAGGTGGAGGAGCGAGTCCAAAGACAGTAGAAGCCGGCTTTCGTATTATTCTTAAAGATCCGGCTGTGAAAGCTATTTTGATTAATATCTTTGGCGGAATTGTGAGATGCGACAGGGTAGCCAATGGGGTCGTTGAGGCCTATAAATCGATCGGAGAAATAAGAGTCCCTGTAATTGTCAGACTTCAGGGAACAAACGCAGAAGAAGCTAAGAAGATAATTGATAATTCAGGTCTTGAAGTTTTTTCAGCTATCTCCTTCAGAGAGGCAGCTGAGCTGGTAGCAAAGATTTTAAACTAAAAGGCGAGACATTATTAATTTTAATTAAGTATTTTTTATAGATAGAGTCCTGGTAATGAAGTTCAATAAGTCGCGTCTTGTTTTATCATTTTTTATGCGAATCATCGCAAAAAGGTTTATTCCCCGATTTTCCACATATGCAAAGGCTGATCTCTCCTGGAGAATCTTCTGTGTCTCTCTTTAGATCTTTCAGCAAAAAATTCCCGGTAATTTTCAAGGGTCCGAACTCAACAACTTCGATTACTGCCTGAGATTTGTTTTCTTTATTCTCTTCCATAGCTTAGATATTACCCAATAAAACCGAATTTTCTGTGTTGTCCGTCACAAAATGGCATATGATCGCTTACTCCGCACCGGCAAATTGAGATCATGCTTTCATGAACTTCCTTTTTGTTACCATTGTATAACAAAGTAAAATTACCCTTAAGCACAATTGGCCCGTCAGACATTATTTTTACCGATACGGGTTGTTCTTTTGAATCCGGATCATTTGCATCCATAAGTTCAGGCCTCCTGAACTTAACATGGTTAAGCTGATCACTTCCTGCGGAATCATTTTTTTCTTCATCATTCCATTTCCAGGCAAGAGCTTCAGTTGGACATAAATTTACGACCTCGATTATTCTTTCAGTTGTGGAACCGTTCATGTCAACCCAGGGTCTCCTGCTCGGATCGAAAACTTCAAGAAGTTCCCGGTAGCAGTAGGAAGCGTGAATGCATGCTGACGGTTTCCAATAGACTGTTATATCTTTGTTTTTATATCTTCTGCCGCCAGAAAACTGGCTTCCATTTTTTTCCATCTCCACTAAATATTTTACTTTGATTATAATTTCTAATTCTGACTGGTTTCTTGCTCTAATCCCTGAAATCAGGAATTTGAACCGCACAATCAGAGCAAAAGAAAAAATAAAATAGCTGGACGCAATTTAGCATTTTTTATACATATTCAGATTGAAGTGACATTACGAATATTTATATTTGTGTTATATCATTTAAATGATCAAAATTCATTTATTTAGCCGCGGGATTATAAACTCATTGAGCAGTAAATTATGATAAGCAGAGTTTGTGTTTGGGAGCTGGCAGGGGTGATTTTCTCACAGCAATTCAGTAATTTGATACTGAGTATATTGGCTGTGCTGATTGTACTTTGCATTATAGTAATTTTTTTCTCTGTTAAACTTAAAAGAGTTAACAGGGAGTTGCAGGAAAGAAACAGGCAGATTTCTGATATCAATACTGACCTCCTGAAATCAAATAAAGAATTGGCATTTCAAAAGGAACTGATCACAAAAGAACATTTTGAGTCTGATAAATTTTATGAAATGTTGGTTCAGTCTGCCAATGATGGTATATCTTTCTATGACAGGGATTGGAATTTAAGATACACAAATTCTGCCTTTTATTCAATGATCGGTTATGACAGAGATTCTTATAATTCTTTGAATCCTCAAGATCTTATCCATCCCGAAGACAAGGATTATCAACAAAGAAGAGAGCAGGCACTTGTAAATAACGGCTTTTTTGAAACAGAACTGAGGCTGCGTCATAAAACGGGGAATTATATGAGCTTGTCAACACGATCAGTTACAGTCAGGAGCGATACAGGAGACGTACTTGGAGCCCTTACTATTTCTCGAGATATTACACGATTGAAACAGGTTCATGAAGATCTTATAAAAGCAAATATAGGGGCTGAATCAAGTAACAGGTTAAAATCTAATTTCCTTGCGAATATTTCACATGAAATCCGCACGCCGCTGAATAGTGTTGTGGGATTTTCTAACCTGCTTCTGACAAATAATTTACCCAATGCAGTTAAAGAGGAATACATTGAACATATTAACCATAACAGCGAAAAATTACTTCAGATAATTGGTGATATAATCGACCTGTCAAGGCTTGAAAGTTCCCAGATTGAAATTACGTATGAAGGAGCTTCCCTTAGTGCCATTGTAAATGAGATAATTGAAGAAGCCAGGCAGATTATCAAACGGAACGAAAAGTCTATAATCCTCAATGTTAAAAATCATTTTGAAGATTCAGGAGACCTTATTTTCACTGACAGGATATGGCTCAAAAGAGTATTGAATCACCTGATGGATAATGCAGTGAAATTTACTCTTGACGGGTCAGTTGAATTTTCCTATTTATTGGAAAATCAGAATATTGTATTCAAAATCAGGGATACGGGCATTGGAATAAACAAAGAGAATCTGGGCCATATTTTTGAAGAATTCCGCCAGGAATTTGACGGTCATCATCGTCCTTTTGAAGGACTTGGTATCGGACTCACCCTGGCGAGAGAGGTTATAGAAAGAATGGGAGGAAAGATTTTTGTTAAGTCTGAAAAAGGGGTAGGTTCAGAATTCAGTTTTTCAATTCCTTACAGACCGGCTGGCACCACAAAGGTTAAGGGACCCTTATTTAACAAAGAACAAGTTTTAAAGCCTATTGACTGGAGTTCAAGAAAATGTCTTCTTGTCGACGATAATAAAGATGTTCTGATTTATCTGAACCGTATTCTTGCAGATACCGGGGTTGCCATAGTTACCGCCAGGTCAGGATTCGAGGCAATAGAAATCATAAAATCAACTCCCGATATTGATGTAGTGCTCCTCGATATGCAGATGCCAGAGATGAATGGTATCGAAGCAACTAAAGAGATCAGAAAAATTCGTAAGGACCTCCCGATTATTGCCCAGACCGCCTTTATTTTTGAAGACGATAAAGATATTATTCTGGAAGCCGGATGTGATGCCTGTCTTATCAAACCAATCAGAAGGGAACATCTGTTGACTGTTATGTCAAGTTTCGTGAAATCGACCTGAGACAACCTGGTTAATTTATCTTACTTTGTATTCAGTTTTAACTAATGACAAATAATCGTTTTGCTGATATTATTTTGCCTCTTGCCGTGAGGGGAAGATTCACCTACAGGATCCCTGATGATATTTCTGAAAATGTCAGACCCGGAGTGATGGTGACTGTACCATTCGGAGGGCGCACTCTATATTCGGGAATTGTATGCAGCGTCCACGACAAATCACCTGATATTAAGAACGTAAAGCCGGTTATTAATGTGCACGACACAATCCCTCTGATAAATGCGTCACAGCTCAGACTTTGGCAATGGATATCAGAGTATTATTTATGCAGTGAAGGGGAGGTGATGAAAGCTGCTTTACCGGGAGGAATAAGTCACAATAATTTTAAACCGCGGCTTGAAACATTCATTAGACTTTCCGGAAAATTTACAGAAGATGATCTGAATGAAATGCTTGATAAGCTTAAAAAAGCACCCAGACAACAGGATATTCTTTCATCTTACATCAGGCTTACAGGTTATTCATCGGGATCAGAAGTTATGCTAATAAGCAGATCATTGCTTTTGTCCGAAGCCCGTTCCTCTGCAGGTATCCTGGATACTTTAATAGCTAAGGGAATACTGACCTCAGTTTCTCAGGAGGTATCCAGAATAGCTGAAACTGAAAGTTCTAAGGAGCCTGTAAAGCAATTGAGCGAGCCACAGACGGTGGCCTTCGGATCAATTAAATCCCAATTCCAGGAAAAAGATATTGTGTTGTTGCACGGTGTCACTTCAAGCGGTAAGACGGAAATATATATTCACCTTATAGAAGAACAATTAAAGAAGGGAAAGCAGGTTCTCTATATGCTCCCTGAGATAGCTCTTACAACTCAGATCATCCTGAGACTCAAAAGACATTTTGGAGCGGTTACAGGTGTTTACCACTCCCGGTTAAACGATCAGGAGAAAGTGGAAATATGGAAAAGAGTGGCAGGAAATAATTCTTTAAGCAGATACAGTCTGATTCTGGGAGTGAGATCTTCTCTTTTTCTTCCCTTCTCCGATCTTGGGTTGATTATTGTGGATGAAGAGCATGACGGATCGTATAAACAGCACGATCCTGCCCCACGATATCATGCACGTGATTCTGCTATAATGCTTGCCTCAATCCATGATGCAAAAACGATACTGGGCTCAGCTTCACCATCAGTTGAAAGTTATAACAATGCCGTAAACGGGAAGTACGGATTGACAGAATTAAAGGAGCGCTTTGGACTAATTAAGCTGCCTTCTATCATTCTGGCCAACACGCGTGAGGCCTACAGGAAGAAACTCATGGTATCCCATTTTACTCCTGAACTGCTTCAGGCAATGGATGATGCTCTGGGCAAAGAAGAACAGATAATACTTTTCCAGAACAGGCGCGGTTTTTCACCCTATATCGAATGTTCGGAATGCGGTTGGATACCGGAATGTATACAATGTGCTGTAAACCTGACCTATCACAAAGGAATCGGAAAGCTTGTGTGCCATTACTGCGGATATACAACCTCGATGCCATCAAAATGCGGAAACTGCCATTCTTCAGGGATAGTTACAAAGGGATTTGGTACTGAAAAAATTGAGGATGAGATAAAAATAGTTTTTCCGGCAGCAAGCGTTGCAAGGATGGATCAGGATACAACCCGGAATAAAAATTCTTTTAACAAGATTATCAGGGCTTTTGAGGAAAAACGGATCGATATCCTGATCGGGACCCAGATGATCTCAAAAGGCCTTGACTTTGAGAATCTTACTGTGGTTGGGATTTTAAATGCGGACAATCTGTTAAACTATCCTGATTTCAGGGCACATGAAAGAAGTTTTCAGCTTATGGAACAAGTTAGTGGCAGGGCAGGAAGAAGACAGAAACAGGGTAAAGTAGTGATCCAGACATCTGATCCTGCATATAAAATAATAAGACTGGTACTCCGGCATGATTATATAAGCATGTTC
>Ga0315278_10001874_pt1 | contig 18586 bp, 20 predicted proteins | sample YL17G06_0_MG_FD_203880 | JGI IMG/M metagenome (GOLD analysis project Ga0315278, IMG submission 203880) | Sediment microbial communities from Yellowstone Lake, YNP, Wyoming, USA - YL17G06_0 | ecosystem: Environmental > Aquatic > Freshwater > Lake > Sediment | place: USA: Wyoming | collected... | reverse complement strand
GTACTCACCCCAGTTATATTTTCTCCAGATTGGTCTTTAACTGCTCCGAGTGTTCCATCATAAGCATAGAGATTGGTCGTCACAGTTCCTCTTTTGGTTGCTTTATAGTAGATATACGGCAAACAGGTATTGGTATCCCAAGCAATCGCAGAAGCATAGGCTTCACTAGAGGCGGTATTTATGGGAGTGCCATAATTTTGAGAGTTTTCGTAATATCTCTGGCAAAGCAACAATTCTTCGTTAAATAATTTTGGTTGGAAAGGTAGGGCTACATCACCGGCACAAAGTTGGACTTGAGCGATGTCAATGTATCCAGCACCAACAAATGATTCTGCCGTAACACCGGTTAAAAGATAAGTGTTGCCATAACCAGTTCCCCACAAATAGTTAAGGTTTATCTCAAGATAATCGTCATTGTTTGTGCCAAAAGTTTTTCCGGTTAAAGTATTAGTGGTAAATGTAGAAGTATATTTAGTTAAAGTCGATGTAAGCGTAAATACTTCGGTATTTTTAATTTGTTCTTCCGTTGACGGTGAACCACCAGTTCCGTAATTTTGTTGTAATGCCAATCCTATTCTTTTCCCAACTATATCGCTTTTAGCCCAAAATGAGACTGTCACCTTTTTGTTTAATCCACATAAGTATCTTGTTCCAGACTCTATTCTTTGGATATATCTTCCTTGAGCATTTTCTCCAAAGACAGAACCAGCACCACTTGTTGTTAGGCGACTTAAATAATAACCATTTTCCAATGTTCCTGGTGTTAAGTTTTGTCTTGTTCTTGAAAGAGTTGGTAAAGTTCCACCATCTCTTGAATTAAAATCAAACCATCTATCGGCTGTGAAAACAGAACTTAAATCTGCTGGAGTTCCTGTTGCTCCCCTTTGCCAAATATCGAAATTGCCGTTAATAATTGCTTGTCTTGACATATTATCCCCGTAAAAGGGAATTGCACTATTAACGTCCAATACGGGTGTTCCCGCTAGTACGGGTGACGTAAACGTGCCCCCAGTAACCGTAGGAGTACCTAAAATCGTGTTATTTAGCGTTCCGGCGGTAAGGGTATCTTGTAAGGCTCCAGCCGAGTTCCTAGCTACCGCAAACTCACCGGCAGTAAAGTCTTTTAAGATAGACGTACCAGAGTTAGTGCCTAGAGTAGTTTCTATTTGAACAATGGCCGATCCGTGGGAGTTTAGGTGTTCATGCAGCACGTAACCGGCCTCATCCATAAAGTTGGTCGTACCGATGACGTTAAAGGTATCTAGGGTACCGGGGAAATTTGACATAAGTGTTTATGGACCTATAATATCGGCAGAAAGGAGCCGTCTATGTTAATCGTTAGAATAATCTCTGTTTTAATCGGATTGACCGGGTTAATTATTTTAATAATTTATGATCCGGATTTTGTTCTGCTTTATCTGTTGGGTATTTTTATTGCCAACAGAATTACTGCCCACCTCCGCCACCAAGCATCTTAGAGGTCATGTAGGAAGCTCCACCGGCGGCAGTCGCTCCGATTACTGCAGGCCATAAATAACGGCCTACGGTATGGGAGACTGATTGGGTAGGTTTAACCAACAATTGATGGGCTAGATAGGTGGGTAGATCAGCTTGCTTTAATTGTTCATTCAGGGCACGGTTAAGAACGGCATTAACTTCGGCCGCGGCCTTAGTTTTTAAGTCTCCGGTCTTCCCAAAGGCTTGTCTTCCTTCTCTGGTAATGGCTTGCAAAATCTCTGGTACGGTTAATTCTTTACCGGCATAATTTTGGATGGCTTCTAACCTGGCTCCTTGGGATGCTTTGCTTAAACCACTAGCCACCGGTTGATTCATGGCCTGTTCAGCTACCACGTCTCCTGATCCCAAACCGGTTGCCCGGCCAGCTAATCCGGAACGAATATTTAAAGCCGTTTTGGCCGGTCTTAATAAGGACATCACTCCCTCAATTAAGGCTATTTGTGCCGCCGTAGTTAGGGGTTTAGTGGCGGTTTGGGTTAGTAGTTGTTGGGGTAGTTCCTTCTGTATTCCGGCCACATTCTCAATACCTTGTCCAGTTATCTCTCCGGCTAGTTTGCCTACCCCGGCACCGACAATGCTTCCCGGTTTACCAAAAGCCGTTCTGCCAATCACACCCAAGGCTAGAGGCATTAATGTTTCCGCTCCTCCGGCTAATTTTTGAGCGGTTGAGCCGTTGGAGTTATCAAGATTCCTGTAAGGTGCCATCGCAAATCCCTTTTGGAATTGCCCCCAAGCACTTTGGGGTTGGGCTTGTTGTAGTTTTTGGGCGTAAGTTAAAACGTCGGTAGGATTGTTAGCTGGTGGTTGATTTGGAGGTTGGGTTGGTTGTGTGGTTGGAGTAATTGGTTGCGGTTGTCCAGCCATCAGTTGTTGGGCTTGACCGGTAATATTAAACCCAAGTTCTTTTTGAATGTCTCTCTCTGGTAAGCCAAAACGTTTACGTGAGGCATTAAAGCCCCCGATAGCCTCTGCCGGAGTTGACATTCCCGTGGGAATTGAGGCAACCGCCGCTTCTTGTTCAGGTTTGCTTAAGTTGCCTACGTCACCGGCGGCTCTAGCTAGAGTTGGTCTAGCACCTTGACGCGCATCTAAGTAAATCTTTAAATCTGGATAATCGGCAAATAATTTGGCCTTGGCGGTTGAACTTAAACCTTCCAACCTAGCTCCTAACCCGCTTTGTTCGGCAGTGGCTAGAATTTGTTTACTGCCGTCGTCTAAGCCAAAATACATATCTTCCAAAGTTCTTAAAGTTCGTTCGGCTGTTTGTTTGGCTACCGCCGCTTTCTTTTCCGTTTCGGTTTGTGGTTCCTTGTATAATCCCTGGCCTACTTGTTGGGCTTGGATAGCACGCAAGGTTTCATCCTTCTGGATATTCTCTAAAGGTACACCACCAGCCGCAATCCCTTCAGCATATTTACGCTGTATTTCCGCGTCTATTTGTGCCTGGGTGTATCCAGCCGCTTTAGCATTTTGGGTAAAGGTATCAATTTGGGCTTGGGTAATCATAAGATCCTTAGTATTGGTAAAGTGGGGTTATTTGGCCAGCCTTCTCGGTAATTTGAGTTATTGGAGAAGTATTTGTGTTGGTGTTTTGCCCGGTCGGCCAAAGACTAGTAATGGGTTTATTGACTGTTTTAGTGGCGGTTAAAGCCTTCTTTAAAGCTAATGCTGATGCTTGATTAGTTAAATCCTGGGCTGTCAATTCACCCGGTAATTTGGCTTGGGCTACATTAACTAGATTATTGTAGTAATTTTGATTGGATTGAGCCGTTACTTTATCGGTTTCAGCTTGGGCTTGAGCAATAGCATTACTTAGAAGATTTTGTCCCATTTGGCCATATTGTCCGGCACCGCCCATTTGAGCATTGGCGATGGCTTGAGCTAGGCTAATCTCCGCTCCCGACTGTTCCCCACCAAGTAGTTTAATGGCATCATTTAAGGCTTTAATGTCGGCCTCTTGCTGTAAGCCTGTTTGCTGGACTAAGCCGGTGTATTGGCGGTTAACGGGTAATAAGGTGTCCTGAAGCCCTTGTTGATACGCCCCGGAGGTATTGGTGATACCCCTTTTAGCATATTCTTGATTAGTGGTGCGCGTTTGACCCTCTACTGCCGTTTGTTGTTGGTTCTTAATGTCGTTTATTAATGCATCATACCTTTGTTTGGTGGGGTCAATCTGGGATTGAAGGTAAGATTGTTTACCCTGGTAAATCTCGGCTATTTTGGGCTGTTGTCCCTGAAGAGTAGAGATTGCTTGTTGGGTAAGTTGCTTTTGTTGGTTTAGCGCGTCATTAGCCTGATTTTGAGAATATTGCGGTGAACCTCGGCCAGTACCGTAATAACCTTGTTGGTTATATTGATTCAGGGCGTTGTTGTAGCCCCCATTACGTCTTAATTCGTCCAAGGTGCTTTGTTGGCCCGTTTCCGCAAGATATTTTTCAAAAGGCTGTGCCATAATTTCTCCTACTTTTATTGTACCCACTAAGGTAAATTATTCTTTTGCTTGTCTTTTAATTTCTTGTGTAATTGCTTATCGTTCGGGTTCTTCTGTAGTTTTTGCTTATCCCCATCATTTAAAACATCCATATCCAGTACTAAATCTGGAGTTATAGCTGGGAAAATGGATACACCGCGGTCTTTCTCAACAAAAGACTTGTCTTTGAAGATTCTTAGTTTCATGCGTGTAAAGCCCCCCCATCTTGGCTAACAAAATCTAAATACATCCATCTAACCCGCGCATAAATTGTGGTGCTAGCTGTTCCAACCGTATTGGTAACTAAACCGGCGTAAGAAGAAAGCACTCCATCATTTCGTTTTAAGTCATGGTCAAACTGACAACGGTATTTAGTTAGTCCAACAGCGGTGCTGGTAATTGGATAAATTTGATTTGTTCCCAAATCAGAAGTTCCCTCATAAATGGTTAAGTAGGGAATGCCTAATATCGGTTCGTTCTGTTTAGGATTATTATTACCAAGGTAAGAGGTAACGATTAAGGTTGAACTTATGGTAAAATCTCCAGTCGCCTCACCGGTTTGGCTATTCCATACGATGCTCGATACATTTAATTTAGAAGCAATCAATTTACGGCCCTTCATTTCGTATTGATTCTCAAAATCATAACCGGGGATACGAGAATAGTTGGCAATTGGGCTAGTGTTAGCTTGAAGCCGGTTATTTAGGCCAATTGAACCGTAATTGTCCATTAATCCCCCTGTTCTTCCCAATCAACAGCAAAACCATAAAAGGTGAAGGGAGCCGTAATTGAACTTTCCACAATCTTAAAGAATAGATAATGTCCCCAGCCAATCCCGGTTCTAATTTCATGTATTCCGTTAGTTAAAGAGCCGTAATTGACCCATTTAATCTTATTCAAATCAAAGTGTTCGGATACACCCAATAGAATGGTGGCTTCACAACCCGGATTCGCAAAAGCATGCATCTTGTTAAAAACTTTAGGATTATCCGGTGTTCCTAAATGGATAAAGCCAATCATGGAACACTCAATCGGGGAACCGTTATCGCTCATGGTACTAGCGTCTAGCTTGTAAACTTGGCCTGAAGCGTCGCCAAAGATGGTTTGTTCGTTCCCGTTTCTATCCACGTAATTAAGATAAGCGGTGGGGAAGTTTTGATATTTAAAGTCGGTCCATTCGTCTAGCTGGAAGTTGTAATTCATGACGCAATCGGGGATTTGGATACCGGTAAAATCATCCGTCACCGTACCAACCGCACACTGATACTGGTATTTATAGACACCGGCTGCCGCAGTTGAAAATTTAGACCCATCAATACCGGTACCGGCAGAGTTATAGATATGCTTCTCCACCGGGTTGGATAATATCTCCGGTCGGTCCCCCCCGTAACCGAAGAACCCTAAGCGGTTTAATCCGATACGATAGCCGTCCACATCGGCCACCGAAACTGGAGATGAATAACCTTTAGTAGTGGGCAGCGTTGTTAAGCTGTAATCATCCCACTTCTTCATTTGACCATTGGTTTTGGTAATCATAATCCTATCCACCGCTGTAAAAACACCGTTTATTTTTCCGCCACCACCAATAGTTAAAGAAGAACTATCACTTGTTCCAGTTGTCTGCCAATTAGTCCCGTCCAAAGCCGAAGAATAAAACAATTCTGAAGCTGTACCCCCAATAAAGACCCGGTTAAACTCATTAGCCAAATAAGCTCCGATTGGGGCTAGGGTTGTATTCGTAAACGACGTTCCGTTGGTCGTATGTCTAGTTGAACCAACTCCGTCACCAACAATCATGACATCATTAAAGGTGGTGTTACCAACATGGGCACCCGCCCCGATAGTTCCGTTTCCGCATAACGTCCAATCTCCCGTCCCGGCCCCTTCGTTATAGTAATAAAGGGATGAACCAGAAGCCCGATAAAGATAATTAGTAGTACCGTCGTTCTTCTGATATTGGAATAGAGAAGTGACAGCCGAACCATCGGCTGTACCGTTAAAAGTGGTGTAACCCGGCCTTTTAGTTTTGGCCCCAATCTGATTTGTATAAAGGTTTTGACAATGGATTATCTGACCGTCAACTTGTTGGAACGGTTGTATCTTGGTATTGATCCCTTTTAGATTGAATACTCTGGCGGTGTTGGCCATATTACCAAATCCATTCGGCGTTCTCTAAACCTTCACTTTCGGTGATTTTAACCATTTCCTGTGAGGTTAAGTCTCTCGGCGTAATATCCTGAATAAACCTATCCCTTAATTGATAAGCCTGGCGTTCCATATTCTCGGCTCCAGTCCTATCTTTAATTGAAGGATGCCGGTAAGCGCGGGACAAAGCGTAATCAATAAATGACTTCCAGTAAGGGCGCATCGGCAGGGGCAGTAAATCGGCATCGGTAGTCATCAGGGTTCCGGCACTATCATAAGCAATCCTCACCGTCACATCGGCATCATGGGGTAAACGTCCAATTACATTATTACCTCTGAAATAATAACGGGGTGCCATGTTATTAAAGTTCTCGTCCGGGTAAAAGTTGTTGTATTTAACGTAAGTAGCTCTAAAGGTACCTTGGGTATCAATCATCCAAACGCGCCGAGGTTTCATAAAGTCTTCAGCGGTAATGGTGCCCTCTTGGGTTGTCCCGGACATAGCAATATCAATCGTCCCCATAGAATAATCTTTGTTTACTTTAACTGCGCCGTTATTCATCTCCTGTTGCCACTCCTGCATCCATGAGTTCCAGGTATCATTGGGAATTTCGGCGTTGGTATTCTTCTTAGCCCGTTCTCTTAAACCTGATAAAGAATAGGCTTGGAAGCCGGTGAAGGTAATCCAATCCGATTTGCTTGAGGTTACGTCTAAGACGGAATTGTAATAAGCGGTCTGCCAGGCGTCAGTCGAGACAGCCGAGGTATCGTTGTAAATCGTATATTGGTTGTTAACGTCAATGTCTAAGGTGCCCCCGGTAATCGCGCTGGATGTTCCAGCTGTGCCTGTGGCGGATTTATAGAAGATAACCTTGTTGTAGTAATAGCAATAAACTTCGATATCGGCTGGATGGGCAAACTTGGCTCCAGCGGAAGCCGTGGCTAATTGGTTTCCGGGTGTACCGGAAATCATTAAAAGTTCACTCTTCTCGTTCCCGGTTTCACCAATTTGAACGGCGTAATCCTTCTTGAATCCGGTCGCGTCTTGCAGGGTAAAAATGGTTTGGGCAGCGGTTCCGGCCAAAGCTAAAAATGTTTCAGATACGGCAAAATCAGTTAAGTTATTCTTTGCACGAATAAGCATAAATTCTCCTATGGTCTTATATCTCTATTATCACCCACCGGCAAAATATGTACGCCGTCAACGGTTGTGAAGACAATCTGGCCATCGCCAGATAAAACAATCTTTTGGCTATCCTGAACGATTGGGAATAGCCCGTAAGCTACCCCCATAGGATAATGAAGATGAGGAGAATAAAGCAGATGGGGAGAATAGCGATAAGAACGGGTAGCATCACCGCGCCCTACAAACCCGCTAATAGAAGGAACAATGTTTTTGACATCCATTTAACTTACAACGGCTAACATATCGGTGGTACCGGTCGAGACGTAGGTTATGCCGTTCCGAAATTGGATACCAAATTCTACCGATTTGAAGGGAGCCGAAGTCCCGGCTAAAGTGTAAACCGGATTAGCAGTTCCCGCCGCACTTATATCTAAGAATTGAACGGTCCCATCTGTGGTAGTACCCATAATAACGCGTTCCAAAACGCATGGTCTAGAAAATAAAACGGTCGTGCCCGCGGCTGTCCCCGCTACTGATGCCCATTGTCCACCTGAAACTGGTTGCATAATTACTCCTTATAAATATCCGCCTGAACCTGCTCGAAAAACGGGTTCCAGCTATTTTTAACCAGTTTAAGTATATCGTAATTGGCTAATATATTAGCGGTACAGGCTTTCCGGGTCTTCTCTTTATCCATTAAGTAGGTCTTCTCCATCGCCTCGTAAATATCTTTAGGCTCCGGATCGGCCACAAAACTCAATAATGGTGAGAAACGTTTATAACCTACCGGCACCTTATATCCCGTTAAGCCGTCCACAATTAATTCGGGCATGGCGGTCCAATCCGTGACGATAGCCGGCCGGCCACAGGCTTGTATCTCCGTAATTGGCATCCCAAAACCCTCTCCCGCTGATGTACATACAAGTGCATCAAACATATTCATCACCTCGGCCACCATACTCGGCGGGGTTTTAATGGCTAACTGATAGGGTGGAGTTAAGAAGATGTCGTTCTGGATTCCTAGGTTGTTGGCGTATTGCAGAATCGGGAAGCCCCCGGCTTGATTTTCTATCGCGTGAAAATACATAGCCGCTTCGTTATGTTTCTTTTTAAATTCGGCAAAGGCATCCATGATTCTTTGGAATTGCTTACGTGGGGGATTGTCTTTATTGTCGGCAATCATGCCAATAATGTACTTATCGGGGGCTACACCGAACTTTTGCCTCATGGCAGCCGTGTCTAATGGCCTGAAAACGGTCGTATCTACGCCGTGGGGTATGTAGGTGCTATTAAATCCCTTATCCCACAAGGCTTGCTGACCGAATTTAGAGTAAGTGATAATTCGGTAGGCAAAGCGCATCTTAGATAGCACTCCCGGCGGAACGGGATCATGATCTATCGGCACGTAGGGGGTGTAACGGTTAATTTTACCCAAAGCTCCCTCATCCATCACCCAACTATCTTGGAAACAAACGGTAATATCGGCCTTCCAATCTTGGCCCGAAGCCATACAACCATCTTCACCCCACGGCATCGCCAATTTGGGATAGATTCTAAGGCCATTAAGCTCAACAATCCCACCCTCTAAGCCAAAGTAAGCGTTTTGAGCCACGGCCCAACCCTCATCTAAGAACCGGTAAAGCAAATCTCTCGACTGGTTTCCATAACCAGATTTAGTCCATACTGCATTTGCGTTCCAAATAATACGCAGTTTTCGTTCCGGCTTCTTATTTCCTAGTTTCTTCTTGCTCATAGTCAGTTAGCTCCAATAACCTAGTTAGTACATCTCCGGTAAATAGCTTATTAAAATTCATCTTGTCGGGCACCTGACCGCCTGCCATGTGAATCACCTTTATGGTCTTTGGTTCCTGGGTATAGCCGGGGACTGGCGGTAGAACAATGTTCTGACTCTCCATTTTTAATTTTAACCATTCACCTTTTGAAATAATGCCATGCCAGTTATTACCGTCATCAAAACATTTGACGTTGTAATTGCCATAATAGTAAAGAATGTTCATTAGGTCTTGTTCGCGAAAGCGGTAATGGTTAAAGTGTTCCGAATAACATAGTTTTAGCCAGTGTTCCACCAGCTTTTTAGACCGAAGGGCAACAAAACCGCAATTCATATAACGCTCAATCGGTATATCCAAGCAAGTCAGGGGAAATGGGTATAACGCTTGATCTATTCGGTTATAGTTTAAAACGTTCCCCATGTCGTAGGTTTCATCATTTAAGATATGGTCCAGATTTCCGGTTATAACCGAATCGGCATCAATCTTAATCACTAGGTCGTATTTGTCTAATAAGATACGGGCAAACACTGGGGTAGCCCGGTAGAAGATTTGGCCGTCATTAGTCTCTTTAATTTCCTTATCCCCGAATAAAATCAGGGGAATATCAGGGTAAAACCGTTTTAGAGACGCTTCCATCATCTTGGTATACTCTAAATTTACCGGATCACCGGCAATCGTAAAGAACGCTACCTTCATATAATTCTCCTAGCTACATAGACCTGGGCATCGGACTTGGGTAATTCAACCTCAAAGCCGTTATCCCTTAAGGCCCAATAAACTTGATTAGGATTCCGGTTGGCCCAGGTATGCGTCTCACCCATAATCAAGTCAATTTTGCCGGCGTTGTCTTTAAAGGCTTTACCGCCAATCACTTCAAACTCGGCCCCCTCAATATCAATCTTTAAAAGATCAACGTGGGTTTCGCCTGTCTTTTTAAATAACGTATCCAGGGACCAGCCTTCGACCTCCTCAAACCCGGCCGCGCCACCCAAGATGTTATTGGCCGAGTTCTGGCCGCCATTAAATAGCTTAACCGGACCATCCTTAGCGGTAATGGCTGCTTTGTATGTCTTTACCTTATCCAACTTGTTGTACTTAACCGTCTCTACCAAACATTCGTAATTCTCTTTGTTTGGTTCGACCGCGTGAATTACTCGGGCAAAGTCGGACAAGTAGTTAGCCGTGATCCCGGTATAGGCTCCGACATCGAAGATGGTCAGATCCTTCCGGGCGATTAAAAACCGCTCGTACCACTTATCAATGTAAATCTCTTTTAAGATAAAGGGAACGGAGGGTAGATAGCCAAACTGCTCTGGGGCATCAGGAAAATAAATTGCTTTCATTTAGTTGCTTTCCTTGGTGGGGTCGCTTCGGAAAGCCTGACGATCCCACCAACCAAATGATAATACATCACTTGCTATATCTGACTCAAATTAGACGAAGGACGAGTGTCTCCATCTGCATTGTAAGTCGGTCTGGCTAAAACATAATACACATCAGCCGTACCAATCGCGGCGGTACCTTTAACGTAGTTGTTAAACCCGCTAAAGCCTCCGGTACCCACATAAGCCCCTAAAGTTCCACCATTAATTACGGTAGTTACAAAAGCTGGCTTATAAACAAAGTTCTTAACATCGGCTGTTCCACCAGTCCTGAAGGGTAAACCAAATTTAGTCGTTCCTTCAGCGGCCGAGTATTTCACTTTAGGCGTACCCGAACCAATAGCTCCACTAGTGAAGGTATAGGTACCGGATGTCACTTGAGCAAATATCATCGTTCCTACGGTCGTACCACCATTAGCGGCAGTCCCTATAGCAACAGTTTCGCTAACACTTTCCCCAAATTGGTCTTTACCGTTTAACACCCACGTACCACCCATATCGGATGAACCAGCCACCCCAAACTCTAGGTTACGGGGGTAGTCACAAATTGCATTTACTACAACGGCGGTTTTAGCTTGGGTTGAGGTACCGGCGGCGGCCGTCGCTAAAGTACCAGCTTGGCTTGGGAATAGAATCCAATATTGCTCGTAACGGTCAATTTCATCTGGGGTAATTTTATAACCCGCAGCCTGAAATGCCGGTTCCCTATTCTTATATCCATATAATCCCATATTTTACGCTCACCAACTCTCTATGATGCCTTACGCATTTGATTAATTAATATTAGGCGTTGTCTTGGCGTGATCCCGGCTAACCGGCACATCTCTTTAAAAGTTAAACGGGTGTCGTGGTGTTGTTTTCTGCCGTGGTTATTCCTTCGTGGCATGAACTCTAGCCGTCGGCCTCTCCCTAGCAATTCGGGCAATATCGCTAATCGAATAACTAGGCTTTGATAGCATCTTCAGTCTATCAATTATCTCTTCCCCGTGCAAACGGGTCATAATTGTTTTGCCGAGATACTTATCAATTGGCTTACTGCTATCCACGGCACCAGACTTTAAGTAAGTAGCCACCATATCCGCGCGTTCACCGATATTCTCCCTAAAGGTATCCATGACCGCTTTACGCTTGGCCTCATACTTTTTAATGGAACGTTCAATCACCGCCTTATTATGTTCCGGGCTAAAGTAAGGCTCCGGAGTTAGGGCGTAGAAATTCTGATAATCACGATTGCTAACTTTTATCTTATTCATGTGGGTCGGGGCAGGAGTTGCACCTGCGATAACTAACTGCCCGATAGTTATCTGTCTGATACCCGCCCTAGTGTTGCCGTTTAGTTAGGGAAGCTAAGACGAACGGCAACCAAAACGTCTTAGTCGGTCTTCTGGAATAAGTGACCATTGGCGGCAGGAGCGAGACAGACAAGGTTTGCAAACCAGACCATAGTAGCCTGGTAAGTAATGTAGTCAACCCGGCGCAGAATACCTGCACCTGATGGGTCTTCTAACCACCCCATGTCATCAACTTGAGCCAAAGTAAGACTATCCAAGTTAACCACCAGGACTTCTCCATCGGGAACTTGATAATCCAAGAATACTCCAACTCGACCTCCACCAGCGGCGAACTCTAATCCAGTCCACCCACCGAGTAAATCAGTTTCGTTGACGGTTCGGCGTAGCGCAGTTAGGATGTCGCCATACTTTTTATAAAGCGATCTATTAACAAAGATTGCGTACCGGTCGTTCATCATACTGTATTTCTTTGCAGCCAGGTACACATCTTCAATCGCGCTCAAAGAGAGTGCTTCTGAAGCGGTACCGACTTGCGGGGTCCACCCGAAGGTAGCCCGAGCAATACCAGCGTATGATGCCGTGCCAGAATGTAATGCTTTGCCTAATCCTTGCATTTCAGCCGTACCAGCACCTGCTCCATCACCATCGGACGTAAAGATTGCGTCGTTGGATGCGTGAGCTAAGGAACCGGTAAAGACTACCGTACCGACAGTACCCCCATCAGAGACAGAGGAAACAGTACCAAGAGCCGCGCCTGCGGTACCTACTAAAAGTAGTTGACCGGCAGTAATATATTCAACCGCGGAAATGTCACCGTTAATAGCTCCATATCTATCTAGGGCTCGACCATCATCAACGGATGCGTTGGGGTATTTAACCGCCACCGCTGTTGCGTCAGCCGAAGCCGATACTTGTGAAATTACACCTGAACCATCACCAAACAATTGTCTGTTCACGTTACGGCCAAAGTCGGTCGCTAAACTCTCGGCCTGCCAGGTCAGTTGAGATTCAACTGCGCCTTTAGACGATTTGGTCGCATCAATAGTCAGCTTGCTGATATCGAACGTGCCAGTAAGAATTTTAACCGCCACTGTGCCTTGGGTCATTGATGCTTTGCCGGTTGATAGTTTGGAACCATCATTGGCCAGCGAAACAACACCCCCGTGCCGGGAAGTCCGAATTGGGAAGAAGAAGTTATCATTTAGGAACGTGGTACCGCTATTGCGTTTGACCTTATCCAAAAGGATAGTTTGTTTCGGAAAATTATCTCGGATGTAGGGTAGAATGACTTTTTGTAGTGAAGCAGAAACATCGGAAATTGTAACAGCCATATATTTTTCACCTCCATTTCCATTTTGTTACACTAATTTATATACATCTAGTATAACTAACCGGACAATTAAATCTCCCGATTTAAAGCGGCGGAAATAGATTGGGATAGATTTTCCCTAGTAATCTTCATGGGGGTTGGCTCTTTGTGTCCGGGTGCCGTCTCTTCGGTCGTCATCCCTTTAGGCCGGCCGGAGTTAAGCTGTTTTTGCTTCCAAGCGTCAATCTCGGCTTCGTACTTGACGTTATATGCCGCCTTGGGGTTCTTAATCCCGGTTTGGGTCATGTAATCCAGCATCTCGGTTGCCGTGAATTTAGGTAATTCTTTGGCATCGTAGGGGTTACCCTGTTCTTCAAAGGCTTTAACCTCATCCACCAACTTCTCGGCAGAACGATATTGGGCCAGATAGGTATTGAGATTGGACTTGGTGATAAAACCCTGTTCCTCGGCGGCCCGGATTACATCTTCCGGTGACGGTTCACCCGTTGGCGACGCTTTATGTTCTTCTTGGGCCTTACGTTCCCGTTCGGCTTGTAATTCAGCCTTAACCTCGCCCAGTTGTCTAGCCTGATCTCCAGCATACGAAATGACCTTATCCATCCCGCCCATTGGTTTGGCTTTCTCATCCAGTTCTTTATACTTGCCTACCATCTCCTCTAATTCTGACGGATCAAATTCCACATCACCCAACTTAATCTTTTCCGGGGCTTCTTCAGCCTCTTTCTTGTCATCGGGTTCATCTATGAATCCCATAAGTCTCCTTTGCCCCGTACCGTATGGCCGGTTGCTTAATAATTAACCTACTCCTAAAAGTGATAAGTGTTGTAATCTGCTGGTTGTTGCCGATGGGTAAGTACCGGAAAATGGTACCGTAGTTGAATAAACTGGGGTATTGTAAAGCGTTAAATCATTATTATTTGTAGTTTCATCTAAACCACTATCATTAAGTCTGTAGTAGGCAACTAAACCAGATGTAGTTGGGTCAATTTGGTCACCCTTATTGTTAGCGATTTCCGTGCCAGTTCTAATCAAGTTCCATATACGGACTTCATCCACTAAACCATCAAATAAATCACCAGCCGATGCCCCGATGATAAATGGGTCAGCGTTGGTAACAGCGTTAGCCGTTCCATTACCATAAGTCCACGTGCCCGCCTTTTCCACCCCGTCAACGTAAATATGTGCGGATGCAGCCGTTGCAAAAGTATATACACCGGCAATATGGTAATAAGTACCCGTACCAATAAGGCCAGTAGCGGTAGTAGTAAAGTTATGATAGCCAGGATTCGCTCCATAGTACTGCATGAGAATTGAGCCGTTAGAGTTTAAAGCAATCCGGTAGTTACTCCTGAAGTCAGTACAATTACCCTTCATTAAAACTGCCGACCACGTACCGGGAAATGACTCAACCTTTACCCAACACTCCATGGTTACGGCAGTCGTAATGTCTAATCCGGTTTGAGCCGCGTCGGCAATTTGGGCATATTGGGTACTGCCGCTTTCAAGGTCAAGTGATTTAGTATTTGTTGCCATATTAGCTGGTTGTATTAACTAATAATGTCCATTCGGTTATTTGGTTAATTGGTTCAGACCCAAAGACAAAGGTTTTAATATATGTCTCGGCACCTTCAACGGCAAACACCAAGATTACATACCCAACTGACGCATCCGGCCTCACATATTCGTGAACTTCCACAGAAGTATTAAAATCCCCCCTTAAATATTGTTTATACTTAGGGTGTGAAGCAATCCATGTCGCTTGGGCAGTGTCAATATCATCTTTATAACGGCTAATAACTCTATCAATTTGGTTTCTGGTCGCCATAAATATTAAGCACTAATAAAGTAGCTAACATTAAAGTCTACCGTACCTACTCCGCTGATATAACAAACCAAATCTTGATTAGTCATTCCAGCATTAACTGGTTGGGGGAATGATTTTTGAATACCAACGGCTGTGGTAGTCCCTAATTGAGCCTTCATAAGTACTGAGGTGCCACCTAAAGCTGTGCCTAAACCCACCAGACAAGTGATTGCTCCGGCTGGATTAACGGCTGAAATATCATTTACCCAAATATAAGTTCCCGCTCCAACACCGGCTGATCCTTGAATTGTTCCGTAGCCTGCCGCTGTACCTCCAAAGGTTGTCCCGTAAGTTAAGATATTCCGATTTGGTCGTCCGTCTATTCTTACTGTACCTGCGTCAATCGTACCGTGGGTAACTGTTCCAGCACTGACCGCCACTGTGCCAGCCGCTACGGTTCCGGCAGTCATAATCATGGTTCCAGCCGATACAGCTACCGTTCCGGCTGCGACAGTCCCGGCAGTCATTATCATCGTGCCTGCCGAAACAGCTACAGTTCCGGCTCCTACCGTACCATTAGTCATTATCATAGTGCCGGCAGTCACGGCTATTGAACCGCTCGTTACAACTTCAGTTCCCGCGGTAACAGCAATAGACCCAGATGCTAAATTCGTTATGGTTCCCACTGTCGCTACCCTGCCGGTAGAGTCATTCCCGATAGTTACCCTTAATGCACCCGCACCCACCGCCCCGTTACCAGTCTCAGTTACACTATTGGCTACCTTTAAAATGTTTACATTAGGACTGTTAATAGTCGTACTTATAGAAGTGCTTTGGTCAGCGGCAGTTACTCTGCCTCCAACAATATGCACGTGGTCAACAATAACCCCCGCTAAAGTGTTACCAGAGGCAGCCATTTCTACCCCAAAGGCTACATAAGAAATTGCTGCAGGGTTCCAACCCGCTCCGGTATTTCTAGCATAATCAGGGGCCGAAGCCGGAGTTCTTAAGTTTAACCAGGTTTGGGCTGTTAATGAGGCTACCGGCCATGTCCAGCAGTTATAGTTGGTCGAGTCAGTTCCAATTCTTAAGAAAGCGTTTACTACATTAGATAAAGATGGTAGGTAAATGCTCATGCCTACGAAACCGCCCGACTCAAATAGTTCACCAGCATTTATAGTTCCTACTGCGTTGTTAGAAACTCCCCCATAAACAGTATTATCCGCCCCATCAACCTTGTCAAAAAGAATGGCTGCCGTTCCAAAAGTATGATTGGCAGATACGGCAATCCCCGTAGTATCGTTACTTATAGCAGTATGTTCGGCGGCCACATTACACTTAGACAAATCAAGTGACCTTTGGTCACGGGTTCTTAATTCCCTAAAGTCAGTTAAAGATAGTCTGCCGTAGTTACCATCATTATTGTTTGAATCGTGTGAATCGGCGGTTAATATCTTCCCTAGTACCGCAATCCCCACGTCAGTTGAGCCTGCGGCTTGAGCATATCGCTTACCCAGGTTGTCCACCGCTGTACCTGGAATAATCGTATTTATTGTTCCCACGTTACTTACCGTACCCACTGTTCCGGCAATAACTGAGATTGACCCACTGGTTATCACTTCCGTACCCGCTACGACCGCAATTGAACCTGACGTAATCACGCTGGTACCAGCAACAACCGCAATAGAACCCGATGTTATAACCCCAGTACCGGCTGTAACTGCAATAGAGCCAGCCGCCAAAGAGGACACTAAACCAATAGTTCCGCCGGGAATGTTGGCGGTAAAAGCCCCTATCGTTCCGGCAGTCATAGCAACGGAACCGGAAGTTATTACGGTCGTTCCGGCTGTCACCGCGATACTGCCACCCTCTACTTTGGTTATCGTCCCGGCGGTCAGCATATCTATCGTGCCACCACTAAGGTCACCCATAGTCGTTACTACCGTTCCACCATGTAACATTCCAATGTTAGTTACAGAACCCATGTTGGCTATTGTGCCTATTGTGCTTATAGTTCCAGCAGTTATAAGGTCAATCGTTCCCCCAGATAAATCACCCATAGTTGCTACGACAGTTCCGCCATGTAGCATACCAATATTAGTTACCGAACCTAAATTGGTAACTGAACCCAAATTGGTAATAGTCCCAACTCCAACTGCCGAACCAACGCTTGAAACTACACCCAATGTCCCGCCTTCTAGTTTGGTGACTGTACCAGAGGTTAAAGTTCCGACGGTATCAATCGCGCTTACGGTAATGCTTCCAACCGATAAAGACCCGGCCGGAGCTAAGTTATAGACATACATGGCTCCCGTGACTGGATCAGCCCCAACTGGAACTGTCTCGGCTGTGCCGACGGTATCCGCTGTGCCTGCCGTTCCCTGTACCGCCAGGAAGCTGAAGACTTGGTTGTTATCTTGAATTGCATTAAGTTTCATATTACACTATCTCCATGATTATGGGTTTAATCCTAAAAGAAAATTGCACTCCTTTACTTAATCTGTTTGCCTAGTTCCCTGATCTGCACCCCAGCCGGTTTAGTTGATGGTTTGGGGGGCTTGGGTGGGGCAATATCTTTAATAGGTTCGATGTAAATAATGCGTTGCGCGTTTCCGAATCCTAATGGCTTAATCAGTTGCCCTTGTAGGCCCATTTCTGATAAATAAGCATTGAAGGATTGTTCAAACTGGCTCATGTGCTGCCAAGTTTCCGTTGGATCAAATAGAAATTGATAAGACAACATCGCCAAGTTCTTCATAACATATTCCTTGCCATGCTAATTGTTTTTTTAGAATAGTTCTTTTCCCATTTACTAGATCCCGGTTTCTTCTTGTTAATGGAGGCATAGAAAACAGCCTTGCCCTTTTTAACTCCGTATTCCTTCTCCATCGCTGATAGGACTTTATTGCCCGATTCAGATAATGGCATAATTAAACTCCCTGCGGCGGTAGATTATTAACTTGGGCTTGCTCGGCTCCAGCCATACCCGGCTGGCCTTGGGTAGCCTGGTTTGGAGCTGCCGGCTGTGGCTGTAGGGTGGTGGGTGTTTGGGGTGCCCCCGGACTAACACCGCCTTGTAAGTCACGAATGACCTCGGCTACCGAGAGCTTAATCTTATCCAGCGTTTGCTGGTCTACCTGCTGGCCCATACCGGTCTTAAACTTATCGTACTCCTCTAAGAACTCTGACGTGGCTCCGAACTGGTAAGTGTCTAATAACTTCTCTACCACCAAGCGCATGGCTTCGGGATTGACTAGGCCGTTCTTGGCCATATCCATAAAGAAGTTGGAGAGATCAAGCATATTCGCCCGCTTACCCTCAACCGTGTAGCCCATGCCCGTCTCTACCTCAATCCTTACCCTATCCGCGCTATCAATCACAATGGTGTTTTTGGGTAATTGTTCGCCTAGTTTATTGGTCCGGATGTCGGCTCCCTGCTTGCCAATAACGTCAAAATAATTGGTTTCGCCCCCGCTTTGGTAGGAGACTTCCCGGCTGTTCATGATGTAGGTATCAGCCAAGTAAAGGATCTTACAGGCAATCTTCTCCACCGTTTTCTTTAGCATTTTGGTGTTCATGGTTAAATTGCTAAACTCGGATGCTTTTAAGGTTTCGATAGCGGCGTTAGCCCTAACCCCGGAAGGAATCTTGCCCATGGCTGTCGTTGTAACGCCCTGCTCTTCAATTAATCTCTCGTTAATGGTAATAAGATTAAACGGGTCAGAG
>Ga0315278_10001873_pt1 | contig 18588 bp, 12 predicted proteins | sample YL17G06_0_MG_FD_203880 | JGI IMG/M metagenome (GOLD analysis project Ga0315278, IMG submission 203880) | Sediment microbial communities from Yellowstone Lake, YNP, Wyoming, USA - YL17G06_0 | ecosystem: Environmental > Aquatic > Freshwater > Lake > Sediment | place: USA: Wyoming | collected... | reverse complement strand
TGGCACAGCGTCGAGGATGCCTCCCGAGGCTACCGGCGGGTCGTGCCGTCGCCTGAGCCGATCGAGATCATCGAAGAAGGCGTCATCCGGCGCCTGACGGACACCGGTGTCCTGGTCGTCGCCGTGGGCGGCGGCGGCATTCCGGTGGTGCGCGTGGGGCGCGGGCTGCGCGGCGTTGAGGCCGTCATCGACAAGGATCGTGCGTCGGCCCTGCTGGCCTCGCAGCTTCGGTCGGACCTGTTCATCATTTCGACCGACGCCGAACGGGTCTGCCTGAACTACAAGACGGCAGACCAGAGACCGCTCGGCCGGGTCACGGCCGACGACCTGGCCAGGTACCACGCCGAGGGGCATTTCCCGCCGGGCAACATGGGACCCAAAGTCGAGTCGGCTCTGCGGTTTCTGCGGAACGGCGGGCAGGAAGTGATCATCACCTCCTGCCAGCGCCTGCTCGATGCGGTTCGGGGAGACGCGGGAACGCACATTGTGCGCGGGTGATAGCCATGAAACTCGATCACGTCATAGAGTCCCAGCAGTTCACCGTTCCGCTCCTGATGGAGCTGTTCGATCGGACACGGCAGATGGAGCGCATGGTCGCGCGCGGGGGCACCCGCGATTACGCCGACAAGATCATGGCCTCGCTCTTCTACGAGCCGTCCACGCGCACGCGGTTCTCGTTCGAAGCCGCCATGTACCGTCTCGGCGGCCGGGTGCTGTCGACCGAGCATGCGCGGGTGTTCTCGTCCGAGATCGACGTCGAACGGCTCGAAGACACCATTCGCATCATCTCGTCGTTTTCCGACGTGATTGTGCTGAGGCCGACCGAAGAGGGCGGGGCGCGACGGGCCGCGCGGGTCTCACGCGTCCCGGTCATCAACGCAGGTGACGGCAGCAGCGGCCAGCATCCGACGCAGGCGCTGCTGGATCTCTACACGATCTACCGCGAGCGGCGGTCGCTCGACGGCCTGACGATTGCGATTGTCGGCGAGCTTGATGGCGGCCGGACCGCCCGCTCGCTGGCCTATCTCCTGAGCAAGTTCGAGCGGGTCAAGATTCACTTTGTCAGCCCGCCCGAGCTGCAGATGCGCCCGGACATCCTGGCACACCTCGACGAGCACGACGTCTGGTACGACATGCTCCACGACGTCGATCCGATCGCGGGCGACGTCGATGTGATCTACCAGACGCGCATCCGCCCGGATCGGGTGTCGGATCGCGCGGTGCTCTCCCGCTACACGATCAACGCCAGGCTGCTGCGGAAGATGAAGCCGGACGCGATGATCCTGCACCCTCTGCCGCGAACGGTCGAGATCGACAAGGACGTCGACGATGACCCGCGGGCGCTGTATTTCAAGCAGGCGGCCAACGGCCTGGTCGTCAGGATGGCCCTGCTGACACTGCTCTGGGATCGCGAGTAGGAGACGCCCGATGCTGACTCCCAGAAACCAGCGACCGGAAGACCATTAGCTCTCGCGCCCCGAAAGGTCTGGGCCTTCCCCTGGGCGCTGCCCCACGTTCGGGCCGCTGCCGGGGATGCCCCTCAGGTTATTGATCCGTCTATGACAGGTGGTGTATGGAAGCAACAACGGTTCGCAGTCAGGCATTCATCGATGTCGAAGAGCAGTACGGCGCTCACAACTACCACCCGCTCGACGTCGTCATCGAGCGTGCCGAGGGGGTGTGGGTGTACGACGTGGACGGCAAACGCTATCTGGACTGTCTGGCCGCCTACTCGGCGGTCAACCAGGGCCACTGCCATCCGCGCATCATGCAGGCGATGCTGGAGCAGGCCAGGCGCGTCACGCTGACGTCACGCGCGTTCCGCAACGATCAGCTTCCCCTGCTCTTCAAGGAGCTGCACGACCTCACGGGCATGGACATGTCCCTGCCCATGAATTCTGGCGCCGAGGCGGTCGAGACCGCGCTGAAAGCGGCGCGGAAGTGGGGCTACACCGTCAAGGGCATCCCGGCCGGCAAGGCCGAGATCATTGCCTGCCAGCACAATTTCCACGGGCGCACGATTGCCATCATCAGCTTCTCGACCGAAGCCCAGTACACGGATGGCTTCGGCCCGCTGACGCCCGGGTTCACCGTCATCCCCTACGGCGATGCGGCAGCGCTCGAAGCAGCGATCACGCCGAACACGGCGGGGTTCCTGGTCGAACCCATCCAGGGTGAGGCCGGCATTGTCGTACCGCCGGCCGGATACCTCAAGAAGGCCGCTGAGATCTGCAAGAGGCACAACGTCCTCTTTATCGCCGACGAGATCCAGTCTGGACTTGGCCGCACCGGCAGACTCTTCGCGCACCAGTGGGACGGGGTCGAACCCGACATGGTGATTATCGCCAAGGCGCTGTCGGGAGGCTTCTACCCGATCTCGGCGGTGCTGTCGCGGCGCGAAGTGCTGGGCGTCTTCAAGCCCGGGGATCACGGCAGCACGTTTGGCGGCAACCCGCTGGCCTGCGCGGTGGCTCGCGCGGCGCTCAGGGTGCTGGTCGACGAGAAACTGGTCGAGCGTTCGGCCGAGCTCGGCGCGTACTTCCTCGGGCGGCTCCGCACGCTCACGAGCCCGATCATCAAGGAGGTCCGCGGACGCGGGCTGTGGATTGGCGTCGAGTTGACTGTCGCCGCCAGGCCCTATTGCGAGCGCCTGATGCAAGAGGGCCTGCTCTGCAAGGACACGCACAACTATGTCATCCGCCTCGCACCGCCGCTCGTCATCACGCGCGAGGAGATCGACTGGGCATTCGAGCGTATCAAGAAGGTGATCGAAGGCTGACACCAGAACCGGATTCCGGGCTTTCGAATCCCGAGTCCCCAGTCCCCAGTCCCTGGAGAGATGCAGCAATGAAACGTATCCGCACCGTCATCATGGGCGCCGCCGGGCGCGATTTCCATAACTTCAACGTCGTCTACCGCAACGACGCCCGCTACGACGTCGTCGCGTTTACCGCGACCCAGATTCCGAACATCGACGGCCGGCGCTACCCCGCGTCGCTCGCCGGCAAGCTGTATCCGATGGGCATCCCGATCCTGGCCGAGGAGGACCTCGAGTCAATCATCCGCGAGCACAAGGTCAACGAGGTCGTCTTCGCGTACAGCGACGTGCCCTACACCTATGTGATGGAACGCGGGTCGATCGCGAACTCGGCCGGCGCGAGCTTCAAGATTCTGGGCGCGGCCGAGACGATGCTCACAAGCACGAAGCCGGTGATTTCCGTGTGCGCCGTCCGCACCGGCTCCGGCAAGAGCCAGACCACCCGCCGCATCGCGGGCATTCTCCGGGAGCACGGCCTGAAAGTCGCCGCCGTCAGGCACCCGATGCCGTATGGAAACCTGGAGAAGCAGCGGGTCCAGCGATTCGGGTCGATTGCCGACCTCAAGAAGCACGAGTGCACGATCGAGGAAATCGAGGAGTACGAGCCGCACATCGTCAGCGGTACGATCATCTATGCGGGCGTGGACTACGGCGACATCCTGGCGCAGGCGCAGGCGGAAGCCGACATCATCCTCTGGGATGGCGGGAACAACGACACGCCCTTCTACAAGCCGGATCTGCACATCGTCGTGGCCGATCCCCTGCGCGTCGGCAATGAACTGCTCTACCATCCGAGCGAAACCAACCTGCGGATCGCGGATGTCGTCATCATCAACAAGGTGGACACCGCCGACATCAACGCCATCAACACGCTGCGGCAGAACATCCGCCGGGTCAACAGCCGGGCCATCATCATCGAGGCGGCGTCGCCCGTGCTGGTCGATCACCCCGAGCGCATCACCGGCAGGCGCGTGCTCGTCGTCGAGGACGGCCCGACGCTGACGCACGGCGAGATGAAGTTCGGAGCGGGCGTGGTGGCGGCCGGCAAGTTCGGCGCCTCCGAAATCGTGGATCCGCGACCCTGGACCGTGGGGACCATTACCGCCACCTTCAGGAAGTACCCGAACATCGGCACGCTGCTGCCCGCGATGGGCTACGGCGACAAGCAGGTCAAGGACCTCGAGACCACGATCAACAAAGTGCCCTGCGACGCGGTCATCATCGGCACGCCGATCGATCTGAACCGCCTGATCACGATCAGGAAACCGACCGTCCGGGTGCGCTACGAGTTGCAGGAAATCGGCAAGCCCGACCTGATGGATGTGCTGAAGCCTCTCCTGGCAAGGCGGAAGTCCTGAGCGCGGCCGAAGGGCTGAAGCGGTTTCTGGAAGAAGGCTGGGTGTAGCCCGGCTGCTTCAGCTGCCGGGTCGCCGAAGGCACTGAAAAGGGGGCCGGCATGGCGCTGGCCCCCTTCTTCTTCCGTTCGGACGTGATGTCAGAATCGTGTGACGTAGGCGAATGACAGGCTGCGGCCCGGCGCGTCGAGGCCCCAGGCGATGCCGCGGTAGTTCTGATCCGTCATGTTCTCGAATTCGAACGTAATCTGGCGATTCGGGCCGAAGCGATACCCCGCGCGAACGGCCAGGGTCGTATAGCCGTGAACCGACGTGTAGAGCGGAGCCGAGGTGGCGGTTCCGAGCACGCGGCTCTGCACCTGGGCGAGCGTCTCGCCCGTCGGAATCAGCACATCGTCGGCGTTGCCTTTGACGCCATCCGGCCCGGGCGACACCCAGCCGCGAGCGGTGGCACCGTTGTAGAAGAAGCTTCTAATGCTGGATAACGAGCGGGGCGCACCAGTCCGGCGGTCCTCGAGATCGAGCGTCGACAACCGGGTCTGTTCGCCCACGACGTGAAGGATCGGCTCAATCCAGTAGCGGCCGTTGGGCGCCGAGTACCGCAGTTTCAGGTAGAAATCCGGACCGGGCGTCCCGCCCTCGATGTTTGGCGCGAGGCCAGTCGCCGTGTCCTTGGCATGCAGCAGTGTGAGCACGGTACCCGCGGACCATCCACGTGCGATGCTCCAGTCCAGCCGGTGTTCGAACCCCATGATTCGCGCGTCCGCGTAGTTCACGCGGACCAGAACTGGCGAGGAGGAGGCCGGCACGTAGACCACGCCGGTGGCGCCCTGCGCCGAGATCACCTGGTCGCCCAGCGGGGTGCCGACGGCACCCTGCGGCAGGATAAGGGCCTGGTACACGATGTTGTCGAAGATGCTGTTGACGAAGAAGGACGCCTCCGTCGACAGTCGTCGGCTGCGATAGCTGAACCCGCCCTCGTAGTTGAGACTGGTCTCAGGGCCGGCCGGGGTGACGGGCATCCCGGTGCTGGTCGCGGTGGCGCCGGCCGCAGAACCGATCGTGGCGTTCAAACCGCTCACCTCGGCCGCCGACACGGTGAATCCCGATCCGGTCAGGCCGAGCGTCCCGAGGTCGGTGATATGCGGCGCTCGGAATCCCCGGCTCACGTTGGCCGTAATGGCCCACCCGGGCTTCGGCGTCGCCACCAGTCCCGCCCTGAACGTCACGCTCGACGTGTCGAGTGAATCATCTGGCCACAAGGGCTTGCCGTTGACCAGAGGGCTGTCCGACGCATAGGCGCGGTAGTGCGCGCCGCTGTACCGGAGATCGCCGACCCCCCGGAGCAGACCTGGCACGATTTCAAATGCGTCCTGTACGTAGATGCCTTCGCTGCGGTACGTCGCGCCATCCGGCACGCGGCCGCGCCGCACCGTCGTCGCCCCGGTCACCGGGTTGTACGCGTAAGACGGCGCCTTGATGTGTTCGGGGTAAAATTCGCCGCCCACGAGCAGTTCGTGCCGATCGCTGAACCTGGCGACCGCCTTCACCTGGAAGCCCTGCGCGTACATCCGTTCGTATTCGTGCGTGATGGACGCCGCAGGGTTGCCGTTGCCACCCTGGTTGACGCGCTCTTCGCGCTGCGTGTTGAACGAATACGTGGCGGTCACCTGGTCGAAGATGCCGAGGCCGGCGCGGTTGTACTTGACGTAGACGAAATCCAACATCAGGTCCCGCAGGTCGGCGATCAAGTTGCCATCGCCACCGAGAAGCTGATCGTACCGCTTCCCATCGTCCTGCTGGCTCCTCGAGTAGCTGATCACGAACTGATCGCTGGCGGTCGGCGTCCAATTGAACTTCAGGAGGCCGCCATACTGCAGGAACTCGGTGTCCGGCAGACGAGGCAACATCAGCGCGAGGGACGGGAGGCCGAGGAAGCGCGTGACGGCAGCGTGGGAGTCGAGGCCTTCTCCCGCGCGCAACCGGTTCATCTTGCGCACGGCCGCGTTGACCACCATCCCGAACCGCTCGGCCGAGTACCCGACCGACAAGTTGGTGCCGACGCTCTGGTCGGCAGAGTTTGCCCGGAAGGTGGCCGCGCCGCGCCAGGCGGGACCGCCCGGCGACAACAGGCTCGGCATCTGCGAAAGAAACTGCACGCTGCCGCCCAGGGCGTCGCTGCCGTACTGGGCGCTGTTGGGCCCTCGGAGAATCTCAATCGCCTGCAGGCTGCTGGGCTCGATCAGGTCGAGGAACGTGTTCACGCCGCCGCGCTGCGCTGAATTCGAATAGCGGACGCCGTCGACAAATATGTTGACCTTGTTGCCCGTCAGGCCACGAATGTAGATTCCGGCCATCGTCGGGCTGGTGCGAAGAAGGTTCACTCCGGGTTCTTCGAGGACGGCCTGGGCCACCACGGCCTTGGCCCTCTCGAGGATGGCGCCACTCTCGATGACGTTGACCGGCTGTGACACGGCCTGGATGTCCTGCGCCACGCCTGACGTGGCTGTCACGGTGACCTCAGCCTCGACCGGCGTCAGATCGAGTGTCACGTCGACCACCCGGGGCGTCGTCGCCAGCACGGTCACCGCCACCCGCTTGTCGCCGAATCCCGGGAACGACACGACCAGCAGGTAACGCCCCGGGGCGAGCTGATCGATCTCGAATCGCCCATCCTTGTCGGTCCGCACGTTCCTGACGCTCATCTGCTCGCCGGTCGTCAGCGCGACGCCGGCGTTCGCGATGACCGCGCCGCTCGAATCTCGGACGACGCCCGACACGCGGCCGGGGCCCTCAGCCGCCTGGACCGCGCCGGCCGCCAGGCCGATGACCCCCATCCCGATACACATCAGCGTGACAAACCGTCGCAGGCTCGTCATATCCGACCCCCGTCTCTACATACCACCAGCTACTGGCTGCCGTTTACCGCGTCTATCCGTTCTTCTTCTCGAACTCCTGCATGAACTGCACGAGCGCGGCGACACCGTCCTCGGGGAACGCGTTGTAGATGGACGCGCGCATGCCGCCAACCGACCGGTGGCCCTTGAGACCGTCGAGGCCGGCTGCCTTCGCTTCTTTCGCGAACTTCGCCTCGAGCTCCTCGCTCGGCAGCCGGAACGTCACGTTCATGAGCGACCGGCAGTCCTTCTGTGAGTGACCCTTGTAGTAACCCGTCCGGTCGATCTCGGCATAGAGCCGGGCCGCCTTGCGCTCGTTGATGGCATGGATGCCGGGCAAGCCGCCAATCGAGAGCAGCCACTTCATCACGAGCCCCATGATGTAGATGGCGAAGCACGGCGGCGTGTTGTACATCGACGTGTTCTCGGCGTGGATCGCATAGTTGAGCATCGTCGGCAGCCTGGGATCGTCCACGCGCTTCTTGAGCCACTCGTCCTTGACGATGACCAGCACGACGCCGGAGGGCCCGATATTCTTCTGAGCGCCGGCATAGATGAGGGAGTGCTTCGCGACGTCGAGCGGGCGGCTGAACATGTCGGACGACGTGTCGCACACGAGCGGCACGTGGCCCGTCTCGGGCACGTATTTGAACTCGACGCCGTGAATCGTCTCGTTCGAGGTAAACGACACGTACGCCGCGTTCGGGTTCAGCTTGAGTTCGGCCTGTGCGGGAACGCGGTTGAAATTGGTGCTCTCGGCGGTCGCCGCGATGCTGACACCGGCCACTTTCTTGGCTTCCTTCACCGCCTTCTGCGACCACGCGCCGGTGACGATGTAGTCGGCCGATCCGTCGCGGGGCAGGAAGTTGAGCGGCACCATCGAAAACTGCAGGCTCGCGCCGCCTGGCAGAAAGAGCACCTTGTAGTCGTCCGGCACGCCGGCGAGCTTGCGGATGTCGGCCTCCGTCTGCTGGAGCACGCCCTCGAAGAACTTGCCACGATGGCTCATCTCGAGAATCGACATGCCGACGCCGGGCATGCTGACCAGATCCCGCTGGGCCTCTTCGAGCACCGGGAGCGGGAGGACGGCCGGGCCGGCCGCGAAGTTGAAGACACGCGCTGTTGCTGTCGCCATGATCGGTTCCTCCAGAAATCGTCGCGGCCCGCATGTATGCGGACCGTGTTCGTCAGCCGATTGCCACCACGTGCACGTCCAGCACGTCCGGGTTGCCCGCCTTGATCCGCGCGACCATCTCGGCCGAGGGTTCCCCGTCGACATTGAGCCGCGCGATGGCCGCCTCGGCATCGGCGAAGATGATGTTCTCGGTTTCCTCCACGTTCAGTCCGGCTTCGCGCAGCAGGTCGAAGACATGCGCCAGCACGCCCGGGCGATCCTTCTGCCGGACGACCAGGACATGCGTGGCCGGCGTCTTGCGGGCGAGATTGATCACGTTCGGGACGCGGCCCGTCTGGGCGAAGACCTGGATGATATGGACGGTCTCGGCGGCGATGGCCTCCTGCGCCTGATCGGTCGACGCGCCAATGTGGTGCGTGCCATACACGTTGGGCAACAGCACGAGCGGATCCAGGAAATCACCCGACGGCGTGGCGGGCTCCTTGCTATACACATCGATCGCGACGCGCAGATTCTTCTCCTTGACCGTCGCTTCGAGCGCCTTGTAGTCGACCACCTCACCGCGCGCCGTGTTGACGAAGAACGAACCCGGCTTCAACTGGCTCAGCACCTCGGCGCTGACGACGCCACGCGTCTTGTCGTTGAGGGCGAGATGAACGCTCAGGATGTCGCAGTGCGCGGCGACCTCGGCTGGCGTGGCGCACACGCGCACGTGTGGCTCCATCGGGGCGCCAGACGCTGGACGAAGACGCATCAGGAGCGGCAGGTCGACAGGCAGGCCATCCGTGCCGACCTCGATGCCCAGCTCGCTCCAGACGGCCAGCTTCATCCCGAAGGCCTGGGCGCGCTTGGCCATCTCCTGCCCGATGCTGCCGAAGCCCAACAGGCCGAGCGTGCGACCATGCAGGCCTCTCGCCTTCGAAAAGTCCTTCTTGTTCCACTTGCCCGCGCGCAACTCGGCCACATTGTCGGGAATGCGCCGATCGAGCGAGAGGATCAGTCCAAAAGCCAGTTCCGCCACCGCGATGGAGTTGCGGCCCGGGCAGTTGGACACGTAGATGCCGCGTCGTGAGGCCGCCTTCACATCGATCGTGTCGAAGCCCGCGCCGGCGCGCACCACCAGCGACAGCGCGCTCGCCTCGAGGATCGGTTCTGGCACCTTGGTGGACCGCACGACCAGCACGTCGGCTTTCGTCGACGCCAGCGCTTCGCCAAGCGCGGCATCCTTCAGATCCGGCTGGTAGAGGACCTCGACACCGAGCGCCTGCAGGGCGTCGAGACCGCTCTTCTCGAACTTGTCAGCAATGAGAACTTTCATCGTGCACCTCTTCAGGACTGGGGACTAGGGGCTGGAGACTGGAGGCTGGCGGAGAACCCACCAGTCCCCAGCCCCCAGTCCCCAGTCCCTAGATCGTATGAATCAACAACGCGTCCCGCAGCTTCGGCTCGAACCAGGTCGACTTGGGCGGCATGATCTGGCCCGCATCGGCAATGCCCATCAGGTCGGTGACGCTCACCGGGAACAACGAAAACGCCACAGCGGCACGGCCGCCGGCCACCAGTTTCTCGAGTTCGGCGGTGCCGCGAATGCCGCCCACGAAATCAATGCGCTTGTCGATCCGCACGTCGGCGATCTTGAGCACCGGGTCGAGCAGGGAATCCTGGAGGATGCTGACGTCGAGGCGGCTGATCACATCGGCACCGGCGCGCGCGCCGGCGTCGATCGTGTACCACTTGCCGGCCAGCAGCATCGCCACGTCACCCTTCTTCACGGGTGTCGCCGGACCGCCCTCGCGCACACTGAACCTCGTCTTGACGACATGGAGAAACGCGTCCGGCGTGAGGCCCGCGAGGTCCTTGACGGTGCGGTTGTAGGGAAGAACCTGCGTCTGGTTGTCCGGAAACGCCACGGCGAGGAACCAGTCGGCTTCGACGACGCCGTCCCGGCCGACCTCCCGCGCGATGGCTTTTCGCGCCCGTGCCGCGCTGGCGGCCCGGTGATGCCCGTCGGCGATGTAGACGGCCGGCAACGCACCAAATGCCGCAGTGACCGCCGCCAGATCCGCGCCCGTGACCTTCCAGACCGTGTGGCTGATGCCATCGGGCGCCACCAGGTCGTAGAGCGGCGCGGTCTTGGCGACGCGGGCCGCTACTTCGTCCACCGCGGCCGACGCCCTGTAGGTCAGAAATACTGGCCCGGTCTGTGCGCGCAGCTCGGTGATGTGGCGCGTGCGATCGTCTTCCTTGTCGCGCCGTGTCCGCTCGTGCTTCTTCACCAGATCGGCATCGTACTCATCGACCGAGTAGCACGCCGCCAGGCCAGTCTGCGTATGGGACCCCATCCGCAGGCGGTAGAAATACGCGGCCGGCACGTCCTCCTCGACCATGTGCGGCCGCATGCGTGCAAACCGCTCGGCGGCCGTCCGGTAGACGTCGTCCGCGTACGGGTTCGTATCTGGCGGGAGATCGATCTCGGCCCGGGACACGTGCAGGAAACTGAGGTCGTTGCCTGACGCGAGCGCGCGAGCCTCCTCGGTGTTGACCACATCGTACGGCACGGCCGCGATGCGTGAGGCGAGCGACGGCTCGGGCCTCAAGGCTCGGAAGGGACGGATGACAGCCATGTGAACTCGCGATCCGCAGCCACGCGTCCCCACATGGGCGCGATGCCGCCTGAAGAAGAAGAAGGAGGGGCTTGAAAACGCTCCGGCCGATGGTGAGCGGTCCGCGACCGTCCGCTCGTCGAGCCGGAACCCAACGGTGTCCAGGAATGCCCCGCGAATGGCACCCGACCTGACTAGTGAACCAAGAAGTCAGCGGACTGTCAAGCTGTTCGCCGGGTCCTTCCTGGCCTGAGCGAAGTCGAAGGCAGACCCGGCGATCAGGCGCGGCGGGGGAACTCCCGGGATCGCCGGGCTCCCCGACTTCACTCGTTGGCCTTCGTCGAGGTCTCGCCGTCGCGCTGCTCGCGGAGGCGGACAGCCCGGCTCCGGATCTGGCCACGCTGGAGCATGGCGATCCCGGGCCCGACGGCCGGTGATGCCACCGCCGGCAGGAGCGCTGCCTGCCGGTCGCGTTCGGCCTGGAAGGCGGCCAGCAGCCCGGGGGCAATCGGCTCGCCGGGCGGCATGCGGCGGCGTTCGATCAGCGGATTCACGTAGGCGCCGTTCTTCCGAATCCGGTAATCGAGATGAGGCCCCGTCGACAGGCCCGACGACCCGACCCGCCCGACGCTGTCGCCCTGGCTCACGTGCTGGCCCGCGCGGACGGCAATCGACGACAGGTGCAGATACATCGTCTCGTACCCGCTGCTGTGGCGAACCACGACCAGACGTCCGGCCTCGCCGGAGAACCCGGCCTGCGTCACGACGCCACTGGCCACCGACACGACCACCGCCCCGACGGGAGCCGCGAAGTCGACGCCGAGGTGCGCCCGCGTGATGTTGAGAACCGGGTGCTTCCGGTTGTACGAAAACCCGGAGGTGACACGCGGTTCGAATTTGAGCGGCGACCACAACATGAACCGCTTCAGCGACCGGCCATTCTCGTCGTAGTACCCCACCGCGCCGTCCGGCCGCACAAACCGAAACGCCTTCAGGTGGCGCCCTTCGTTGACGAATTCGGCCGCATGCACGACGCCGTACGAGACGGTCCCGGTCTCGCGCGTGACTTTCTGAAACGCGACGCGAAAGAGGTCGCCTGGCTGGAGGCCGCTATTGAAATCCACTTCGCCGGAGAAGATGGCCGCCAGTTCGATCGACAGGTCGTCGGTTTCGCCGGCCGCCTGCATCGCTTCGAACAACGATGGCGTCTGTTTGTCGATACGGCCGGCGACCGCAGCCGTGGCCTCCTGCCGCGTGTACTCGACGACCTCGGCCACCAGTTCTCTGGGGGCTTCCGGCGTGGCTGGCGCCACGCGCAGGCGGCGATCCAGATCGATCTCGTAGTCGAACCCCCGCAGCCACCCGTCAAGGGTCCGCGTCAGCGTGAAGCGCTGCTTCGCGCGGAGTTTGCGTGGATCAAACTGCTGCGACACCAACTGCACCGCAGCTTCGGCCCGGTCGGGCGGCAGGTACGTCCGGAACAGCTTCGCCAGCGTCGTCGCCTGCGGGACGCTGGCCGTGATCTCTTCCGTATCGGGTGACAGGTGGATGTCGACTGTGGCCGCCACGCCGGTGGGCGGACCGGTCTCCCTCGCGCACCCGGCCGCCGCGGCCAGCGAGAGCGCGCCGAAGGACAGCGCGATGGCGGGGAATCTCCGTAGTTTCACGACATGCCTTCTCGGCGCCCCGACCTGGCGGCCGAAACGGGGTAACGGGGTCAGCCCCCATCAAGTCGAAGATGGAGTCCGACCCCATTGACAGGCCGCCGCGCTACTTCCGGGGCTGCTGCATTCGCTCGGTCGAGGGCGGCACCATCCCCTTGAGGCGCATCATCGTCACCAGGTTGCCATAGTGTTCGTTGTCGTGCGCCACGTTGCTGATCAGGCCTCTGGCGCGCGGAACCTGGTTCTGCCCCGCCTTGATCAATTCCATCGCCTTCTCGTCAGTCAGCGTGAGGTAGACAGTATCGCAATAGGCGAACGAATCGGCCAGCGCTTTGACGACCGCGGCCTTGGTGGTCGCCGTCTTCTCGAAGTCGTCCTTGTTCGGGTTCGCCTCTCCCTTGGGGCCCGCGCAGAGGCTGAACTGCGAATTGGCGACGTGAGCGAATATCTGGGTAAAGTTCCGCACGTCCTTGGTCGGCTGGAACGCGTAGTCGGCTTCTGGCACCTTCTCCGCCGACTCGGTCAGATTCCGCTTGATAGAGTTGTACATGCCGAAAATGGCGCGGCTCAACGGGTCGGTCGGCCCTGCTGGAGCGGCCTGGGGCGCGGTCGGCGGCGCAGCAGGCGGCGCCGGCGGCGGCGTTTGCGCGGCAACGGGCAGGGCCACGAGCATCGCGAGCACGAGAACGGCAAACAGGCGTTTCATCGACATACTCCTTCGACTGATGGTGTTGGACGCAGCACGGGTGGCTACCATTTAAAATACGACCTGATCGTAGCACAGCGCTCCTCGCGCTCCCGACCCCCGTCGCTCCGGCAGTCGTGGGAAAGCAGGGAGTTCACCACCTGCGCCAGCCTGGATCCCGGCGCGCGCCGGGATGACGCCTCAGAGTGGGACCGGCTCCTGAATGACAGTCGAAGGGCGCGCGTGTCTACGGGAGCCGGCCGTGGCGGGCGCCCCAAGCTCTGAGCGTCTGAGCTCGCTCCGCCGCCTCGGGTTGCGCGTCGAGATCATCGACCGCCCACGGCAGCTTCCACGTCCAGTTGTTGTCGTCGACGACGGCGGGCACGTTGATGCGGTCGGTCCAGCCGAACACATCCTGGATGGGCAGCACGACGAGGTCGGATCCTGATGCGTAGAGCGCTTCAAGCAGGTGGTCGCGCACGGCGGGACCGAACGCCGCGCCGGGACGGGTCGTTGTCGCTCCTGTCGTCGAGAGTGCCGCGGTCCGCTCCGCCAGGTCGAGCCCGTTCCACCATGCCGCCAGCGTGTCGGTATCGTGCGTGCCCGAGGTCGCCAGCGAACAGGCTGGGTACTCGCGCGGATTCCTGAACGGCTGACCGGGCGTGTGCCACTCGCGCTCCCAACGCAGCACCCGGTAGCCCGGAATGTTCAGCGAGCGAAGCGCCGCATGCACGAACTTCGGGATCGTGCCCAGATCTTCGGCCACCACGTCGGCGCCACAGGCCACCAGCGCCTGCAGCACCGCCTGGCCCTGGACGATCTGATCGGCCCGATGAGCCGGCACGAAGCGGGGAGGCCGGTCGTCGAGCGGAAACATCCACGTGCGGAACAGCCCCACGACATGATCGACGCGATAACCGTCGAACAGGTCGGCCGCTCGGCGTGCGCGCTCACCGAACCACTCGTAGTTCCGGGCAGCCATCACGTCCCATCGATACATCGGCAACCGCCAGTTCTGCCCCGCGTCGCTGAACGCATCTGGCGGCGCGCCGATGGTCCCGTCGAAGGAAAACAGGTCCTGATGAGCCCAGACGTCGGCGCTGTCGGCGGAGACGCCAAACGGAAAATCGCCGAACACCCTGATGTCATGCGCTGCCGATCGGGCGGTCTGCCACTGGCCTTGCGCGATCCACTGCAGATACTGGCGGAACAGCACTTCCCGATCGAGTTCGCGCCGCGTGAGGGAGAGCGCCTCCGGCTTGCGGTCGCGAACCCCATCAGGCCACTTTTGCCACTCCCCTCCGCCGGCGGTGTGTTGCAGGGCCCGGAAGAGCGCGTAGTCGTCCAGCCACCAGCGCTGCTCGTCGGCGAATCGTCTCAGATCGGCGGCTCTCTTCGAGTCGCGCGCCCACTCCTCCACGAAGAACCGCTCGAACGCCGCCCTCAGCGCACCGAACTTGATCTGCCGCACGCGCTGATAGTCGAGACGCCTGCTGGCTCGTGCGCCGGCGAGCATGTCACGTGATGCGGCGTCGAGTGCAGGCTCACCGCCGAGCGCTTCGAAATCGGCGACAGCCGGAACTGTAATGAAGATGGGATCGAGCGCCATCGCGCTCGTCGCCGAATAGGGCGAGCTCTGGCCGGCAGCCATTTCGTTGAGCGGCAGCAGTTGCAGCAGCCGCAGCCCCGCGTCGCGCATCCAGGCGGCCACGACCGGAAGATCCGCAAACTCTCCGATCCCCCAGCTGCGTGTTGATGGACAAGAGAAGAGCGGAACGAGCAGCCCAGCCTGGTGTCCCACCCGGGTTCCGCCACCCGTCACTCGCTGGCCTCCACCCGCGCGAGCACCCTGGCAACCGCGCGGTCGAACACGTCGGGAGGCGGCAGCAGGCTGACGATGAGAAAGGCCTCCCGCGGGAAATCAAAGAAGTACCCGGGATGGACCAGCACGCGATCCTGTTCGAGAATGCGCAGCACGAGCGATTCCTCGGACTGCATCGCTGGCACCTGCATCACGGCAGACCAGCCGCCCTCCGACGTCAGCACGCCCACCGACGGGCACGCGGCAGACAGGGCCATCACGCTCCGGTAATTGCGCGTGACCCGATCGCGAATCTGCGACCGAATCGACGCGCCTTCGACGAGCAGTGTCGGGAGGGCCTCCTGGACAGGCGTCGAGACCGACAGGTAGGTGTCGCAGATGAGCTCCAGGCGCTCGAGCGCGGCTTTCACCAGGGCGTCCGGACCGTTGACGACCATCCACCCGAGCTTCAGCTGCGGCAGGCCCAGCGACTTCGACAATCCACCGAGGCCGAATGTCAGCGCCTCGCGCTGAGCGAGGACCGAGGAGACGCGGGGCAACTCGACGTCCAGCACGTACTCTGCGAACACCTCGTCGCCGATGATACTGATGTCGTGCGCCCGGCAGTGCGCGGCCAGCGGCCCCAGGTGGTAGCTCGACAGGTAGGATCCGGTGGGGTTGTTGGGACTCACGATGACGACGGCCCGGGTGCGCGGCGTGGTGGCCCGCTTGATGGCGTCGACGTCGTAGGCCCAACGCCCCTGAAAGTCGAGTCGGTACGGTCGCACCTGTACGGCGTCGAGCGAGGCGAGGTACTCGAACAGCGGGTAGCTCGGTACCGGCACCAGCACCTCGTCTCCCGGGTCGCAGAGCAGCTTGAACAGCAGCGAGTAGGCTTCGCTCGTGCTCGCCGTCAGCACGACCCGATCGCGCGAGACGCCAAACCCGCGGCGGCGATAGTCGTCCACGACGGCCTGCCGCGCCGCTGGCCGGCCGAACGGCTGGGGGTGGTAGCTGAGCGCCGCCAGCGTCGCGAGCGAGTCGAGCAGCCTCGGCGGGTACGTCAGCCCGACCATGGTCGGATTGGATTCCGTCAGATCGTCGATCTCGACATCTGCACCCCGCAGACGCGTGAGCGCCGCCGACAGGCGGTTGGGAGCGAGATCGAAGGAGAGCCGGGAGGAGAACACGATTGGTGTCAGCTACTTTACAACGATGCGCGGGCGATGAGGAGAGATCATTCTCGGGGATCAGGGATTCGGGATTGGGGGTTGGCGAATCGGTGATTACGATTGGCGCACCGGTCTCGGCTGCGTGAGGCTCAGCAGCATCCCCACCACGACCACCACGACGGCACCGACCACGTTGTGCCAGAGGAAGGAGATCGTCGAGAATCTCGCGACCGTGGCCACGGCGGCCATGCCGGCGAGCAGGCCCCAGAACGCACCGCGGCTGGTGGCGCGCTTCGTGCCGATGGCGAGCATGAACACCCCGAGCAGCGATCCGTAGAAAAACGATCCGAACTGGTTCACCACATCGATCAGCGGCCCGAGGTTGGTGGCGAAGATGGCCACCACGCACGCCACGATTCCCCAGAAGAGCGTGACCAGCTTCGACACCATCAGGTAGTGCGCGTCGGTGGCGCCGGTGCGCCACAGGCGCCGGTAGAAGTCGATGACCGTGGCGGTGGAGAGCGAATTCAGCTCGGCGGCGATGCTCGACATGGCGGCCGCGAAGATGGCGGCAATGATGAGCCCGACCAGGCCGATCGGCATGTGATCGGTCACAAACGTCGGAAATACGTAGTTGACGTCCCCGAACTTCAGGTCGCCCGTCACATCCCGCACCAGCCCCGCAGCCCGCCCCCGAATAGCGGAGGTCCGCGAGTCGGCGTCCCGGAACGCGCGCTCGGCCTCGGCCACGCTCATCGCGCCGCTGCCGCGCCGGACCTTGACCAGGTCCTCAACCGAGGTTCGACGCCTCTCGAATGCGCCGGCAAACTCGGTTTCTAGCGCTGCGTACTCGGCCGCTCGGCTGCTGGCGCCGACGGCCGCGTCGTGCTGGTGGTTGAAGAGCACGGGCGGCTGGTGGAACAGATAGAAGACGAAGATCAGCACCCCGATCATCGGGATGAGCAACTGCAGCGGGATCTTGAAGTACGCACTCATCATCAGCGACTGGCGCCCCTCATCCACGGATTTCGCGGTGAGATACCGCTGCACCTGGCTCTGGTCGCACCCGAAGTACGACAGCATCAGGAACAGTCCGCCGATCAGTCCAGACCAGAACGTGTAGGTCTTGTGGGGATCCCAGCTGAAGTCGATCGCCTGCATGCGGCCCGTCGCCCCGGCGACGTGCAGGGCCTCGCTGACCGACAGGTGATCTGGCAGTTGCACCAGCACGACGATCACCGCGGCCACCACGCCGGCAATGATCACGACCATCTGCTTCACGTCGGTCCAGGTGACCGCCTGGACGCCTCCGACCATCGTGTAAAGCACCGTCGGCAGCCCGATGCCGAGGACCGTGAGCGTCACGTTCCAGCCGAGCACGATCGACAGGATCACGGCCGGCGCCGCGATGATGACGCCGCACGAGAGCGCGCGCGACAGCAGGAAGAGCAGGCTCGCCAGGGTGCGCGTCTTCGCGTCGAATCGGCGCTCCAGATACTCGTAGGCGGTGAAGACCCTGGCGCGGTAGAAGAAGGGCACGACGGTCAGCGAGAGGATCACCATCGCGATCGGCAGCCCGAGGTAGAGCTGCACGATGCTGAGGCCTTCGGCGTAGCCGCGGCCGGTGGTCCCGACCAGCGTGATGGCCGACAACTGCGTCGCCATCACCGAGAGACCCACGGCCCACCACGGCAGCGACCGATTCGCGAGGAAGTAGCCTTCGACTTCGCTGGTGGCCTTGGACCGCTTGAGGCCGTCGTAGACGATCCAGACCAGGTAGACGATGACAACCGCCCAGTCGATGGCGCTCATCGTCTCTAGCTGCCGAAGTACCGCTGGACAAGCCAGATCCCAGCCAGCACGAGCACTTCCACCACGAACACCCCGAGGTACGTGTTGCGCGTCACCCGGTCGGGACGCGATGGGACGGTGCCGTTGGTCACAGTTGCGCGCTCCGTCGTCAGTCTACCAGAACCCCTGGGGGCCGTCCGGGCCGGTGGCGCCGCCATCCAGCGCGGCGCATCCAGCGCCGCGCAGTTGACGGGGGACGGGCCGACTTCTTATAGTCGAATTCATACCGCGTGAACTCGGGGACTGCTTGAGTCGATGGCGCCCATCTCGTGTCCGCCGGGTCTGCCTGCCCTGAGCGTGTCGAAGGGAGCGAGGTCGAAGGCAGACCCCGGGTTGCCCGTCGAGACAAGTGAGTTCCGGTGTGGGATCCAGGCTCTAGTGTCAGAATTGGTGGCACCTCGTCTTTTGCTGTCAGGAACATGACCATGAAACGTCTTCTGATTTTCGGCATCACGATCGGCGCCGTCGTTCTGGCCGGCTTCACCACACGCGATACGGGCGTAACCGCACAGAGCCGGCAACTCTCGATCGTCAACGCCGACAGCGGCCATGTGGCGCTCGGCCTGGCGATCCGGCGCCTGGGGGTATCGGGCACGTTCCTGCAGAC
>Ga0315278_10001872_pt1 | contig 18591 bp, 17 predicted proteins | sample YL17G06_0_MG_FD_203880 | JGI IMG/M metagenome (GOLD analysis project Ga0315278, IMG submission 203880) | Sediment microbial communities from Yellowstone Lake, YNP, Wyoming, USA - YL17G06_0 | ecosystem: Environmental > Aquatic > Freshwater > Lake > Sediment | place: USA: Wyoming | collected... | reverse complement strand
TGAGCGCACCCATCAGGGACGCCACCCGACCCGTGGTTTCCCAGTCGAGGCCGTTCATCAGACCATAGATGAGACCTGCGCGGTAGGCGTCACCGCATCCGGTCGGGTCGGCCACTGCGTCAGGCCGCGCGGCCGGAATCACCATCTCGCTTCCCGCCGCGTGGATCACGCTCCCCTGTGCTCCTTTCGTGACGATCAGCGCCCGCACGCGGCGTGCGATCTCGCCCACGCTGAGACCCGTCCGCTCCTCGAGCAACTGGCCTTCATAATCGTTCACCGCGACCCAGGTGGCCTTCGCAATGAAGTCGAGCAGGTCGGCACCGTCGAACATCGGCAGGCCCTGCCCCGGGTCGAACAGCCACGGGATGCCGGCCGCTGCGAACTGGTCAGCATGGGCGATCATGCCGTCGCGACCGTCCGGCGCCACGACTCCGAGTTTCACGCGACCGTCGACGGGCACCGAGTTGAGCTGCGACCGGCTCATCGCCCCGGGGTGAAACGCGGTGATCTGGTTGTCGTCGAGATCGGTGGTGATGAACGCCTGGGCGGTGAACTCGTCGTCGAGCACGCGCACGTAGTCGAGGCTGACGCCGGACGCCTGCATCCAGCGCTGGTAGGGCTCGAAGTCGTGCCCGACCGTGGCCATCGGCGCACCCTGCACGCCCAACAGGCCCAGGCTGTAGGCGATGTTGCCCGCGCAGCCGCCGAAGTTGCGTTTCATGCTCGGCACGAGGAACGCCACGTTCAACATGTGGATGCGGTCCGGCAGGATGTGCTCCCGGAACCGGCCCGGGAACACCATGACGGTGTCGTAGGCGATTGAGCCGCAGACCAGCGCGGTCATGCGGCCTTCCACGCGAGGTCGAGCTGCCTGGCGGCGCGCACGTCGTCGAGGCGGCGCACCGGCAGCGTCCACGGCGCGCCCTTCAACTTCTCCGGCTCGGTCTGTGCCTCGCGGCGGATAGCGACCATCGCCGCGACAAAGGCGTCGAGATCCTCCTTCGCCTCGGTCTCGGTGGGCTCGATCAGCAGGCACTCGGGGACCAGCAGCGGGAAGTAGGTCGTTGGCGCATGGAAGCCGTAGTCGAGCAGGCGCTTGGCGAAATCCATCGCGTTCGTGCCGTACTCCGTAGCTTCATGGCGCAGCGTGACGATGAACTCGTGCCCGGCGCGCCGCTCGGGATACGCGAGTTCGAAGCCGGCCTCGCGCAACTTCACCATCAGGTAGTTGGCGTTCAGCGTCGCGAACTCCGACACGCGCTGCATGCCTTCGCGGCCGAGCATGCGCATGTAGATGTACGCGCGCAGCAGCACGCCGGTGTTGCCCATGAAGTTCGACAGCCGCCCGATCGTCAGCGGCAGGTCATCCTCGTCCAGCCAGCGGTAGCGATCACCGTCGCGCCCCACGAGCGGCACCGGCATGAATGGCAGCAGGCGCTCGCTGACGCCGACCGCGCCAGACCCCGGCCCGCCACCGCCGTGCGGAGTGGAGAACGTCTTGTGCAGGTTGATGTGGATGGCGTCGAAATCCATGTCACCTGGGCGCACCTTGCCGAGGATCGCGTTCAGGTTCGCGCCGTCGTAGTACAGCAGGCCGCCGGCGTCGTGCACGATGCCCGCGACCTCACGAATGCGGCGCTCGAAGACGCCGAGCGTGGACGGGTTCGTAAGCATGATGCCGGCCGTCTGCGGCCCGACGACACCCCTCAATGCCTCGACGTCGATGTCACCGTTCGGCAAGGACGGGATTTCGCGCACCGTGCAGCCGCACATCGTCGCCGTCGCCGGGTTGGTGCCGTGCGCCGCATCCGGAACGATGATCTCGGTACGGCCCAGGTCGTTGCGCGACTTGTGGTACGCGCGGATCATCGCCACGCCTGCAAACTCGCCCTGCGCGCCGGCCATCGGCGTCAGCGACACGCCGCGCATGCCGGTCACTTCCATCAGCATTTGCTGCAGCTCGTACAGGCACTGCAGCAGGCCCTGCCCGGTGGACTCCGGCGCGAGCGGGTGCCGCGACAGCAGCTCGGGCAGCATCGCGTACTGGTTGCACGCCTTCGGGTTGTATTTCATCGTGCACGACCCGAGCGGGTAGAAGTGCGTGTCGATCGAGAAATTGAGCTGCGACAGGCGCGTGAAATGCCGCACCGCCTGCAGCTCGGACACCTCCGGTAACACCGGAGGGAGCGCACGGCGCAGGTGCGCCGGGACTGCGGCCTCGACCGTCGCCTGCGGGAACTGCGCATCGGCACTGCGTCCGGGCGCGGAATGTTCGAAGATGAGTTTTTCGTGCATGACCGTTCCTTGCGCGCTCAGGCCGCGGCAACGCCCTGCATCACGTCTGCGAGGGCGCGAGCATAGGTTTCGATGTCGCCCGCCGTGCGGGTCTCGGTGGCGCAGGTGAGCAGCGCATGGCCCAGCGCCGGGTAATGGGCCGAGATGTCATAACCGCCGACGATGCCGCGGCTCGCGAGCGCCTCGAGCACTGCGCGCACCGGGCGATCGAGCAGCAGCACGGCCTCGTGGAAGCGCGGGCGATCGAATGCCAGGCGCACGCCCTTGATGCGCGTCAACGCATCGACGAGTTGCTGCGTACGCTGCATCGAGGTGGCGGCGACCTGTGCCAGGCCCTTCGGCCCGAGCAGCGACAGGTAGATCGTCGCGGCCGTGACCAGCAAGCCCTGGTTGGTGCAGATGTTCGAAGTCGCCTTGCTGCGGCGGATGTGCTGCTCGCGCGCCTGCAGCGTCAACGTGTAGCCGGGCTTGCCGTCGAGATCGACGGTGCGGCCGATGATGCGACCGGGCATCTGCCGGACATGCTCGGTCCTCGTCGCCATGAAGCCGAAATACGGGCCGCCCGAGGATAGCGGCACACCGAGCGGCTGTCCGTCACCGCACGCAATGTCGGCGCCCTTGGCGCCCCACTTCCCCGGCGGCTTCAGCACCGCGAGCGACGTCGGGTTGACCACGCCGATCGCGAGCGCGCCGTTGTCGTGCGCCCAGTTCGTTACCGCGTCGACGTCCTCGAGCGTGCCGAAGAAGTTAGGCTGCTGGATCACGACCGCCGTGATGTCCTGGCCGCGGTACGGTTCCAGTGCACTCACCAGCGTCTGGCCACCCTTGGCATCGTACGGCAGCAGCTCGAAAGCAAGGTTCTGCTTGCCGGCGATCGCCTGCAGCACGCTGCGATACGTCGGATTGAGCGTCACCGGCAGCAGGATGCGCTGCGATTTCGACTTGCGGTTGGCGCGCACCGCCATCAGGCACGCCTCGGCGAGGCCGGACGCGCCGTCATAGAGCGACGCATTCGAGACGTCCAGCCCGGTGAGGCTGGCCATCATCGACTGGTATTCGTACAGCAGTTGCAGCGTGCCCTGGCTCGCTTCGGCCTGGTAGGGCGTGTAGGCACTGTAGAACTCACCGCGCGAGACGATCGCCCAGACTGCCGACGGCACGTGATGCTCGTAGGCGCCGGCGCCGATGAAGTTTAGCCGGCGGGTATCACGCGCGGCGAGATCGCCCATCAGTCGGGCGACCTCCATCTCAGACAGCGCCGGTGGCACGCCATCGAGTCCCCGGGCGCGCAATTCGGCCGGGATCTCCTCGAAGAGCGCTTCGGTATCGGGCGCGCCGATCGCCGCGAGCATCGCGCGGATGTCGGTCTCGGTGTGGGGAATGAACGGCATGATGCGATCCTCGCGGGATCAGTGAATTTCGGCGGCGAGCGCTGCCTCGTAGGCTTTCGCGTCGAGCATGGCGGCGAACTGCGCCTTGTCCTCCGGACGGATACGCATGATCCAGCCGGCACCGTACGGATCGGAGTTGATCAGCTCGGGCTGCCCGCCGAGAGCCGCGTTGCCCGCAACGACTTCGCCGCTGAACGGGCTGTACACGTCGGACGCGGCCTTGACCGACTCGACGACGGCACAGGCTTCACCGGCCTTGACGCGACGGCCGGCTTCCGGGGCCTCGACGAACACGAGGTCGCCGAGCGCCTGCTGCGCGTGGTCGGAAATGCCGATCGTGATCGTGCCGTCCGCCTCGAGGCGCGCCCATTCATGGGACTTGAGGTAGTGGAGGTCGGCGGGAACGTTGCTCATGGCGGTGCTCCGTAAGTTCGGGAAAGCGACAGGTCAAAGGGCGATGGTGGCCTTGCCGTTGCGGACGAACGGCGGGCGGACGACTCGCGCGGAAATCAGGCGGCCGCGGATCTCGACTTCGCAGCGCTCGCCGGTCTGTGCGGGCACCCGCGCGAGCCCGATCGAGCGCTCGAGCGTCGGGGAAAACGTGCCGCTCGTGACCTCGCCCTCGCCGACCGCCGCGACGATGACCTTCTGGTGCGAGCGCAACACGGCGCGCTCCTCGACCAGCAGCCCGACGAGCTTGTGGGTCGCGCCGCTCGCCTTCTCCACGGCCAGGGCGCCGCGGCCGATGAAATCGCGGTCCTGCGGCTCCCAGGCCAGTGTCCAGCCGAGACCGGACACTAGCGGGGAGACCGTTTCGTCCATGTCGTTGCCGTAGAGATTCATGCCGGCCTCGAGACGCAGCGTGTCGCGGGCGCCGAGCCCGCACTGCGCGATGCCGGCTGCCTTGAAGCGCTGCCAGTACTCCGGCGCCTTGTCGACCGGAAGCATGATTTCCCAGCCGTCCTCGCCCGTGTAGCCGGTGCGGGCGACGAACCACGGGTCCGCGGACAGGCCGAAGAACGCCCCGAGTTCGAGCGCGCCGGCGGCAAGGGCCGGGTCGATGACGCCCGACGCCTTCAGCCGGCCGTTCGGACCCTGCACGGCGATCATCGCCAGGTCGAGGCGCGGCTCGACCGCGACCTGGTAGCCGCCGGCGTGGGCGCGGATCCACTCGAGGTCCTTGTCGCGCGTACCCGCGTTCACGACCATGCGGAACCACTCGTCGTTCATGAAGTAGACGATCAGGTCGTCGATCACGCCACCGTGCTCGCGCAGCATGCAGGAATAGAGCGCCTTGCCTGGCTGGGTCAGCCGGGCGACGTCGTTGGCCAGCAGTCGCCGCAGGAACTCGCGGACCCGCGGACCGCGCAGGTCCACGACGCACATGTGCGACACGTCGAACATGCCGGCATCGCGGCGCACGGCATGGTGCTCCTCGATCTGCGAGCCGTAGTTGACCGGCATGTCCCAGCCGCCGAAATCGACGACGCGGGCGCCGGCGGCGACGTGGGTGTCGTAGAGAGGAGTGCGCAGGCCCATCTTGTTCAGTACCCCGGTGGCCGGAAATAAAAAAGGCGGCAGGCCGTCACGACCTGCCGCCCCTCTGTCCTGTGACCTGAGAGATCGGGCGCCGATCGAATCGACGCCGCACCCCTTCGGTGGGCCCCTCGCGGGACCGCTCTCCAGAGCCCATCAGGCACCGCCGTTCTTTTGCCTGAGCGTTTCCGGGCGGGTTGCGCCTTCGGCGGGCTGCGACAGCCTCTCTCCGGACGGGCCTTGTGATGGGTGCAGGGATGTTACCCCACCCTCCCGCACCGGGCCAGCAAAGTTGTCCGGTTCAACCTTGCGCTGCTCTTGTAATGACTCGCCGCAAATCAGAACATCCGCCGTCTGCCAACCCCCGCTGGAGCCGACCGTGATCCGCAGCCCCCTGTCCCTCCTGGTCCTTGCGGCCGCCGCCACGTTCCTCGGGTCCCCGCCCGCCCGGGCGGGCGACGACCCCAAGGCCGCGCTGCAGCAGTTGTTCGACACGCAATGGGAACGTGGCCTGCGTGAGAACCCGACCGGCGCGACGTACCTCGGCGACCATCGTTTCGACGATCAGTGGCAGGATCAATCCCCGGCGGCGCTCGAGTCCAGCCATCGCGCAGACCTCGCCGCGCTGCAGGCGATCGACCGCATTGCACCCGATTCACTATCCGAGGCCGACCGCCTCAATCGCGAGTTGTTCCGTCGCCTGTACCAGGGCAGCGCAGATGCCTACGCGTACGGCCGTCAATACACCCCGCTGTCGCACCAGGAAGGACTCGCCTCCGCGCATCAACTGACCGAGTTGATCAACTTCGGCGAAGCGAAGGACTACGAGAACTGGATCGCACGCATGGACGGCATCGGCCGTCGCGTGGAACAGGAGATTGCGCTGATGCGCGAGGGCGCAAGGCATAAGCTGGTACAGCCGCGCATCATCATGCAGCGCGTACCCGCGCAGATCGCCAGGCAGATCGTCGCCGACCCCACCGCCAGCCCGTTCTACGGACCGTTCAAGAGCATGCCGGCGTCGATCCCGGCGGCCGAGCAGGAGCGCCTGCGCGCTGCGGCGCTGGCTTCGATCAACCGCACCGTCGTGCCTGCGTACACGCGCCTGCAGGCGTACGTCGAACGTGACTACCTGCCGAAGTGCCGAGACACCGTCGGAATCTGGGACACGCCGGGCGGCGACGACTGGTACCAGAACCGCATCGCCTGGTTCACGACGACGAACCTGACGGCAGATGAGATCCACGAGATCGGCCTGCGCGAAGTCGCGCGCATCCGCGGCGAGATGCAGAAGATCATCGAGCAGGTGGGTTACCAGGGCAGTTTCGCCGAGTTCCTGCAGTTCCTGCGCACCGACCCGCGCTTCCGCTACACCGACTCGCAGCAACTGCTGCAGGCGTACATGGCGATGGCCAAGCGCATCGACCCGCTGCTGCCGCAGTATTTCGGCAAGCTGCCGCGCATGCCCTACGGCGTGCGGCCGATCCCGGAGCAGATCGCGCCCGACACGACCACCGCGTATTACCAGGGTCCGGGCCAGGACGGCCTGCGCGCCGGCTACTTCTACGTGAATCTCTACAAACCCGAGGAACGCCCGAAGTACGAGATCCCGGTGCTGACGATGCACGAGGCGGTGCCGGGCCATCACCTGCAGATCGCGCTGGCGCAGGAACTCGGCGACCTGCCGAAATTCCGTCGCGACTTCGAGGCGACCGCGTTCGTCGAGGGCTGGGGCCTCTACAGCGAAAGCCTCGGCCAAGAAATGGGCCTCTACACCGATCCCTACGACAAGTTCGGCCAGCTGACCTACGAGATGTGGCGCGCCGTGCGTCTCGTCGTGGACACCGGCATCCACCACCGGCACTGGACCCGCGACCAGGCGATCCAGTTCTTCAAGGCCAATGCCGCCAAGACCGAACTCGACATCGTCAACGAGGTGGATCGCTATATCGCGTGGCCCGGGCAGGCGCTTGCCTACAAGATCGGCGAGCTGCGGATCAAGGAACTGCGCCGCGAGGCGACCGAGGCGCTCGGCCCGCGTTTCGACCTGCGCGCCTTCCATGACGTGGTCCTCGGAAGCGGCGCCGTGCCGCTCGACGTGCTGTCGGCCAACGTGCATCGCTGGATGGAAAGCGTGCAGCGATGACCGCGATCGCGCGTCGCACGTGCGCCTCCGTCCGCATCGGCCGCGTCACGGTCGGCGGACCGAGTCCGATCGTCGTGCAGTCGATGACCAACACCGACACGGCCGACGTCGAGGGCACGGCACTGCAGGTGCGCGCGCTGGCGCTGGCCGGATCGGAGCTGGTGCGCGTAACGGTGAACACGGACGAGGCCGCCGCCGCGATCCCGCGCATCGTCGAGCGGCTCGCACAACTGGGCGTCGACGTGCCGATCGTCGGCGACTTCCACTTCAACGGCCACAAGCTGCTGCGCGAGCACCCGGGCTGCGCGGAACTGCTGGCGAAGTACCGCATCAATCCAGGCAACGTCGGCCGCGGCAGCAAGCGCGACCCGCAGTTCACCGACATGATCGAGACCGCCTGCCGGCACGGCAAACCCGTGCGCATCGGCGTGAACTGGGGCAGCCTCGACCACGACCTGCTCACCCGCCTGATGGACGAGAACTCAAAGCAGGCGCGGCCGCTGGACGCGACCGACGTCATGCGCGAGGCGCTGGTGGTATCGGCACTCGACAGCGCCCGCCGCGCGGAGGACATCGGCCTGCCGCACGACCGCATCGTCATCTCCTGCAAGGTGAGCGGCGTGCAGGACCTGATCGGGGTCTATCGCAACCTCGCCGGCCGCTGCGACTACGCGCTGCACCTCGGCCTCACCGAGGCGGGCATGGGCTCGAAGGGCATCGTGGCGTCCACGGCTGGGATGTCGGTACTGCTCCAGGAAGGCATCGGCGACACGATTCGTGTGTCGCTCACGCCGGACCCGGGTGGCGATCGCACGAAGGAAGTCATCGTCGCGCAGGAGATCCTGCAGACCATGGGCCTGCGTTCGTTCACGCCGATGGTCGTCGCCTGCCCGGGCTGCGGCCGGACCACGTCCACGTATTTCCAGGAACTCGCGCAGAAGATCCAGTCGCACCTGCGTCACCGGATGCCCGAGTGGCGCCGGCACCACCCCGGCGTGGAGCAGATGACCGTCGCTGTGATGGGCTGCGTCGTGAACGGTCCGGGCGAGAGCAAGCACGCCAATATCGGCATCAGTCTGCCCGGCACCGGCGAGCGGCCCGTGGCGCCGGTCTACATCGACGGCGAGAAGGGCCCGACGCTCAAGGGCGAACGCATCGCCGAGGAGTTCCAGCAGCTCGTCGAAGACTATGTTGCGCGAACTTACGCGCAGGGAGGATCGACATGACGCCATTGCGCGACCGCAAGTGCAGGGACTACGCGCCCGGCACGCCCGCGCTCGATGCCGAGCAGGCACGCAAGCTGCTCAGCGGGCTGGACAAGGGCTGGCGCATCACGGACGACGTCAAGTCGCTGCGGCGCGCCTTCGCGTTCGAGGATTTTCATCGCACGATGGCGTTCGTGAACGCGCTGGCCTGGATCGCTCACGCCGAGGACCACCACCCCGACTTCGAGGTGGGCTACGGCTATTGCCGCGTCGTGTTTTCGACCCACTCGATCGGCGGGTTGTCGGAGAACGACTTCATCTGCGCGGCGAAGATCGACGCACTTTGACGAGGGACTAGCGGATAGCGGATAGCGGATGGCGAAGAGACCGGAAGACGTTTTTCTCCGTTCCGCACTATCCGCTAGTCCCTATCCCCTATCCGCTAGTCCCTATCCGCTATCCGAGCAGCTCCCGATCGAGCCGCGGGTCCACGTCGTGCATCAGGTCCACCGGCAGCCGCGAATAGCGCAGCGCAGCGGCCATGCCGCGCGTGTCGTGCTCGTGGTCGATCAGCCACTGCGCATGCTCGCAAAGCAGCACCAGCTGCAGCGAGCGGGCGAGCGTCAGCGCCAGGCGCCGCGCCCCGGCCTCCAGGATGTCGGGGTCGTGGCCCGATTCCAGCCAGAGCGTAGCGCGCTCCATGGCACCGACGGCCTGGCGTGCGGCAGCCGCAAGGCGCGGCTCTGAAACGCTGCGCACGCACGCGGATGCGCGCCCCATCAGCGCCGCCAGACCCGCCTGCAGGTCGCTGCGCAGCAGGGCGTCGAGGGACAGCACGTTGGTCGTACCCTCCCAGATCGGCAGGACGTGCGTGTCGCGCAGCAGTTGCGGCAGGCCCGTATCCTCGACATAACCTGCGCCGCCAAAGCTCTCGACCACCTCGCTGACCACGGCAACCGCCTGCTTGCCGGTGACGAGCTTGGTGAGGGGCGTCAGCAACCGCAGCAGCGCGCGCTGCTCGTCATCGATCTCGCGGCGTTCCTGCCTCCCCTTCAGCTCGACCAGCAGGAACGTCATCAGGAACGCGCCCCAGGTTTCGGCCTCCAGCGCGGACAGCGTATCGGCATGCAACGGCAGGTTGGCGAGCGGCCGGCCGAACGCGACGCGCTCCGCCGCATAGGACTTCGCCAGCGCGAGGCCGCGTCGCATGAAGGCGACCGCACAGACGCTGTTCCACATGCGCGTGACGGCCAGCATCGGCTCGATGGCTCGCGTGCCGTTCGCTGGCTCGCCCATCAGCTCGGCGTACGTGCCGTCGAGGGTCAGTTCGGCCGTCGGCACCTTGCGGGTGCCGAGCTTGTCCTTGAGTCGATCGACGCTGATGCCGTTCGACCGGCCATGCGCATCGCGCACCGCTACGAAGAACATCGCGAGGCCATGGCCGCCCGGCGGATTGCCCTCGGGCCTGGCCAGGGTGAGGGCCATCTGCGAGGTCACGGCCGACGTAAACCACTTGCGGCCGTAGAGGCGCCACCGCCCTTGCTCCTGCACGGCCGCCGTCTGCGACCGGCCGACGTCCGAGCCGCCGGCCGTCTCCGTCATCCATTGCCCGCTGGTCCAGAAGCGCGCCGGATCGCGCGACGTGAGGCGTGGCAGCACCCGGTCGATCAGCTCACGGTTACCGGAGTCGATCAGGCAGCGCGCGGCGCCGTCGGTCATCGCCAGCGGACAGGTATAGACGTCGGACGACGGATGGAACAGGTACACCTTGGCGAATTGCGCGAGCCGCGCGAAGCGGCCGTACTGAGGTTCATAGGCCGTCGCGACGAGTCCGTGCCGGACGGTCAGGCGCTCCGCCTCCCGCCACAGCGGCGAGACCTCGACCGTATCGATGCGGTTGCCCCACGGCTCCCATTGCTGCAGGACCGGCTCGTTGAGCCGATCAGCGAGCTGCAGTGCGTACAACTCGCCACCGACCACCGCTCCCAACCCATCGAGTTCCGCCTCGAGTTCCCGCGCGGCGTCCTTCGGGAACGTGCGGCGCAGCCACGAGCCGAGCAGTGGATCGTCGCGATACTGGTTACCGAGCTTTGGCGGAGATTGAGTGAAGAGTGCCTGCCGCCAGTCCAGGGTTGTCATGGTTTCTCAGCCCGCGCGCTTAACTATGGACGGCACGTCGCCTTCCAGTCCGAGCGCGCGACTGACGAGCCCCCGGCGTAGCAACGGCTGGCCGGTGACCAGCGACATGCCGAGGCGACGAGCCGCCGCGATTCCCATGCCCTTCTCGGTGAACAGCCGGTTCAGACCGTCGCAGATGCCCATCACCAGTGCATTCTCGCTGCGGCGCCAGCGTTCGTAGCGCCGTAACACACGCAGCCCCGCGAATTCCTCGCCATCTGCAACAGCCTTGCCAAGCACCTGCACGAGACTCGCGACGTCGAGAAAACCGAGGTTGACGCCCTGCCCGGCGAGCGGATGGATGGTGTGCGCCGCGTCGCCCACTAGCGCGAGACCGGCACGCACGTACTCGCGCGAGTGCCACAACCCGAGCGGAAATCCGGCGCGGCGGCTGGCGAGCACCGCATCGCCAAGAACGCGGTCGCTCGCCTCGGTCACGCTCCGGGAGAACGCAGCGGGGTCGACGGACAGCAACGTTTCAGCTTCCTCCGGCGTAGTGCTCCAGACCAGCGAGACTCGGCCGTCGCGCAACGGCAGGAATGCCAATGGCCCGGTCGGCAGGAAGCGCTGCCAGGCCGTTTCGCGATGCGGATGCTCGGTGCGCAGGTGCGCCACGACCGCTGTCTGCCCGTACGCCCAACCCGCCCGGCCGATGCCCGCCTGCTCGCGCGTCAGCGATTGTCCACCGTCCGCGCCGATCACAAGCGCGCAGGACAGCGTGCGTCCATCGGCCAGTCGGACCTTGACGGCCTCGGAGTCGAATTCGATCGCCTCGAGTCCCGTGCGCAGTTGGGTGGTGCCACGCAAATGCGGTGATTCGTGCAAGGCCCATTGGACGCGCAGGTTTTCCGCGATGTGCCCCAGGTTCGGCTCTCCGATCTCGGCCGCGGAGAAGTGCACCGCGTCACGTGCGTCCGCCTCGCTCGCCGCGTCCCAGACGACCATGTCGGCGTACGGACACGCATGCGGCTCGATCGCCTCCCACGCTCCCGCCACGGTGAGGATCCGCTGCGAGGCCCGCGACAATGCGGACACGCGCAGATCGACGTCGGCGTCGCGCGGCGGGCTTGGCGCAGCGGACTCGAGCAGCGCGACGCGCCAGCCGGCGAGCCGTTCATCGCGGGCGATCAGGGCGGCAAGGCACGCACCGACCATGCCGCCCCCGACGATCACGACGTCGAAGTCGTTGCGGTTCCGCGGCGAACTCATCGGGCGTCCCGGACCAATGGCACGCCGCGAGCGAGGCGCGGTATCCGACCCGCCGCTCCCACGCTGAGGCGGGCGAGCGCAGACTTCGCGGGCGGGAATGCGTCGAAGGCCAGCAACGCGGCGCTGCGCAAGCCACGGACGGCACCCAGCGGCGTGGCAAACAGCCGCACCAGCCCGTCGGTGAATGCGACGATGCGATGCTGATCCTCCGCGCGCCAGCGGGCGTACGCATCCAGCAACTTCGGATCGCCGACATCGGTGGCGCCGGCCGCGATTCCATCCGCCAGCACCTCGGCCAGGCTCACGGCATCACGCAGGCCGAGATTGAATCCCTGGCCTGCGATCGGATGCAGGCCCTGGGCCGCATTGCCGACGACGCACAGTCGCTCCGCAACGTGGCTCGCAGCGCGCGACAGCGTAAGTTCATAGCCGCGGCGCTGGCCGACTCGCAGGAACCGGCCCAGGCGCAGGCCGAAAGCTGCCTGGAATCCGGCGAGAAACTCGTCGTCGAGCAACTCGAGCAAGCGGGCAGCCTCCGTGGGTTTGCGCGCCCAGACGATCCCGCAACGACCATCCTGCAGCGGCAGCACGGCGATCGGGCCGTCGGGCGTGAAGCGCTCGTACGCCACGTGGTCGTGAAAGCGTTGCGTCGTTACCGTCGCGATGATGGCAGTCTGCTGGTATTCGACGCGCTGCACCCCGACACCGGCCTGCTCGCGCAACAGCGAACCAGCGCCGTCAGCGGCGACCACGAGCCGCGCGCGCAGGGCCATCATCCGCCCGCCGCTATCGATCTGCAGCACCCGTGCATCGTGTTGCAGCTCCGCCGCGACCACCATCGCCGGCGCGATCACGTGAACCGCGGGGGTCCGTGACAGTCCTTCCCAGAGAGCCGCGCCGATGACGCGGTTCGGGACGACGTAACCCAGCGACGCCAGTCCCTGCTCCGCCGCGTCGATGCGCGCGCTGCCGAAGCGACCTTGCTCGGAGACGTGGATGCGCCGGATCGGCGCCGCTTCGCGCTCCATGCGCGACCAGACCTGCAGCGCCTCGAAGACCCGCACCGTGCCATTGGCCAGCGCCGTCGTGCGTTCGTCGAAGCTCGGTTGCTGTTCGCCCGAGCCCGGCAGCACAGCCTCGATGAGGGCGACACGCAGCCCGAGCGGGGCCAACGCGAGCGCCAGGGACGCACCGACCAGGCCGCCGCCGACGACGGCGAGATCGACTTCGGCCGGTGACGCGGGGAAGTTCATCGGCGGCAGGTCAAGCTCGCATCACGCGCTCGATCTCGGCGGTGGTACGCGGCAGGCCGGCCGTCAGCAGGTCGCAGCCGTGCGCCGTCACCACGACGTCGTCCTCGATGCGGACGCCGATGTTCCACCAGCGCCTGGCCACGCCCTTCGTCCCCGCCGGGATGTAGATGCCGGGCTCCACGGTGAGACACATGCCAGGCTCGAAGACCCGCCACTCGGTGCCGACCTTGTAATCCCCGACGTCATGAACGTCCATGCCGAGCCAGTGGCCGGTGCGGTGCATGAAGAATTTCCTGTACGCCTCTTCCTTGATCAGCGTCGGCACCCGCCCCTTCAGCAGCCCGAGCTTGACCAGCCCCTGGGTGACGGCGCGCACCGCCGCGTCGTGCGGCTCGTTCCAGTGGCGACCGGGCCGGATGCAGGCGACCGCAGCGTCCTGCGCTTCGAGCACGATGTCATAGATGGCGCGTTGCTCGGGCGAGAACCGCCCGTTGACCGGGAACGTGCGCGTGATGTCGGACGCATACAGGCCGTACTCGCAGCCCGCGTCGATCAGCAGCAGGTCGCCGTCGCGCAGTTCCGCGGCGTTCTCGTGGTAGTGCAGCGTGCAGGCATTGGCGCCGCCGCCCACGATCGGGTGGTAGGAGATGTCCGCCTGGTGGCGGTGGAACTCGTGGAGGAGTTCCGCCATGACCTCATACTCGTGGACGCCCGGCCGGGTCGCCTTCATCGCGCGGATGTGTGCGCGCACGGCGATCTGCGCCGAATGCCGCATCACGCTGACTTCCGCACGGCTCTTGAACAGGCGCATGTCGTGCAACAGGTGGTCCAGCGCCACGAAATCCTGCGGCGTGTGCATGCCGAGCTTGGCCTGGCCTCGCAGCGTGTTGACCCAGCCGATGATCCGCTGGTCGAAGTCGTGGTTCACGCCCATCGTGTGGTAGACGCGCCCGCATTGCTCGATGAGCCCGGGCAGGATGTCGTCGATGTCGCCGATCGGGAAGGCGTCGTCGGCGCCGTAGTCGCGCACGACGCCGTCCGTCCCGGCGCGCTTGCCATCCCAGGTCTCGCGGGTCGGGTCGCGGTCCCGCACGAACAGGATGTATTGCGCCTGCACGCGGCCGGGCACGAGCACGGCGACCGCTTCCGGCTCGTCGAAGCCGGTCAGGTAGTGGAAGTCGCTGTCGGGCCGATAGTGGTAGTGCACGTCACCGTTGCGCTGGCGCTCCGGTGCAGCAGGGAGGATCGCGATGCCGCCCTTGCCCATCATGCGCATGAGCTGGCGGCGGCGGCGGGCGTATTCGTCTTTGCGCAGGGTCATGATCCTCGGGAGGCTCAGTGCTGGGAATCGGCAGCCGGCTGGCTGGTACGTGCGACCTCGAGTTCGTCGTAGACGAGCTGCACGCCGACGCGCAGGTACTCGACGAGCTCGGCGTAGGCTTCTTCCTCGGCCTCGGCCGGCGTCGCGCCCACGCCGCCAGCCCTGGAGAGTTCCGCCAGGTCAGTGAGAAACTCGCGGACGTCGCCGCCGAGCGCCTTGTTCGGGATCGTGCCGGCGACGCCCAGGCCGTAGAGAAATCCCAGGCACCAGGCCGCGAGCGACTCGACGCGCTGCTGGAGTTCGGCGTCGTCGTCGGGCAGCAGCGGCGTGAATTCCAGCGCGCCGTCGGCGAGCACCGCCCGGCTCTGGACATACAGCGCCCCGAGCGGTCCGGCGATGACGTCGGTCACGGAACCCGTGTCCGGATCCGGCATCAGTTCCTCGAGCCATTCGGTCGGCAGGTAGTTGCGACGGGCGCAGAACGCCCCGCACAGGCACCCGTGCGCCTCGGCAGCGTGGACCGCCGACCCCCCGGCCGCGAGCGCCCGTGCGACATCGTCAATGGCCACTGGGGCTGTCATCGTTCCTATCGTACCACCGCGGGCACGTTCAATTGATTCCCTCTGGGGGCGGCTCTATAGTGACTTGCATGAACGAACCCGCCGCCCGATCCGCCGTGGATGCCGAGTTGCGCCGCATCGAGCGTCGCATCGACGAGCTCGTTGCGACGGTCACCCAGTTGAAGGAAGAGAACCGCGCGTTGCGCCAGCGTCAGGATACCCTGACCTCCGAGCGCGCCAACCTGCTGCAGAAGAACGAGCAGGTACGCGCCCGGGTCGAGGCCATGATCGGGCGACTGAAATCGATGGAGCAAGGTTGATGAGCGTGGACCGGATCAGCCGCGTGAGCGTGCGTTTGCTCGACCGCGAGTACCAGGTGGCGTGCCCCGCCGAGGAGCGCTCGGCCCTGCTCGACTCAGCCGAGTACGTCGACTCGAAGATGAAGGAAGTGCGTGATTCCGGCAAGGTCGTAGGCCTCGACCGCATCGCCGTGATCTCCGCGCTCAACATCGCCAACGAATTGCTCAAGCTGCGCCGCAACGGTTCGTCGCTCGACGGAGACCTGGGCGCGAAACTCAAGTCCCTGCGCGAGCGCGTGGAATCCGCGCTCGAGAAGGGCCAGCAACTGGAACTGTGAGGGAGCGAACGGCGCGTCCCTCGACGATTTGGCGCCGCCTGCGGTGTTCGACACGGTCCGGGTTACCTCTCGACCGTAATGTAAATACCCTGGGGAGCCTGGTCAGTCGGCAGCATTGTGCAAGCCCGCCTCGAGCGGGAAGCCTTAAGTGCCGCGGCCTTCCCCGAATATTGCTCTATGTCGAGAGCAATGGTCTGTGACGGCACAGGCGGGTGGCGCCTCTCCTTTCCCGCACCGCCCTCCCCGGCGGTGACCGGCCGAGTCCATGCCACAGCACACGCCTGAAGTCGGTGCCGTACGACGCCGCCTGCGCCAACTGCGGCGGGCGCTGCCGGCCGCTGCGCGCGCTCGAGCCGAGCGCGATATCGCCCGGGCGCTGCGCCACCTGCGGATCCTTCGCCCGGGGGCAAGAATCGGCGTCTACCTTGCGGTGCGCGGCGAAGCGGACCTCACTTCGAGCCTCGACGCTGCACGCAGCGCGGGCGCCACGCTCTACGCACCCCGGATCACCAGTCGCCGCCGCTCGACGATGGTCTTCGTGCCGCTGGCGCCGCGCGGCGGCACGGTCAACAACGTATTCGCCATCGCGGAACCGCGGGCCCGGGCCGGACAGCGACAGCCGGTGACGCATCTGGATGCCATCCTGGTGCCGCTGGTCGGGTTCGATCGCCGCGGCCATCGTCTCGGCATGGGTGCCGGCTTCTACGACCGGGCGCTGCAACGCCGTCAGGATGCGAGTCGCGCATGGAAGCGCCCGCGCCTGATCGGCGTCGCGTTCGCCCTCCAGGAACTCCCTGCCATCGACGCGGCGCCGTGGGACGTGGGGCTCGATTGCATCGTCACGGAGCGCGAGATCATCCGCTGCCGTCCGGATTCTTCCGCTGCAAGCGCGAGCCCGACATGAAGTACTGGCTGTTCAAGTCCGAACCCGACACCTACAGCGTCGACGACCTCGCCGCGGCGAAGAATCGAACCACCGCCTGGGAAGGCGTGCGCAACTATCAGGCGCGCAACCTGCTGCGAGACGACGTGCACGAGGGCGATCGCGGGTTCTTCTACCACTCGAGTTGCGACGTGCCGGGCATCGTCGGCGTCATCCGGATCGTGCGCGCGGGTTACGCAGATTCGAGCGCGAACGACCCGCAGAGCGCCCATTTCGATCCGAAAGCGGATCCGTCTTCTCCCCGCTGGTTTTGCGTCGATGTGCGCCTCGAAACGAAAATCGAGCCGCTCATCGCGCTCGACGAACTGCGTTCACACGCGGATCGAGAGTTGCGAAATATGCTTGTTTTGAAGCGTGGCAATCGCTTGTCGGTGATGCCGGTGACGCGCGACGAGTGGACGTTCATCCTCTCGCTGCGTCGTGACGGAAGCGGCGAGGCGCGACGGCACTCCGGACGCGCCGGAAAAAAATCGTGACCGCGCTCTTGCAATTGATAAATGAATTCTGTAAATACTCGGCCCGGGACTAACCCGACATGGAGACTGATCATGGCAGCTAAGGCAAAGAAGGCGACCAAGAAGAAGGCCACCAAGAAAAAGGCGGCGAAGAAGAAGTAAGGTCGCTTAGAAGAAGGGGCGGCGACTCGGACTGAAAAGAACGACCGCCGCCACTTCCGAAAAACGACGACTGTGCCCGCGTAAGCGGGCACAGTTGTTTCCGGGGGTCGTGAAATCACCATGAACCAGGACCAGAAAAAGCGGATCGCCGCCGAAGCGGCGCTCGATCACGTCCAGGAAGGCGCCGTCATCGGCGTCGGCACCGGTTCGACCGTCAATTTCTTCATCGACGGGCTGGCTGCCCTGCCCAGGCGGATCGCCGGCGCGGTTTCAAGCTCCGATGCGAGCACGCGGCGACTCCAGGCGCACGGCATCGAGGTGCTCGACCTCAATGCGACCGGCGACTTCGAGATCTACGTGGACGGCGCCGACGAGGCGACCCGCGCCCTGCACCTGATCAAGGGCGGCGGCGCGGCGCTGACTCGCGAGAAGATCGCCGCCGCCGCGTCCCGGCGCTTCATCTGCATCGTGGACGACCAGAAACTGGTCGACCGACTCGGCCGCTTCCCGCTGCCGGTCGAGGTGATCCCGATGGCGCGGGCATACGTGGCGCGCCAGATCGTGCGCCTGGGCGGCCGGCCGGCATGGCGCGAAGGCGTCGTCACCGACAACGGCAACCACATCCTCGACGTGCACGGCCTGGCGATTTCCGATCCGGTCGCGCTCGAATCCGAACTCAACCAGGTGGCCGGCGTGGTCACGGTCGGCCTCTTCGCCCGCCGCCCGGCGGATCTACTACTGGTCGGGACACCGGCCGGAGTTGTAACGTTGGCGCGTGACGTCTGACCCCGCACTGATCCACGAGCTGCGCAAGATACTCGGCGACGGACTGCTGACCGCGCCGGAATCCTGTGTCGCGTTCGAGTGCGATGCGCTGTCGACTCACCGCCGCATCCCCGACCTCGTCGCGTTGCCCCGCACGGCGGACGAGGTTCTGGCGATCCTCGCGATCTGCCGCCGGCACGGCGCACCGGTCGTAGCTCGCGGAGCGGGCACCGGCCTCTCGGGCGGCGCATTGCCCGTCGCAGGGGGCGTGCTGCTGGTCCTGTCGCGACTCGATCGCATCCTCGAGATCAATCCCGACCGCCGGCTCGCCCGCGCGCAACCGGGCGTCACCAACCTGGCGATCTCCGAAGCCGCCGCTCCTTACGGGCTCCACTACGCGCCGGACCCGTCGTCGCAGGTGGCCTGCACGATCGGCGGCAACGTCGCGGAGAACTCGGGCGGCGTGCACTGCCTGAAGTACGGCCTGACCGGACACAACCTGCTCGAGGTGCGCATCGCGACCATCGACGGCGAG
>Ga0315278_10001871_pt1 | contig 18591 bp, 13 predicted proteins | sample YL17G06_0_MG_FD_203880 | JGI IMG/M metagenome (GOLD analysis project Ga0315278, IMG submission 203880) | Sediment microbial communities from Yellowstone Lake, YNP, Wyoming, USA - YL17G06_0 | ecosystem: Environmental > Aquatic > Freshwater > Lake > Sediment | place: USA: Wyoming | collected... | reverse complement strand
GCCTGGTCTAGGCGAAATCCGCCCAGTTGTGCGCCATCTGTAGGAAGCAGCCGAAGCCGCCCGACTGCTTTTCGAGCCGCTCTAGCTGCGCGAACGCGTCGTCGGGGTCGCCGATCACCGCGAGGCCCGAACCGACCAGCGCGTCGATCGCGTTGTCGATCGAGCCCGCCGGCGCGAGCGGCAGTGCCGCGACTTCCTGGAAGTAGCGCAGCCAGTTCGCGAGCCCGAAGCGCACGTTCTCGCGCGCCTTCTCCCGCGTCTCGGCGATGTGCATCGGCCCGACCAGCCGCCACGCGCTGCGCTGCGCTTCGTGACCGTGCTCGGCGGCCCTGTCGGCGCAGATCTTCCAGTTCATTGCGAGTGCGTTGAAGCCGCCCGTCGAGGTGGCACCGATCGAAAGCAGGCCGATGCCGTGCTTGCCCGCCGCGCGGGCGCCCGCCGGCGACACCTGCGACGCCACGCAGATCTCGATGTGCGGCCGCGTGAAGGGCGCGAGCTGCAGGCGCGCGTCGCGCAGCTCGAACCAGTCGCTCTTGTGCGTGACGGTCTCGCCGCGCAGCAGCGGCACCAGTACCCCTATCGCCTCGTCCATCATGTCGCGCTGCTTCAGCACGTCGATACCCATCATGAAGGCGTCGCTCGGCAGCGCACCGGGACCGACGCCAAATATCGCTCGCCCGCGCGTCTGGTGGTCGAGCTGGTTGATGCGATCGGCGAGCATCAGCGGGTGGTGATACGGCAGCGACGAGACGCCGGTGCCGAGCATGATGTGGCGCGTGCGCTCGGCTGCCGCGGCGATGAAGAGTTCCGGCGAGGCGATGATCTCGTAGCCCGCCGAATGGTGCTCGCCGATCCAGGCCTCGTCGTAGCCGAGCTGGTCGAGCCACTCGACCAGCTCGAAATCGCGACGCAATGCAAGGTCGGGGTTCTCGTGGGTCGGGTGGAACGGCGCGATGAAGATCCCGAAACGCATGCCCGGGGGGAACGGTGCGGCCATGGCGAACTCCTCTTCGGCTCGGCGAGCGGGGCCCAGGGTAGCCGCAGCGCTTCGGGGGATCGAACGATGCCCGCGCGACTGCATCGCAGCTGCACGCGAGTTGCCGCTCCACGGCGCTGCGCGACACCCAATTGGGAGTGCGGGCCACGCACGAACAGGGAACCCGGCACGTCGCCGAGGGAGTTTTCTTGATGACGAGTCCGCTTCGCAGCCCCCGGCTGAACCTGTTCGTCGCAAGCGGCGACACGCGCCGCTATCTGCCGCGACCTGCGACGGAAGAGGCGTTCGCGCTGCTCGAACAACGCGTCGTCGTCGACCACGCCGAGACGACGCTGCTGATCGGGCCGCCCGGCATCGGCAAGTCGATGCTGCTGCGCGTCTTCGCCCAGCGACTGCGGCGCACACTGCGCACCGTGACACTCGGCGCCGGCGACATCGATGCGCCGACCCTCTGCGTCTTCGTGCTCGATCAGCTGCACATGGACGCAAGCGACGACCCCGAGCAGGCGATCCTGCTGCTCGCCGCGGATTGGAGTGCGAAGCGCTCCGCGCTGGTGATCGCGATCGACGCCGCCGAGCGTTTGCCACTCGCGACGGCCGGACGCCTCGGTGCGCTCGCGATGGCGGCGGGCGGCGGTTTGCGCATCGTCGCGGCGGCGCGCGAACCGGCGACCGAGCTCGAGCGCGCACTCGGCTGCGAAGCCAAGGCGGTCGCGTTGCGCACGCCGATGACGCTGCGCGAGACACAGGCGCACCTGCAAGCGGCGCTCGCCGCGGCGCATGCGCCACCGGATGTGCGCGAACTCTTCCACGGGCTCGACGCGGCGAAGATCTTCCGCGACTCGGGCGGCATCCCGAGCGAAGTGAATGCGCTCGCAGCGGAGCGACTGGCGACGGCCGTCGCCGACGGCGCCGTCGCGGAACCCGGTCGAGCGGCCTGGGGTAACCCAGCGGAGAGCACGCGTCGCCCGATCGTGTCGCTCTGAGAGCTCCGATCACTTCGAGAAGAATTCCGCGAGCAGCTCCGCGACGCGCTCCGGTTCTTCCTGCACCACCCAGTGCGTGCCGGAGCCGAGTTCCACGAGACGCGCGTCGTCGCAGAGTGGGACGCTCGCCCGCGTCAGGCCGGCGGGGATGAAGGCGTCGTTCGCGACGAGCAGCAACAGCACCGGCATCCGCACGCGGCGATCGGCCATCGCGTCGCTGCGCTCGCTGCGGAACGCTGCGCGGTACCAGTTCACCATCGTGCCGAAGGCACCGTCGCGATCCCACGCCGAGCGGTACAGCTCGAGTTTCTCATCGGGAAACGCGCCGGGCTTGGCGGTGTCGCGCAGCATCTTCGACAACACGAACCAGTTGCCCCAGCGCGACGATTCCTCGGGCAACCGCGGCGTCTGGAAGAAGGCGCGATACCAGGAAATCTTGTCTTCGATCGTTCCGCCGCGCACGCGTGCGTCGGGGTGTGGCGTGTCGATCACCGCGAGCTTGGCCACACGCTCGGGGTGGCGGATCGCGAGGTTCCACGCCACCGCGCCACCCCAATCCTGCGCGGCGACGAAGGCGTTCTGATAGCCGAGCGCGGTGATGAGGCCCGCGATGTCGTCGCCGAGCCGGTCGACCTGGTAGGCGTCGACGCCCCGCGGCTTGTCCGAATCGCCGTAGCCGCGCTGGTCGGGGAGGATCACGCGGAAGCCCGCGCGCGTGAGTGGAACGATCAGATCCTTCCACGCGTACCAGAACTCCGGAAAGCCGTGCAGCAGCACGACGGGCGGACCATCGACCGGTCCCGCGCGCACCACGAACAGCTCGACGTCGCCGACGTTCACGCGGCGCGCGTCGAGCTCGACGCCGAGTTCGCGGCGCGCGGCCTCGACCGCGTCGAGGCGGGGCTGGTTGCCGGAGCAGTGGCCGATCGCAATGAGTCCGGCCAATGCGACAACGGCGATTCCGGCGATCTTGATGGCATGCATGGTCGCAGCATACCCCCGCGCGGGTCAGAGAAACGGGCGGCGGTCCAGCACCAGGCGGAGCGGCCGTTCGCTCTCGATCTCTCCCGGCACTGCGTTCTGCAGCTCCGCGAGCGCCGACGTCGCACCGAAGAGCGCATGCAGGTCGTCGAGGCCGGGATCCGCGGCGGGATCGAGCCCGTCGAGGAAGGCGACGTACTCGGTCGCGAAGGCGCGCAGCATCGGGCGCACCGCGTCCACGCGGTCGCAATGCCGCGCGGCGCGATGCAGGCAATAGACCCAATCGACTGCCGCGAAGCTCACGAAGCGCGCGAGCGGGTAGACGCGCCTCGCGTAGATGCGCTCGCAGGTGACGGCGAGCGCGGCCGGATGGGGCGGCGCCTTGCCGGCATGCTCGAAGTTGAACAGATAGTGGAAGGTTCCCGCGAGGTGCGGGAAGAGCAGTCCCAGCGCAGCCTCGCCGCGGGGCACGGCGCCGCGCCGCCACAATCCGGTTTCGGGATCGCCCTCGCGCGCGAGCCAGGCGAAGTAGCGCGCCTCCCAGTCGGGCGTGCTCTCGCCGGCGAGGTGGAGCGCTGCGAAGAGTCCGGCGCCTTTGTGCGACTCGGTCCAGGGGCGGCCCGTCCAGTCGAGCGCGCCCAGGAACTCCTCCATCGCACCCGCCTCGCGCAGCGGCGCGAGTGCGGCGAGCGGCGCGCGCGGCATGGCATCGAAGCACTCGAGCGCCGCGACGCAGTGGGCCGTCGTGTGGATCGGATCGTGGGTCGCTTCGCGGAAGAGACCAGTCTCCGGCTCCTGCCACGAACGCAGCGCAGCGACCCAGGCGGCGCGCGTCGCGGCGCCGGTCGGAAGCTCGTCCAGCGTGTAGAGCAGATTCGCGGCGTCGGACGCGCCGTATGGATTCGGCGCGCGATCGGCGCCCGGCAGGGTCCAGCGCGCGTAGACGCCCGTCTCGCCGAGCGCGTGGCGTGCGAGGATCGCGCGGGCGCGATCGAGGAACGGCCTTGCGTCGAGCACGATCACTCGACGCGCGTCCAGGGATCGTTCCTGCGCGAGTTGTCGATGATCGCGATCTCCTCGCCGCGGTTGCTGTGCGGTCCGGTCCAGCAGAAGTGCATCGGCAGGGTGCCGATCTGCCGATTCGTAGCCAATCTCGAGGAAGGGCGGGAGCGTCTTCGGCGGCAGGCCCGTCATCGCGGCTGTGACCGTGATTGCGGCGCGCGAGCGGGCGCTCTCGGAGTCGGGGATTCTCGCCCGCTGACGCTCGAGCCGGATCCTGCAACCGCTTACCGGACTCGGGTGGATCGCGCGCTGCTCGACGTGCGCGCCGCGATCGGGAGCGGGGACGCGCCGGGCAGGCCGCGCCGCTAGGTTCCCCACTACCTTCGATCGCCACCGTTGCAGGAACGCCGCATGACCTCTGCCCGCACCGACCTTCGCTTCCTCATCATCGGTGCCGGCATGTCGGGCATTCTCAGCGCGATCGAGCTCAAGAAGGCCGGCTACGACGACTTCGTGATCTACGAGAAGGCCGACCGTCTCGGCGGAACCTGGCGAGAGAACACGTACCCGGGCATCGCCTGCGACGTTCCTTCGCACTTCTACAGCTACTCCTTCGCGCCGAACCCGGAGTGGAGCCACCGCTTCTCGCCAGGCGCCGAGATCCAGGCCTACTTCGAGGAGGTCGCGCGACGCTACGAGGTCGCCTCGCGGATCCGTTTCGGCCAGGAGGTCACGCGCTGCGCGTTCGAGGGCGGGTGCTGGAAGATCGAGCTGGCCGACGGATCGACCGACGAAGGCGACTTCGTCATCGCGGCGACTGGCGTGTTGCACCATCCGGCGTACCCCGACATCGCGGGACTGGACTCGTTCGCCGGCGCGTGCTTCCACAGCGCACGTTGGGATCACGACGTGGCGCTCGCCGGCAAGCGCGTCGGCGTGGTCGGCACCGGCTCGAGCGCGATCCAGATCGTGTCGGCGCTCGTGGACGAAGTGGCCGAGCTCACGCTCTTCCAGCGCACGCCGCAGTGGGTCGCGCACGCCGACAACCCCGCCTACAGCGACGAGCAGAAGGCGGAGTTCCGCAGACGGCCAGAGGCGATGCAGGAGCTCCGCGCGCAGGTTTCGCGCGCCTTCACCGAAGGCTTCGCGAACGTGCTGATCGACGCGGAGTCGCCCGTTCTGCAGGCGATCCACCAATCCTGCGAGGCGAACCTCGAGAACAACGTCGCCGACCCGGCGCTTCGCGAGAGGCTCCGCCCGACCTACCGGGCGGCGTGCAAGCGCTTGGTCCTGTCGGGGAACTTTTACGACGCGATTCAGCGTCGCAACGCGAAGCTCGTGACGGAGCCCATCGAGCGCATCGAGGCGTCCGGCGTGCGAACGCGCGATGGACGCCTGCACGAACTCGACGTGCTGGTCCTCGCGACCGGATTCCGCGTCGATCGCTTCGTGCGGCCGATGCAGGTGATCGGGCGCAACGGAATCGCTCTCGATGACGTCTGGGGGGACGGGCCGTCCGCGTTCCTGGCAATCTCGGTTCCCGGCTTTCCCAACTTCTTCATGCTGAACGGCCCCAGCTCGCCGGTCGGGAACTTCTCCTTGATCGACGTCGCGGAGCTGCAGTTCGCCTATGTCCTGCAGCTGGTGGAGCAGGTTCGATCCGGTGCGTGTGACGAGATCTGCGCCTCGCGGGATGCGATGCAGCGCTTCGAAGCCGAACGCAAGGTGGCGGCGAAGACCACCATCTGGAACAGCGGCTGCAAGAGCTGGTATCTCGATCGCAACGGCCTGCCGACCGCCTGGCCGTGGACCTTCGATCGCTTCCGGCAAGAGATGAGCGAGCCGCAGCTCGACGACTACGAGATGCGCCGACGAGGAGCCCCCGCATGAATCCCGAACACTGTCTGGTCGAGCGCGAAGGTCACGTGCTCGTCGTCACGCTGAACCGTCCCGAGGCGAAGAACGCGCTGAGCAGCGGCATGCTGGCCGGGATGTATCGCGCGTGGCGCCTGCTCGACGCGGATCCGGAGCTGCGCGTCGCGATCCTGACGGGTCGCGGCGACGTCTTCTGCGCCGGCGCCGACCTGAAGGCCATGGGAGGAGGCGGTGAGCGGGACGAGGAGTTCCAGAAGCTGATGGCCGAGGTACCGGACCTGCACTGGCAGGCGCTGCTTCGGCACAACCGGCCGATGAAGCCGATCATCGCGGCGGTGGAGGGCTACGCGGTGGCCGGCGGCACCGAGATCCTCCAGGGCACCGACATCCGAGTCGCCGCGGAGGGCGCCATCTTCGGTGTCACCGAAGCCAGGCGGGGGCTGTTCCCGCTCGGCGGAAGCAGCGTGCGACTGCGGCGCCAGATCCCCTACACGCTCGCGGCCGAGATCCTGCTCACCGGACGACACGTCACGGCGCAGGAGGCGCTGGCCTTCGGCCTGGTGGGACGGGTCGTTCCCAGCGGCCAGGCGCTGGCGGAAGCGAAGAAGGTCGCCGCGGAGATCTGCGACAACGCGCCGCTCTCGATCCGCGCGCTCGTCCGGATGCTGCGCGAGATCGACGAGAGCTACCCCGAAGCCGACGCGCTCGTGAAGGAGCTCGAGATCGGCGGACCCGTCTTCGCAACGAAGGACGCCCGGGAAGGACCGCGCGCCTTCGCCGAGAAACGCAAGCCCGTGTACAAGGGCGAGTAGCAAAAGGAGTGTCGTCGTGAAGGCAGCAGTCATGCGGGCGAACAACGCCCCGCTCGCGATCGAGGAGGTCCAGATCGACGAGCCCGGTCCGGGCGAGGTCCTGCTGAAAACGGCGGCTTCCGGCATCTGTCACAGTGATCTCACGGTGATCGAAGGCGGCCTGCCGGTGCCGCCCCCCTGCATCCTCGGCCACGAGCCGGCCGGCATCGTGGAGGCGGTGGGCGCGGGCGTCACCGATTTCGCGCCGGGCGATCACGTGATCGGCTGCCTGACCTCGTGGTGCGGCGTCTGCAAGTTCTGCACGGTGGGTCGGCCCTATCTCTGCCTCACGCAGTTCGCGGGTCGGCCGGGAGGAGCGAAGCCGCGACTGCGCGCTGCGAACGGCGATCCGATCGCCCAGTTCGCGAATCTCTCCTCGTTCGCCGAGAAGATGCTCTGCCCCGAGCGTTCGCTGGTGAAGATCCGCGACGACATGCCGCTCGATCGGGCTTCCTTGATCGGCTGCGGTGTCACGACGGGTCTCGGCGCCGCGCTCAATACCGTGCACATCCCCGCCGGCGCGAGTGTCGTGATCATCGGCTGCGGCGGCGTGGGGCTCTCCGCGCTCCAGGGGGCGCGCATCGTCGGCGCCGGAAAGATCATCGCCGTCGACGCGCAGGCCTGGAAGTTCGAGCTCGCCCAAGAACTGGGCGCCACGCACTGTATCGATGCCAAGGCGGGGGATCCGGTCGCCGCGGCGCACGCACTCACCGGCGGCGGTGCGGACTTCGTCTTCGAGTGCATCGGCCTCGTTCCCACCGTGCAGCAAGCAATCGCGATGACAGGCCGTGGCGGAACCACCGTGCTGGTCGGTGTCGTCCCCATCCAGCAGCTCGTTCCGATCTCGGCCGCCGACGTCACGCTGCAGGAGAAGAAGATCACCGGCTCGTACATGGGATCCAACCGCTTCCGCTTCGACATGCCGAAGTACGTCGACTTCTACCTCGACGGGCGCCTGCGCCTCGACGAGATGATCTCGTCGAGGATCCGGCTGGGCGAGGTGAACGAAGCCTTCGATCGGATGCGCAAGGGCGAGGCGGCCAGGCAGGTCATCGTCTTCGAGTGAGGCTTCCGGAAGGTGCGGCGACGGAACGGATGGCGCGCGAGCGCGTCGGGCTCGGTACGCGTTTCGCCTATGGGTTCGGCTCCATCTCGGAGGGCGTCAAGAACACCGCCTTCAACGTCTTCCTGCTGTTCTACTACAATGTCGTCCTTGGCCTCTCCGGAACGCTGAGTGGTGCCGCGATCCTGCTCGCGCTGGTCGTCGACGCGATCACGGATCCGCTGGTCGGCTCGCTGTCCGACAACCTGCACAGCCGCTGGGGACGCCGCCACCCGTTCATGTACGTCTCGGCGCTGCCCATGGGCGTCGCGTTCTGGCTGCTCTTCAACCCACCCGCTGGCCTCGGCTCGATGGGGCTCTTCGTCTGGTTCACCACGTTCGCCGTGATCGTCCGCATCGCGATGACGCTCTACTCGATCCCGAGCAACTCGATGGTCGCGGAGCTCACACCGATCTACGACGAGCGCACCTCGCTCGTGAGCTGGCGCTTCTTCTTCGGCTGGGCGGGCGGGATCACGATCGCGCAGGTGGGCTACCGGGTTTTCTTTGCGTCCAAGCCGGGCTACGCCGACGGACGTCTGGATGCCGGCGCCTATGGGGGTTTCGCGCTGGTCGGCGCGATTGCGATCGTGCTGGCGATCCTCGCCTGCAGCCTCGGGACGCACCGCCTGATCGCGAGCCTCAAGGCGCCTCCGGATCCGACTCCCTTCACGGGCAAGCGCCTGCTCGGCGAGATGCGCGAGGTGTTCGGCAACCGGTCCTACCTGATGCTGGTGTTCGGCTCGCTCTTCGCGTCGGTGGCCGGCGGTTTCAGCGACGTGGTGGGGCTCTACATGGGCACGTACTTCTGGGGCTTCAGCTCGGAGCAGCTCGCCACAATGGGTCTCTTCCTGGTGATCGCACTCCTCGCTGCCGTCGGCCTGGCGAGGCCCGTGAGCCAGCGTTTCGACAAGCGACGAGCCGCGGTCCTGCTGTCGACAGTCGGAATCTTCTTCGGCCCGCTGCCGATCTTCCTGCGACTGCTGGGAGGGATGCCGCCGAACGGACACCCGGCGCTGATGCCATTGCTGATCGGCCACTCCGTCATCCTGGTGACGGGGCTGATCATCCTCGGCATCTTGCTCTCGTCGATGATCGCCGACGTAGTCGACGAGAACGAGCTCGTCACTGGAAAGCGACAGGAGGGGATGTTCTCCTCGGTGATCGCATTCACATCAAAGGCGACGTCCGGCATCGGCGGCTTCCTCGCCGGCGTAGCACTCGATCTGATCGCGTTCCCTAAGCAGGCAGCGCCGGGAACGGTCACCGACGACAAGCTCTTCCTGCTGGGCCTCGCAGTCGGGCCGTGCATGTTCGTGCTCTTCCTGCTGTCGCTCGTCTTCCTGCGGCGCTACGGGATCACACGCGTCCGCCACGCCGAGATCATCGAGGAAATCGAGCGGCGCAAGCGCGCGGCGGCCGGAGGCCTCGCGGTCTCCGGTTCAGAGCTTTGAGACGGTTCGGTCGCCGAGCTGACCGAGCCCCAAGGAAGCAGGAGTTGCTCCCCGACTCGAGTCCGCTGGGGAGAGCTCCGGTATAGGCGGGATTTCGGTCCGAGAAGGGGCACTGAGAAGTCCCAGCTGGGAACGAGTCCAACGGCGCGATTGCTTGCCACATCACTGGCGATCGAACCCGGAATCCCCGCTTGAAACGCCTCTGCCTATCAGATTCGCTCCGCTCGTGACCGCATGTGACACAGTTCGGGATCATTGTGACAGCCTGAGGAGGGCCAGCCAAATGCGACTCCCGTGCGCGCTCCTGGAGTTCCAGGCGAACACGGCGCGCTCGGGGCTCCAAGCCGTGGCCTGGAGTGGGTCCACGAGTGATGGTTGGCCCCAGCCCGAGCGCTCCCTCGCGCCACCGCATTCCGACCTTCCGCTTCGAGGTCCCCGGTGATGGATAGAGAGTTCTGGCTCGTCGGCCTCGCGTGCGATCACCAGTCCCCCGACCCTCTCCCCTGCCTGCGCCAGCTTTCTCTTCACCCATCCCATGTATCGAAGAACCTGCCCCACGGTCTGATCACTCGACTGATTGCGCTTCAACTCAACGACAATCTCACATCGCCTATGCTCGCACCATGCACATCCAGATCGGCGACGTTCGGCTCTTCTTCGACGTCGAGGGCGCCAAGCTGGTGCCCGATGGACCTTCGATGCGCGAGCGCCCGACGCTGTTGCTGCTGCACGGCGGGCCGGGCTTCGACCACTCGTCGTACAAGCCAGTGTTCTCACCGCTCGCCGATGTCGCGCAGCTCGTCTACCTCGACCACCGCGGCAACGGTCGCAGCGATCGCGGCACGCCCGCGCAGTGGAACCTCGCGCAGTGGGGCGACGACATCCGCGACTTCTGCGACGCGCTCGGCATCGAGAAGCCGGTGGTGTTCGGCAACTCGTTCGGCGGGATGGTCGCGATGGCGTACGCGACACGACACCCCGATCACCCCGGCAAGCTAGTGCTGTCGAGCACCACCGCGAAGAGCCGCTTCGACCGGATCTTCGCCGCCTTCGAACGCCTCGGCGGCCCCGAAGCCCGCGACGCCGCGCGGCGCTACTGGGAGAAGCCGGGGCCCGACACGCTCCCCGACTACGCGCGCCTCTGCTTCCCGCTCTACTCGCGCAGCCCGCGCGATCCCCACTCCAACGCGCGCACGCTCTGGAACTTCGAAGTGATGCACCACTTCGGCGGCGGCGAAGATCACCGCTTCGATCTGCTGCCCGACCTCGCGAAGTTGCGCTGTCCGACGCTCGTGCTGGGTGGCGAAGACGACCCCGTCTGCACGATCGAAGACCAGGCCGACATCGCCGCCGCCATCCCGCCCCACCTGGTGCGCTTCGAGCGCTTCGCGAAATGCGGCCACGGCGTCTACCGCGACCACCCGCAGCGCGCGTTCGCGCTACTGCGCGAGTTCCTCGCGAGCTGAAGCGAGCGCTCACGGCAATCGCAAGTAGCGCGACGGGGCATGGGGGCCACTCCTCGCGCTCGGAGCAAGTCTTTGTCTGTTGTCGCCTATGCGTCTAGATGCGGAACGCGAAAAGAACGCTGCGGTTGCGCGGTCCGAAATGCGTAAACCCGCCTAGGTGCAGGACGTGAAAACCGCGCGAGCGAAACGCGGAACGGAAGTGCGACAGAGAGAGCGCGTTTTGAGGCACGATGACTCGTTTGGCGTTCCGCGTGGACCCCGTGTTGGATCCGACCGCCGAAGCCAGCTCGAGCTCGCCGTTCTCGGTTTCAATGACGCGTTTCCGTTCGGCCCACGTGACGGTGTAGAACGCGAACCGGAAACCCTCGTTGACGACCCGTTCGGCCACCGTCTCCATCGCGCGCTTGGCCCAACCCCCATATTGCGTCGCGAGGGTGCGTTTGAGGGGGAAATCGCTGGCGTTATTGTAGTGGGACTGCACATAGTCCACTCGCCAACCGAAGGGGGTTCGGATGGCGTGGAGTAACCCAATGGACCCCAACAACCGTTTACCGGGCGTCCCGCCCAAGAGGCCCTTGGACGCTTCCACGAAGGAATTCACGTGGCTGGGCTTGGGCACGGCTAGAATGAAAAGCGAGGGGGAAGGCGGGGCGCCCAATGGTGTCGCACGCGCGAGAATGTACTTCTCGGTCTTGCGTTTCTCCGGGTGCGTTTCCAACGCGCGTAAGAACACCGGGCCTTCAAACGGGAAGATCGATCCGGTCCCATAGTGGACCAGTTCCCCGTGCTCCCACAACTTGCCCCAGTCGGAGGGCTGCATCGTTTCTTGGCCAGCCAAAGTGATGGAATCAATCGGTCATCCCAGGAAAAACACAAATAGGGAACCGCGGGGATTCAAGCCCGACGGAGCCAAGCCCGGAAGAACTCGCGCGGATAAACTGTTCAAGGCGCACCCGGGTTTTCGGACACGAAGTAGCGCTGATTTTGCTTGCCGTCGTGGAATTCCTGGTGCGCGACGCGCCACCCGAGCATGCTGTCGCGCGGGCTCACGGCGCTCCATGTGGCCTCCGAACCGATCTCGGTGGGCCGCTGAGCGGTTGGCGGCCGAGAGCCAGCGCGAATAGCGCCGCGCGGACCGCGCGCTCCCGAGTGATCCAGAAGAGGGGAGTCAGTAGCGCACAGATCGCGACGGCATGGCCAGACGGGTAGCTGTGCTCGCGATCATCACAGCGTCGAGGACGGGAATCGGCGTGCCGGCTTCGAGCTTCGCGCGCGCCCCAACCTGCTAGGACGCGACCACCTTCTCGGGCGTCGGGCTCTTGGCCTTCGAGCCGGAAAGCCTGCGCAACCCGCGCTTCACCCACTCGGCGGCGTCGTCGAAGAGCAGATAGAAGAGGGGCACGACGATCAGCGTCAGCAGCATCGACGAGAGCATGCCCGCGCCGCTCGCAACGGCCATCGGGGCGCGCGTCTCCGCGCCCGGACCGATCCCGATCGCGGCCGGCAGCACGCCGAAGATCATCGAGATCGCCGTCATCAACACCGGGCGCAGCCGCACCGGCGCCGCCGTGCGCATGGCCGTTTCCTTGTCCATGCCTTCACGGCGCAACTGATTGGCGTAGTCGACGAGCAGGATCGAGTTCTTCGTGACCAGCCCGAAGAGCAGCAGGATGCCGATCATCGAGAACAGGTTCAGCGTGTGCCCGGTGATCCAGAGGCCGCCGAGCGCACCGGTCATCGCGAAGGGCAGCGCGAGCATCACGGTGAGCGGGTGCACCAGACTCTCGAACTGCGCGGCGAGCACCATGTAGATGATCAGGACGCCGAGACCGAGCGCAAGAAGGAGCTGGCGCGCTCCTTCCTGCATCGCCTGCGCCTGACCCGAAAGCGCGATGCTCGCGCCTTCCGGCAGGAGCTCCTTCGCGACGCGCTGCGAGTCCTCGATTGCCGAACCCAGCGTGCGGCCCTGGAGGTTCGCGCCGATCGTCACCGAGCGCTGGCGGTTGGTGCGTGTGATCGCAGACGGCGCCGCGCCGGTTTCGATGTCGACCAGGTTGCGCAGCTCGACGACGTCGCCCTTCGCCGAGCGCACGTAGAGATTGCCGATCTGCGCGGGATCGCGACGGTCCTCTTCTTCGAGGCGCATGCGGATGTCGTAGCGACGGCCGGCTTCCTTGAAGACGCCGACGTCCATGCCGCCGATCATCATGTGGATCGCCTGCGCGACGGTGCGCGCGTCGATGCCCAATGCCGCCGCCTTCTCGCGATCGGGAACGATGCGGACTTCCGGCAGCCCCATCTTCAGGCTGGACGAGAGATCCACGAAGCCGCCGAGTTCCTGGAGCCGGCGGATCATTTCTTGCGCCAGCCGATCCAGCTCGGCCAGCTCGAGGTTGCCGCGTATCTCGATTTCAAAGGATCCCTGGTTGGAGCCGCCGGCGCTCATCATCTCGCTCGGGTTGAAGATGCGGATCATGCGGCCGGGCACCGCGCCGAGTTCGCGGCGCGCGTCGCGCACGAGTTGCATCACGCTGCGCTTACGCTCGTCGCGCGGCGTCATCGTGCCGAAGATCATGCCCATGTTGGTCTCGGCGTGACGCGCGGCTTCGTTGCCGCCGCCGCTCGAGCCCGCCGCCGAGAACAGTCCAAGCATCTCGGGCTGGCGCAGGAACCACGCCTCGTCCTGTTTGAGATATTGCTCGGTGGCGTCGAGCGCGGTGCCGGGCGCAGCTTCGAGGCGCGCGAAGAAGATGCCCTCGTCAGCGGGCGGGAAGAACTCGGTCTGGAGCCGCGAACCGATCCCGCAGGCGCCGAGCAGCGAGACCAAGGCGATCGCGATGGTTGCGGCGCGGTGGTCGAGGGTCCAGCCGAGCAACCGCTTGTAGTTGTTCTCGATCCACACGAAGCTGCGCTCGAGCTTGTGATAGAAGCTGCCGTGCGCGCGCTGCGTCGGCGGCGGCATGCGCGATGCCAGCATCGGCGTGAGCGTGAGCGCAACGAAGAGTGAGAGCATCACGGAGCCTGCGACGGTGAGACCGAAATCGCGCAGGAAGGAGCCGACGAGGCCCTGCACGAAGAACACCGGCAGGAACACCGCCGCGATCGAGAAGGTCGCCGCGGTCGCCGCGAACGCGATCTCGCGGGTGCCGTTCCGCGCCGCCTCGAAGGCGTCTTCGCCCAGCTCGCGGTGGCGCTCGATGTTCTCCAGCACCACGATCGCGTCGTCGATCACGACGCCCACGGCGAGCGCCATGCCGAGCAGCGTCATCGTGTTGAGCGTGAAGCCCGCCAGGTAGACCAGCCCGAAGGTCGCGATCAGCGACACCGGAATGGCGGCGGCGATGATGAAGGTCGGCCGCGAGCGGCGCAGGAAGATCCACACCGTGAAGACCGCGAGCAGCGCGCCGAAGACCAGCGCGAACTCGGTCTCGGACACCGCTTCGCGCACGCCACGCGAGAAGTCGATGAAGCCCGCCCCGTCGTGCATCTTGATCCCGCTGGGCAGCACTTTCTCGACTTCGCCGAGCCGCTTTCTCACCTCGTCCACGATCGCGACGGAATTGCCACCGCTCTGCTTGCGGATGCCCATGCCAACGGTGGGGTCGCCGTTGTAGCGCGCGATGAACGAAATATCTTCGGCGCCGTCCTCGACGCGTGCGACGTCGCGCAGCAACACCGGCGCACCGGCGTGGTGCGCGACGACCAGCGCCTTCATCTCCTCGACGGTGCTGAACTCGGCGTCGGTCTTGACGGAGTAGTCGACACGACCGCTCTCGACGGCGCCACCTGGCATCTCGACGTGTTCGCGCTGGAGCGCGCCGAGCACGTCGGTCGCCGCGAGCCCGCGCGCGCGCAGCGCGTCGCCGTCGAGCCAGATGCGGATGTTGCGGTCGCGCCGCCCGAACATCGCGACACCCGCCACGCCCGGGATGGTTTCGAGGTACGGATTCACCTGGCGGCGCACGATCTCGCTGGTCTCGACGATCGAGCGGTGGCTGTCGACCGGGATCCACAGCACGGGCGTGTCGTTCGGGTTGAAGCTCCCCACCACCGGGGGCTCGAGCGTCACCGGCAACGCGACACGCGCGAGCGCCGCCTTGTCGCGCACGTCCTGGGCGGCGATGTCCAGATCGACGTCCAGGTTGAACTCGACCACGATCAGCGCGACGCCCTGGTACGACGTCGAGCGGATCGAGCGCACGCCCGCGATCGTGTTGAGGTGCTCTTCGAGGACGTCCGTCACGTCCTCTTCCATGCCCTCGGGCGTGGCGCCTTCGAGCACCGCCTGCACGGTGAGAACGGGGAAGTCCATGTTCGGAAACTGGTCGACACCGAGGCGCATGAAGCCGAGCACGCCGAACACGACCAACGCGAGCGTCATCATCCACGTGAGGATCGGGCGCTGGATCGAGACTTCAGAGAGCGTCACGGTCGTGCGGGCTCCGCGGCCGCGGTCTTCGCGGCGGAGGCGCTGACGTCGCTGGTCGCATGGGCGGGCGCACCCTGCGTGTCGCGCAGCGACACCGCTGCGCCGTCTACGAGCTGATTCTGGCCGCGCACCACCACCTGATCGCCGATGGCAAGGCCTTCGCTCACCTCGACGCGGCCTGCGCGGATCACGCCGACCTTGATGCTGCGGCGTTCGGCGCGAGCGCCCGCGACGACGCGGTACGCGACCGCCCCGTCGGCGCGCTGGAGCACGGCCTCTTCCGGGATCATCGCGACGTTGTTGCGCACCGCGACGCCGAGATCGGCGCGCGCGAACAGGCCCGGGCGCAACCGTGCGTCGGTGTTGCTCATGCGCGCCTTCACGCGCAACGTACGCGTCATCGGATCGATGGTCGGCGCGATCACGCTGACCTCGGCCTGGAACACCTCATCCGGGAACGGCGCGACGCGCACGGCGACGGGCTGGCCCATCACGACGCGACTCGAGTCGCGCTCGGGCAGCGTGAACTCGACCTCGATCGGGTCGAGCGCGACGAGGTCGAAGAGTTTCTGGCCGGGCTGCACGAACTCGCCCTCGGACACGTAGCGCCGCGCGACGAGCCCGGCGAAGGGCGCGCGGACGGTCGAATCGCGCGCGCCGCGCTCGGCCATGCCGAGCTGTGCGCCCGCGGCGTCGCGGGTGCTGCGCGCCAGCCGGAGCTGGGTACGCACGCTGTCGAGCTTGGCGTCGGCCGCCACCCCTTCGGCGTGCAGCTTCTCGATACGCGTGAGATCGCGCTCGGCCTCGCTCGCTTGCGCGTCCGCCTGCGCCAGCATCGCGCGCGCGCTGCGCAGCTCGAGGTCGCGGCGCTCGGGATCGATCTCGATCACGATGTCGCCCGTAGCGGCCGCGACACCTTCGTCGCGCACCAGCTTGGTGATCTGTCCGCCTACCTGCGCGGCGATCGCGGCGGCGTTCTGTGCGCGCAGTTCGCCGGTCGCCTCGATGCGATCTTCGATGCGCATCGACTCGACAGCCGCCACCAGCACCGGCGGCGCGATGACCGCGGCGGTCTCGGTCTTCTTGCCGCAGCCGGCCAGCCACGTCGCCGCGACGACGCCGATCGCCGCGCTGCTCCAGAATCTTCGGGTCGTCATCACGGTGTCTCCTCGCGGACCGGGGCGCGATCGCCGTCGCGAATGAAGCTTTGGAGAAGAGCGGCGAGGCCGACCTCGAGGACGTCGGGCATCCACTCGATGTCGCCGCGGCTCGTGCGCAGCAGTACGAAGCCGTGCAAGAAGGCCCAGAACACTTGCGCGGCGCTCTCGCGTTGCGAAGTCAGGCGACCTTCGGCGGCGATCTTCTCGAGCGGCGCCTCCATCAGCGCACGCGCTTCTTCGGCAGCGGGCGGCACCGGCAGCTCGGGCTGGCGCGGCTGCGAGAGCAGCGCGTAGTGCGCCGGATTGCGCAGACCCCAGCGCGCGAAAGTGATGCCGAAGGCGCGCAAGTTCTCGACCGCGTCGTCGCCCCGGCGCACGCGCTTCAACGACTTCACGAGTGCGCTGCAACGCTCTTCGAGCAGTTCGTCCAGCAGGTGCTGTTTGTCGACGAAGTGGTGGTAGATCGTGGGCGGCGTATAGCCGCAGCGCTCGGCCAACCGGCGCATCGAGAAGGATCTGAAGCCGTCCTCGACGAGCAGCGCCTCCGTCGCGTCCAAGATGGCGCGGCGGGCGTCGGCGCGGCTCTGGAGCCGGCGCCGTTCTGCGGGCTGGAGCGCTCTCATTCGCGGCCTCTCGGGCTGACCGAACGTCGTTCGGGACCTATAACGGCGTTCGGTGGGCAGAGCTTTAGCAGACGCCGCCGGTGGGGCAATGCCGGCGCGCCAGCGCGGGACGCGTCGAGTCGCATAGACTGGCGACTCACCAGCCGAGAGGATGGCCGTGCAGCAAGCAGCGCGCGTCGACGAGTTGCTCGCGGAGCTGACACTGGAGGAGAAGGCCGCCCTGATGGCAGGCGCCGACCTCTGGCACAGCGTCGCGGTGCCGCGCCTCGGGATCGGCACGGTGCGCGTGACCGACGGCCCGAACGGCGCGCGCGGCACCGCCTTCCGCGGCGGGCCGACCTCGGCATGCTTCCCGTGCGGCTCCGCGCTCGGCGCCACCTGGAACGCCACCCTGGTCGAACGCGTCGCCGGCGCGCTCGCGGAGGAGGCGCTCGCGAAGGGCGCGCAGATCCTGCTCGCCCCGACCGTGAATATCCAACGCACGCCGACCGGTGGTCGCAACTTCGAGTGCTACGCGGAGGATCCTGAGCTTTCGGCGCGACTCACCGTCGCGTTCGTGCGTGGGCTCCAGGCGCGCGGTGTCGGCGCCTGCGTCAAGCACTTCGTCGGCAACGACGTCGAGTGGGAGCGCCATCGCGCCAGCGCCGAGATCGACGAGCGCACGCTGCGCGAGGTGTACCTCGCCCCGTTCGAGGCGGCGGTGCGCGAGGCCGGCGCGTGGACGGTGATGGCCGCCTACAACCGCCTCGCCGGCACGCACTGCACCGAGCACCCGCGGCTTCTCACCGACATCCTGCGCGGCGAGTGGGGCTTCGACGGGGTGGTGATCTCGGACTGGCTCGCGACGCAGTCGACGGCGCCCTCGGTGAAGGCCGGCATGGACCTCGAGATGCCGGGTCCGCCGCGCCAATACGGCGCCAAGATCGTGGACGCGGTGAAGCGCGGCGAATTGGACGAAGCGGCCGTCGACGCCTGCACGCGGCGCATCCTCGCAGTGCTGGCAAAGGCCGGCGCGCTCGACGATCCCACGCGCACGATCGACGCCCCCGAGCACGCGGTCGACCGCCCCGAGCACCGCGCGCTCGCGCGCGAGGCCGCCGCCGACGCGATCGTGCTGCTCCGCAACGAAGCCGGCGCGCTGCCTCTCGACGCCAAGCTCCGGCGCCTGGCTGTGATCGGTCCGAACGCCGACCGCGCTGTGATCCAGGGCGGTGGCAGCGCACGCGTTGCGCCGCACTACGCGGTGTCGCCACTCGACGGCATCCGGACGCGCGCCGGGGCGGGCGTCGAGATCGTCTTCGAGCGCGGGCCGAGCGCGTATCGCGGCGTCCCGGCGCTCGACGGCACGCACCTGACACAAACGCCCGACGCGCTGCCGATCGAGGTCGAGCTGTTTGCAGCCGCGGAGCCTTCGGGCGAGCCGGTTCGCCGCGAGCGCATGCGCGAAGCCGAGATCTTCTGGCTGCAGACGCCGCCCGGCCTCGACGCGAAGCAGCCGTGGTCCGCGCGGCTGCGCGCGCGACTCGTGCCACCGGAGAGCGGCGCGCACCGCTTCTCGCTGACCAGCGCCGGGAAGAGTCGGCTGCGCATCGACGGTCGCGCCGTCCTCGACAACTGGGACGAGCGCAAGCCGGGCACCTCGTTCTTCGGGCTCGGCAGCGCGGA
>Ga0315278_10001868_pt1 | contig 18611 bp, 20 predicted proteins | sample YL17G06_0_MG_FD_203880 | JGI IMG/M metagenome (GOLD analysis project Ga0315278, IMG submission 203880) | Sediment microbial communities from Yellowstone Lake, YNP, Wyoming, USA - YL17G06_0 | ecosystem: Environmental > Aquatic > Freshwater > Lake > Sediment | place: USA: Wyoming | collected... | reverse complement strand
TGAAGAACGAGGCGACGAAAAAGATTCCGACTTGGACGATGCTCGCGGCAACGCGCGACGCGCTGGACGCGCGCGCGACGAAATGGGTGGAGCGCTTGCGCGTGGTGAAACTGGACGCGACGGTAATCGACGCGGAATCAACGATTGGTGGCGGCTCGCTGCCGGGCGAAACGTTGCCGACGCGCGCGGTTGCTCTCGCGGTGGCATCGCCGGACGCGTTCGCGCAGCGTTTGCGCGACAACACGCCGCCGATCATCGCGCGCATAGAGGAAAATCGCGTCGTGTTCGATCCGCGCACAGTTTTGGCATCAGAGGAGGACGCGCTGCTCGCGGGGATTGAGAGAGTGGCGCACATTTCGTAGGGGCGCACCTGTGTGTGCGCCCTGTTTTGCGAATGCGCCCCGTTTGTTGCACGACACACAGGGCAGACACGCCGTCACAGGGCAGACACGCAGGTCTGCCCCTACGCATCACGAATCACCGGCGTTGGGGATTTTCGTCGTCATTTGCCCAATTGGCGGGATTGTTGAAAATGTATTCGCAGATACGATCCAAATCGTTCTCGTTGCGAATGATGTGTTCGTAATAATTGCGTTGCCATAATTTGCCGTCGAACGGCCCCCAACGGTTTTGTTTCACGTTGCGGATATATTCGTTTGTTGTCATTGTTTTAAACCATTGAATCATTTCATATATTGGCCGTCCCTGTAGGGGCGAATCTGCGTATTCGCCCATATTATCAGGGCAGACACATAGGTCTGCCCCTACGGAACCAACAATATTTATAATACCGTGACAATGATTCGGCATTACCACATATTCGTCAATTTCAATATTGGCGTATTTATTTTTTAATTCATTCCACCAGCGACCGACCATTTTGCCCGCATCATTCAAAACCATCCGTTTTTTTTCAATTCCCCCGAATAGACACCATCGCCCCTGCGTACAAACGGTAATAAAATAATATCCGCGCTGCGAATAATCATATCCCTTTAATCGGATCGACCTCCTATGATAAATATCCGGATTATATCTCATTTTTGATTCGAGAATGGCCGGCAGGGGAAACAAGCCACAAAGATATCATGGTCTGGGCCACCGCTTAAAGGCGGAAAACGTAAAACTATTTCCTGCACAACTCCTCCTTATTTACAATTTAAAATCTGTTTTCCTGCCAAAAGTAAATCTGGCGTTTGCAGATTTTAATTCCTTCCCTATTGCTGTGAATATTTTATTGACTTCCTCTTCGGTATAATCGTAGGAACTGCGATTTGAACAATTCCCAAGAATTCGTATCTTTCGAATTATATCATTGGTTCGTTTTGAGGCAATCCTTTTAAATCTTTGTTTTCTCTCTTCTTTGCCGACTGGGGATTTTTCTTCTGAAGTGCCCATATGGTTATCCTGCATATATAATAAGGTTGTTTAACGTAATAGCATCCATATATATGTAATATACTCATCCTATTATATATTGCAAGCAAAAAAACAAAATTGTTTTTGCGTAATGGCGGAGAACCCTCTGCGCTCTCAGCGGTAAACAATTCCCAAAAACTCACTCATTTTTCTTAACTTTCCCTCACTTTTCCTTCAAAATCCTTAAAAATCCCCCATTTTTCCTTACTTTTCCTTCATTTTTCGGGCGTTTTTCGCCCGCCACGGCGTAGTCAAAGACGAAGCCGGGTTAATCTGGGTAACTTGCCTTCTCGTAGCGCAGGGGCCAAAATCCACGAATTAACTATTTGAAGTTGGCGGGGTCTTCGAGTGTCTTTTTGACGAAATCGAGGAATTGGGCCGCGTAGCCGCCGTTGGCGACTTTGTGGTCAACCGACAACGTCATATTCATAACCCTGCGAACACTCAGCGTATCAGGGCTATCGTCCGTTGGCACACAAACATCGGCGATTTTGCCTATTCCCAGTATCGAGCACTGGCCCGGCACGACAATCGGTATAAACGAATCTACCCCGAATGCGCCGAGATTGCTGACCGTTATGCAGCCGCCTTCGAGATCTTCGAGCGTAAGCTGGTTATTCATTGCCCTTTCAACAAGTTTCCCGCTGTAACTCGCTATCTCAGCGACCGTCTTTTTATCAGGGTCTTTGACTATCGGGGCAATCAATCCTTCCTGTGTTGAAATCGCAAGCCCAACGCCAATCGCCCTGGCTAATTTTATATCGTCGCCGTCGATTTGGCCCGTCATTATGGGGAACTTCTCCAGCCCTATCGCGATTGCTTTGATGATAAAATCGTTATACGCGACTTCTATCGTGCTTGCCTGGTTGAGTTTGGCCCGGTACGCGACGAGGTCGGTAACATCCGCCCTGACGTTGAGATAAAAGCAGGGTATTTCCTGTTTCGAGCGCAGCATTTTCTGGGAGGTAATTTTTTGTAATCGGCTGACCGGTATTGTCTGGCCAAGCTTTATTTCCGCAGGCAAGACCGGTATCGGCATCGGCAAATCGCTAATTTTTTCCCGTTTAGCCGGCTTCGGCTTTGCGATTGTCGGCGTCGGCGGGACTGACGCCCTGAGCGACCGCAAAAATTCGTCGCTTACTCGCTCATCCTTTTCGCCTAATATCAGCAGAGGCGTTTCTATGCGGTAACTGCCGCCAACCTCGGCGATTATCCGCTTAACATAGCCATCCGCGGGCGATTCTATTTCCAGGGTCGCCTTATCGGTTTCGACGTCAAAGAGGACGTCGCCGCTTTTGACGTGGTCGCCGAGGGCTACCTTGCAGTCAACAATCGTGCCTTCTTCCATTGTATCGCCGAACTTCGGCAGCCGGACTTCTTTGGCCATCACTGACCCCTTTTCCACTGGTTATAGAAAACATAAGGATTCTACAGGATTCTACGCTATCGGCAATCCGCAATCAACTTCCCTCTGGCAAGTGCCATTGCAAACGGTATAATGTTAATCCGCTGGGTTCGCGGGCGTAATTCAGTGGTAGAATGTCGGCTTCCCAAGCCAGAAAAGCCCAAAACAGCAAGTATTTGCCCTTCCAATACTTATATCAAACCTCGTTTTCAAGCGAAAAACGAATTAGACAGTGACGAGCCGCTTTCCGCTGATGGCAAAACGGTTGTTGAACGATAGCGAATGAATTATAATCATTGCCGTCCGCATTGCAGTCCTGGGTATATAATGCCGGTAGCGTTAGCGGGGGGTTGCATTTGGGCAGACCATTTTAATACTAATGCAAAATGGAGATGAAATGCCGTTCCATGACAAAAGAAGCTGAACACGCAATCGACGTCGAGAAACTGACGAAACGTTACGGGGTTCTGCTGGCAGTCAACGACATATCGTTCACCGTCAGGAAAGGCGAAGTGTTTGCTTTCCTGGGTCCCAACGGCGCCGGCAAAACCACTACCGTTGAGATAATCTAGACAATACGCACACCAACATCGGGAAAGGTGAGCCTTCTCGGGATGGACGTCACGAAAAAGAAACGCAAAATCGTTCGCCGCATCGGCGTTCTCCCACAGGGGTTCAGCTCGTTCGACAGGATAACAGTCAGGGAGACCATCCAGTACTACTCGAGGCTTTTCTGCTGCAGGAACACCGATATCGACGGGCTGATAGAACTCGCGAACCTCAAGGACAAGAGTAAAGAGCAGTTCAAGAACCTCTCCGGCGGATTGAAGCAACGCCTCGGAATTGCAATTGCGCTCGTGAACAATCCCGAGGTCGTGTTCCTCGACGAGCCGACGACAGGGCTCGATCCCCGCGCAAGACGTGAGGTGTGGGATGTCCTGCTGGGCCTGAAGAAAAAGGGAAAGACGGTATTTCTCACCACACACTACATGGAGGAGGCGGAGTTTCTTGCAGACACTGTCGCGATAATCTCCAGGGGAAGTATAGTCGCGATGGGCTCTCCCGTGGAGCTTATCGAAAGGAACGCAAATTATCTTGCCCTCACGCTACAGTCCGTGGATGAAAAAGTTTTTGAAATCATCCAAAAGATGGGCTTCAAGCCGGCACATACCAACCACAATAACATCAAGGTACGGGTGGAGCATCCGGACGATGTCCAGAAGATACTGAACGCCATCAAGGACGCCGGGGCGTCATTCCTCAGCATGGACGTTCGCAAACCCAATCTTGAAGAGGTTTTCCTGAAGCTCACCGGTGTTGCACTCCGCGAAGACATTGCCAGGGAGGTGGCCCAATGAGTCCGCGTGTTATCGGCGCAAATCTCATCGTGAGCATCAAGAGCTTCTACCGCGAGAAAACGGCAGTGTTCTTCAGGATTGCCTTCCCTGTAATCCTGATACTCGTGTTCGGCACGATTTTCATGAACCAGGACGATATGCGTTTCGACTTTTATGTGCAGGACCTCGATGGGACTAATTCGTCGGCAGAGCTTGTAAAGACCCTCGAACTCAACGAGAAGTTCAAGATAATGAGGGTTGACCCGGCCATCGACGGGGCTGATCGCGGTGACATTGGTCGTGGTTATTGTCTTGATGGGCTGGGCTTCCCTCGCTCCGATGAAGGCCTCGTTCACAAACCTCTCGAAACAGTTGCCCGGTTACTGGGAACGTTTTCAAAAGCCTCTGATCAAAATGGAGCAACAAGCCGTACTTTCCGAGGAAAAACTTCAGGCGGAAGTTACCACGGAAATTGCCCAGACCGCGACGGCGGAGGGCAAGCCCCAACCCGCGTCACGAACCACTAAACCTGTTCCGCTCAAAGCTACGAAAGAATCGGGATCTATTCGTTCGAGTTTGAGCAACATGCTGAACGGCGTGGCCGGCAGTTCACGGCGGTGGCGTTCAATGCGGCTCAGATACTGGTTGTGTTGGTGACGGTCTTCTTCGGCGTGGCCCTTACGCTAATGAATCCCCGCCCGATCATCGGGGCAATGTTTTCCCTGGTACCCGAGCACTACCACGATCAGATGCTGACCATCGTGCAACGCATTGGAAAATTTGTGCCCCGCTGGGCTTTGGCGACGCTGCTGGGGATGGCGACGATTGGCGTGCTGGTTTTCCTGCTCATGTGGCCGATCTTCGGATTCATGGACGCGCTGGTTCTGGGGCTGATCGCGGGCGTCCTGGAAGCTGTTCCCTATCTGGGCCCGCTCCTTAGCGCAGTGCCGGCACTGCTGCTCGCCGTCGGCAAAGGAGGCATGACCCCGCTGTGGGTCGTGCTCGCCTATATTGCAGTCCAAGCCTTGGAGAACAATGTGACCACTCCCCTCATCATGGCACGCAGCATGAAATTGCATCCGGTGGCGGTCCTCTTTTCCATGCTTTTATGTGTGGCGGCCTTCGGTGTGCTGGGTGTTTTGGTCGCGGCCCCCGTGGTTGCTATTGTGGGTATCTTGCACGACGAGCTTTATCGAAAGCGTTTTCTTCCCACGGTAACGGACGCAGACCTGGATCGTCTGGCACGAAACGCCCTGCGCGAAAAGCAGTCCGTTGGCAAGTGACCCAGGCAAGCGGCGATCAAGCCTCATAATAATTCCTCCTTTTTATAATGTTGTCGGAGACCTTATGGAAAGCACTTGCGTTTTAAGATGGATGTGTTAATTAATGACAGTCAGAAAGCTAATTATTGGTATCGAGGCGCGCTTATGGAAATCTCAGTTAAACAAAAGGTTATGACCTGCATAACAGGTCTTTGGTGTGTGATTCTGGTTCTGCTGGTGTTGGGGCATAATGTCAATGCGGATGAAAAGTATTCGAATGGTGCAAACAAGCCGCCTGAAGCCAAATCGGATTCCGCTGCGTTGGATGTGAACGACCCAAACGAATTGTGGTGGAGGAGCTATGACACGGTTGTTAAGGACCCGAACGACGCAAACGAAATGTTGGAGGCCAAGTGGAATGCCATTGTTACGGTCATTCAGAACAAAGAGCTGGATCAGAAACTTAAAAAGAAGATAATCGACAAAATCATAAGCCCGGTTTTTGATTCCGAGCTGATGGCAAAGCTGGCATTGGGCAGAACACACTGGCCGAAATTGACGGCTCCTCAACAAAAGAGATTTACGGAGCTGTTCGCCGAACGGCTCAAGAGCTTTTATCTTGAGAAAACCACACTCTACAAGGACGAAAAAGCCTTATTTAAACCCGCAATACAAAATAAGAACACCATCCACATACCTATGGTGCTGATATCCAATGACAAGGAAGAGTCGATACTATACAAGCTTCACAAGATGGATGAAACCGGCGGCAGCAAGATGAACGAATACTGGAAAATCTATGATGTGGAAATAGAGGGTATCAGCATTCTCTTGACATACCGGTCGCAATTCGATGATATTCTTCGCCGGGGCAGCGTTAAAGATTTATTTGATCAGTTGGAGAAACCACCGGCCCAGTGAGTACAATTTGCTCAGTAGGGCCGGTATCATAATGAAATATCGTTCGCTGACACAACCTTTTTTCGACAGGGTGATTCTGAAAAATCCCCGCGCAGTAATTGTCTGCATGCTGGCAGCGGTCGTTTTTCTCGGGTTCGGAATCAAGTATTTCAGGCTGGACGCTTCTGAGGAAACTCTGGTTCTGGAGAACGACCAGGACCTCAAGTATGCCCGTCAGATACACTCCCGGTATGGGGGTAATGATTTTCTTGTTCTGACATTTAAACCGAATGAAGACCTCTTCTCGGACAGTGCGCTTAGTCAACTGGGGCGGCTTCGCGACGACCTGAAGCGTGTGAGCGACGTCGAGTCCGTTCTGACTATCCTGGATGTGCCTCTGCTGGAGAGTCCGCCGATTCCCCTCAAGGAAATTGGCTCCACGACCCACACTCTCGATTCACCGGACGCGGACAAGGCATTGGCCAGAAAGGAGCTAAAGGAAAGCCCCCTCTACAATGACCTTCTGGTCAGTCCTGACCTGAAAACCACGGCGATACTAATCACATTCCCCAGCGATCTTCACTACAAAGACCTCGTGGAACGACGAAACGCCTTGCATGAGAAGAGGGCGTCAGGTTCGTTGACGCCTGCTGAGCAGGTCGAGCTGAAGATTGTGGTCCGTCAGTTCGCTCAGTACCACGACAAGGTCCGTCAACAGCGCCACGACGACATCATAGCCATCCGTGCGATAATAGACCGGTATCGCCAGGACGGCGTCTTGTTTCTTGGCGGGATGAGCATGATAGCCGACGACATGATAAGTTTCATCAAAAGCGACCTGCGGGTTTTCGGGACCGCGGTATTCCTGCTGCTGGTGCTCACCATCGCGGTCATCTTCCGCAGAACCTACTGGGTCATCCTGCCCATATTGACCTGTTTGGTTTCCGTAACCTGCACTGTGGGATTCCTGGGCTGGTTCGGCTGGGAAGTAACGGTCATCAGTTCCAACTTCATCTCTCTTCAACTAATCATTACGTTGGCCATGACCATCCACTTGATGGTGCGGTACCGGGAGTTGGCTGCCAATCAACCTGATGCTTCCCAGCGTGAATTAATACTTGCTACAACCCACACGATGCTGCGGCCATGCGTGTATTCGGGCCTGACCACAATGATGGGGTTTGCGTCCCTGATATTCTGCAATATCCGGCCGATAATTAACTTCGGCTATATCATGGTTGTTGGTGTGGCAATTTCCATTATTGTGCCGTTCCTGCTTTTGCCGGCCGTGCTTGTGCTTGTGCCGAGAGACAGGCCCTGGTCAAAGCGCAAATCCAGGTGGTCGCTGACCCCTATGCTGGGCCGATTCACAATGGCCCATGGTACCTTGATTATCGTTGCCAGTGCGGTGTTGTTGTTCGTCAATGTTTTGGGGATACGCAAACTTCAGGTGGAGAACTGTTTTATCAACTACTTCAAATCGACCACCGAGATACACCAGGGGATGAAGGTCCTGGACCAGCAGCTCGGCGGGACCACGCCTCTCGATGTGGTCATTGACTTTGAACAGGCGGAGCTGTCAGAGGCGACCTCGTCCAATACCGAGGACGTGTTCGATAAGTTCGAGGATATCGAGACCGCCTCACAGGAAACTAAACTCAAGTACTGGTTCACACCCGAGAAGATGGCGCGTATCGCCGCTGTGCATGACTATCTTGACAACCTGCCTGAAACGGGAAAGGTGCTGTCGGTAGTGACCCTCGTAAGGATGATAGAGCGAGTCAACGACGGCAAGCCCCTGGATAACGTGGAACTGGCCTTGTTGTTCAATAAGATACCTGATAAACTCGAGCAGATGCTTGTCAGGCCATACGTGTCAGTTGAACACAACCAGGTTCGCGTCGCGGTACGTATCAAGGACTCAGCCCCCTCGTTGAACCGCAATGAGCTGCTAAAAAAGATTCGGACAGACCTGACCGACAGGCTCGGCTTCAAGCCGGAACAGGTACATCTGGCTGGTACGCTGGTCCTGTACAACAACATGCTTCAGAGCCTGTACACCTCCCAGATAGTAACTATGGGTTTTGCCACATTGTCCCTTATGGGGACATTTGTGGTATTGTTCCGGTCTCTGCGGATTGCGTTTATAGCGATATTCCCGAACCTGCTGGCCATAAGTTGCGTGCTGGGCGTCATGGGTTGGTTGCATATTCCGCTGGATATGATGACTATTACCATCGCTGCCATTGGCGTCGGCCTGGCCGATGATGACACAATCCACTACATACACCGCTTTAAGCATGAGGTCGAGACCGACGGGAGCTACCATGAGGCGCTACAGCGGTCGCACGACAGCATCGGCCATGCCATTTACTATACCACGGTGACATTAGTCGTCGGGTTTTCCATCCTCTGTCTATCAAATTTCATCCCAACAATATACTTTGGTCTGTTGACGGTGCTGGCTATCACCGCGGCCCTGTTGGCTTCGTTGACCCTGCTGCCGCAATTACTGGTCCTGATTAAGCCCTATGGCAAGGAGCCTAAGGCCAAGCATGACGAAGAGGAGAATGACCGATTAGATATTGTTTCCTGATTATGATTTGGCTTGTTGCGGGGGCAGGTTGCGCGTCTTCTGCCCGGAACACTCCTAATTTGCCGGCAGCATCACCCGTGGACGTCAATCCGGCAGCCGATGCCACCTTCGACGAATTTGAGGAGGAATTTGGTGAGAATACGGTCAAAGTAGCTGACCCGCTGGAGGGCCTTAATCGCGTTATGTTCGGCGTTAATGATGTACTCTACTTCTGGGTTATAAAACCCGTTGCCGGGGTGTGGAAGGGCGTTGTACCCGAGCCGGGGCGGGTCGGAATCAGCAATTTCTTCGATAATCTCACGACCCCAATTCGCTTAGTCAATTGTCTGCTCCAGGGGAAAGGCAAGGCCGCCGGCAAGGAATTAGACAGGTTTGTCATCAACACCACCGCAGGCGTACTCGGTTTCGGGGATCCCGCAACGGACAGATACGGCATCAAGATGTCGGACGAAGACCTGGGACAAACCCTGGCAAAATTCGGCCTGGGCGACGGCTTCTATCTCGTCCTGCCGCTGCTGGGGCCATCGACCCTGCGGGATGCCGCTGGCAGGGTGGGCGACGGGTTTCTGAATCCCGTTTATTACGTGGAACCAACCGAGGCCGCGATAAGCATAACCGCCACAAGAATCACGAACGAATACTCATTCCACATCGGGGAATATGAGTCGTTTAAGGAGGCGGCCGTAGATGTCTATGTGGCGATGCGTGAGGCCTATATTCAATACCGAAAAAAGCAAATCCAAAGTGAAGACCGGCCGATTGCCCCAAATAGCGGCAAACCATAGGCCATGCGGCCGCATGGCTACTATAAAAAAATCATCTGATGCTAAGTATTTGGGACATCTTGATTTTATAAGCAGAGTATTTTATTGAAATTGGTCGTCCTTCCTACGGTTTCGGCCGTTTCTGAGGAAAATCAGAAGGAATAAAAATGTTGACGAAGTGGGCAAATGCTTGTTATTATTGGGTTTATAAATTTACTCGCGGGCGTAATTCAGTGGTAGAATGTCGGCTTCCCAAGCCGAATGCCGTGGGTTCGAATCCCATCGCCCGCTTTGGTAGAAACTATACTCCACATTCCGTTACTCACTATAGGAGACGAATTATGTTCAGCCGGTCGAAATCAATCACTGCCATATTACTGGTAATCATCTGGTCAACCTCCGCCTTTTGTGCCGACTCAGGCGTAAATCTCAACGACCCATGCGCGGTTAACAAACTAATCGGTCGCGGAGTGAATATCGGCAACTCACTCGAGTCGCCGAAAGAAGGCGACTGGGACGTTACTTTGCAGGAAGAATATTTCCAGCTAATCAAGGACGCCGGCTTCAATTCGATTCGCCTGCCCGTCCGCTGGGACAGTCACGCAATGGAAAAAGCTCCTTACACTCTCGACCCCAACTTCATGGCCAGGATTGACTGGGCCATCAAAAACGCCCTGTCGCGTAATCTGGTTTTGACAATCAATATGCACAACTACTATGACCTTTTCACCGACCCCAACAACCACAAGGAAAGATACCTTGCCATCTGGCAGCAAATCGCGGAACGCTACAAGGATTACCCGAATACCCTGCTGTTCGAGGCGCTTAATGAACCGCAGGACAATCTAAAAGGCGCCCCTGCGTGGAACGCACTGCTTAAAGAATGGCTTGCCGTCATTCGCAAGTCCAATCCAAACAGAATAGTTGTTATCGGTTCCGCCAATTTCAACGGGTTTTATGAACTAAAGTCCCTCGAACTGCCAAAAGACGACCGCAACATAATTGTTACATTCCATTATTATATGCCGTATAAATTTACGCATCAGGGCGCGCACTGGGTCGCTGATGCAAACAGTTCCCTCGGTATGAAATGGGGCACCGACCAGGAAAAACGGACGATAGCGAGGGATTTCAGAGTAGCTGCCAAATGGGGACAAGAAAACAACCGCCCGATTTACCTTGGCGAGTTCGGCACCTATTATAAAGCCGACCCCAATTCCCGCTTCCAATGGACCAAAGCCGTAGCGGATGAGGCAGTCAAACATGGTTTCAGTTTCACATACTGGGAATTCTGCCATACTAATTTCGGCATATACGACCCGAAGACAAAAACATGGAACAAGGAGTTGCTGGAAGCGCTGATACCGCCGAAACAATAAACTTCTGTCACAGGAGAAAAAATGATGTTGAGAATCGCGAAACCACACGTCTTCATCACGTCAGGAATTATTCTGTTCGGCGCAGCATACGCTTTAGCTGCCGAACCAAACACAATATCGGCAAAACCTGATCCTTTTAAAATGAATAAGATGCTTGGCCGGGGAGTAAACATCGGCAACGCACTTGAGGCGCCGACCGAAGGCGCATGGGGCGTAGTAATCAAAGAGGAGTATTTCGACATCATCAAACAGGCGGGCTTCAATTCAATCCGCCTGCCCACACGCTGGTCGGGCCATGCGCTCGCCGAAAAACCTTACACCATTAACCCCGACTTTTTCAAAAGGGTTGACACCATTGTAAGCTGGGCTACTTCGAGAAATATGCCCATAATTGTAAACATTCATCAATACAACGAAACATACGACGCACCGCTCGAACACAAAGAAAGGTTTGTCGCCCTGTGGAGGCAGATTGCTGAGCATTATAAAAATTACCCCGATATTCTTCTCTTTGAGCCGATGAATGAGCCAAAAAGAAAGCTGACGCCCCAGATATGGAATGATTACGTCAAAGAGTCGTTAGCGGCCATCCGTGAATCGAACCCGAACAGGACAATTGTTGTTGGCTCCGCCCGCGACAACTGGATTACATATCTTAAGCTGCTTGAGCTGCCTGAGAACGACCGCAACATTATCGTTACCGTTCATCACTATTTCCCGCACGCATTCACCCATCAAGGAGCATCCTGGATGACACCCGAAAAAGTTGCCAGGACTGTTGAAGATATGAAATTCATTGGTCAGGCCCCCAACTCGAACGGCAGCAGCGATTACAATGCATGGCCTGGCACAAAATGGACCGGCACGGCTGAAGAAAAGAAAGCTATGACCGACATATTTGACATCGGCGCGGCCTGGGGAAAGGAACACAATCGCCCGATTAACTTAGGCGAGTTCGGCTCATACTATAAAGCGGATATGGAATCACGCGCCCGCTGGACAAAGTTCATCGCCGATACCGCGGCCGAACGAGGAATGAGCTTAATGTACTGGGAATTCTGCCATACAAATTTCGGCCTATACGACCCCGAAACAAAAAGCTGGCGCAAGCCCCTGCTTGACGCGATTATTCCGCCCAAACCTTAATAAGGAGTCGATTTTATGGTAAAGTTGTTGGTTGTTATTATTGCTTCGCTGGCAAGCGCCTGCGCAGCCGCAGGTGAGCCGAATGCGTTCGCAATCAACAAACTCATCAATCGAGGCGTCAATATCGGCAACGCCCTCGAGGCGCCGGTAGAAGGCGAATGGGGCGTTACCATAAAAGAACAATACTTCAACATCATAAGAGACGCCGACTTCAATTCTATCCGCCTGCCCGTCTGCTGGTCCGCCCACGCCCTCAACGAAAAACCTTACACCATAGACCCGAACTTCTTCAAAAGAATGGACTGGGTCGTCCTCGAAGCGATACAGCGGGAAGTCATCGTGATACTCAACATGCATCACTATCGCCCACTTTACAAAGACCCCGCGGGCCAAAAAGAAAGGTTCCTCGCCCTTTGGAATCAAATCGCCCAACGCTACAAGGATTACCCCGTTACGCTTGTCTTCGAACTTCTAAATGAGCCGGAGGGAAATCTCAAGGCCGCTGAGTGGAACGCGATGCTGAAAGAAGCCCTCAATGTTGTTCGCCGGTCAAATCCGACAAGAATGGTTGTGATTGGCCCCGTCAACTATAACGATATCCGGCTGCTCAATACCCTCGAACTACCCAAAGACGACCGCAACATAATCGTTACCGCCCACTATTATCTGCCGTTCCAATTTACTCATCAGGGCGCCGGCTGGGTCGGGGAAACGGCCAATTCCTGGCTCGGCACAAAGTGGACCGGAACCGACGAAGAAAAACAGGCGATAATAAAAGATTTCGACGCCGCCGCGGCCTGGGCCAAAGAAAACAATCGCCCGATTTACATAGGCGAGTTCGGCGCGTACAGCAAGGCCGATATGGATTCCCGCGCCCGCTGGACGAAATTCGTCGCCGATACCGCAATTGAACACGGCTTTAGTTTCACGTACTGGGAATTCTGCGCCGAGCAATTCGGCCTTTACGACCCCAACGCCGGCTCATTCCGAAAGCCGTTACTGGATGCGATTATACCGCCCAAAAAACGATAAATGTCAATCGGCATTTTCACTGCTTGACGAATGAGTGACAGAACGTTAACTTAACCGATGAAAACTGCTCTTTTTAAAACGCTGCTGTCAGGTATGAAAGCGGGATATTACTTTTTGACTCAGGAAAGGGGTTAATAAAATGAAAGGAAACGCACAATTACTTAAGGCGCTCAACGGTCTGCTCGCCGATGAGCTGGGCGCAATTAACCAGTATATGGTCCACGCGGAAATGGTCGAAAACTGGGGCTATATGAAACTGGGCAAAATGATACAGGCAAGGGCGGTTACGGAGATGAAGCACGCCGAGAAGCTCATCGGGCGCATGCTTTTCCTGGAGGGCACGCCGGTAGTCAGTAAACTCAGCGACATTCATATCGGCGCCGACGTCCCCAAACAATTTGACAATGACCTCGGTGCGGAAATGGGCGCTGTCAAATCGTATAACGCGGCGATTAAACTTGCCCAGGAAGTGGGCGACAACGCCACGAAGGAACTTCTGGATTCGATTTTGAAAGACGAGGACGGCCACGTCGATGAAATCGAGACGCAGCAGGACCAGATTAAACAGATGGGTCTGCCTCAGTACCTGTCCAACCAGGCAAGCTGATACGAATTGCTTCTGCGTCCCGGGTCCGGCGTCTTTTAGTTGCGGGTCATTTCCGCTCTATCTACCATTGCGCTGCCGTCGGGCATTGTGTATTTTTCGGTGGAGATAAATCTGTCGTCGCTTATTTTTTCGGTGACGCGCGTGCTTGAACCGTGCCCCTCGCCCGACCAGACCCAGTTTGTAATCTCTTTATTGCCTTCGCGTCTGCCCGTTCCTTTGGCGATACAACGCAAACTGTCAAAAAGATAGCCGGTAATCTCCCCGGTTTTCGGGTCTATGGTGTAAATCTCCATGCTCTCGAAGGTTGAATTACGCATCTTTTCAATATCTGAATCAGACAGGTGCTACCCTTTAACCTGTTTTATATATTCGTCGGACAAGCTGGTTATCTGGGACCGACCTTTGTGGACAACGAATTGGCCTTTCAAGGCCAATTCAATATTCATTTGACAACTGCCTTTTACCCAGTCCTTGTGCTCGCCAAAATCCGATTTAGCCGTGCCCTGCCAGTTGCCGACAAGCCATTTGCTCCAGTCATCACCAATCACTTTCGGCGGCTCAAGCGAAGGCATAGCTCCTTTATCAGGTTCTTTTTTCTGGTTAGAGACGCACGAAGCCATACTCAACATTAAAACAAGCGATATGAGATATAATCTTTTCATTTAAGACCTCCCGTTTTTTTGTCAATTCCTTTGGTCCTGCGATGCGACAGGAGCAATATAATCTTTCAATATTCGGCGGGCAAGTGTGATTTGCTATTGTTTCCGGCAGGTGTATAATAGCTGACGATGGAAACGCTGAAATCGTTATATGAGTATTTCCCGACGGCCGTTTATACCGGCAAATGCCTGGTCTTTATAAGCGAGGACTGGCGGGTCGAGCTGACCGAACACAAAGACAGCGACTACACGAGAACCAGCTCACAGCCGTCGGTCATTCGCGTCCGCGTCTTCAAAAAGGCCCTCAACGGCGAATTTGTGCCGGGACATTTCGAGGATTTCCAGTTGCCGTCGCTTAGTGAATTAGCCGAACAGATTGAAAAATACGTCCAGCTTGCCATCGGCGCAAACCTGCGCGAAAGAACAGAATAAACCACAGATTTCACAGATTGCACAGAACAAAAGGCAAAAGTAAAAAGGTAAAAGGAAAAATCAGTGAAATCTGCGTAATCAGTGGTTATGGAAGATAAATTAAAAATACAGCAGAAAGACACCTCTGTGGTTTTTACCGTCAAGGTCGTTCCCCGTTCAAGCAAAACCGCGGTAGCAGGCATATTGGGAGGTATGCTTAAAATAAAACTCGCGGCTGCGCCGGAAAAAGGCAAGGCCAACGAATCGCTTGTGGATTTTTTAGCCGACACACTCGGCGTCAAAAAAAACGCTGTTACAATAACCTCCGGCCTCACCTCACCCGTCAAAACTATCCAAATCACAGGCGTTTCAGCAGAATCCCTGTTAGATAAACTAAAACGCGACTGCAAATGAACCGCCAGACCAAACCCATCATCGTCGATGAGACCTCGCTGGGGTTTATGCTCAGGTTAGCGGGGCCGATTGTCCTCACCACTGTTTCTTTTACGCTTCTGCAGTTCGTTGACCGGTTAATGGTCTCCCGGCTGGGAACGGCCGCACTTGCCGCGGTGCTGCCCGCGGGATTCACCGCCTCGATACCCGCCGCGTGCGTGATGGGCGTTTTCGCCGGCTTGGGCACGTTCGTCAGCCAGAGCTTCGGGCGTGGGCAAAAAAAAGAATGCACCAGCTACTTCTGGCAGGCGGTCTATATGGGCGTGGCGTTTTCGCTTTTGATTTTAGGCATATGCTGGCCTCTTGCCCCGGCGATATTCCGGTCCTTCGGCCACGAGCCGGAGGTCGTCGCGCTGGAGGTCGTTTACTTTCGCATTATGCTCATAGGCAACATATCCGTGGTATTCGTATGGGCGGGAGTGCAGTTTTTCATGGGCATTCACAGGCCCGTGCTTTCGATGTATGCCGCGTTGATTGCGCAGGTTGTCAATCTCGTGATGAATTACGCCCTGATTTTCGGCAAGTTCGGTTTTCCCGCGATGGGAATAGCGGGTTCGGCCTGGGGGACGGTCATCGGCATAACGGTCGGCGGCGGGATAAGAATGGCGACATTTCTCAGCGGTGACTTCAGGACCGAATTCGCCAGCAGCCGTATGCTCAAACCCGATTTGCGAAAAATGGCGGACTTGCTCAAAGTGGGACTGCCAGCGGGGGTTGAACTGGCGCTCAGCGCGGGCGTCTGGGGCGCGACATTGTTCTGGTTAGTCGGCAGGTTCGGCAAGGAGGCGCAGGCCGCTACGAGCGCAGCCCTTGCCTGCACGAACCTGTCCACGATGCCCATCGAAGGTATAAAAACCGCGCTATCCGTCGCTGTCGGCAAATCCATCGGCGAGGATAAAGACCTCACGGCTATCAAGCAGACCCGCCTGTGCCTTCGTGTTGCTCTTATATATATGGGATTTGTAGGATTGAGCTTCCTGTTATTCGGCAGGGTATTTATGCGGCTGTGGTCATCCGACGATAAAGTAATACAGATAGGCGTTGCAGTCCTGATATTCGCCGCTGTTTATCAACTCTTCTACGCCTCCAGAACGGTTTACAGCGGCGCGCTGCGAGGAGCGGGCGACACGGTCTGGCTGGCCGCCTCCGCCCTGGGCGCGGCGGCTATTCTCGCATTGGGCGGATTTGTTATAATAAAGGTGTTCCCGAACTACGGTTCGCTTGGCCCCTGGGCCGCGGCAACGTTAAGTATCATCGCGGCAGGATTGGCCAACCGTATAAGATTCAAGAGCGGCAAGTGGAAACAGATAGACCTGTTCAGCCGTCGGCCGGTCGAGCTGGAGATGACTGAGGAATAATTCAGGAAGCGTAATTTTATGAAAACGGAGCAAAAATACTCGCCGCAAAAAACGCAGAGTTTACTTTATATTTTTCTCTGCGGTCTCTGCGTGCTCGGCGGTGAACAGTTTAAGCTCTGCTTTGCACAGGAACCAATGGCAAATGCAAATCTCGATGGTTTATACGCCCGGTCAATTGAGCAGGTATTGCGACTGCCCCCCGAGCAGATTGACACTGGCACGGCCGCCTTGATTGTCTCCGAGGCCTGGAGCGATATGGTCGCGGGCAGGCGTTACCAGCAGCAGTTAGACGACATCGCGACGGAAATCCGCAGCCGGCTCAAAGCTAAAAACACGCCGATGGGCGTTGCCGCCATACCCGTTATCAATAACTACCTGTTCGACGAATTAAAATTCGGGACCATCGCCAAAGCCGACGACCCTTACGACCTCTTTCTCCACTCCGTTATGGAAAGAAAACAGGGATATTGCCTGAGTTTATCCATCCTGTATCTGGCGATAGGCGAACGTCTGGGTTTGCCACTCCACGGCGTCGTTGTGCCGGGACATTTTTTCGTCAGGTATGACGACGGCCAGGTGCGCTTCAATATCGAAACAACCGCCAAAGGCGGCAACGCCCCCGATGACTACTACATCCAGAAATTCAATGTCCCCAAAAACAACACCATTTATATGACCAATCTAAATAAACGCCAGACGCTCGGCTGTTTCTTCAACAACCTCGGTAACGTCTATAACGACGTTAACAACGTTGACCAGGCAATGGCCTCGCTGCAGTGGGCCGTTTATATCAACCCATCGCTGGCCGAATCCCGAATAAACCTCGGCAATACCTACCTGCGAAAAGACCGCGTAGATGACGCCATAGCCGAGTATCAGGCCGCCGTGAGAATCAACCCCGACGACAGCAAGGCACACAACAATCTCGGCAACGCCTACCAGAGATGCGAATGGTTTAACGATGCCGTGGCTGAGTACACAAATGCTATCCGCCTCGACTCAAATTACCCCGACGCTTATAAAAATATCGCGATTGTATATGTAAAACTCAACCGGCTGGGTGACGCCAAAACCGCGCTCATCCAGGCCCTGGCGATGGAGCCGAGGAACGCGATGCTTTACTGCCAGTTGGCCGACGTTTACAGCCGGTCAGACAACTGCAACGAGGCAATCGTTCGCTATCAACAGGCCCTCTCAATAAACCCCAACATTGCCGACGCGTACCTCGGCATGGGCATCTGCTACAAAAAACTCGACCAGCCGGGCAGCGAAATCGACGCATACCTCAAGGCGCTGGCGATTAATCCGAATATGTTCGAGGCGATGGCGAATCTCGGCAGCGTCTATTTCAACAAAGGTAATTTCAACGCCGCCATTGAACAATATAACAAGGCCGTCCGTGTAAGCCCGGGCAACGCCGGACTCTATTACCAGCTCGGCGCCGCATATTCCAACAAGGGCGACTATGCGAACGCCGTCAAGGCACATCTCAAAGCCGTGGAGCTTGACCCAAAAATGGCCGATGCGCATTATGGCCTTGGCTTTGCTTACTACAAGCTGAAAAATTACGACCTGGCTCTGGAACACATAAAGACAGCCGAACAACTCGGCAAAACAATCGACCCAAACCTGCTGAAAGCCATCGAAAACAAAAAATAAATGCCCCTGTCCGACAGTATTCTCGATTTTACAGACCTCGGCTGAAAGTCGAGAAATACGCATATTGACAATCTCCTGTAGTACTGTATGATTTGGCTCACAGCATTTTAACCTCGCAACGATCGGTGGGCGATTTAATATCAAGCGAATCAATTAAAAGGAGATGGTTATGAAATGGTTGCAGGAATTCAAGACGTTCGCGGTCAGGGGCAACGTGGTGGATA